>Ga0070734_10006039_pt1 | contig 10363 bp, 10 predicted proteins | sample Coa_R1_8_FD_66444 | JGI IMG/M metagenome (GOLD analysis project Ga0070734, IMG submission 66444) | Surface soil microbial communities from Centralia Pennsylvania, which are recovering from an underground coalmine fire - Coalmine... | ecosystem: Environmental > Terrestrial > Soil > Unclassified ... | reverse complement strand
CGCGGCGCGATACCAGTTGAGTGAAAATCCCTGCCACACGGTGAACTTGGATTCGTTGAAGCTGAATCCAGCGAGGATCAGCAGGGGCAGATGGAGAAAAAGATAGGCCGATACCGCGTAGATGGAGAGCGTTTTCACACCAATCCGCCTTCATCGCGCCGCACGAATACCAGCAGCAACACCAGGACAATCGCCATCAACGTGAGCGAGACGGCCGACCCAAACGGCCAATCGCGCGCGGTGGTGAATTGATTCTGGATCAGATTGCCGATCATCACCGTTTTCCCGCCGCCCAGCAGGTCGGGTGTGAGATACGCGCCGAGGCACGGGATGAAAACCAGGATGGCTCCGGCGCGAATCCCGGGCGCTGAAAGCGGAATCACCACGCGCGTTAATGCCACCCACGGTTTCGCGCCCAAATCCGCCGCCGCTTCCAGCAGATTGCGATCCAGCCGCTCCAGCGTTGCGTACAAAGGCAGCACCGTGAATGGCAGATATCCATAGACGAGCCCAAGAATCACCGCGCCGTCGTTATACAGCAGCGGCAGTGGATCATGAATCAAGCCGAGCTTTTGCAGAAACGTGTTGATGAGCCCGGTGTCGCGCAGCAGAAACATCCAGGCGTAGGTTCGGACCAGGAAGCTGGTCCAGAAGGGAAGAATCACCAGGCTCAGATAGAGATTCTTGCGCTTGCCGGACCGGGAGATAAACAGCGCGAGCGGAAATCCGAGCAGCAGGCAGAGAACTGTGGACGCGCCCGCGATCCAGAACGAGCGCCACACAATTCCAAGATAAATGGGATCAATCAGCCGCTGGTAGCTTTCGAGCGTCCAGGGCTGCGAAATTCCGCCCCAAGTTCCGCGAGTCAGCAGGCTGTATGCGAGGATGATGGCGAGCGGCGCCGCGAACAGGGTCAGCATCACGGCCCAGGTGGGTGCCAGGAACCAGGCCCGGAGCCGGTTCATTTTGCGGTCTGCTTATCGCTGGCAAAAGTCAGCTCGTCGTCGGGCTGCCACCACACATCCACCGCTTCGCCTTCGCTGAAGCTCTCGCCCAGCCGCGACACTTCCGCGACCACCGTCTGGCCTTCGTTCATGCGGGCTTCCACGTGAACGCAGTTGCCCAGGAACGTGGACTGCACCACCTTGGCAGGGCGTGCGCGGGGTCCCGCTTCGTTTGGATCTTTGGTGACGCGCGTAGCTTCGGGGCGCACGCCGATACCGTCGATCCAATTCACCAATCCGAGAAACGATGCGACGAAACGCGTTTGCGGGCGCAGATAAAGATCCTCGGGTGTTCCTACTTGCTGTAGCTCACCGCCGCTCATGACACCGAGCCGGTCCGACAAAGACAAGGCTTCTTCCTGGTCATGAGTCACAAACAAAAAAGTGATGCCGGTTTGGCGCTGGATGTTCTTCAACTCTGCGCGAACCTGCTTGCGCAGGTTCGGGTCGAGCGCTGAGAGCGGCTCGTCCAAAAGCAGAACGTCAGGTTCCAGTACTAAGCTGCGCGCCAACGCCACACGCTGCCGTTCGCCACCGGAAAGCTGCGAAGGCAGACGCGATTCCTTGCCCGTGAGTTGCACCAGCTCCAAAACTTTTTTCACCCGCTGATCGATGTGATTCTCCGCGCGGCGCCGCAATCCGAATTCGATATTTTGCCGCACGGTGAGGTGCGGAAACAGCGCGTAGTTCTGGAACACGGTGCTGACGTTGCGCTGGTAAGGCTTCAAATGCTCGATTTCAGCGCCATTCAGCCGGATTCGACCGGTGCTGGGATCTTCGAAACCCGCCACCATGCGAAGTGTCGTCGTCTTGCCGCATCCGGAAGGTCCGAGCAGCGAGAAGAACTCTCCGCGCGCAACGCTGAGCGAGACGGCGTTTACGGCCCGATGCGCCGGATAATCCTTTGAGACGTCATCGAGCTCAAGGACAGATTCCATTTTTCAATTGAATATTACAGTACGATGTCCCTGTACGCAAGTATCATTCGCGAGTCACGGCGCCGTCGATCTGCAAAACAATAGCCACGGATGCACACGGATAACAAAAGTTCCTATCCGCGTGCATCCGTGGCTAAACCTTACTTCCCAGCGTTAAACCGCTTCTCAACTTCCGCCCAGTTCACTACGTTCCACCATGCAGCGATGTACTCGGGGCGGCGGTTCTGATACTTCAGATAATACGCATGCTCCCAAACATCCAAGCCCATCACTGGAAACTTACCTTCCATCACCGGTGAATCCTGATTGGCGGTGGAAGTGATTTCGACGCCGCTTCCGGTTTTTAGCAGCCAAGCCCAACCGGAACCGAATCGCGTGGTGGCTGCCGCGTTGAATTTTTCCTTGAACTGATCGAAGCTACCGAAGGCGCCGTTAATGGCTTGCGCTACGTTACCGCTTGGATTCCCACCGGCGTTGGGGGCGAGAATCGTCCAGAACATGCTGTGATTGATGTGGCCGCCGCCGTTGTTCCGGACCGCGGTCTTGATGGCGTCTGGAACAATCGCGCAGTTGTTCGCAAGCAGCGCTTCGATGGGCTTGTCCTGGAGATCCGGGGCCTGCTCCAGCGCCTTGTTCAGATTCGTGACGTAAGCGCCATGGTGTTTGTCATGGTGGATTTCCATGGTCTGTTTGTCGATGTAGGGCTCCAGCGCATCAAACGCATAGGGCAGCGGGGGAACGGTGAAAGGCATTCTAGTCTCCTCTTTTTTGTGGTTAACCGGCGAATCCGCCGGCCTTTTCATAAGCGTCGGCGAGACGGAACATTCCCGTTTCGTCAAAATGTTTGGTCAGAATTTGCATGCCCACGGGCAAGCCTTCCGCGGTTTTTCCGCACGGAACGCTCATGCAAGGGATGCCGGCCAGATCGCCCGTGATGGTGTAAATGTCGGATAGATACATAGCCAGCGGATCGTCGATCTTCTCTCCGATTTTAAAAGCCGGGAAGGGCGACACCGGCGCAACGATTGCATCCACTTCGGAAAACGCCCGCCGAAAATCGTCAGCGATCAGCGCGCGCACCTTTTGCGCTTTCAGATAATAAGCATCGTAGTAGCCGTGGCTCAGAACGTATGTCCCGAGCATGATGCGCCGCTTGCACTCGGCTCCGAATCCGGCGCCGCGCGTTGCCCGGTACATGTCGCTCAAAGTTTCGGCTTCGACGCGGGTGGTGTAGCGGACGCCATCGTACCGCGCCAGGTTCGAGCTGGCTTCCGCCGTCGCGATGATGTAGTAGCAGGCGACAGCGTACTTCGTGGCCGGCAGACTGATCTCGCGGACTTCGCAGCCCAGCTTTCGAAGCAATTCGACACCCTTGGCGATGCGGTCGCCTGTTTCGCTTGCCAATCCTTCGAAATATTCTTTCGGCAGGCCGATCTTCACGCCCGTCACGTTTCCATTCAGCGCGGCAATGTAATCGGGCACGGGTGCGAAGGCGGAAGTTGCGTCGCATTCATCGCGTCCGGCGATACTTTGAAGCAGCAACGCGGCATCGGGGACGGTTCGCGCCATCGGTCCGATGTGATCGAGCGAGCTGGCGAAGGCAACCAGTCCGTAGCGCGACACGCGGCCATAGGTCGGAGTCACGCCCACGACCCCGCAAAAAGAGGCGGGCTGACGGACACTGCCGCCCGTGTCGGAACCGAGCGCAGCGACGGCAGTTCCTTGCGCGACAACGGCCGCCGACCCACCGCTCGATCCGCCCGGCACGCGATCGAGCGCCACCGGATTCTTCACCGGCCCGTAAGCCGAGTTTTCGTTTGACGAGCCCATGGCGAACTCGTCGCAATTCGTTTTTCCGAGAATCACCCCGCCCGCTTGCTCGAGGCGGATCACTGCAGTTGCATCGTAGGGGGGAATATAGCGTTCCAACAATCGCGAACCGCAAGTGGTGCGAACGCCCTTGGTAACGATGACGTCCTTGATCGCGATCGGCACGCCGGCCAGCGCTCCCGGATCCTCGCCCGCTTTGAGCTTCCGATCCACACGTTCGGCCGCTGCAAGCGCACGCTCCGGCGAAAAATGCAGATACGCGTTGGTCTTGGAGTTTTCGGCTTGCGCAAATTCGAGTGCTGATTGCGCCAGTTCCACCGCGCTGAAATCGCGCGCGGCCAAACCCTTGCGAACGTCCTGGATGGTGAGCGCGGCAACGCCGGATGAGATCGCGCTCATCGCTCAATGACCTTCGGAACCTTGAAATATCCAGCCCCCGCCAGCGGCGCGTTAGCCAAAGCAGCGTTGTTGTCCAGGCAGGGCCGCTCGCGATCCTCGCGCAGTGTGGAGTTTTCCTCGGCATCGTACAAGACTTGCGCCATGGGCTGCACCTTAGACGTGTCGAGCTCGTTCAACGTATCAATGTGCGTGAGGATTTCGTCCAGGTCTTTGGAAAGCCTGCCGATTTCTTCGCCTGTGAGTTTCAAGTTCGCCAGGTCAGCGACATAGCGAACTTCCTTCTCGGTGATCTTCACGCGGACGCCTTTTTCCTCGCCTGTTTGTATAGGATGCGCATCCCGCGGTCCGGGATTCCGTCGGCTTCGTCACTGGAAGGCTTTTCGTTGAGGCTCAGCGCAGGCTGCGGTGGGCGCCGTGTCGTGGGAACGCGAAATTCCAAGTCCTGCACGATGCCGCTGCCGAGAACCTCGGCTAGTTTTCCGAGTATCTGAAAGCGAAGCTGAAACAGATTGGCGCGCCAGACAGTGTCTTCCACTTCAATGACCAGCGAATTGCGCACCAGAGCCTTCGCCGTTGCCTTTGCGGCGATCCGCTTACCGACGGCCGCCACCCAGGCAGCCCGAGCGAGTTCTTCGGTGGTGATCGAGTCCGACAATTTCAATCTCGCAAGCGATTTGGCGATACGTTCCATGTGGACGAACTCAATTTTAACACCCGCGGCGAGCGGCTCACGCCCACAGAATGCCGGTTTCGGCACCCCGGTGACCACCTTTTGTACCATCGAACATGAAATTGACTCACATCGTCGTCGCCGGCGCGGGCATCATCGGTGCATCCATCGGATATCGTCTCGCAAAACGCGGCGCGCGCGTTACGATTCTCGATGCCGCGGAACCCGGCGCTGGCGCAACCGGAAAGTCGCTCGGCTGGATCAACGCTACGTTTTCAAAGCGCCCGCGTGCGTATTTTGATTTGAACCAGTCCGGCATCGCGGCCTGGCATCGCCTTCAAGCCGAACTCGGCGGCGAGCCGTGCGTGCAATGGGGCGGATCCGTCTGCTGGCTCCCGCCGGGGCCGGAAGCGGATGAATTGCGGTCGAACGTCCGCAATCATCAGAAATGGGGTTACCCTCTCCAATCAATTTCGGACACCAGGCAACTGTTGCCCGAGGTGTCGGCGGGCGAAATCGGCGCCGGATGCTTTAGTGAATCCGAAGGCGCCGTGGATCCGCTGGAAGCGTTGACCGTGCTGCTGGCGCACGCGCGGCGCTTAGGCGCGGACATCCGATTCCGTTGCCAGGCTACAGGCATTCGAACCGGGAGCGGCCGCGTGCAAAGCGTCGAAACCACGGACGGCTCGATCGAAGCGGACGCGTTTGTGCTGGCCTGTGGCGTCGGATCGCCGCCGCTCGCACGATCGGCTGGCGTTCACGTTCCGCTCAAAGATTCACCCGGCGTGCTGATTCACACCGCTCCAACCGTCCGGCTGATTGATCGCGTGGTGCTCGCTCCCGGCACGCATTTCAAACAATCATCGAACGGCCGGATCGTCGCCGGCGGGCCGATCGTTGCGGGCGTGGGCACAGCGATAACAGAAGCTAGCGTGGAACAGGCAGAGGAAATTCGCAAAAACGTCGTGCGTTACTTGCCGCAGATTAAAAATATTCCCATCGAGCATGTAACGGTTGGTCATCGGGTAATGCCGGTGGATGAATATCCGATTCTCGGGTTTGCTCGAGCCTGCCCCAACCTCTACATCGCCGCCACTCACAGCGGCGTTACGCTCGCCCCATTCATCGGAGAACTCGCGGCGATGGAAATTCTGGAGGGCGTGCGCATCAATTGTCTAGAACCGTACCGCCCATCCCGTTTCGATTAGCAAAATCCGAGCGCTACAATTAGTGAAATGCGAGCGATTTTCGCATGATCGAAATACTGCGCCATCTGCCAACCGGTGCGCGCGTGCTCGATCTCGGCGCTCTGACCGGCAGCTTCCCGCTGCACCTCTGCCCCGGTGCCAGAGTCGTGTGCATAGATCTGGAAGCGCCCGCTCCGCATACGTGCGAAGGCTTCATGCAGGCGGACGCAAGCCGGCTGCCTTTTCCCGATGATTCGTTCGACGCCGTAATTGCACCGCCTTTTTCGGTGGATCTATAGGGAGGCCAGCGGCCACGTCAATCCGTTTGGTTCCGCCGAAGTTCTAGCGGCCGAGATCACGAACTCCACCGGTGTTCCACTCGCCGCCTGCCGCCCGCTCTATTCCTCTTTCGAATATTTGAACCGTTACTACTTTCCCCAAGGAACGTCCTGGCGGCTCCGCGTGATCGGGAATGGCAGCCGCGCGTCCATTGTCTGGCTGAGCTACGCCACTCGTCTCTTCGATCGCGTCTTCCACACTCGCACCAGCGCGTACGGATGGGCTTTCTATTTCGGCAATGTCGGCGAAGAAGTGGAACAGGAATCCTGGAGCAATGTCTGCGTTGCATGCGGCTGTGGGCACTCTTCCGCCTGGCTGCTGCACCAGAAGCTGGTCCGGAGATACCGGTTTGTTTTTCGAGCCTATTTATGTCCGGCCTGCGGCGCGCGGAACTTATTGACGCCTGACCGCTGAGGCTATTTCGAGACCGGAATTCGCGTCGCGTTCGAAGATACGTTGTTCTGCTTCACGATCAGTGTGAGATCGCCGGTTCCAGCATTGCTCGGAATCACGAAATTCACTTGATAGAGGCCGACGAATCCGGGAGTCAATCCAGCAAATTGTACGATTGCGGCTTGTCCGTTCAAAGTGACGGTCGGTTGCACCGATGCCTTCGCCAGATTCGGACCACCGGGAGCAGGTTCGCCGGATTTCACTGCGGGCGTTGTCGCCCCCATGCCGGATAGATAAATCACAACCACCTCGCCTTGTTTCGCCGGGTTGGATTCCGTAACGTAAGCGGAACCCACGCCATGTTGCGCGATCACGAGGCCATTGTCCTGTGCCGCCACACCCAACTGAATCGGAGAAATGTCCGTCATCACAGGTACCGACAATGCTCCGTTCAAAACGGCAATCACAGGATATTGCTGGTTCGGCGTCAGCTCACTGTCGAACTGCACGTTGACCTGATTCCCGCTCACGTAATAAAGCGGCGCTTGGTAGGGACCCACGATAATACTGGTCCCTTCGAACGCCGTTTGCAGCGGAAGCCCGCCTGGATTGCCTTTCGTGGTGGCAAGACCAGTTCCGTATACTTCAACGATCATTCCAGGAGCAAGGGCTCCAGCAGGAACACGATTGAACGTATTCACCGTCCCGTTCTCGGATATAACCGGCGGGGCGTTCTGATTCTGATTAATCGTGCCGATCAGTTGCGCTACCGCTGGCTTTAGCGTGGTGGATTGAGCTTGGATCGTCACCTGCATCTGCGATGAAACCGCGCCAGGCTGCCAAGTCGCCGTATAGGTGCCTGGCTGCGTTCCATTTAGCATCAACGACGCGTCGCCGTTGGAGAAGTCCGCCGTCACGGAACTGTTGGAAACGGCATTTCCGCAATCGTCGTTCACTCGGACCGTCAGCGCGGCCGGCCATCCGGCCGGAACCGAGAAGTTATTGACCAACCCAACTTCTGTTAGAGCCAACGCGGAAGGCGCACAACCACTGGCTCTTGGTTTCTCGGCTCTTGCAGTCACAGAGCTTCCGGAAGGTTGAACGATCAACGTGATGTTCACCGAACGCAAGGCTCCGGACATCGCGATGTCGACTTCCGCGCTGTAGATCCCGGGAGTCAGTTGTGTCGCATCCACGGACAGCGTCACCACTCCGGGCGTTTGGCCGGAAGCTGTTCCCGTGGATGGATTGATCGTCAGCCAGTTGCCGCCATCGGCCGTTAACACCGCTACGGTGTAGGGCACGGCCGTCGCGCTGCTGGTGTTGATCGTTACGTTTTGTGTGGCCGAAATCGCTTGGCCGGCCGGTCCGATAAACACTAACCCCGCCGGATTCGGATCCGGAAGAGCGGGCGTGGCCGGATCTTCCAAATCCAAAACCAGAACTACGTAAAGAGGCGAGTTCAAGGCTTGCGTACTGGAGATTTTGAGCAGCGCATAGTATCCGCCCGCCGGCCGCTGAAGCGCGCTCGCGGTGGGCGTAACCGTAAGGCTTCCAGGAGTCGATGAAGAAGCATTTCCGCTGGAGGAGCTCAGCCTGAAATACTGGGACCCCATGGTCAACGCCGCGGTCCATCCGAAGCTGGAACCCGGATCCCCCACATCCAACACCTGAACGGTCTGCGTATTTGAGAATCCGCCGCCGGAACGAGCTTGGAATCGGATGCCCGTGACACTCAAATCCAGGATGGCACCTGATCCCGAGACGAAGAGAGCTACCGGTACCGAAACTGTAGCCGCAGTCGACGAGAACAAAATGACATCGTGATAGCTGCCCTGTTGCAAGCCTTGCGTGTTGACTTGAACCTTCAGGAAGACTGTGGAGTTGGGAACAGTCGTTCCGGATGCCGGAGTGATCCCGGTGATCCACGAACTGTTGTCCTGCACAAACGTGCTGAAGCTGATGGGGCCGCCGCCGCCAATGCTCCGAATGCCCAACGTTTCGACGAGTGTCCCAGGCGCCCCGGCGCGAGCCGAGAAATGCAGGGTGTCCGGTACCACAAGAAGTTGGGGCGCGGCGGTGGCGATGTTGAGCGTCACCATCACGATCGTCGGCGTGCCGGAGTTGTCGATGACCTGGATGCGCGCAGTCGATGTCGGGGCGGCCAAGGTTCCTTGATTCACCCGGACAACCAGCCGGGATGGCGCCGTTGCGCCTGCCGGAGTTACGGTGATCCAACCGGGAGCTGCGACTCCTGCTCCGCCGTCCACCTGTACGGTGAAATTGATGGGCTGCGTCCCCACCGGCGTGACGTCTATGAATTGCGGAGGTGGCGCATCGCCTTGGAAGACCGCCGAGAAGGTAAGCGCCGATGGGGTGACCTGCAATACCGGCCCCGCGCTCCCAAAAGTGACCGTGAAGTCCATGCTCAACTGATTGTTCAAGCTGTCTGCGACGATCACGGTAAGCGTGAATGTTCCGGCGCTGGGCGTCCCGCTGAGCACTCCTGCCCGGCTCAATTGCAATCCCGCCGGCGCATCTTGAGTGGTGAACGTATACGGCGCCATTCCACCTGTCGCCGCGAATGTCACGGAGTAATTGGTTCCCGCCTTGCCTCCGGGCAACGGGGATGTCGTGGTAAAAGCTAAGGGCGCCAAGATAGTGACCGCGAAACTCTGCTTGGCCGCATTGTTCGCGCTGTCCTTCACCTGGACCGTGAAATTGAAGGGGCCCGGAACGGTCGGGGTTCCGCTGATCAAACCCGAGTTCGCATCGATATTGACGCCGGTGGGCAAACTGCCGCCGGTGATCGAAAACGCCAGAGGAGCCGTTCCGCCTGTTATCACCAGCGATTGCCTGTAAAACGAATTCACGGCTCCGTTCGGAAGGCTGGTGGTCACAAAACACAGCGAACCAACAGTGAGCGTAAAAGCTTGGATTGCGTAGATATTCGCCGACGGGCTGAACGCTTCAATCGTGAATGTATATTGGCCGCTCCTGGTCGGCATACCGCTGATCACGCCGGACTGGGGATCGATATTCAACCCCGGTGGCGCGGGCGAATCGTCAAAAGACCAGTTGAATGGCGGAGGCGGCCCATCGCTGACCGCTAAGCTTGTGGAATAAAAACTACAGGTGCTCGCGTTCGGCAATTCCGGCGCCGTGCTGATTTGCATGATCCCGATGGAAAGCTGTTTGCTTGCTTGCTTGTTGTTGTTCTTGAAATCGGTGACTGTAACGGTGAAGGAGAAAGTTCCTGCCTTCGTGGGGTCTCCCTGGATGCTCTTGGTATCGACGTTATAGAACAAGCCCGGAGGAACGTTTCCAGACAGCGCAAATCCATAATCGCCCGATCCGCCGGTGGCGGTGAGAGCAGCCGTATAGTCCTGATTCAAGCCGCCGAACGGAAGCGAAGTGTTTGACACCGCCAACTGTGCCAGCAGCGGGCTGGAAACCGTGACAAGGGCAGCCACTACGAACCTCGGCAAATTCATTGCTCTTATTCTACGGCAGATCCGCCCGCTTGCAACCGGCTTCTCTCGGAATGCGTCTCTTTAATTAGAGAAGCGTAGGTCATTTCCAACCTTCTCCTCCTCTGGTTGG
>Ga0070734_10006038_pt1 | contig 10364 bp, 9 predicted proteins | sample Coa_R1_8_FD_66444 | JGI IMG/M metagenome (GOLD analysis project Ga0070734, IMG submission 66444) | Surface soil microbial communities from Centralia Pennsylvania, which are recovering from an underground coalmine fire - Coalmine... | ecosystem: Environmental > Terrestrial > Soil > Unclassified ... | reverse complement strand
CTTGAGAAGCACGAGGTCACGCCGCTGGTGGTGGATGGCGTCATGTACACGGTGCAGGGCATTAACGACGTCTTCGCACTCGATGCCGCCACAGGCAAAACGATCTGGACCTACTACTACAAGCCCGACCCGATCGCGCGCAACTGCTGCGGCCAGGAGACTCGCGGTCTGGCGATTTTGGGTGACAAGATCTTTCTGGCGGCGCTCGACACCAACGTGATCGCGATCAACGCCAAAACCGGCAAGGAAATTTGGAAGACCCAGGTGGGTGATCCCAAGCAGCGCTATTCGATGACCCACGCGCCTCTCGTGATCAAGGACAAGGTCATCGCCGGCGTGGCCGGCGGCGAGTTTGGAGTCCGCGGCTTCATCGCTGCGCTCGATGCCAATACCGGCAAGGAAGTCTGGCGGTTTTATACCGTACCCGGTCCCGGCGAACCCGGTAACGAAACCTGGAAAGGCGACTCCTGGAAGCACGGCGGCGCGCCCATTTGGGAAACGGGTTCCTACGATCCCGACACCAACCTGACGTTTTGGGGAACGGGCAATGCCGGTCCGGATTGGAACGGCGACGCACGTCTCGGCGACAACCTCTATAGCAGCAGCGTCATTGCGCTCGATGCCGATACCGGCAAGCTGAAGTGGCACTATCAATTCTCGCCGCACAACGAATTCGACTGGGATTCAACGCAGATCCCGGTGCTCGCGGACATTCAATTTCAGGGCGGCGCGCGCAAGGTGATGCTATGGGCCAATCGCAACGGCATGTTCTATGTGCTCGATCGCACCAACGGCCAGTTCCTGTTGGGCAAACCCTTCGCGAAGGTAAATTGGGCCACTGGCTTCGACGAGAAGGGCCGTCCCATTCGCGCGCCAGGAATCGAGCCGACCCAGCAAGGCACGCTGGTGTATCCCGGAAATCAGGGCGCGACGAACTGGTACAACCCGTCCTTCAGCCCGCGCACCGGCCTGTTCTATATTCCGACTTGGGAGAACAGCTCCTCCACCTACTTCAAGGGCCAGGAACCGCCCGAATTCACCGACGATAAGAGCTTCACGGGCGATCGTCCGAAAGCGGGAGCCGTGGGCGAAGACGTCTACAGCACCATCCGCGCCATCGATCCGCAAACCGGAGAGAAGAAGTGGGACCACCGGCTGGATGCACCTTCGATCGAGGCGGGAATCCTGACGACGGCGTCTGATGTTTTGTTCAGCGGAGGCCGCGACGGCGCATTCTACGCGCTGGATGCCCGCGACGGGAAGATGCTGTGGGAGACGCATCTCGGGCCCTCTGTATCTGCCGGGCCGATGACCTTTATGGTCAACGGCGCGCAGTACGTCAGCATTCAATGCGGCAGCTCGCTCTATACGTTTGCGCTACGCTGACCATTTGCAGCCCCAAACAGAGCCGCGACCAGAGGGAGCGGTCCGAGCCAATAAAGCCACCACCGTATTTCGCGTCTCCATTGGAAATTTCCTGGAGATGTACGACTTCATGGTGTTCGGCTATTACGCAACGGGCATCGCGAAGGCGTTTTTCCCGCGCTCCAGCGAATATGCGTCGCTGATGCAAACCTTCGCGACTTTTGGAGCGGGCTATCTGATGCGGCCGTTGGGCGCCATCGTGCTGGGCGCCTATATCGACCATCACGGCCGCCGCAAAGGGTTGCTGCTCACGCTGGCGCTGATGGCCGTGGGGACTCTTTCGATCGGGTGCACGCCGGGTTACGAGACCCTAGGGCTATTTGCGCCGCTGCTGGTTGTATTGGGACGCCTGGTGCAGGGGCTCTCCGCGGGTGTGGAGATCGGCGGCGTTAGCGTGTACCTCGCGGAGATTGCAACGCCCGGGCGCAAGGGCTTCTACGTGAGCTGGCAATCCGGGAGCCAGCAGGTCGCCGTGGCCTTCGCCGCTGTGCTGGGGCTGGCGCTCGCGTCCTGGCTCCCGCCCGATCAGATGCTCGCGTGGGGATGGCGCATCCCTCTGCTGGCGGGATCGGCGCTGGTTCCGTTCATTTTGCTATTGCGAAGCTCCCTGGCCGAATCGGACGAGTTTGCGACGCGCCAGCACCGGCCTACCCGGAACGACATCTGGCGCACCCTGGCCGCGAACTGGAGCCTGGTGATTCTCGGGATGATGCTCAGCACCATGACCACCGTGACCTTCTACCTGATCACGGCGTACATGCCGACCTTCGGCAGCACGGTTCTGCGTCTGTCAAGCAAAGACAGTATGATCGTCACGCTGTGCGTGGGCCTGTCGAACTTCGCGCTTCTGCCGGTGATGGGCGCGGCGTCTGATCGGCTGGGGCGGCGTCCGCTGCTGATCGCTTTTTCTCTGCTGTCGCTGGTCACGGCGTATCCGGCGCTCGCGTGGCTGGTAGGCGCGCCGTCTTTTTCGCGATTACTCACGGTCGCGTTGTGGTTCTCCATTATCTTTGCCAGCTACAACGGCTCCATGGTCGTTTACCTCACCGAGATCATGCCACGGGAAGTACGCGCTTCCGGCTTTTCACTCGCCTACAGCCTGGCGACAGGAATTTTCGGCGGCTTCACCCCGGTGGCGTCAACCTATTTGATCCACGTCACCGGCAATCGCGCCATGCCAGGAGCTTGGCTATCGTTGGCGGCGGCCATGGGGCTCACCGCCACGCTACTCCTAGCCCCCGTGAAAAAAACTGTATAGAATTTAGTTGGCGTTATGTATATCACCCGGAAGTCGTTGCCGCGGCGGACCTTCCTGCGCGGAGTGGGAGCAGTCGTTGGGCTGCCGTTTCTGGACGCGATGATTCCCGCGTTCTCGAAGGGCGCTACCAACTCGACCCTTCGTTTCGGAGTCGTCTACATCCCGAACGGCGCCATCGTGAGCCAACTGTTCCCGAAGACCGCTGGTGCGGGGTTCGAGTTCCTGCCGATCCTGAAGCCGCTGGAGCCTTTTAAGGACAAGCTGATTCTGGTCAGCAATCTGACCCGGTCGCATCCGGGCAGCCAGGTCGGCGATCATGCCGTGAGCGCCGCCGGTTTTCTTACTGGAGTATGGCCGAAGCGGACCGAGGCGGAAGATGTTCTCGCGAACACGAGCATCGATCAAGTGGTCGCGCAGAAAATCGGGCAAGACACGCCGCTCCCTTCCCTTGAAGTCGCCACGGAGGATTTTACTGGCTATGTCGGCGGCTGTTCCCCGGGATTCAGCTGCGCCTATCTGAACACCGTGTGTTGGAGCACGCCGACCACGCCGCTCCCGATGGAGATCAATCCGCGCGCGGTATTTGAGCGCATGTTCGGCCAGCCCGGCACGGCCGCGCAGCGTCAGGCCCGAACGCAAAAAGAACGCAGTATTCTCGACTCCATCGCGGAGGAAACCGGTGATTTGAATCGCGGCCTCGGTACGCGCGACCGCGCCCGCGTATCAGACTATCTGGACAACGTGCGCGAGATCGAGCGGCGCATCCAAAGAGCGGAATCGCACAGCAACAGCGAAGCGAAGCTGGACGCGCCGGTCGGCGTGCCGGATTCCTTCGAAGAGCATGTCGGGTCGATGTACGATCTCTTGGTCGCGGCTTATCAGGCGGATGTCACCCGCGTGTTTACGTTCATGCTGTCGCGCGAGCTGAGCCAGCGAACCTATCAGCAGCTCGGCGTCACGGAGCAGCACCATTCGGTATCGCACCACACCAACGATCCTGTGAAAATCGCGAAAAACGTGAAGATCAACACGTATCACATGGAGCTCTTCGCAAAGTTCCTGGAAAAGATGCGGTCCACGCCCGACGGTGACGGATCGCTGCTGGACCATTCCATCATTCTGTACGGCGGCGGCATGGGCGATCCCAATGGCCACAATTCCGACCCGTTGCCCATGATCCTGGTCGGAGGCGGAGTAGGGCAGGGGCACCGCCACATTCAACTCCAGACGCGCACGCCCGTGGGGAACATGTGGAGGGCGGTCGCGCAGAGATACGGCGCGCATGTGGAGCAGTTCGGGGACAGCAACGGAATCGCCGATGGGATCTTCAGCTAGGCTCGCGCTGCTGATCTTGGTCGCCGGGGTGTGCGCGCAAGCGACCCAACTTTCCGACGCTGTGAAATCTCAAGACCGTGTCGCTGTCGCGGCGCTGCTGAAGCATCCAGCCGAAGTGAATACGCCGGAAGCCGACGGAACCACTCCGCTCGACTGGGCCGTGCGCGCGGACGATCTGGAGATAACTCGGATGCTCCTGGGCGCGGGGGCCAATCCGAACCTGGCGAGCCGTAACGGTATCCTCCCGCTTTCGCTCGCGGCGACCAACGCCAATCCAGCGATGACCGAAGCGCTTCTGAAAGCCGGCGCCGACGCGAAGGCTGTTCTGCCGGGAGGACAAACCATTCTCATGACGGCCGCGCATACGGGCAGCCCTGAGGTGGTAAAGCTGCTGCTCGACCACGGCGCGGACCCGAACGCGAAGGAAAGTATCTACGGAGAAACCGCGCTCATGTGGGCGGCCGGGGAAAACCATGCCGAGGCGGTCAAGCTCCTGCTCGCGCACGGGGCGGATCTAAAGGCGCGCTCCAACCCGCTGGTCTATAACAAAGACCGGTTCGGACTTGAGGGCGTCCTGACGATTTTGCCGCACGGAAACTGGACCGTGCTGATGTATGCGGCACGGCAGGGCTCGCTCGCCGCTACGCAGGCGCTGGTCGCGGCTGGGGCCGAGTTGAATCCTGTCGATCCCGACGGCACCACAGCCCTGGTTCTCGCGATCATCAACGGGCACTACGACACGGCGGCGTTCTTGACGGAAAAGGGCGCAGATCCGAACATCGCCGATACGGCCGGCATGGCCGCGCTTTATGCCGCCGTGGATATGAGCACGCTGGGCGAAATCTACGGCCGTCCGCCGCGCAAGTCCACCAGCAAACTGACAGCCCTCGATCTGATCGGAATCCTGCTCGCCCATGGCGCGGATCCCAACGCGCAGCTAAAAGCCACCACGCTGAATCGAGCCCACACGCCCGGCGAAGGAACGCTGGCCGAAGGCGCGACGCCTTTGATGCGCGCTGCGAGGAACGGCGATGCTCCCGCGATGCGCCTGTTACTCGCTCATGGAGCGGACCCGGCGATGGTTCAGAAGAATAAAACCACAGCCCTGATGCTCGCGTCGGGGCAGGGCCGCGGCCTGGGAGTGTTCGCGGATGAATACGCGACCGATGACGAAATGCTCGAAGGCGTGAAGGTGCTGCTCGAACACCACGTTGACGTGAATGCCGTCAATGCCAACGGTCAAACCGCGCTGCACTTCGCCGCGGCGGCGTCCGACGACATCGTCAAGCTGCTGGTCGCGAACGGAGCCAAACTCGACGTGAAGGATAAGCAAGGCCGCACGCCGGTGGATGCGGCCTTGGGCGTCGGAGCCAGAGGCCGCGCCGGAGGGCCCGCGCCGGTGCGTGAACACACCGCGGAACTCCTCCGGCAATTGGCGAGCCAGCAGCCGACCCTAAGGTAGAGTGCTTGACCCGTAGCACGGGCGTTCAGCCCGTGGCGTAGCTACAGCCCCGCCAGGTAGGCCTCGAGCTGATCCAACGTACCCGTGAAGCCGCGCTCCATCGAATCGTGCGAGCTGTCGAAGGTCTTACGCTCTTCCTCGGTCGCGTTGATCGGACCGCCGGCTATCGTCATCGTGGTCTTGCCGTCACGCTCCGTCAGAGTCATGGTGTTCATCACTTCGCGAGGCCAGGTCGCACTCATCGGATGCCGCAGAATGTTGCCTTCCGCATCCGAAAACGAAGTCACGGCGACCAGCCGCTCCGGCGCAGTGATCTCGCGGTACACCCACTTCCCCCACATCTCGTGGCCGTCAGGCGATCGCATGCAGTAGTGAAACAGCCCGCCCGGGCGAAGATCCACCGTGCACTTCACCATGGTGAAGCCCTTCGGACCCCACCAATGCACCAGGCGCTCGGATTCCGTGACCGCCTTCCACACCAGATCGCGCGGCGCATCGAAGACGCGGCTGATCGAAAACCATCCCGACAACGCTTCTCCCAGGCGTTCGAGCGTCTGATTCAATCCCTCCACGGCGCCGTGCTCCTTCGCGACCTTGTTCCGCAGTTCGGCCGATTCGAAGACCATCCGCACCGACACCAACGTCTTGTTGCCGAGCGGCAGGAAGGTCGTGGTGGACTGAAACAGCGGATAAACGACGTGGTCGTAGACCAGGCGTTCGGGCTTTGAAACCTCGACGTAGACGATCTTGTTGTCGTAGTCTTTGCCATCCGGGCCGTGCATCACGAACCGCCAGACGCCTCCAGGCCGAACGTCCATCTCGTGCGTGGTGAGGCGGAAGCCTTTCGGACCGTACCAATTCCCGATATGCTCGGCATCGGTCCACATCTCAAACACCCGCTCCCGAGGCGCATCGAAAACGCGCGACGCCACAATAGCCCGATCGGAAAACAGCTCGTCGCCAAGTTTCTCCAGGCTCATCGTCCAGCCCATCTCCATGCCCTTGAGGTATTCCGCGGCGTAGCCAACCACGGCGGTGGCGCGCGTCTTTAACGTGAGCTTGGTTTTGCCGCCTTCGTCCGCGAACGTCACACTGGTAAGCCCGTCCAGAATGGGATTGCCGTCTTTATCCGTCGCGATGTTCGTGAATACCAGTTTCTCGCCCTTCGCGATCTCGCGGTAAACGCCGCCGCATGGATGTTCCGCGCCATCGGGCGCGCGCATCACGATGCGCCACTTTCCGCCGATTCGCAAATCCACTTCGCACACGGGATTGGTGAACATATGCGGACCCCACCAGCGCGAAAGATGCTTGGGATCGGTCCAGGCCTTGAAGACAAGTTCGCGCGGCGCATCGAAGACGCGCGTAATCAAAACTTCACGCTCTGGGGCGCTTGTGCTAGTTTTTGCGTTGCTTGCTGGCATGTTTCTTCTCCTTTTTCTTTAGCTCTTGCAGGTAGTCGTCCAACCGGTCGAAACTTTGCTCCCAGAACTGGCGATAGTATTCCACCCATTCGGAAACGTCCTTGAGCCGGCTCGGTTCCAGCCGGCAGGGCCGCCATTGCGCCTCCCGCTTTCGCACGATCAGGCCCGCGCGCTCCAGCACCTTCAGGTGTTTGGAAATCGCGGGCATGCTCATTTCGAACGGATCTGCCAGTTCGGTGACGGAGGCCTCGCCGGACGCCAGGCGTGCAAGAATGGCGCGCCGCGTGGGATCGGCCAAGGCGGCGAATGTGGCGCTGAGCGTGTCGGCTTGCATTGAACCCATCGGTTAAATAACCACCTGGTTAACTATAACCCGCGGCATACCGGCTGTCAAGCGTTTTTGTTCGAAATTAATTTACGGTGTAGGGCGCGCGCAGCGCGAACGGTGCGATCTCAATGTCGAACAGATCGCCGTCTGCCCGGACCATCTGATACGTGCCGCGCATGATGCCCGTGGGCGTCTTGAGCGGGCACCAGGATGAATATTTGAACGATTCGCCGGGAGCGAGCACGGGCTGCTCGCCCACCACGCCGGGTCCCTTCACTTCCTCGGTATGTTCCAACGCATCGGTAATGATCCAATGCCGGCTGCGAAGCTGGACCGTCTCAGCGCCCTGATTGGTCAGGCGAACGGTGTACTGGAAAACCCACAGACCCTGAAGGGGCTGCGAATTTTCAGCCGAGTACCTCGATAAAACCTCGACTCGGATGTGATTGGTGATGGCTTCAGAAATGGGGGCGAGTCCCGATGGGGATTCAGGCATGTGAATGCTCATGATACCAGCTGGTGTGCCCCATCCCGGCGCTATACAATGAACGGGACGCTTTGGATACGCGCGCACAGGAGGTATGGTGGCAACATCCGGTTGGCGGTCGCACCTGAGCAGGTTTCTTTGGGTCGCGGCGACCGCTTCGGCGCAGTGGATTCATCACCCGACTCCTGGCATTCCCCGAACAGCCGACGGGAAGCCAAATCTAACCGCGCCCGCGCCCAAAGGAGACATTTCCGGACTCTGGGTTCGCGTCCGGCCACCCGGCGCTCCTGGCGGCCCGGAATTCGGCAATACTGTGACGTATTACATGGCTCCTGGCTCGAAGGTTCCCTTTCAACCGTGGGCCGAGGAGTTGTTCAACAAACGCCGCTACCAGGACTTGGGGGCCAATCGCCCGTCGGAGCACTGCCTGCCGCACGGAATCATCGGAGCGATGCTGCCCAATACGCCCTTCAAGCTGATTCAGAGCCCCGGAGAGACCGTTCTCCTTTACGAGGAGTTCACCCACTACCGCCAGATCTTCACCGACGGCCGGGCACAGCCCCAGGACCCGAATCCCACTTGGTACGGCTATTCGACGGGCAAGTGGGATGGCGACACCTTCGTCGTGGAATCGACGGGATTCAACGACAAAACGTGGCTGGACGACAGCGGCCATCCCCATACCGAAGCCATGCGCTCCATCGAGCGCTTCCATCGCATCGATTTTGGTCACATGGATCTTCAGGTCACGATCGACGACCCGAAAGCTTACACCCAGCCTTGGTCGGTGATGATTCATCTGGAACTGATGCCGGACACCGAGATGATCGAGGATGTCTGCGACAACGAAAAGGACGCCGTGCATCAAGTGATCACGACGAAGTGATATAAAGCTAATATGAACCAAGCACGTAAGCTCAGACTGGCGATCATCGGCGTCCTCCTCTGCCTCCTGGTGCCTCTCATGCAGGCCCAGCCAAAAGGAAAGAAGTCCTATGTCTTTCACGGCAAGGTGGAAAAGGTAGATGTCGCCGCGAAGCGCCTCACCGTCACCAACGAGAAGATCGAAGGCTGGATGGACGCGATGACCATGGGCTACGCGGTGGACAAAGCCGACGAAGTGGTCAAGATCGTGAAACCGGGCGACAAGATCACCGCGACCGTCTATGATGGTGACTCGGTATTGTACAACGTGAAGGTGGTTCCACCCGACGCGAAGAAGTAATGGCAGACGACAAAACCGGATCGTCTGCCGCCCCGCCCCTGGTAGGCGTCATCATGGGGAGCAAGTCGGATTGGGAAACCATGCGCCACGCGGCGGAAACACTGGAAAGTTTCGACGTTCCGTATGAGAAGCGCATCGTATCCGCGCATCGCACTCCCAAGCTGCTGGCCGAATATGCATCGAGCGCGGAAAGCCGCGGCCTGGAAATTATCATCGCCGGAGCGGGTGGCGCTGCGCATCTTCCCGGCATGGCTGCGGCCGGCACCGTGCTGCCGGTGTTGGGAGTTCCCGTGGAGAGCCACGCGTTGAAAGGGATGGACTCGCTGCTTTCGATCGTGCAAATGCCCGGAGGCATTCCGGTCGCGACGTTCGCCATCGGTAAGGCCGGTGCCATCAACGCCGCCCTGTTCGCCGTCGCGACGCTTTCCGCTCAGCGGCCGGACCTGCGCGAAAAGTTACGGGCGTGGCGATCCGCCCAGACCGACCGGGTCCTAAGCGATACGCTCTCGTGATCGAGCCCATTCTTCCCGGATCCACGGTCGGCGTGCTGGGCAGCGGCCAGCTCGGCCGCATGTTCGCCATCGCCGCCAGACGCATGGGCTATCGCGTCCACACCTTTTCGCCCGACGCCGACACGCCTACCGGGCAGGTGGCGGATCTCGAAGTCATCGCGACTTACGACGATCTGGACGAAGTGCGCCGCTTTGCGCGCGGTGTCCGCGTGGTGACATTCGAGTTCGAAAACGTTCCGGCTCCCACGGCTGAAGCTGCCGCCGAGTTCGCACCCGTGCGGCCCGCCGGCCATGTCCTGCACACCACGCAACACCGCATCCGCGAAAAGACATTTCTGGCTTCGGCGGGCCTTCCCTTAACCCCTTTTCGAACCATCGAATCGGCGAAAGACCTGACTGCCGCCGTTCACGCCCTCGGCTGTCCTGCCATTCTCAAGACGGCCGACTTCGGCTATGACGGCAAGGGCCAGGCTCGCGTTGAGTCTCCGGATCGAGCGGAAGCGGCGTGGTCCTCGATTGGGCGTGTTCCCGCTGTCCTTGAACAATTCATACCCTTCGAACGCGAAGTATCGGTGGTCGCGGCGCGCGGAGCCGACGGCGCCTTCACGGACTGGGGCGTTATTGAAAACCGGCACAAGAATCACATCCTGGACGTCTCCATCTCTCCTGCGCAGGTCCCGCCGAAGGTCGCCATGGAGGCCCGCAACATCGCACGAGCGGTGCTGGAAGCTCTCGGGGTCGTCGGAGTGTTATGCGTGGAGTTTTTCGTCGAACCCGGCGGCCGGCTCCTCATCAACGAACTTGCTCCCCGCCCGCATAACTCCGGGCACCTTACGTTCGATGCCAGCGTGACCAGCCAGTTCGAACAGCAGCTGCGCGCGGTTTGCGGTCTGCCGCTCGGTTCCACG
>Ga0070734_10006037_pt1 | contig 10367 bp, 8 predicted proteins | sample Coa_R1_8_FD_66444 | JGI IMG/M metagenome (GOLD analysis project Ga0070734, IMG submission 66444) | Surface soil microbial communities from Centralia Pennsylvania, which are recovering from an underground coalmine fire - Coalmine... | ecosystem: Environmental > Terrestrial > Soil > Unclassified ... | reverse complement strand
AGCTGATGCCCGGCGCGCGTTCAAGTTGGGCCGCGCGTTTGGCGAGCTGTGTAGCATTGGCTGTTGCAGCAGCGGACTTGATGTCCGCCCGGTCATTGCGGGCCTGCGCGAGCGATGATGTGAGGTCGCCGCCAATCCATGATTGGTAAGCTGTTTTGCTGATGGTGTTGAACTGCTGTCCACTCGGCAGGCCGATCAAACGCGCCAAAGTCAACTTGTCCTTGTCGAGATTCGCCGCGGCAACCGTGAGGCGCTGCTCGCTGGTTTGCCGCTGCACGGTGGCGCGGAAACCATCAATCTCCGCGGCCAGTCCTGAATTCACCCGATTGAGCGCCAGCGCTTCAAGTTCGCGCGCGGAATCCAGTTCGGCCTTTGCAGTCTCCACTCGCGCTTCGCTGGACTGCACTTGCAGGTAAGCCGTGCCGACGGCCAATACCACCACGTTGCCGGCATCGTCGAGCTGAAGCTTTTGGGCTTGGGCAGCCTGCTTTGAAGCTCGATATCGATACATTGAATCAAGGTTTAAACCGTTATCAGAAAATGTGAGGTAACTTTCCTGATAGCCAAACTGACCAGTTGCGGCCGGCAGACCGGGAATCTTCAGGCCGATGGCAACTCGATTCAGGTTGTCAACGTTCTGCCGCAGCAATGCGGAAATGCTCGGCACCATGGCGGAAAGCGCGCGCAAACGCTGTGCCTGTGCCTGCCGCAGAGAAGCCTGATTTTCGATTACGCCAAGGTTGTAGCGCAGCCCGCGCGTGACTGCATCAGAGAGAGAAAGCTCGATGGGATCGCTGGACACCGTACCTGTAGGCACGCTGCCCAGAAACGGATTCTGCTGCTGACCGGCGAGCGAGCTTGGCGTAGTGCTATTGGCCGCCGGATTGATGGTGCGCGGCGTGGCGATGCTGCCCAGTTCAAAAGATCCGGTGTTCTGCTGAGCGAGAGCCTGTGCTGCCAAACTTGCTGCTATAACGATGATGCTGTAAATACCTTTTGATTGCTGCCCAAATATTTTCATAATTGCCTCAATGAGCTCCCGCCGATCCGGCGCTGCGATACGGCTTAGTCATCAACGCCAAGACTAGGGTGCCCAGCGCTACCCATCCGAGCAGATAAAAACAATCCAGCGAGCCAAGAAATGCCGCCTGTCGATTGGCGACGCCGGAGATCAGGCCGTAAGCTTGTTGCGAGGCGTCCGCGGCGCTTGATCCGGCGCCCGTGAGATATTGCGTGATCGTTTCCAACTTCTGGTTGAAATTGGGATTGTCCGGGGTCAGTTGCTGCACGAGTACGCTGTGATGGAATTGCGTGCGACGTTCCAGCATCGTGGTCATGAAGGCTACGCCAAAACTTCCGCCAAGGTTGCGAAACAGGTTGGTGATGCTGGACGCTTTGTTATTTTTGTTCATGGGAAGATAGGAATAAGCCAGCGAACTGACCGGCACAAAGAAGAAGCCCAGACCAACGCCTTGCAGCGCACGCGCCAGAGCATAGGCACGGTAATCAGAGCCAAGATCGAGCGAGGCGAAGCGCCACATAGCCAAGCCGACGAAAATTGACCCGACCAAAATCAGCTTCTTCGCGCCTGTTTTCGGAATCAGGCGAACGACGACTGGCGCCATCAACACAATCACAAAAGCACCCGGGCCGAGCACCAGACCGGCATCGGTGGCCGTGTATCCGTACAGCGATTGCAGCACTTGCGGGATCAACACCGTGCTGCCGAACAAGACAAAAAAGAAGCCGAAGTAGAGAGCATTGGCCAGCGCAAAGTTGCGCTCGCGAAAAAGCTGGATCTCAACCACGGGATCATGGTGGCGCCATTCGTACGTCACCGCCCCAATCAACGCAGCGATCGCAATAGAAAGGAAAATCACGATGAAATGGCTTTCGAGCCAGTCTTCGCGCTGGCCCTTGTCCAAAACAATTTCCAGCGCGCCAAAGCCAAGAGCAATCAGCGAAATTCCGATGTAGTCGATCTTTAACTTGCCGCCGATTCTTGCTGCCTTGGCTTCTTCAACAAACTGTGGCGGATCAGAAACGAGCCTGTGAGTAAGAATCAAGCTGACAAGGCCGATGGGCACATTGATGAAAAATACCCAGCGCCAGGAGAAGTGATCTGTGATCCAGCCGCCAAGGGGTGGCCCGACTGCCGGCGCTGTCACGATGGCCATGCTGTAAAGCGCGAATGCCGCTGCGCGCTTGGCTCCGGGAAAAGTGTCGACCAGGATGGCCTGCTCCACTGGTGCCAGTCCGCCTCCGCCAACGCCCTGCAGAATGCGAAAGAAGACCAGCAAGCCAAGACTGGGTGCGATGCCGCACAAGAAGCTGCTGGCCACAAACAAGGCAACGCAGGCCATGTAATAGTTCTTGCGGCCAAAAACACGGCTCAGCCACGCGCTCAGGGGAAGCACCACAGCATTTGCCACAAGATAGCTGGTAAGCACCCAGGTGCTTTCGTCGTAACTCACGGCCAGACCGCCCGCAATATGGGGAAGAGAGACATTGGCGATGCTGGTATCCAGCAGTTCCATGAAGGTGGCAAGCGTAACGGTTATGGCAATGAGCCAGGGATTGATTGCAGGTTTGGACGCGGTTTGTACTGCGGGGGCGCTCAACGATCCTGAAAGTGCCTGCGTGCTCACCGATCAGCTCCTTGTGTACGCTGTACGCTTGCGACTCTTAAAGATGCGTACGCTGTATACAGAGACTCAAAAAAATATATTTATTCGAATTGCCGTGTAACTGTTTCGATCACGATCTCTTTCATGCGCTCGGGATCTTTCCATGGATAACACTGGCTGGTTGTAATCAGCATGCTGGCGATTCCGTGCATGGCCACCCGTAGGACCTGGGCTGTCATTTCAACGTCGACCTCGATCCCTTTTTCAGCCGCGCATTCGCGCACGCCGGCGCGCAGCCGATCCATGGCCCGTTGGCCAATGGCGACCTTGCGCTCAGCTACGGGACCGGGTGGCATTACCGTCATAAAAGTTACTTTGTAATGATTAGGATGGCTGAGATGAAAGTCCACAATGGTGCGTATAGAGCGGCGCAAACGCTCAAGAGCCGTCCCGGGCTGGAGCCGTGTTTCATCCAGGAGCTGGATCATCCGGTTGAAAGTTTCTTCACAGATGGAAAGCAGTAATTCTTCCTTGTTCTCAAAGTGGCGATAGATGGCCATGGGCGAGCAGCCAATTTTGGAGCCGATCCGCCGCATGGAAACGCTTTCATAGCCTTCACGCGCAAAGAGGTCACGAGCGGCATCGCGGATCTGGTCACGCAAGGGCGCGTTGGACCGGCGGGCTCTTGCTCGTCGAACACCGGCGGCGCGTTGGGTAACAATAGGCAAGTGCCAGCTCCAAGTTATGTTTACACCGTACACATATGGATGTCAAGAAAAAGGTTTGGATTCAGGCTGCTCTATTGCTCATATTCTGGCAAATTCGTGAGCGATAAAATTATCCTATCGCTCATTTCTCCGTGGGTTTCAAAAGGGACGCGCAGCGTTTAAGTGTAAGAAAGAAATGGTAGGCCCGAATGGACTCGAACCATCGACCTCTTCCGTGTCAAGGAAGCGCTCTAACCAACTGAGCTACGGGCCTAGAGATACAGGATGGCGTCCTTTATTCTAACATCCCTTACGGAGAGTTCGGGCAGATCGTACAAAAAACTGGCGAACTCACGCATCGCAAAAACCTTTGGTAGACTGACCCAACGGCATGAAAAGCCTTCTGGTTATTGGCGATTCGGTTGTCTGGGGCCAGGGTCTGGCATATGAGCACAAGACCGCCCGCATCCTGGCAGAGCATTTAGGTGTGGAAATGAAGATGCTGGCCCATTCCGGGGCCAAAATCGGCATTCGCGACTCTTATACCGTCACTATGCCCTCCGCTGAGATCCCATGCTTTTTCCCTACGATCCTGCAACAGCTGCAGGAATTCAACGGCGATCCCGTAAGCGTGCAATGGGTGCTGATGAACGGCGGAATCAATGACGTGGAGATCCAGCGACTTTTCAATCCTATGATCCCGCAGTATGAGCTGGAGCTGCACATACGCAATTATTGCGGCCGAGATCTGCTGGCAATCCTGCAGCAAACCACGCAGAAATTTCCCAAAGCCAGGACACTGGTTCTTGGATACTATCCGGCGCTGAGCCATTTGAGCCGTGCTGAAGGAGTGGAAAGTTTGTATTCACTGGTGCACGGCGTGAGGTTTGCGCCGCTTTTTCATGCCGATCTTTTCCGCAACCAAGTGGTAGAGCATTGCATTCGATTCTGGAAGCTTTCCACCGGCCTTTTTCGCCATGCGGTCGAGCATGTGAACCGCGAAGCAGGCTCGCAGCGGGCCATCTTTGTGGATTCCGGCATGGAAGAAGCCAACGCGGCGTATGCGCCAGAGTCATTATTGTGGGAATGCGAAACAAATGATCCAAGCATGGCGCCGGACCACGCTGTGGCGGAACGGCGCGTAGCGTATGAACTGGTGGGGGCCGGCGACTTACAGAAGAATCAGGTATTGCTTTCAGCGGTGGGGCACCCGAATGTCGCCGGCGCGGCAAGAATGGCCGAGCAGTGCGTGAAGGCCATTGCGGCAGGAACAATGGAACCTGCCGTTTGAAGAACTTTATGCGCACCAAGCAGCCGAATAGAATTGCGTGATAACCTTGATGATCTTTCATAGATGCGACTAAAAGCCACCAGAGGCACGCAAACACGATGAACTCCGGACAACTTGTCCTGGTTACACTGCAAAATCCGCGGGAAAAATTCTGGGGCATGCTATTGGCGTTGACGCCCGCGGGGGCGAGCTTACGCGGCGTTGACCTGCAGTCTTTTGACGATTTTATGCAGATGGTAAAAGCAGGTGAAGCCACGGCGGCCAACACCGTTTTCTTTCCCATGCATCGCGTGCAGCGAATGGAAGTGGATGCGCGCAATGGAGGATTGCCGTCGCTGGCCGATCAGTTCACGGCGAAGACCGGATTTGATGTGACTAAATTCTTTCAGGACCCGCAGTGATGCTCCGCCAACTGAAGTCCGCGCCAAATTTGCTCACGCTGCTGCGCCTGATTTTCGTTCCGTTCGTGGTGGTGGCCATCCAGCAGCAGAAATATGCATGGGCGCTGGGAATATTTGTGGTCGCGGGGATCACGGACCTTTTGGACGGCCTGCTGGCGCGTGTGTTGAAACAGAAAACCACGTTGGGCCAGTATCTTGATCCTATTGCCGACAAGCTATTGCTGAGCACGATGTTCCTGATGCTCTCAATAGCGCATATTATTCGCTGGCCGGTTACCATCCTGGTGTTCAGCCGTGACATTATCATCCTGATTGTTTGCACATTGCTCTACGCCACCGGAACAATGAGGGTCTTCCGCCCGACCTGGTTTGGAAAAGCAAACACAGCGGTCCAGATTTTGAGTGTGCCGCTGGCACTCATCTACCAGATCAATTTTTCAAACTGGGCCCGCCTGGGAAAGCGATGGAGCATTTACGCCACAGTGGCTTTGACTACGATCTCCGGCGTCCACTATGTGTTGCGCCTGGCGCTGGATCTGCGTTCCGCTGGGAACAAGCAGGACAGCCACGACACGGCCAGCAGCACATAGATCCTTTTTGCGCTAACGGACAATACACCAACGGTTTAGCCAGAGTCGCGTATAGCGCTGATTTCCCGTGCTATGATCGGCCCCATCCCCCGTCTTAGAGCCTATTCCGAACCATATTCTGGATTCCCCCTAAGGCAATTTGCGCGATGGAAACGATGCATCAATTAGGACGGTATGAGATCGTTGCCGAGCTTGGACGCGGCGCGATGGGCGCAGTGTTTCGCGCGCGCGACCCAAAAATCGACCGCACAGTAGCCATCAAGACGATTGCGGTTCCAGCTTCATCCAAACACGACGCCGAACATTACCGGCAGCGATTCTTCCGTGAAGCCCAGGCTGCGGGGCGCTTGTCACATCCGGGAATTGTGACGATCTACGATGTGGGCGAGGACGAAGCCACGCACACGCCATTCATTGTGATGGAGTGCGTGGAAGGCGATTCCCTTGACCGTGTGGTTGCCGCGACAGCGGCAAAGAAGTTGCCACGCGAGATCGCGCTAAAACTGCTGCGGCAGATTGCTGAAGCACTGGATTACGCGCACAGGCAGGGCATTGTTCATCGTGACATCAAGCCCGCCAACATCATGGTCACAACTGAAGGCCAGCCAAAAATCGCCGACTTTGGCATTGCCAAGTTGGCGATGGCAGAAACAACTCTGCCCGGCCATGTGGTGGGAACGCCTGCGTATATGTCCCCGGAGCAGCTCAACGGCAAGGCAGTGGATGGACGCTCTGATCTTTTTTCCGTGGGCGTGATTGCTTACTGGCTGCTGACCGGAGTGAAGCCGTTTGATGGCGACACGCTGACAGAAATTTGCGTTCAGGTGGTAACCAAGGACCCTGCGCCGCCCAGCGAGATCGCGCCGGATCTTAATATTGACGTTGATTATGTGTTGAGCCGCGCGCTGGCCAAAGATCCTGCGATGCGCTACCAAAGCGGCAGCGAAATGGCGGCAGACCTGGACGATCTGAGCGCAGGAAAGAAACTGAGGTCGGTTTTGCAGTCGGCCAAGACCCAGATCGCTCCGCAGATTGGCGCGATGCTATCGCCGCAAGGGAACGCGGCAGCGGGCATAGCGGCTGCGCGAATCCCGCAAGCGGCGGGAGAAAAAAACGGGCGAGGCCGAAGAAAGTTGGTGGTCTATCTGGTGGCCGCAGTGTTTCTCTTGCTGGCGGGCGCCGGTCTTTTGGCCTTGAACTTTAGCCGTTCAAGGCCAGCAACGCTGCAGATTATGGGGCAGTATCCATTCCACAGCGGCCAGATTTATATATGGGTGGACGGCGACCTGCGCTACCACGATGAGCTTCGGAGTGTTTCAAGTCCGCACGCAAGGTCTTCACATACTTCAGATGCTAATGAGAGTCTGGGTATTACGCTACCCGTAATGGCCGGACGGCATACCGTACGCATACAGGTGGATGCCGAAGGCCAAATCTACGACCATGACACCGCCATTCCGGGCTACTTCCGCGCGTATAGCCAGAAGACCCTGATGGTGGACTTTGCCAGCCGAAATCTTGCCTTGCGATGGGACTGAGATCTACTGACCCGTCGGTAAAGCAAGACGGGCTTAAGCAATCACAAAAGCGTCTCTAAACAACTCAATATCCGCCTCAAGACCTGGTTCGAAATAAACGCTCACAATGTCAAAACGGAATGGCGCGTCTTTCTTGACCTTGCGCAGAAATTCGCGGGCCACGTGGGAGAGATCGCGCTGCTTCTCCGCGTCCACGGCGAATTCTGCGGGCATAATCTTTCGCGTGGTGCGGGTCTTCACTTCAATAAAACACAAGGTTGAGCCGTCCCAGCCAACCAGATCAAGCTCACTGCGGCTGCGCGGGCTGCGGTAATTGCGCGCAATAATCACATAGCCATGCTTGCGTAGATGGAAGTAGGCGGCTTCCTCGCCGCGGCGTCCGGTGTGGAGATGCTGCGGGCCGGAAGCTTTGCGCGGCAGAAGCCGCGCGAAAGAATCGAGAGCATGAAGAGTAAGCCGGGTTAGCGTGCCGGAAGAAGACATAAAAATAGCCGCGAAATCAACGCAAATGAACACGAATCATACCAAATCTTGTTTTTGATTCGCGTTTTTCGCGCTAATTCGCGGCTGGGCCCTTATTTGTTTTCTTTCTCGACGATGCCAATGCACTCTTCCAGCACGTCCATGGCGATGTCCGCTTGTTCCTGTGTCACAACGAGAGGCGGCGCAATGCGGATGGAATTTTCACCGGCGCCCAGGAAGAGCAGGCCGCGCTCAAACGCCAGTTCGACAATGCGGTCACGCTCGTCGTGGGCGATAGCCTTGGTCTTTTTATCTTTTACGATTTCCACGCCGATCATGAGGCCGCGGCCGCGCACGTCTCCGACCATCGGATGAGTTTTCACCCAGCCGCTGAGGCGCTTCATCATGTGACTGCCGACAACTTCGGCGTTCTTGATTGCTTCGGATTCCAGAACGTCCATAGTCGCCATGGCAGCTTCTATGCATACGGGATTGCCGCCAAAGGTGGAAGCATGCGAGCCGGGGACCCAGTCCATAAGCTCCGCGCGGGCCAGCATCACGCCCAGAGGCATACCGGAGGCGATGCCCTTGGCGATGGTGATAATGTCCGGCTCAACACCGGTGTGCTGGATCGCCCACCATTTGCCGCTGCGTCCTGCACCGCTCTGAACTTCATCGGCTACGAGCAGGATGCCGTGCTTGTCGCAGATGCGGCGCAGTTCGCGCATGAACTCAGTAGGAGCAGGCAGGTATCCGCCTTCGCCCTGGATGGGTTCAATGAAGATTGCAGCGCATTCTTCCGGCGGCATGATGGTCTTGAAGACGCGGTCTTCAATAAAGCTCACGCACTCGGCGATATGCTCTTCCGCAGTCATGCCGTCAGGCTTGCGGTAGACATTTGGATATGGCACGTGAGCGACGCCCGGAACCACAGGAAAAAAGCGGCGGCGCTGCTGCGCTTTGGAAGCGGTGAGTGAGAGCGCGCCCATGGTGCGTCCGTGGAACGCGCCATAAAAAGCAATGATGCCCTGGCGCTTGGTGTGGTAACGCGCCAGCTTCATTGCGGCTTCAACAGCCTCTGTGCCGGAGTTGCCGTAATAAGCGCGGATGGGGCCGGACATGGGCGCAACTTTGCTCAGGCGCTGCGCCAGCGTGATCATGCTCTCATAATAGAAATCGGTGCCGGACATATGGATCAATTCGGCAGCCTGCTTCTGGATTGCCGCCACAACCTTGGGGTGGCAGTGTCCAGTGGAAACGACGGCGATTCCGGCGGAGAAATCCAGGAATTCATTGCCGTCAACGTCTTCCACAATTACGCCGCGGCCGCGTTTGGCCACCAGCGGATAGGAGCGTGTGTACGAAGGGGAAATATACTGCGCGTCGCCCTGCAGGACGGCCTGGGCCTTGGGGCCGGGCAGCTTGGTGCGAATCTTGGGACCGGCGGCGGAAATAGTCTGCGTTGCCATGTTCATCCTCTTTTCAGTGGTTGCGTGTGGATGCCTTCGGTCCTGAGCGATTGAACAGCATCAGGCCGATGAAAGAGTGAGGACGTAGGGGAAGATTAGTCGCCGGCGAAAAGGTTGGCGCGGGCATGCGATGGCAGCACAGCCAGGTAGCGGCGCGGGCAAACAAGAAAATCCACCCAGCAAGCGAGAGATCGCTTGGGCGTGCGCGTTGCGAACCACAATGTGCTGCGTGAAGCCATATGCATCTCTATTATAGCCTGAAAACAACCGAGAAATGGCACACGGTTGACGGTTACCAGAGTGCATTTCCATGCTTGATTCGCGCCTTCCAGTTATTTCGCATCGACAGGATTGGCCCGAACGTCAGATGATAAATAGATAACTCATGAATGCGGCCCCACAAAATCGATCACGAATCATCGTGGCTTTTGCCCTTCTCTATGTCCTGTGGGGCTCCACCTATCTGGCCATGCGGGTCATCGTGCGAGACATGCCTCCCTACGTGGCTGGCACTATCCGATACCTGATTGCCGGGCCGATCATGCTAGTGGCTTGCGCGCTGATGGGAAGAAAAATCAGCCTGACCCGCCGAGACCTGAAGCAGTTGCTGGTGATCTCTATTTTGCTGTTGTCCATCGGCAACATCGGGGTGCTGTGGGGAGAAGAATATGTTTCCAGCGGGCTGGCGTCACTGATCGTGGCCCTGGTGCCAATCTGGGTAGTGATGATTGAGGCATGGGTCTTCCGCGCGGGCCGTATGACGGCCAAAGGGCTGATCGGGCTGGCGGTAGGGATTGTCGGGCTCCTGGTGCTGCTGTGGCCACGGATCACCGCCGGCACTCACCTGGGTCACCTGGAGCTCATTGGATCAGGAATTCTGGCTGGAGCATCGTTTTTCTGGGCATTGGGGTCAGTGTTTTCCCATCGTTTCAACCTGACGGTGGATGTATTTGCTTCCGCTGCCTGGCAGATGACGCTGGGTGGCCTGGTGAATGGCGTTATCGCCCTGGTGACAGGGCAATTTCAAAAGACGCACTGGACGACTGCTGCGCTGGGCAACATCGGCTACCTTGTGGTTTTTGGATCGTGGCTCGGCTACTCGGCTTATATTTATCTGCTGGAGCATGTGCCCACGCCCAAGGTGGCGACCTATGCGTACGTAAATCCGATTGTCGCTGTTTTCCTGGGCTGGATCATTTTGCACGAGCAGGTAGATGTGTTCATGCTGTTAGGGACGGCGATTATTATCGCGTCTGTGGCTCTGGTGAATACGTCAAGACTA
>Ga0070734_10006035_pt1 | contig 10367 bp, 7 predicted proteins | sample Coa_R1_8_FD_66444 | JGI IMG/M metagenome (GOLD analysis project Ga0070734, IMG submission 66444) | Surface soil microbial communities from Centralia Pennsylvania, which are recovering from an underground coalmine fire - Coalmine... | ecosystem: Environmental > Terrestrial > Soil > Unclassified ... | reverse complement strand
TAATGGACCCGCGCGCTATAGCCGTCGACCACCTCGGCAACCTCTACATTCTGGAGCGTGGGGCGCCCGCCCTGCGCGTGGTGGATAGGGATGGGAAGATCCGGACGGTCGTAGGGACCGGGAAACCGGGGCCATGCGAGGACCGCGTTGAGGCGATCAAGGCCACCCTGTGCGGCCCGAAGCACCTCTGTGTGGATCGCGACAACACGATCCTCATCGCGGACACCGACAACCACGTCATTCGGAGATACGATCCCCGCACCGGCCTGCTCACCCGCGTCGCCGGAACCGGCCAACCCGGCAGCAAAATCGTCGCAGATGACCCCTTGCAGACCGAACTCAACCAACCCCACGGCGTCTATGTGGACACTGCCGGCAACCTCTATATCTCCGACAGTTGGAACGACCGCGTGCTGAAGATCACGCGCTGAGCTACTTAACTCACCTTACGCAGACGGGCTATTCCGGGCACAGAACGTACCCGTCTATAGGGCGCTACGCGCCAAGCGTCCTCCGGACGCGATCCCAACGGTGAAAGCATTTCCGTCCGTGAGGACGGTTAGCCGAAGGCTCTCCAGGCGGGTACGTTCTGTACCCGACCCCGCAAGCACCGCAATTGTCCGGCTGCGTAAGGTGAGTTACTTAACTATCTGTCTTTGGAAATGGAGGAGGTTCCGTGAACGAATTCTCCGAGGCGCCCCTGGAACCGCCATGGGCCGACCCGATCACGGGCGAATTTGTCACCGAAACGTTCGACTACAACGGTGGTCGGCAGGTCACGGTGTACGTCCCGCCGGATCCGCCCGAGGCGATCGTATTCGCCGGTGACGGTCAGATGATCTCGCACTGGGGTGGGTCTCTTGAAGCAGCGGGCATGCCGTCGACCATGATCATCGGTGTGCACCGCGTGGCCGACGAGACGCTGCGGCTCCACGAGTATTCGCCGGGCTTCGATCCGGAACGGTTTGCCGCACACGAGAGGTTTTTCGTCGAGGACATCGGTGCGTGGGTGCGGGCGCGTTTCGGGGTAACTCTGTCCGCCGAGCGCACGGCGGTGTTCGGGGTTTCGGCGGGTGGGGAGCTCGCGCTCGCTATTGGGCTTCGACATCCGGACCTCTACGGCGCGATCTTCTCAGGTTCGCCCGGCGGGGGATACCGGCCGCCTCACGTGATGCCGACTCCGTTGCCGCGCACGTACCTTGTGGCCGGCACGCTGGAACCGTTTTTCCTCGACAACGCGGCTCGGTGGGCGGCCGCGCTGCGCGATGCCGCTGCGGACGTCGTGATGAGCGAGAGGGCCGCGGGGCACGACGACGCGATGTGGCGAGAAGAGTTTCCGTTGATGGTCGCGTGGGCGTTTGGCGGGTGAGTTCATGTGCCGGTCACGCGAAGGGCACGTGAACGGGAAGGCCGACCGTGCTGGAGCCAATCCAGCACGGTCGCTTTATTTATGACCGGGCCTCGGTTAGGTAAAGTCTACCTCCAGAAATGGGGCGAATTGGCGATATCACTCGCCATATCGTAGTGGTGTCGGACGGTATCCAGGGTTTTCGATGCGAAGTCCCGCACATCCGCATCCAGACCGTTATGGGCCTCGTTGCGGAAGGCAGTGATATCCTTCGAGTGGTCATCGCGCATCGCCCGGATATAAGCCCGGTCGAAGGCTGCGCCATGCAGATGGCTCAGACGGCGGTAGAGCGCCCTCGAATCGCTATCCATTTCGGTGGGCAGGGTAATCCCCTTGTTCTGCGCGATCTGGTTCAGTGCATCATCGGCTTTCGAGTGGTCATCCACCATTTTCTGCCCGAACTCCCGCACCGATTCGCGCTCTCCCTGTCGGGCCGCCAATTCGCCCAACTTCACTTCGGCGATACCGCCCTGGGCAGCCTCGCGCATAAAAGTCCTGTCCGAGCGGCTCATTGTCCTGTGGTAGCGTGCCTGGGACATTCTGTCGTGATCTTGATCTTGTGTCATTCTGTCGCGGTCTTGCGCTTGTGCTATTCCACTCAGAAGCGCGAACGCGCCTGCGGCAAGACAGACGATTCCGATCTGTGTTTTCATATCGAAACTCCTTACTTTATTGAATTTTCACAGTGAACCGGAGCGGCAACGCCCTCCTCCGGCATAGGTAAGGCTGATTTTCCCATCGCAAAGTTCCCGTTTTTGCGCCTGTCTTGCGGCAAGAGCCCCTCTCCCCTTGCGGGAGAGGGGTTGGGGTGAGGGGCTTCGGGGTACAATAAATAGCACAAGAGCTATGCCCAAAAAACTCCGTATCTTCATATCCTCTCCCGGTGACGTGGGACAGGAGCGTCTGATCGCCACCCGGACCCTGGAGCGGCTGCAGGGCGAGTTCGCAGGCGCGGTCGAACTGGAGCCGATCCTCTGGGAGCATGAGCCGCTGCGGGCCTCCGCGCACTTCCAGGAGCAGATCGTCCCGCCTTCGCAGACCGACATCGTCATCTGCATCCTCTGGTCGCGCCTCGGCACGCGCCTGCCCGAACAGTTCCAGCGCGCCGACGGCACCCTCTTCTCTAGTGGCACCGAGTGGGAGTTCGAGGACGCGCTGCAAGCCTGGCGCAAGAACAAGATCCCCGACCTGATGGTCTATCGCAAGACGGCAGAGCCGCACGCCAGCATGAGCGACGAGGCCGCCCTGCTCCAGCGCCTGCAGCAGAAGAAGGCGCTGGACGCCTTCATCGACCGCTGGTTCGGGAACCCTACGGATTCCTTCCGGGCCGCCTTCCACGCCTTCGACTCCCCCGACACGTTCGAGACCCTGCTGGAGAACCACCTCCGCAAACTCATCCAGGAGCATCTGCCCCAACAACAAACGGTTGAGGGCGATGCGCCCATCCCCATCCGCTGGCATCGCGGCTCGCCGTTCCGGGGCCTGGAGGCGTTCGATTTCGAGCACGCGCCCGTCTTCTTCGGGCGCACCCGCGCCATCGCCGGCATCCGCGAGGCCCTGGTGCGGCAGGCCGCCAACGGCTGCGCCTTTGTGCTGGTGTTCGGCATGAGCGGCTGCGGCAAGTCCTCGCTGGTGCGGGCCGGCGTGCTGCCCACCATCACCCAGCCCGGTGTGGTGGAGGGGATCGGCGTCTGGCGCTGGTCCATCTTCCGCCCCAGCGACGCCCAGGACGACCTCTTTGTGGGCCTGGGCCGCGCCCTGCTGGGCGAGAAGGCGCTGCCCGAACTGGCCGAGACCGGGCTGGACGCGCACGAACTGGGCGCGCTGCTCCGCGAGGCCCCGGAGCGCGCCGTCGCCGCCCTGCAACGCGGATTGAAGCAAGTCGCCGAAGAGATTGCGGAGCAGGAGGGGCGTGAAAAGATCCCGGAGAGCCGCCTGGCGGTCATGATAGACCAGTTGGAGGAGCTGTTTACGCGGGCCGAGATCGAGGATCGGGAGCGCGAGACCTGGGTCAACGCCCTGGCGGCGCTGGCCCGAAGCGGCTTTGTCTGGGTGATCGCCACCATGCGGAGCGACTTCTACCCCCGCTGCGCCGACATCCCCGCGCTCTCCGTGCTGAAGGAGGGCGAAGGGCAGTTCGATGTGTTGCCCGCCAACTTCGCCGAGATCGGGCAGATGATCCGCTACCCCACCCGCGCCGCCGGGCTGCGGTTCGAAGTGAAACCCGGCAGCGGCGAACGGCTGGACGATGTGCTCCACGAAGCCGCCGCCCGCGATCCGCAGGCGCTGCCCCTGCTGGAATTTACGCTGGACGAGTTGTTCCAGCAGCGCACGGAGGAGGGCATCCTCACTTTTGCGGCCTACGAGCGCCTGGGCGGCATGGAGGGGGCGCTGGCGCAGCGGGCGGAGGGGGTATTCGCCGGGTTGCCGCCGGAGGTGCAGGCGACGCTGCCCTCGGTCCTGACCGGACTGGTCGCGGTGCGGGCGGGCAATGAGGAAGCGATCACGGCACGGCGGGTGCCTATGGCGACCGTCGGGGCGACGCCGGAGAGCCGGGCGCTGCTGGACGCCTTTATCGCGGCCCGGCTGCTCGTCACCGATAGGGCGGACGACGGGCAGGCGGTCGTGCGCGTGGCCCATGAGGCCCTCCTCCTCCGCTGGCCCCGCGTGCAGGACTGGCTGGAGGACGATCTGACCTTCCTCCAGACCCGCGAGCGGGCGACCGCCTCGGCGCAGCGCTGGCGCGAGGAGAGCCAACGGGCGGAGTTCCTGCTGCCCGAAGGCAAGCCGCTCGCCGATGCCCTGGATATGCTGGTGCGCCGCCGTGGGGACCTGGACCCCGACCTGGTCACCTATATCGAGGCCAGTCGCAACGCGGTAGCCCGCGCCCATCGTCTTAGAACCAATCGCATCGTGGCCGTTACCGCCGCCTTCTTTGCGGTCGTGGTCGGGTTCGGCCTGTTCAGCTATCGGGAGTGGCAGAAAGCCAGGCACGATAAAGAGATCGCGCTGGGCGCGGTGCGGCATCTGACCTACGACATTCCCCGTCGGATCATTGACCTGCCGGGCAGCCGCCCGCTCCTGCGTCAGGTCTTCGATGAGAACCAGGCGCTGCTGGAGAGCATCGGCGACGTGCAGGCCCTCTCCGAGCAGCGGATCAACTACCAGTACGCGGGCGATATTCAGATGCTGCTCGGCGATACGGAGAAGGCGCTGCAGTCCTACCGAAAGAGCCTGGACATCGCGCAGCAGGAGGCGAAAAACCCCTCCAACACCGGGGCGCAGCAGGCGCTGGCGGTCTGCCATACCAAGCTCGGCGACGTGGCGCTGGAGCGTGGGGACGCAAAGGCGGCCCTGGAGAGCTACCAGACGGCGCTGGACATTCTGAATAAGCTGGCGGCGAAGGGATTGTCCGCGACGGTGCGGCACGATCTATCGGCGGGCTACGAGAAGGTCGGCATGGCGCGTATGGCCCTCAACGACCTGTCCGGAGCGCTGCAAGCCTACCAGCAGGATCTGCAACTGACCCAGGAACTGACGGCGGGCAAGAGCGATGCGACCTCCCTGAGCGAACTCGCGCTCAGCTATAATAAAATCGGCGAGGCGCGTCTGGCGGCCAACGATCTGGCCGGGGCGCTGGATGCCTATCGCACCGGCCAGACGCTGCTGCTGAAGTTGGAGCAGACGCAGAACGATCCGGAGGTGCAGCACGACCTGTCGGCGAGCTACGCCGACCTGGGCGATGTGTATCTCAAGCTCGGCGATCCGGCGCGGGCGCAGGAGGCGTATCAGCAGAGCCTGGCACGGGTCGAAGCGCGGGCGAAAGATAAGACCAATGTCCTGGCCCAGCGCGACCTGGCGCGCGTCTACGCCAAGTTCGGGGAGCTGACATTGGCCGGCGGCAATGTGCAGGGCGCACTGGCATTCTATCAGCAGAGCCTGGATATTGCCCGTTCCGTCGCGCAGGATAAATCGAATGCGACGGCGCAACAGGAGTTGGCTGCGCTCTATAACAAAATTCAGGATCTGCAACTACGGATCGGCGACATGCGCGCGGCGATGGAGACGCGGGAGAAGGGGCTGCTTCTCTCCGTGGCGCTCTTAAAGGATGCAAAGACCACCGAGGCGCGCCGCAAGCTGGCCGAGTTATACAACGACCTGGGCACGACCCTCACCCAGCGCGGCGACACCCAGGGCGCCATGGAGGCGTATCGGCAGGCGCTCGACCTCTATCAAGAGCTGAGCGCCCCCGCGACAGGACAATGAGAACAGATGGGAATGTTTCCCACGGGGATGAATCCCCGTTCTGAAATACGAAACCCGCCTTCGCGGGTTAGCCTCCATTTAGAGATGGAGTCCGCGAAGGCGGACTTTGTGTATCAGAACGGCGTTTCAACGCCGTCCGGCATCTACGCATGTTATATACACTCCAAGAGACAACAACGATGATAAGAACATTCGGGATAATTGCTCTATTCCTGCTGTTGCTGACTGGGAACGCGCTGGCGTCCCCGGTCGGCATGGCGACGGAACTGACCGGCAAGGTCGAGGTGCGCCCAGCCTCGGGAAACAATTGGAAAACGTTGCGGCTACTGGATCGGCTGGAGACGGGCGATACCGTCCGCTGCGGTCCGGGCGCGGAGGCGGTGCTGGTGCTCTTCGAGAGCGCGGAGCGGTACACCGTGAGCGCCGGTGCGACCGCCGTGGTTGAAGCGCGGTCCGTCAAAGGCGCCAGCAAGAACAGCGGGCTGCGCGGCCCGGCCATTCAGATCGCCAAAACCATGGTCGGAGATCGCCCGAGCGGGTTCATCGCCCGGCCTGCCCTGTCGCATAAGCGCATGACGCCCCAGTTCTCCGGCTGGATGCCGGAGGGCGAGCGGCACTTCGATTGGGAGGCCATCCCCGGCGCGGCGTCCTACAGCTTCACCCTGTTCGATACCAACGACAACGTGATCTGGAGCGCGCGGGTCGCCGAGCCGAAAGCCGACTATCCTGCCGACCTGCCCAACTTTGCCCTGAAACGCCCCTACCTCTGGCGGGTCTCCGCCTTCGGCAAGAGCGGCAAACCCCTGACGGAGAACGGCTGGGGCGTCGTCACTTTCCTCTCCAAAACGGACGGCGACGCGCTGACGCAAGCCGCGAAGGACCTGGAATCGGATGCCCAGCGGAGCGGTGACAGTGTGACGCCGCTGGTCCTGCTGGCAGAGCTCTATCGCAGCTACGGCGTGCTGGAAAAGACGCTGGAGACCCTGGAGCGACCGCAATTAGAGAACCAGTCCGGCATCCGGCAGGCGCAGGATGATGTCTACCGCCAGCTCGGCTCCTACGCCTTCCTCCTGGCGAAACGCACGCCTGCCGACGAGACATCCGACAAAGCGAAACCATAAGGACGTATCCTATGCGAAATCACAAATTCTCTATCCTACTGGCCCTGCTCTGCCTGGCATTGCCCTTCCGCGCCTGGGCGGACCCGACGACCTGGGCGCTGCTGGTGGGCATCAGCAAATATCAGAACCAGAATATCACCACCCTCCGCTTTCCCGCCGCCGATGCCACCAGCATTCGCGACGCCCTGCAGGACAACACCCTGGGCAACCTCCCGGCAGACCATATCCGCCTGCTGACCGATGACCAGGCGACCGCAGCCAACATCACCGACGCCATCGACTCGTTCCTCAAGCCCAATGTCAAGCCGGGCGATCAGGTGCTGGTCTTTCTGGCCGGGCACGGCGTCGCCAAGGGCGTCGGGCTGGACGCGAAGGGCTACCTGCTGCCGACCGATGTCAAGGGCCTCACCACCGCTGCCCTGGAGAGCTCTGCGGTCAGCCTGAAATCCTTCACCTCCAAACTGGGGCAGCTTCCTGCCGGGCAGTTCGTCATCTTTATGGACGCCTGCAGGGAAGACCCGACGCCGGGCCGGGGCGCGAAGGGCAACGCCTTAAGCGATGTCATCAGCCGGGGCGCTATCGTGGTGCCGCAGGACACGACCCAGCCCGCCTCGTCCGCCGCCTTCTTCGCATGCAGCATCGGGCAACGGGCCTTCGAGGACCCTAGCTTGAGCCACGGCGTCTTCACCTACTGGATCCTCGACGGGATCCGGACCGCCGCCATCCCCAAAAAGCCGGATGGCATCATCGACATGGGCCTGCTCTCCAGCTATGTCCGGGATAAGGTGACGACCTGGGCGAAGCAGACGACCGAAAAAGGCGACTTCGAGGTCGAGCAGACGCCGGAGTTTGTAACCAGCGAATTGAACTCCCCGATTGTCCTGATGAAGGTCAAGCGCCCGCTGCCCGATACGCCCCTGAGCGCCCCGGCTCCCATCCTGGTGGTACAGGCCGAACAGCCGGGGGTCCAGGTCTCGGTAAACGGCGTGCGCCTCGGCAACGCCCCCCTGCGCGCCACCCAACCCCAGGGCGGGCACTACCAGCTCAAGATCGAAGCGCCCGGCTGCGCCCCCATCGAGCGGGAGATCCTCCTGCTGGAAGGCTACGAACTGCTGGTCACCGTTTCGCTCAAGCCCTCCGCCCGAGGGACCACGCAGCCCGCAAACGGCCAGGCCGCCGATAACTTCAAGCGCGCCCAGGAGGCGGAGGCCCAGCAGCAGTGGGAGGCCGCCACCTTCGGGTACGAGGCGGCCATCCAGGCCGACCCCGCTATGGTCCCCGCCTATGAGCGCCTGGCCTACCTGCGCGAACGCCTGGGGAAGACCGAAGACGCCATCAAGACCCTCATGGACCTGGTCGCCAAGGCTCCGCCCGCCGCCCATAACTACGCGCTCCTGGCGCAGAGCTACGCCCTCTACGCCGAAAAGGCGTCTCTGGCCGCTCCCAAAAAGGACGAGGAGAAGCCGGCGAAACGCAACAATCCACTGGGCGGCCTGTTCGGCAAAGGCAAAAAGGACAAGCCCAAGGAGGAGCCGGATAAGAGCGAGGAGCCTCAAGAGACCCCTGCGGACTACGGGGTGCCCAAGACCGCTGCCGAGGCCCGTGCGCTCGCTCGCAAAGCCGCCGAGGAGGCCGTGAAGCTCGGCTCGGATTCCGCCGAGGCGCAGCGGGCGCTGGGCTTTGCGCTCACGGCGGGCGCGACCGGCGGTTCCGGGCGCGATGCGGCCCTGGCCGCGTTCGGCAAGGCGGTCTTCCTGGACGCCAAGGACGCCGCCAACTACTACGGCGTGGGGTATGGACTGCGCAACTATTCGCGCTTCCAGAAAGAGAAAGACGCGCAGAAGGAGGATCTGGAGCGCGCCGTTACCTCGCTGAAACAGGCCCTCGACCTACGCCCCAACTACTATGAGGCCCACCGGGAACTCGCCTACTGCTACCATCTCATGGACGACAACAAGGAGGCGCGCCATGAGTACGAGGAGGCGAACTCCAATCGCGGCGGCGCTTCGGATCAGAATGAGGTCGCGGCGATCAACCTGTCGCTCTCCAGTCTGTACCGCGCCGCCGCCAAGGATGCCACCGGGGAGGCGAAAAGGGCGCTGGAGGCCGCCTCCGGGGGCTATCTGCTTGATGCAAAGGACATCACGCCCAATCTGAATGTCGCCATGTACATCCTGAACCAGGCCAACCTGAGTTCGCATGTCGCGAGCTATCTACCCTCCGACCTGACGCGTATTCTCCAGTTGCCCGGCGGGATCAACATTCCAGGGTTCCACTTTCCTTAAATTTGAACCCACCGCCTCCGCAGGATTCCCATAAGGCCGCGCGGAACTATCCGTTCGCAGGAGGCGGTGGTCATGAAGGACTGGATACGCACCCTGGACACCGCCGCCGAAGTCGGCCTGCTGCGCAACGTCGGGACAGGCTTGTACACCGTTCATCCGGCTCTGCTTAATGCCCCTGCCCTACGAATGCATGCGTCGCCGCCGGGAACGTATGTAGAGTGCAGGCCCCGTCCTGCACCAAAGTCATAGAGCCTCAGGCAGCAACAGTTGTCCGCTCTCTTCAACTTTCAGTCGCAGTAGCTTAGCATCCTGGATCTCACCCCGATATGGGTACCGAAGGCCGCCCGTCGTTGTCACGTAAAGCGATTTGCGATCCTCCGCTCGACGTCCAAATGCGCAACCGGTGCTGCCGACGGCGCCTTCATGCGGGCCAGCGATCGTCTCGCGTCCGCCGTCGGGATGAAGTCGCAGGACGGTCTGCGCGGCATGCGTCGCAATATAGGCGGCTCCGGATTCACCGAAGGCGAAATCATCCGCGTGCAACTTTTCCGCGACCACTTCCATGGGTCCGGAGCGCCCGTCGTCGGTGATCTTGGATCGAACCATACGGTCGTGATCCGTGATCGAAATCCACACCCAGCCGTCATGCAACTTGATTCCATTGGCGCCCGGCGCATGTGCCGACTTCGGACACAAGCGATCATCCTGAAGCCACACTCCCCAGCGTTTCTCCTGCTGGTCGATCGCGAGAATGCGCCCCGTGACACTCTCGCAAACCAGCAAGGTCCGACCGTCAGGGTGCGGCGTGCAGCCGTTCATAAACACCGCGTCGGGGATCTCCACCCATAGCTCAGGCTGACCGGAGCGAATGCGCCAGATATAACCCGGGGTCTGCCCCACAGCTCCGCCGGTGACCCAGAGTGCCCCAGCGGCATCAAATGCAAGCCCCGTCGCCGGCATCGTCAGTTGTACAAACTCCTCAACCTGCTGCGTTGTCGGATCGAAGCGGTCGATACGGTGATGGGAGTGCAGGCTCACATACACCATCCCTGTGGGATCGACTGCCAAGTTCTCGGCGAAATGCCCTTGCGGCCACGAGGCAACGACTTCGTTTGCAACAGGCGCCCAATGCCCTCCATCGTGTCCAGGAAACGTGTCGGGCGGATTCGTTGTGCTGTTCATAAAGACATTTGCAAGGAAACCCACGCTTTCAAGCGTGGGAGGAATTGCTATCCTCTTGCGAAACGTCGGGCGTAATCGAGTGGCAGATTCACTCACTGCCGATTA
>Ga0070734_10006034_pt1 | contig 10368 bp, 7 predicted proteins | sample Coa_R1_8_FD_66444 | JGI IMG/M metagenome (GOLD analysis project Ga0070734, IMG submission 66444) | Surface soil microbial communities from Centralia Pennsylvania, which are recovering from an underground coalmine fire - Coalmine... | ecosystem: Environmental > Terrestrial > Soil > Unclassified ... | reverse complement strand
GCATTGATCTTGTCGATCACCGCGCCGGTGCCGCCCGCGCACTTGTCATTCATGGAGGGCAGCTTCTTCTTCTTGCCGGTTTCCGGGTCTTCCTTAAAAATGATGATCTTCGCGTCCTGGCCCCCGAGTTCGATGACCGAGCCGCATTCGGGATAGAGCTTCTCCACTGCCAGCGAAACTGCGTTGACCTCTTGAACGAACTTGGCGCCGATGTGCTTGGAGATAGTGCTGCCGCCGGACCCGGTGATGAACACGCGGAAGTTTTCGTACGGGGTGGCAGGAAAATCGGCGTGGATGGCGTGCAGCATCTCCAGCGCCTTTTCCGGCTGCTTGGTTTCGTGGCGCTGGTAATCCTGCCAGAGGATGTCGTCGTTCTCACCATCAATGACGACAACTTTGACCGTGGTCGAGCCCACGTCCACGCCCATCCACAACAGCTCGTATTTCTTCTGCGGATTCGCTTTTTCGGTTAGTCCCGGCATTTATACCCCAGTCGTTGGTCGTTAGCTGTCGGTCGTTGGACTGCCTAGTGCGCTTCCACGTGATACGGCACCTGGGCTCCCATCTTCTCCGCCACATGGATGGCGAAGTTAGCCGCGGTACCGATCACGCCCTTGTACTTGGGCACCTGGTAGATCGCTTTCGACATCTCCGGGTGCTCGGCCACATAGGCTCTCAGCTCGTCCTGAGTCTTGCCGATCTTCTCCAGCACGTCCTTGAACTCCAGCTTGGCTTTGGCCTTGGCTTCGCCCAGCGCCATCTGCACCCGGCTGTGGGCGTTGATTTCGCCTTCTCCCGAGGTTTCGATGGGCAGATAGATCATGTCCTTGTAATGCGCCACCACGGCCGACTGCGCGCCGTCCGACTGCGTAGAAGGCATGCAGCCGAAAGGCTTCAGCGACAGCACCATGTGGGCCAGTTCATGGTTGGTGTAGTAAATATTCTTGGCGACTTCCAGATGGCCCTCGCCGCCTTCCGCGCGCGTGTTGTAGTAGGGATGGCCGACGCGCTGCAGTTCATACTGGTTGACCAGCTTGTGCGCGGTTCCGCCCAGGGCCTCGATGATCTTGTGGTATTCGCGGGCGAAGATCTTTTCCGCGACTTTCAGCTTGAGCTGCTTGTTGCGATAGGCCCACTCGATCTTGGCATGCTTGTCGATGCGCCAGGCAGCGGGCATGACCGCGCCCTCTTCCAGGCCGCGGCGATCGCGACTCTTCTGGATGACCTGATGAATCAGGTAATTGATCCAGGTGGCGATCGGCTCCACGATGATCTGCGCCCCTTCCTTGTGCAGGAAGCGGAACATGTTGAAGTTGCCATCGCCTTCCGTGGTCTGCGCCCAGAACTCGCCGGTGATCTTCACGATGGGCTTTACTTTCAGCCGGTCCACCGGGATGGAGTTGAAGCGGTCGCGGCAATGGTGCAGCGCTTCCACATAGTCGTCGCTATAAAGCTGCTCCAGGAACTTGCCCAGATACTGCACTGTGTTCTTGCCGGGCAGCTTAGCGGCGAACTTGCCCAGGTTTTCTTCCACGCTCCACGGCGACTTCTTCTTCAGCACCTCGTGCATGTAATCGATCACTTCGTCCAGCACGGCGTCGGTATCGCCGGGGTTGAGTTCGAAGGCGCGGACCTGGTGGGCCACTTCGTTGATCACGTCGCCCATGTTCAAGCCGTTGAGAATGCTCAGGAAAAAGTCCAGATTCATCTCCAGGCCGGCTTCTGCCTCCGCCTGGTCCAGCCCACCCGACTGCTGGAAGAGCAACACCCGGAAGCCGTCATAGCCGGCATTGCGCAGAGCCAGCCGGTACTCCGCCTCGTACATGCCAAAGCGGCAGGGGCCACAAGCCCCGGCGGTCAGGAAGACGTAGTTGTTGATCAGATCTTGCCGCCTCTGGCCTGCTTCTTCCAGCTTCTGCAGGTACTGCACCAGGTTCCCCACCGTGAAATACGTCGGGTTGCACTGGCCGTTGTTGCCGTATTCCTTGCCTAGCTGGAAAGCTTTCACGTTCGGGGTAGGGACGACCTCGCAGCGGTAGCCCAGGCCCTCGAGCGCGCCGTGTACCAGTTTTTCGTGTTTCCAGGTCAGGCCCCCGAAGAGCAGGGTGGTGCGGTGGCGCTGATCGGCCGTAAACAGCCGTTCAATCGGCTTGTGGAAGTGATCGGGCTGCTTGTGGACGATGCCGGCTTCCCGTTCCAGGCGGGTGCGTTCTTCCGCTACCCGCTGGCGGATCATGTCTTCTACCGAGGTGATCTGAACCAGCTGATTCCCGGATACGGGATGCGTCGAAGTGCTCATAACCTCACCTTCCCTTGGCAAGTGTGTGGATCGGATTGAACCCCAAGGACTTTGACGAGATACACGTTCCCCTGAGTAAAATCGCTACATATTGTTGACCGGTTTGCCTGCCAGCCGAATCCCTTTGTAGCGAACGGCGGAAATTAGTGGTTCAAGGGGCTGATGAGGGTGCTGAGCGGATTACAACCATCCGCAATTCAGTGACTTACGAGCGCTTATCACATCGCCCTGTGATAAGGCTGGTGGGGGGGACTGCCCGGCCCCAGACGCCGGCCGGGTCCCGCCGGGGATTCGCGACTTGTTACCCGCGATCCGGACACGCACATCCCAGGGTGATCCCAATCACAGCCAGTTGTTAGCGCTGCGGCCGATACTGCCTGCCGAGCGGGCTGTAGTGTGCCCGGGTTCGTGGATGAGTATCAACCTCGGATTAGACATCGGGGCGGTAAGCTTAAAGCTGGCGGCCTTGGGCGAACCAGGCGCCGGCGAGCTTTTCACTAGGCTCACCGCCCAGAATGGGAATTTTTTCCTTCCTTCCACGCCCGCCGCGCTGGCGGAGATTCCCGTTGTGCTCTCGCGCCACCGCCCGGTTCACGGTAACCCGCTGCAGGCTGCCGTTGAATTGCTGCAGGAATTTCTGGAGGTTATTCCCTCGTCGTCCCTGACCGGCGTACGTGTCACCGGCTTGGGAGGCCACCTGGTAGCTCAAGCGCTCCACAGCGAATTTGAAAACGAGTTCCGGGCCGTGGCTAAGGGGGTGCGCGCCTTCTATCCCGGCGTACGAACCGTTTTTGAAATGGGCGGCGAAACCTGCAAATACATCCGCCTGGATCCTGAAGATCGCTCCAGTTACCTGGGCATCTCCGACTACTCGGCCAGCGGCGATTGCGCCGCCGGCACGGGCGGGTTTATCGAGCAGCAGGCCTCGCGCTTGCGCTACAGCGTGGAGGATGTGGGTGCGGCGGCCTGCGCTGCCAGTTGTGCCGCCCGCGTCGCGGGCCGCTGTTCCGTTTTTGCCAAGACGGACATGATCCACGCCCAGCAGAAGGGCTATACCACCGAACAGATCCTGCGCGGCCTTTGCGATGCGGTAGCCCGCAATTTCAGATCCAGCATCGTGAAAGGACATGAAGTTGTGCCTCCGGTGCTGTTCATCGGCGGGGTGGCTCTCAATCAGGGCGTGCGCGAGTCGCTGCGCGACGCATTCAAGCTGAAGCCCGATGAATTTATCGTTCCCGAACTCTACTCCTGGCTCGGTGCTCTGGGTGCGGCGCTGTTTCAGGCCGAGAGCGCGCAACATCAGAAATTCGCTGGGATCGAACTACTGCGCCAAACCGCCGCTGCCCGCCAGGACTTCCCTGCCAGCGATCCGCTTTCCCTGGCAAGCGTGTCGCTCTTGCGCGATCGCGGTTTCTCTCAAGCGCTGCACCCGAGTACACGGCCGGTCGAGGCCTACCTCGGCATCGACATCGGTTCGGTAAGCACGAACCTGGTCGTGCTCGACGCTGATGGACATCTTCTCAAGGAGATTTATGTCGCAACCGAAGGGCGGCCCATCGAGGTGGTCAAGCGAGGGTTGGCGGAAATCGACGAGGAATTGGGCGAGCGGCTCGCCATCAGCGGCGTTGGCACTACCGGCTCCGGCCGCGAACTGATTGGCGAGCTGGTGGGCGCGGACATCGTTACGGATGAGATTACGGCTCACAAGACCGGGGCCATGCACGTCTGCCGCCAAATGAACATGGAACCGGTGGACACGATTTTCGAAATCGGCGGTCAGGATTCCAAGTTCATTCGTCTGGAGAACGGGATTGTCGTGGATTTCACCATGAATGAAGCCTGCGCCGCCGGCACGGGATCGTTCCTGGAAGAGCAGGCGGAGCGCCTGGGAATCTCGATTAAGGACGAATTTGCCCGGCTGGCCCTGGCTTCCGAGCGCCCGGCGCGCCTGGGCGAACGCTGCACCGTGTTCATGGAGCGCGACGTCAACGGCCTGCTGCGCAAAGGCGCTCAGGTCGCCGATTTGTGTGCCGGTCTCGCATACTCGGTCGCCCTGAATTACCTGAATCGCGTAGTGCGCGGGCGCAAGATCGGCGACGTCATCTTCTTCCAGGGAGGCACAGCCTACAACGATGCCGTCGCCGCCGCCTTCTCGCAAATACTGGGAAAGACCATCATTGTGCCACCTCACAACGGCGTTATCGGCGCGATCGGCATGGCCCTGCTCGCTCGCGAGCGCAGGCAAGTCCGCCGCGAACCTAGCCGGTTTCGCGGCTACGATCTCAGCCGGGTGAATTTCTCCACCCGCGATTTCGTTTGCAAGGCTTGCTCCAACTACTGCGACATGAAGGAATTCGTAATTGCCGGCCAGCGCAGCTACTGGGGCGACAAGTGTTCCGACAAATTCCGCAAGCGCCCGCGGGGCGATCGCCAGCCGATGGTTGAAGATCTGCTCCAATTACGCGACCAGTTGCTGGAACAGGCGGTCATGGCGAGGCCGAAACCCAACGGGCACGCGCGCCCGCGGATCGGCATTCCGCGCGCGATGTTCTTTTATGATCGCGGCCCGTTCTGGGCAACATACCTGCGGGAACTGGGCTTTGAAGTTGTCCTTTCGCGCCCCACGGACGGCAAAATCGCCAGCGCCGGCGATGAGCTTGCCATTGCCCAGCCCTGCTTTCCCGTGATCGTGGCCCACGGCCACGTGCAAGACCTGCAGCAGCGCGGCTTGGATTACATCCTGGTTCCGAACACGATGGATTATGAAACCCCTGACCTGCGGGTCAAATCGCATCTGTGCCCGTGGAACCAGACCCTGCCTTTCGTGCTGCGCGCCGCGCCCAAGCTGCAATCCGGAAGCGCTAAACTCCTGGCGCCCACCGTGCATTTCCGTTTAGGCGAGAAACACGTCTGCGCTGCTCTGCAGGATTTTTCTAGCCGTCTGGGCGTGCCCAGGAGCGTGAATCGAAGGGCGGTAGCTGCCGCTTACGCCGCGCAGCACTGCTTTCAAATACGCCTGCTGCAAGCCGGCGAACAAGCCCTCTCTACACTAGAGAGCACCGGAGAGCCTGGCCTGGTGCTGCTTGGCCGTCCTTATAACCTTTACGACCGCAGCATTAACTGCGATATTCCCCGCAAACTGCGTACGCTCTACGGCGCCAATGTTATTCCGCTGGACTTCCTACGACTGGAGGGAGAGGACATCTCGGATGTTAACGACAACATGTACTGGAACTCGGGCCGGCTGATCCTGGCGGCCGCGCGCATCGTCAGCCGCTATCCCAACCTCCACCTGGTTTACATTTCCAATTTCAAGTGCGGTCCTGATTCTTACATCAAGTCGTTTCTCAACCAAGCCTCCGGCAAGCCCAGCCTGGTGCTGCAATTTGATGGGCACTCCAATGATGCCGGCTTCCTCACCCGTTGCGAAGCTTATCTCGACAGCAAAGGATTTCTGCGATGCAATTCCGCCCCCACCGTTGTGTGAAACCGACTCTTCCGGCCGACCATCCGTTGCGGGATAAGACGGTGTATATCCCGGCCATGGCACAGGGCGCGGTGGAGACTTTTGCCGCGGTTTTTCGCTGGTTTGGAGTGCCGGCACAACCCACGCCCACTTCCAACCAGCGCACGCTTGAGTTAGGAGCCAAGTTCACCAGCGGTGATGAGTGCTATCCCGCCAAAATCACGGTGGGAGATTTCCTGCGCATCCTGGAGCAGCCGGGCGTGGACCCGAAGCGAACCGTGTTTTTCATGGCTACCGCGGACGGCCCCTGCCGCTTCGGTCAGTATGTGCCCTTTCTTCGCAAAACCCTGGCGCACGCCGGGTTCCCCGACGTTCAGGTATATGAGGCAAGCACGCAAAATGCCTATCGCGACATCGCGACCCTGGGACGGAGCTTTGAGCGGACCGCATGGCGGGCCTTGGTGGCCGCCGATATTCTGCGCAAGGCCCTGCTGCAGACAAGGCCCTACGAGACTATCGCCGGAGCCACCGATCAGGTTTTTTCGGAATCGGTTACAGACGTTTGCCAGGCTATTGAACGCAGCTGCACGGATCCTGATTGCCAGATGGACTCCCTGCTGGCTGCGCTGCAGCGCTCGCGGCAACGATTCCGCGCCGTACCCGCGAACTACGATCGTCAGCGGCCTTTGATCGGAATCGTGGGCGAGATTTTCTGCCGCCTGAATAACTTCAGCAACGCCGACCTGATTCGTAATCTGGAAGTCCAGGGCGGTGAAGGCTGGCTCACCGATATTGCGGAGTGGATCGCCTACTGCAACTCTGAGGTCGCACGCAAGTTGCGCCTCGTCGGCCAAACCATATCGTTCAGCATGCTCAAAGCCGCCCTGCGCAGCCGTGTACAGCACAGCGACGAGCGTGCCATGCTCGCTCCCTTCGCTGAAGACTTTGCCGGTTACGAGGAACCATCCACTCAAGAGGTGTTGAACTTGGCCCGCCCCTACCTGCCGAGCACCGGGGTCGAGGGCGAGATGGTGGTCAGCGTCGGAAAAGCGGCCTACCTGGCGTTACACGGCGCCGATGGCATTATTGATATCAGCCCCTTCACCTGTATGAATGGCATCGTGAGCGAGGCCATTTATCCCAAGCTGAGCAAGGACTACGGCGGCATCCCCATTCGTAATTTCTATTTCGACGGTACCCAGGCGGATCTGCAGCGTGATTTGGGCATCTACCTGGAACTGGCGCGCTCATATCGGGAAAAGAAACCTTATTACCGTCGATATCCGGCACGCTTCGAGCGGGCAATAGCGGCCGATTGAGCGGTTTGAAGACTTGTATCCGCGTTGCGGAAGGGCTCGGAAGATCTTTTGCACGCGAAGTAAAAGTGGATTTCGGAAGGGTGCAGCTTCAGCTGTGCCGTCAAGGCAAGCATTCTGCCGGCTTCAGCCGCTGAGGGACGCTGCGAAGAATAACGCCTCCTGCCTTGGCCGCAGCGACTCGTGCGTTTTCGCGACAGTCCCACGCTCCCCTTCTGCTAAGATTGGGGCAAATCCCTAACCGCATTGGCAATCGTTCTCTGAGCCCAGGTTCGCGGTGGGTCAGAAGGAGCTTCTCCCATGGCAAAAAGCGTGAATAAAGTCATCCTGATCGGGCACCTGGGCAAAGATCCCGAGGTGAAATACACCCCCAGCGGCACAGCCGTGGCTAATTTCAGCTTAGCGACCAACGAGCGTTACAAGGACAAAGAGGGCCAGTGGCAGGATCGCACGGAGTGGCACTACATCGTGGCCTGGCAGCGCTTGGCGGAGATCGCCGGCGAGTATCTTAAGAAAGGGCGTTCCGTCTACATCGAAGGCCGGTTGCAGACCCGTTCCTGGGACGACAAGGAAGGCCAGAAGCATTACCGGACGGAAGTGGTAGCCAGCGATTTGGTTCTGTTGGGCGGACGCGAGGCAGGCGAAGGGTCACCGGCCGGACGCAACCGTGGAGCGGCGGCAGGCAGCGACTTCGACCAGCGCGCTCCCGAACCCGATGTGGCTCACTCCACGACCATCACCGACGAAGACATTCCGTTCTAAATCGAGTGTAGGCTCCAGATTGAACAGGAGCAGGCGCTTTGCGGTGCCACCGAGCGTCGCTCGCCGCCATGGGCGTGCGGTGAGCAGGTTGGCGCTCGCGCGCTCTGCCTTGCCCTCCTTTTCCGCAGCTCTGACCAACACCCCTTCCCTTCCCGCCATCTAAGATCCTTGAACCTGCTACTATGAAAATCGGCCGCCCTTTCTGGTTGCATCCCCTTGTTTTTGCATGCGCTTTGGCCACGGCACTACTGCCGCTGGCCTCCTGCTCTCGCCCTAATCTCAGGCAGTCGTTACGCGCGGCCACCGCGGCTACGCCCAATTCCTGGCCCCAGATGCTGGCCGCCTATCAGCCCTGGTTTGGGGAAAAAAACCACATGAACGTGGGCTACTCATCGAACGATCCCGTGGCGTTGCAGAAGCAGATCGGCGAAGCCAAGAACCTGGGTATAGCGGCGTTTGTCGTGAACTGGTATGGCCCCAGCAAAACGTTTGAAGACGGAAACTATGCGCTGCTGCAGAACCTGGCAGCCAAGGACGACTTCAAAGTGGCCATCCAATACGATGAGTCGGTGGATTCTCCGGGTTCCACTACCGACGCGGTGGTCAATGACTTACGTTTCGCGTACGACCGCTATATCGGATCCCAGGCCGGAACCTCACGCGACGCTTATCTACGCTACAACGGCCGACCTCTTATTTTCATTTTTCCCAAGAATGCCGGAACCGACTGGAATCAGGTCCGGCAGGCGGTAGATGCCTGGCCAGAGCCCGACCGGCCCTTGCTGATCACGCAAGCCTATGGCGGCCGCTACGCCGGTGCTTTTGATGGCTTCTACGCCTGGGTGGGACCCGGACCTCAGGGATGGACTCCCGACGGCAGTCACTGGGGCGGCGATTACCTGGAAAACTTCTATCAAACGATGATTGCCAAATATCCCGACAAGGTCCCGGTGGGCGCCGCCTGGCCAGGCTTCGACGATTCCCATGCTCCCTGGGGTCAGAACCGCCACATCAGCCCACGCTGCGGCAAAACCTTTGAAGATACCCTGCGACTCTTCCGCGCCTTCTACAACGACTCTCATCCCCTGCCCTTTTTGATGATCGATACCTGGAATGACTACGAGGAGGGGACAGCAATTGAGAAGGGATTACCGCGCTGCTGACAGCGCTATCGGCCTTAGGCTGTCGCCTAGTGGCAGCTTCAGCTTGGAAGTACCGAAGGCCTGGGGCCGACTACGCCGCTCCGTGTGCCAGCTTCTGCCGGAGATCGGCGGCGATGAGCTGTCCGTGGAAACGGCCGTTCTCAATAAAGATTTCGTTGGTGCGCGAGCCGGCCACAATCACGCCCGCTACATAGATGCCTGGCACATTGCTTTCCAGTGTTTCCGGATCGCACACCGGCCGGCATTGCTCCGACGACAGCTCGATTCCCATGCTGCACAGAAAATCGTAATCGGGGTGATAGCCGGTCATGGCAAAGACAAAATCGTTTTTCAGTACCCGCTCTCCCTGGGGCGTGCTGATGCGCACCGCTTCGGGGGTGATTTCCAGCAGATGACTGCGGAAAAAGGCCTGGATTTCGCCATTCTTAATGCGGTTCTCGATATCGGGCTTGATCCAGTACTTCACATGATGATGGATTCCCTCTTCGCGGTGGACCAGGGTCACGCGCGCCCCGTGCCGCCATAATTCTAGCGCCGCAATCGCCGCCGAATTCTTGCCTCCGACCACCACCACATCGTTGTCGTAATAGGGGTGCGGCTCGTTGTAATAGTGCATCACCTTGGGCAGGTCCTCGCCGGGAACGCTCATGAAATTAGGCAAATCGTAGTAGCCAGTGGCCACGATCACCTTGCGCGTACAGTAGTCATGCACTGCGTTCTTGCGGTCCACCGTGGTCACGCGAAAATCTCCGTCTTCCCCGGTCACGGTTTTCACCCACTCGTACTGGTGAACATTCAGCTGAAAATGCTGCGCCACGTTGCGGTAGTACTCCAGCGCTTCCTGCCGCGTAGGCTTCATATTCGCGGTGTTGAAGGGAATCCCGCCGATTTCCAGCAGTTCCGGAGTGGTAAAGAAGGTCATATTGGCGGGGTAATGAAAAAGCGAGTTGACCAGGCAGCCTTTGTCTACCACCAGGACCTTGAGCCCGGTTTTCTGCGCCTCAATGGCGCAGGCCAGGCCGGTGGGACCGGCGCCGATGATCAGTACGTCTGTCCGCGCTTCCGGCCGGGCGTGGGCCCGCTTACGCGCCAGGGGTTCAGGAGACTTGCTGGTTTTGAGCACGGGCTTCCGCGCTTTCTTGCGGGGATCGCGTGGCACAGGTATTCCCTTATGCACGCGATTCTAGCATGCGCATTTTGCCGCTCCCGCGCAGCTACATGCGTCACACAGGCGTGTGCGCACCTACCCGGGGGCTGCGCCCTCCCTTGCTATAATTTTCGGTTCTCGATGGCCTCATATTCGCCATTGCGTTCATCCCTCTTCAGGAGCTAGCTCTTATGGCGACGGCGACAAAAAACCTC
>Ga0070734_10006033_pt1 | contig 10369 bp, 5 predicted proteins | sample Coa_R1_8_FD_66444 | JGI IMG/M metagenome (GOLD analysis project Ga0070734, IMG submission 66444) | Surface soil microbial communities from Centralia Pennsylvania, which are recovering from an underground coalmine fire - Coalmine... | ecosystem: Environmental > Terrestrial > Soil > Unclassified ... | reverse complement strand
ACAGGTTGGACTGATCCGTGAACGCGTACACGCACCACAGCAGCAGCGGAACGCTGAGAAAAAGAGGAGCCAGAGCGGCGATGCGCCAGCCGTCCACGAGCCGGATCGGCGCCCATATCTGCAACACTATGTATGCCGGCGCGGCCAGCATGGCTGCAAAGCCCACTATGGCCGATACCACATCGAGAAGCGGCGACACACCCATCCGGCACCTCTCACAAGTCACGGCGCGAGCCGCGCCTCCTGGAAGCTGCACCGAACCGGTTAACAAGCGTTCAAGATGACCTAACGCGTGCTGGCGACATGTACTTTCCCGGCAACACTCGCCACGCCCGTTTCGGGCTCCTGGGGCGGCGTTTCGTACTTCCGATAGCCGGGCACTTCGTCGAGGCGTACGAAGACGTAACCCTCTTCGATGAGCGGCGGTACAAGTTCGGCCACAAGCGCGCCCGATTGCCGTTGAATACAGTGCAGGACAACGACGCCGCCATTCTTGCGCCGGATCTCCCGCATATAGCCTTTCGCGCAGGTCGCGGCGTCCCAGCCGCGGCGCCAGCAGTCCCAATCGGCAGAGCTTAAGATATAGCCGTCGTCGCCGAAGGAGGTTTCCCCGCCCTCGTCCCAGTAAATCGGTCCCACGTACTTTCTGAGGACAGGATCGTCGTTGAGCGCATCTGCAAATTCCGACCGCCAGGCGCCGTACGGCGTCCGGAAATAGAACTTCGCGTCTGCGGGCATCAGCGGCGCGATCTGATCGTCAACGTCGCGAAGCTGATCGAGCAGACGGTCGGGATACTCGACGTATGTTTCATCCAGCAGCGGATGGGTCGCGCTGTGATTGCCGAGCAGATGCCCTTCCGCGGCGATGCGTGCGAGAATGTCGGGATGGGCGTGTGCCATCCTGCCGACGATAAAAAAGGTGGCCTTGACGTCAAGCGACTTCAGCGTATCGAGCACGGCCTGCGTGTACATATTGGGACCGTCGTCGAAAGTGAGCGCGATCGTGTGCGTGCCGCGCAATCCTGAATGGTAGATGTTGGCCGGCTGGAGCCAGGCGAGATGTCGCGCCGGGGATTTCGATCCCGCGTCGGCGGGCGCGACGGCAACGAACACTGCCAGCAGTCCGGCCGATATGCGTCCCCACATAGTCCGTCCCCCGCCAGCCTCTCTCCGCAGCAAATTTGCGTTAATGATAACTCGGTTAATGCGGCGCGCCAAGGTGCGGCGCGCATGAGAATGCCCGTGGTCCTGGTACAATTACAAACTTGCCGAGGGCCGGCGCGCCAGCTGCGCAAAGTGGTGCGAGAGCGGAAGATCGCGGATGCGCGTCCCGGTTGCGGCGAACACGGCGTTAGCGATTGCCGGTGCGATCGGCGGCACGCCGGGCTCGCCGCCGCCGCCCAGAGGCGCGCCGCTGTCCTGGAAGTACACTTCGATGTCGGGACAATCCGCAAGGCGCGCCACTGGATAGTCGGGAAAATTCGCCTGTGCGACAGCCCCTTTGTCGATGGTGATCGCGCCGAAGAGCGCCGCGCCCAACCCGAACAGGATGCCGCCCTCGATCTGCGCGCGCATACCGTCGGGATTGACAACGCGGCCGGCGTCCACCGCCGATACCACACGATCGACCTTTACTTTTCCATCGTCGCCCACGGTCACCTCCGCCACATGCGCGACGATCGTCTGGAAGCATTCCACCAGCGCGATGCCGCGACCACGCCCGGACGCCAGACGCGAGCCCCAGCCAGCCTTGTGCGCGGCAAGCGCCAGCGTGGCGGCGTGGCGCGGCCTGTCGCCCAACAGTTTCATGCGATAGGCCAGCGGATCCTGTTTGGCGTGGTACGCCAGCTCGTCGACGAACGACTCGATGAAGAAGCCGTGCCAGGATGATTCAACGCTGCGCCATGGGCCAACCGGCACGTGGGTTTCGACCTTTGCGACCCCGATCACCTGGTTGGGTATCGCGTAAAGGATGTGAGCCTCCGGATTGGGATCATCGTCCGTCGTGTAATCGTTCACCCACGCCACCGGGGTGCCGTTGTCGTCCAGCGCAGCTTTGAAGCGGCCCATCACGTTCGGACGATAGAAATCGTGCTGGATGTCCTGCTCGCGCGTGAAGATGAGCTTTATCGGCCGTCCGGGCACGGCCATCGCCGCTTTCACGGCATAGTCGAGGTAATTGAACATGCCGGGGAGCCGCCGCCCGAATCCGCCGCCCATCGGCCGAAGATGGAACGTGACTTTTTCCAGCGGCAGCTTTGCCGTTTTGGCGCAGGCGGCGCGGGCACCCAGACCATCCTGCGTGCCACACCAGACTTCCAGCCCACCGTCCCTGTAGAGCGCGGTCGCGTTCATCGGTTCCATCGTGGCGTGTGCGAGATAGGGCACCTGATAGGTCGCTTCGATCACTTGCGACCCCTTCAGCGCCTCGGCACCGGAACCCATCGTCAAATCCGAACTCAATTTTCCGTTAAGTGCCTGCGCGCGACGCCACGCTATCTCCGCCGAGGTAACGTTTCCGTTTGCGGTAACCTCGAACACGGGCGACAGCGCATCGGCTGCCTGGCGCGCGCGCCAGAACCGATCGGCGACCACCACAACCGCATCGTCCAGTTGAACGATTTTGTGTACGCCACGACGCCGCTCGGCACCGTTGGTGTTCACCGACAAGAGTCGGCTCTTGAACACCGGTGAAATCCTGATGGCGGCGTAGAGCATTTCCGGCTCGCGCACATCGACGCCGTAACGGGTCGTGCCGTCCACCTTGTGCGGGATGTCGAAGCGCTGAGGCGACTGGCCGACAAGCCGGTATTCGCTTTCCGGCTTCAGCTGCGGATGCGACGAAGGATCGTAGTTCCCCGCCTCGGTCGCCAGCGCACCGAAGCCGCAGCTCCTGGCGCTGGCTTTGTGCACGACCCGGCTCAGCGCCGTGCTGCATTCGGCTGGCGGGACGTTCCAGCGCGCCGCCGCCGCTTTCACGAGCATTTCGCGGGCCGCTGCCGCCGCGATCCGGATTCCATATACACCTGTCGCGCGAATGGCGGAAGAACCGCCCGTCACCTGGAGGTCCATGAACTCCGCAATGGTACGAAAGGAATTTGCCACGGTGCCGCGGAGAAAGGCGGGAATGTTGCCCGGATAGATGCCGCGGCCGCTGAGGATGAACCCTTCAGCGAGAGCGCCATTGGCGAACAACGGATCGGAGGGGGCCGTTTCAGCCCGCAACTTGCTCCAGTCGGCGTCGAGTTCTTCTGCCGCCATCTGCGAGAGCGCGGTGAAAATGCCCGTGCCCATATCGCTGTGGGGAATAACGACCGTCACGACATCGTCCTGACCGATCTTGATCCAGCTCGAGACGAAGTGTTCGCCGGCGTTCGCAGCCATTGCATTCGCGCGCGCGATCCGCGTGCTTGGCCAGAGCGCGTAGCCCACCACGAGCGCGCCGGCCGCGCCCAGCCCACCCAGAACCACCATCCGCCGCGTCGTCGCCATCTCAGCGATTCGCCAGTTCGCGTACGGCCGCGCGAATGCGCGGATAGGTTCCGCAACGGCAAATGTTCGTGACGGCCGTCTTCAGATCGTCGTCGCTCGGCTTGGGGTTTTTCGCGAGCAACGCGTCCACGGCCATGATCATGCCCGACTGGCAGTAACCGCATTGCGGGACTTGATGGGAAATCCACGCCTTCTGTACGGCAGTGGGCCCGTTGGCGCTCAGGCCCTCGATCGTAACAATCTGCGCATTCTCCACAGTGCTGACGGGGATCACGCAGCTCCTGAGCGCCTCACCATTGATGTGCACGGTGCAGGCTCCGCATTGCGCGATGCCGCAACCGAATTTCGTGCCGGTCAGGCCAAGCTCGTCGCGAATTACCCAAAGGAGCGGTGCATCGGGCTCCACATCAAGATCGTGTTCCGTGCCGTTGACGTTGAGACGAATTGTCATGTTTGCGCCTCGGTCAGTCCCACAACCTTAACACAGCAGCGCCTGCGGCGCGCGTGGCCTGCTTCGGGGGATGCGGCACAAAAACAATCACCAAACTCCGGTGAAATCTTTGTCACGTCGCCTCCGTCATCCGCGAACACAATTTGCACTTCCTTCGATTCGAATTTCCGGGAACCCTTGCAAGGCGCTGAAAATAATAGCTTTTCGGTTGCAGGGCATGGCCGTGACGTGGTCCCGATCCTGCCCCACTAGTTTCGCACCCCTGCGACGCGTGCTTTCGCGATCACGCAATTGCGCATGGCAGCGTTAAGCGGGTTCGGCCTTATATCGAAATTGCCCGGTCCGACTCGTCGTCGAACCGAATTGCGAGGGAGCGATGCGTGCACTCACAGCGGCCAGCCTGAGGAGTCCGGCCGCAGTCGCGGTGGGCGTTGCGGTCGCAATCCTGTTCGGTGCCTTTGCCCTTTACAGCCTCCCCATCCAGCTGTTCCCCGATATCGACCGGCCGCAGATCGGCATCGAAACCGATTGGCGCGCGGAGACACCACGGGAAGTGGAGTCCCAGCTTGTGCAGCCCGAAGAAGATGTGCTGCAGGGCATCCCCGGCCTCCAGGAGATGGACGGCTATTCCAATAGCGGTGGCGGCTACGTTGCGCTGACCTTCGCTCTCGGCACCGATATGAAGGCGACGCTGGTCGACGTAATCGGCCGGCTCAACCGCCTGCCCCCCCTGCCCGCCGACGCGCAGAAACCCATTGTACAGCTTGCAAGCAGCCAGGACTCCAATGCGACGCTGCTCTACGTGTTCATGCAGATGTTGCCGGGCAATGTGCACAAAGTCAGCGACTACGAACCGTTCCTCAAGAACGTCGTGATTCCCCGGATCGAGGCGCTGCCGGGCGTGGGCAGCGCGCGCATCGTCTCGAACGGCGACGTCGAAGAACTCGATATTGTCTTTGACCCCGTCCGCGCCGCCGAGCTCGGGATTCAAATACCAAAGATGGCCCAGCAGATCAGCGGCTCGGAAGATGTTTCCGGCGGTACGATCGATGTCGGCCGCCGCCGCTACAGCCTGGAATACCGCGGACGTTATTCGGTCGCCGATCTCAAAAATCTCGTTCTCGAATGGCGTGACGGCAAGCCCGTGCATCTGGGCGACATCGCCGATGTTCATATCGGCCGGAGCAAGGCTCAGGGATTCGCGTACCAGGACGGCAATCCTGCGCTCGGCATTGATATTTTCCGCGCCGACGGCGCCAACGTGCTCGCGACCGTGAACGCCGTGAAGCAAGAGCTGGTAAAGATCAACGAAGGACCGGCGAAGCAGCAGGGCGTTACGCTGGCCTATTCGTTTGATCCCTCGCACTTCATCAACCAGGCGGTCGGTATGGTCACCTCCGACCTGTTCCTCGGCATCCTTCTCGCCGTTGGCGTGCTTTGGTTCTTCATGCGCGAATGGCGCGGCACGATCATCATCTCGACCGCAATTCCCATCTGTCTTTTCACCGTCGTCATCCTCCTCAATCTTGCAGGCCGTACGCTCAATGTCGTCTCTCTCGCCGGCCTCGCTTTCGCGACCGGGATGGTTCTCGATGCGGCCATTGTTGCTTTCGAAAACATTTTGCGCCTGCGAGAGCGCGGCATGCCGGCTGCGGAAGCGTCACAGAAAGGCACCGACCAGGTGTGGGGCGCACTGCTTGCTTCGACAGCGACAAACGTCGCGATCTTCGTGCCGGTGATTTTTCTGAAGGATGTCGAGGGGCAGCTGTTCGCCGACCTCTCGCTGACGATCGCTTTCGCGGTTTTCGTCTCCCTCATTGTCGCGATCACGGTCGTACCGGTGTGCTCTATGCTGTTCCTGCACACGCGCCCCAAAGTGTCCGATCTCGCAAGCGTGTGGCATGGCATTACCGATTTCGTGATGCGGATCACCAATACGCCGCGGAAGCGGCAGCTGTGGATTGGCGGTCTTATTCTCGGCTCGATTGCGGGAAGCTGGCTGCTTCTGCCAAGCCTGCAATATCTCCCTCAGGTGAAACGCGCGGCAATCGACGGATTCCTTCAGTTTCCCTCGAGCACAACCGTGGAATTCGCCGACAGGAACATTGCGCGGCCGATCATCGATCGCCTGCAGCCCTACATGAAAGGCCAAAAGCAGCCCAAACTGCTGAACTATTTCGTGAAGATGGACGGTCCCGGCTTCATGGACATGGCCGTGCGCGTTCCGAACGACAACGATTTTCCGAAGATCGAGCAGATCGTGCGCAGGGACGTGATCAAGGACCTGCCCGATACGCAGGCGTTCGCGCAAATGGGGAGCCTGTTCGGCGGCTTCGACGAAGGCGGCGGCATCTCGATCAATATCCAGTCGAACAGTGCCGACGCCATGCGCGCCGCCGCGAGGAAAGGCTTCGCGCTTCTGTCACAGAAATTCCCCGAAGGTGTGGTCAACAGCAATCCAACGCTCGACTTCGACCAGCCGCAGCTGAAACTCCTGCCCAATGACCGGTCCATTGCCGAAGTGGGGTGGACGCGCCCGGATGTGGGCAACGTTGTACAATCGTTTGGGGAAGGGCTCTACGTCGGGCAGCGATACGATGGCGAGAAGCAGTTGTTCCTGATTCTGAAATCGCAGTCGCTCAGCTCCCCCGACGCAGTGAGTGGTGCGCCAGTCGCAACTCCGAACGGCGGTGTTGTGTCACTTGGGCATCTCGTCACCATGCAGCGAACCCTTGCGGCGAGCGGTACTTACCGGTTTAACCGCCGGCGCACCTTCGATATCAATCTCCTTCCGCCGCGGGGCATGGCGCTTCAGGACGCCATGAAAATCATCCGTCGCGACGTCGAGCCGCAAATCAAGAAGCTGCTGCCCGCAGATGGAAGCGTGACCTACGGCGCAGCCGCCAATCACCTCGACAACGCGTTGTGGAACATGGGCAAGAATTTCGGTCTCGCAGTGCTGCTTCTCTTCCTTATCATGGCGGCACTGTTCAAGTCGGTATGGGATTCTGCGATCGCCACCATCGCCCTGCCGCTCGGCATGGTGGGCGGCATGGCGGCGCTCAGGTTGCTCGGCCTGTTCGTGTTCCAGCCGCTGGACCTTTTGACCATGATCGGCTTCATCATCGTGCTGGGATTGGTGGTCAACAACACAATCCTGCTGGTTGCACGCACGCGACAGGCCGAAGCGGAAGGCATGTCGCGCGTCGATGCCGTACGCTCGAGCCTCGAGACCCGGCTCCGGCCTATTTTCTCGAGCACACTGACAGCAATCTTCGGTATGCTACCGCTCGTGCTCGTTCCCGGCCCGGGCGCTGAAATCTATCGCGGCCTTGGCGCGGTAATAGTCGGCGGTATTCTCATCAGCCATGTGTTCACGCTCGTGCTGATACCGGCGATGCTCCGACTGGGTGAAGAGCCCATCGCATTGCGCCAGGCGCCGATGACTCCCGCGAGGCAAGCTGCATGAGGACAAGAGCTTCGATAGTGGTTGTGGTGCTGGGCGCGTTTATGTCGTCTGCCAGTTTGGCGCAGCAACAGCCCAGGTCTGACCCGCCATCGGTCGGTGTCATCGCAGCCAGGTTGGTGAAGATGGCGCCCAAGTCCGTGCTTCCGGGCACGGTGGTTTCGCGGAACGACTCCCAGCTCGCTTCCGAAGTCGAGGGCCGTATTGCGTCGGTTGCGGACGTGGGTACGGTCGTGCCCAAAGGGGGCATCGTGGCGCGCGTAGACAACAATCTGGCGGCTATGCAACTGGCGTCAGACAAGGCTAACGTGTCGCGTCTTGAAGCGCAGGTACATTTCGACCGCGATCAGGCACAGCGTATGGACAGTCTGTTCGGACAGAACGCCATCGCCAAGAGCACGCGCGACCAGGCCGTTTCGACACGCGACATGGACGTCGCGGCCCTCGCGCAGGCCGAAGCGACGCTCAAGAAGAGCCAGTACCAGTTCGACCATAGCGACATTCGCGCGCCGTTTCCCGGCCGGGTGGTGGCGCGCCTGATCAATCCCGGGGAATACGCGACCGCAGGAAAACCGATCGTGCGACTGGTCGATATCGGTTCGACGGAGGTGAGCGTACAAATTCCGATAGAAACTTCGGCCTATCTGCATGAAGGCATGGGATTGACGGTCGAAATCGAGGGCAAACGCGCGACAGCGCAGGTGCGCGCCATTGTCCCCGTCGGTGACGTGGCGAGCCGCACCATCGAGGTTCGGCTTGCCCTTCCTTCGGGCGCGGGATTTGTCGGTGATGCAGCCAAGGTTTTCATTCCAACGGCCGCGGTGCGCGAAGTCGTGGCTATACCGCGCGACGCGCTCGTCCTCAGGGAAGACAACACCTACGTCTTCAAGGTCAACGCCAAGGGCGTCGCCGACCGCGTTGCCGTCGAAACAGGCGCCGAAGACGGTCCCTTTGTCGAAGTGAAAGGACCCGTTGCGCCGGGCGACCGCGTCATCGTGCGCGGCGCCGAACGCCTCGAAGCGGGCCAGAAGGTCAAGCCCGTCTTCGCATCGTAAACTGTTCTACCTCAGGCGAAGCACGGCTTCGCGCAGCCGCGAGGCCTGCGACGCTGCTTCGGCGCGCCGCAGCTTCTGCTCGTCGATGATTTCTTCCGGCGCCCGCGCGACAAAATCGGCATTGTTTAGCTTCGCGTCCAGTTTGGCGATCTCCGATTCGGCGCGCTGAATCTCCTTTTCGAGCCGCGCCCGTTCTTTGGCGAGATCGATTACCGACCCGAGCGGCAAAGCGGCGGTAGCTTCGCCCACAACGAACTGCGCGGAACCGGCCGGGACCGAATCGGAAACCTCGGCCGACGACAACCGCGCGAGGGTAACGAGGGCATCGCGATGGCGTTCGAGCCGTAAGCGGCTTTCGGGATTTGCACCCGACAGCACCAAATCGATTCGTGCTGCTGCGGGTACGTTCATCTCCGTGCGCACCGAACGGATACCGGAAACCAAGGTGATCAACCACTCAATCTCATTGCGGGCCCTATCGTCCGGAGAAGCGGCCAAATCGGGCCAGGACGACACAACAAGCATTGCCGGTCGTTCTGCCGTAACTTGCCACAATTCTTCCGTCACAAAGGGCATGAACGGGTGCAGCAGTTTGAAAATCTGATCCCGCGCCCAGGCAGCGGTAGCACGCGTCTCGGATCGTTCCGCGGCAGTACCGGACGCGAGAACTGGTTTGATCAACTCCAGATACCAATCACAATACCGAGACCAGACGAACTGATATGCAGTGTTCGCGGCGTTGTTGCACCATAACTCTTCGAGGCATTTTGTGATCGTCGCGTACGCGGTGACGGTTTCCGCGACAATCCATTTGTTGACGCTCATTTCGACGTGTGCCGGATCGAAATCTTCGCGGGTCGCGCAGCCATTCAGCTCGCAGAAGCGTGCCGCGTTCCACAGCTTCGTCGTGAAGTTGCGGTTCGCCTCGACTCGCGACGGGCCGATTCTCATATCGCGGCCCTGCCCTGCCGCGAGCGCCAGCGTGAAGCGCAGCGCGTCGGCGCCAAATTCGTCGATGAGTACCAGAGGGTCCACGACGTTGCCCTTCGTCTTCGACATTTTCTGGCCCTTCTCGTCGAGCACGCGCGTATGGATGAAGACGGTCTGGAATGGTACTTCCTGCATGAAATGCAGTCCCATCATCATCATGCGGGCGACCCAGAAGAAGATGATATCGAAGCCGGTGACGAGCACATTGGTCGGGTAGTAGCGCTTGAGTTCCGGGGTCTCTTCAGGCCAACCAAGCGTCGAGAACGGCCACAACGCCGAGGAAAACCAGGTGTCGAGAACGTCCGGATCGCGCGTCAATGTTACGTCTGTACCACGAGCTTTCCGGGCTTCCGCGAACACCTCGGCTTCCGTTTCCGCGACATACGTATTGCCGTCATTGTCGTACCAGACGGGCAGTTGATGTCCCCACCACAGCTGTCGCGAGATGCACCAGGGATGGATATTGCGCATCCAGTTGAAATAAACGTTGGTCCATTGCTCCGGCACGAAGCGCGTCCGCCCGCCCTCCACCGCCCCGATCGCCTTTTCCGCCAGCGGCCGCACATCGAGGTACCACTGCTCGGTGAGATAGGGCTCGAGCACCACCGTCTTGGTTTTTTCGTCGTGAGGCACCGCGTGTACGACCGGTTCCGTGCGGTCGAGCAGCTCAAGGGCTTCAAGATCGGCAAGGACACGCTTGCGTGCTTCGAAACGGTCAAGCCCGCGATACGGGGTCGGCACGACGTCGTTCAATCGACCGTCCCGTTCCAGAATGTTGATGAGCGGCAGTTCGTGGCGCCGGCCAACTTCGAAATCGTTGAAATCGTGCGCCGGCGTGATTTTGACGGCGCCGGTTCCCTTCTCCGGATCGGAATAGGAGTCGGCAATGACCGGAATCCGCCGATCGGCGAGAGG
>Ga0070734_10006032_pt1 | contig 10370 bp, 15 predicted proteins | sample Coa_R1_8_FD_66444 | JGI IMG/M metagenome (GOLD analysis project Ga0070734, IMG submission 66444) | Surface soil microbial communities from Centralia Pennsylvania, which are recovering from an underground coalmine fire - Coalmine... | ecosystem: Environmental > Terrestrial > Soil > Unclassified ... | reverse complement strand
AAGCTTCCATCCGCCGTCACGATCGTCCACCCGTCGTCCAGGTAGGCGATCTCCTTGCGACCGGCGGTCAGCATCGGCTCGATCGCGAAAGTCATTCCGCACTGCAGCACGGGCCCCCGGCCCGGCGTGCCATAGTTGAGAACCTCCAGGTCCCCCTCATGCATCGTCCGGCCCACGCCGTGGCCGCGCAGCTCCCGCACGACTGAGTAGCCGTGCCGCTCGGCGTGGCGCTGGACCGCGTGGCCGATGTCGGACAGATGCTTGCCGGGACGGGCCTGCTCGATCCCCTTGAAGAGGCACTCCTCGGTCACGCGCAGAAGCCGCTCGGCGGCCGCCGAGATGCGACCGACCGGATACGTCCAGGCGGTGTCCCCGACCCAGCCGTTGAGTTCCACGCCGCAATCCACGCTGGCGATGTCGCCTTCGTTGAGGACGTGGCGGCCCGGAATGCCGTGGACGATCTCGTTATTGACCGAGATACAGGTCCAGGCCGGGTAGGGCGGATGGCCGGCAGGCGCATAGCCGAGAAAAGGCGACGCGCCTCCTCCCTCGGATATGATACGCATCGCCAACTCTTCCAGTTCGCCGGTCGTGATTCCGGGAACGATGGCCTCGCGCACGGCTTGATGCACTTGATAGGCCAAGCGGCCTGCCTGCCGCATCTGCTCGATCTCGGCCGGCGTTTTCAGGATTACCATAGGAACGCTATTTCAGTCCATCCAGCACCGCGATCACCTGCGCGAACACGGTATCGGGATCGGGCGCGGCGTTGATCTTATGCAGGAGGCCGCGCGCGCGATAGTAGTCGCGCAGCGGCGCTGTCTTCTCGATATAGACCTCCAGCCGATGCTGCACCACGTCCGGCGCATCGTCCGGCCGGCTCACCAGCGGCGTGCCGCACAGGTCGCAGACGTCCGGTCGCAGGGGGGGCTGGGTCTCGATATGATAGGTCGAGCCATCCACCGGGCAGACGCGCCGCCCGCTGAAACGCTGCACCAGCACCTCGATCGGCGCTTTGAAGACCAGCACGCCGGTCAATTGTTGCTTGCGCCCGGCCAGCAGCGCCTCCAGCGTCTGCGCCTGCGAAATGGTGCGCGGAAACCCGTCCAGCAGAAAACCGTCTTTGCAGTCCGGCTCTGCGGTGCGCGCCTCGACGGCCCGGATGACGATGTCATCGGGGACATATTCGCCCCGGTCCAGATAGCCCTGAAGGGCGCGTCCCAGGTCGGTCTCCTGGGCGGCCATGTCGCGAAACATCGCTCCGGTCGAGATGGGCGGCACACCGTAGTGCAGCGCCATCCGCGCGGCCTGTGTGCCTTTGCCGGCGCCGGGCGGCCCCAACAAGACCACTATCCTCTGCACGCATGATCCCACCGCTTTGTGGCCCTTTTTATGACCGGGTGACCTGGTGAGCGGGCGAAAATGCATCTGGTATGCTCACCCGTTCACTCTTTACCCGTTCACCCGCTCAGTGTTTACCGGATGCCGCCCAGCGGGCTGCTGCTCGGATTGGTGCTCTTGATAAAGCCTTCGTAGTTGCGCATTAGAAGCTGCGCTTCGATGGCCTGCATCGTCTCGATCGCCACGCCCACCACGATCAACAGCGACGTGCCGCCGATGATGTAGAAGCTCGTGAAGCCCGTCCAGGACGGCACCACGTACTGGATGACCGCGATGATCGCCAGGAAGATCGCCCCGGCCAGCGTGATGCGCGAAATCACCCGCTCCAGGTACTCATACGTCGGCTTGCCGGGGCGGATGCCCGGAATGTAGTTGCCGTACTTTTTCAGGTTATCCGCCATGTCCTGGATATTCATGATGATCGCCGTGTAGAAGTAGGTGAAGCCGATCACCAGGAAGGCATAGCACGCCGTGGATCCCCAGTTCGCGCCCGGATTCAGGTTCATCATCCACTCTTTCAGGTGGACCAGGAAGGCGTTCTGGCCGGGAATCGCGTTGACGATGGTCGCCGGGAACAGCATCAGAGAGATGGCGAAGATGATCGGGATGACGCCCGCGGCGTTGACCTTGATCGGCAGGAACGAAGCGCCCGCCTGCGTCTGCCGCATGCCGATGACCCGCTTGGTATGCTGGATCGGGATGCGCCGCGTGCCCTGCGTGATGTAGACGACCGCGTAGACGGTGCCGATGAACAGGGCTGCCAGCACGAACAGGTTCATCCAGGGCACCGTGCCGTGGATGACCTGCTGCCAGATGAGCTGGCTCTGATAGGGCAGGCTCAGCAGGATGCCGGCGAAGATGACCAGGGAGACGCCGTTGCCGACGCCTCTCTCCGTCACCTGCTCGCCGATCCACAGCAGGAAGGTCGAGCCGGCCGTCAGGGTGATGACGATGTCCAGGCGCTGGAACATGCTGATCGCGGCGCCGCTCTGGGAGAAGATGAACGTCATGCCCAGCGACTGCACCGCGGCCAGCACCACCGTCAGGTTGCGCGTGATCTTGGCGATCTGCTTGCGCCCGGACTCGCCCTCTTTGGACATGGCATCCAGTTGCGGGATGGCGATGGTCATCATCTGCATGATGATCGAGGCGTTGATGTACGGGGCGATGCCCATGGCGAAGATGGACATGCGCCGCAGCGCGCCTCCGGAAAAGACATCAATCAGGCCGAGCAGGTTGCCGCCGCCACGGCCCATGATGGCCGCCAACCGGGCGCGGTCAATGCCTGGCACAGGGATATGTGCCCCGAGCGCAAACACGAAGAACATCAGCAGCACGAACTGGATGCGCCGCTTGAGTTCCGGGATGGCAAGCGCGCGCTGCAGCGCTTCAAGCATGGTCTTACCGCCTCTCTGGTGCCAGCACCGCTACCGTGCCGCCCGCTTTCTCTAGCTTCTCTCTGGCGCTTTTGCTGAGCTTGTGAGCGCGGACGGTGAACTTCTTGGAGACCTCGCCATCCCCCAGGATCTTGAGGCCGTCGTGCAGATCGCGGATAACTCCTTGCGTCATCAGCGTCTCCGGCGTGATCTCCGCTCCGGCCTCGAATCGCTCCTCCAGGGTGCGCAGGTTGACCAGCGCGTAGATGGTTTTATGGACGGGATGGAAGCCATGCGGGTTTCGCTTGCCGACGCCGCGCTTTTCCGGCAGGCGCCGGTGCAGCGGGGTCTGCCCGCCTTCGAAGTTCGGGTTGACCTGGCCGCGGGCCTTGTTGCCTTTGTGGCCGCGCCCGCTGGTCTTGCCGTGCCCGGAGCCGATGCCGCGCCCCACGCGCTTGCGCCGGTGGACCGCGCCCTCCGCCGGTTTCAGATCATGAATTCCGATGGGCATCGCCTGTTTTTCCTGCTTTCTCCTCGACCGGCAGCACCTCGACCAGATGCCGGACTTTGTTGACCATGCCGCGTATGACCGCGGTATCCTCCTGCACCACGCTCTGCTGCAGCTTCTTGAGGCCTAAGGCACGAACGGTGTCCTTCTGCGACTGCTCGTAGCCGATCGGGCTGCGGCGCAGGGTGATCTTGAGCTTAGCCGGCATGAGCGGTCGTCTCCTCTACCTTCTTCATCCACGGCGTCAGCGCTTCGACCGTGGTAGAGCGCAGGCTGGCGACCTCCTCAACGCGCTTCAGGCGGCGCAGTCCCGTTATGGTGGCCCAGGCGATATTGATGGCGTTGTCCGAGCCGAGAGACTTGCCCAGCACGTCGCGCACGCCGGCCAGCTCGAGGATAGTGCGCATGCTGCTGCCGGCCACGATGCCTGTGCCAGGCGAGGCCGGCTTGAGCAGGACTTCTGCCGCGCCCTCGTGCGCCAGCAGCTCGTGCGGGATCGTGCCACCCACGATGGGGACCTCGATGAGGTTCTTTTTGGCCGCTTCGACCCCCTTGCGGATGGCGTCCGGGATCGCGCGCGCCTTGCCCAGGCCGGCGCCGACGTGCCCGTTGCGATCGCCGACGACCACGAGCGCGCTCCAGCTCATGTTGCGCCCGCCCTTGGTGGTCTTCTGGCACTTATTGGTACGGACGACCCGCTCTTCCAGATTCAGCGTGTCCGGATTGATCTTGGCCAATGCTCACTCCTTCAGAAACGGGGTGTCACCTGCTGCGCAGGCGGGGGTGTCCCTCGCTTCGCTCGTCAGGCCCTGACATCCCCTTAAAACTGTAGTCCCGCCTCGCGGGCACCGTCGGCCAAAGCGCGGACGCGCCCATGATATTTATAGCCGCCCCGATCGAAGACGACGGCGGTGACGCCCTTCTCCTGACCGCGCTCGGCGATCAGCTTCCCGACCGCTTTGGCCGCCTCGACGTTGCCGCCGGTCTTGCCCTGCCCGCGCAGATTCTTGTCCAGCGTGGAGGCTGCCACCAGCGTGCGGCCGGTCGTGTCGTCTATCAGTTGGGCATAGATGTGCTGCAGACTGCGCGACACATTCAGGCGCGGGCGCTCCGCCGTCCCGCTCACCTTGGCGCGTACGCGGCGATGCCGCTTCTGGCGCAGCCGCTCTTTCTCATTCACCTGCATAATGGCGATCTATCCTCTTGCGTTGGATTTCCGACCCAACGCTCTAAAGCGCGCGGGCTGCCGGAAGGCTGACTCGACGCTCCCCTGGCCCACGCACAAGGAACTATTATACCATATCCCGCCGCCGAAGGCGGCGGGATTCCTCGCCCCGTGGGAGCCTTACTTCTTCCCGCCCTTGGCGCCGGACTTGCCCGCTTTGCGACGCACGCGCTCGCCCCGGTAGCGGATGCCTTTGCCTTTATAGGGCTCGGGCTTGCGCAGCTTACGGATCTCCGCCGCCGTCTGGCCGACCCGCTCTTTGTCTATCCCGCTGATCGTGATGATCGGATTACGGGTCTGCGGGTCGTTGGCGACTTCGTAGGTGATGCCGTCGCGTGGAGCGATCTCGATCAGGTGCGAAAAGCCGACGGACAACTGCAGGTTCTGGCCGATCATCTGGGCGCGGTAGCCGACGCCCTGGATCTCCAACTGCTTCTGATAGCCCTTGGTGACCCCTTCGACCATGTTGGCGACCAGCGTGCGGGTCAGCCCGTGCAGCGAGCGATGCTCTTTCGCATCATCCGGGCGCTCGATGACGAGCGTGCCGTCGTTCTGCACCAGCTTCATATCCGGGCTGCACCGGCGCACCAGCGTGCCCTTCGGTCCTTTGACGGTGACCGTGCCGTCTTCGGAAGGCGTGACAGTCACCCCGGCCGGCAGCGGTATAGGACGTTTACCGATACGTGACATTGGGAACTCCTTTTCGCGCTACCAGACGTAGCAAAGGATCTCGCCGCCGATGCCTCGCTTGCGGGCCTCGCGGTCCGTCATGACGCCCTGCGAAGTGGACAGGATCGCGATCCCCAGGCCGCGCAGAACGCGCGGGATATCCTCTTTGCTGCAGTAGACGCGCAGGCCCGGCTTGCTGATGCGCTTGAGGTTGGTGATGACCTTCTCGCGCTTGCTGCCGTATTTGAGGATGATCTTGATCTTGTCCTGTGGGGCTTGCTTGATGACCTCGTGGCCCTTGATGAATCCTTCCTGCAGCAGCAGCTTGACGATCTCCAGCTTCAGCCGGGATGCCGATATCTCCAGCGAATCGTGGTCTGCGCGGTTGGCATTGCGGATGCGGGTCAGGAGGTCGGCGATGGGATCGGTGGTGTAAGCCATGTCTCTCCTCCTACCAGCTCGACTTGGTCATGCCGGGGATCAGGCCCTTGTGGGCCATCTCCCGCAGGCAGATGCGACAGATGCCAAACCGTCGGAACACGCCCCGCGGGCGCCCGCACACATTGCAGCGGGTATAGGCGCGCACCTTGAACCGGGGCTTGCGCCGCGATTTTTCGATCAATGCCTGTTTTGCCAAATTCTCCTCCGTTGGTGTTTCGGGGCATGCGCCCCTGCCGCAACTTAAAAAGTTGCACCAAGAATCGTGCGGACTAGTGTTCGCCCGCCTCGCGCTCCTTCTTGTGGTTCGCGATGATGGTCTGCGCGATATGCGCAGGCACTTCCTCGTAATGGTCCACCTCGGCGCGGAACGTGCCGCGCCCGCGGGTGATGGACCGCAGGTCAATGGCATAGCGCAGCATCTCGGCCTGCGGCACGGTGGCCCGCAGCAGCGTCTTGCCGGGCCCGGCCGATTCGGTGCCGACGATGCGGCCGCGCTTGCCGGTCAGATCGCTCATCACGTCGCCCAGCATCGTCTCGGGCATCTGCACCTCGACGCTCATGATCGGCTCCAGGATGATCGGGCCGGCTTTGGGCGCGACGTTGTTGAAGGCGAGAATGCCCGCCATGACGAACGCCGCTTCCGAAGAGTCGACATCATGGTAAGAGCCGTCATAGCAGGTGACCTTGAAGTCCACGACCGGGTATCCGGCCAGGATTCCGTTCTCCAGCGCCTGGCGTATGCCTTTCTCGACGGCGGGGATGAACTGGCGCGGGATCGCGCCGCCGACGATAGCGTCCACGAACTCGAAGCCCGCGCCCCGGTTCGGCTCCATGCGGATCCAGCAGTCCCCGAACTGCCCGCGCCCGCCGGTCTGCTTTTTATGGCGGCCCTGGCCCTCGGCCTTTGTCGTGATCGTCTCCCGATAGGGGACTTTGCGCTCGACGACATCCACGTTGGCGCCGAACTTCTTCAGTCGCTCGACCACGATGCCCAGATGCGTCTCTCCCGCGCCCGAGATGACAGTCTGGCCCGTCTCCGGGTCGCGATGGAAGCGGAAGGCCGGATCGGAGACGGCCACGCGCTGCAGCGCAGGGCCCATCTTGTCCTCGTCTACCTTCGTTTTGGCGACCACCGCCTGCTCGAAGATCGGCTCGCCGATGTCGGGAGTGTCCAGGATGATCGGCTTTGCCGGATCGCAGAGGGTGTCGCCGGTGCGGGTATCCGCCAGCTTGGCGGTCACGCCGATGTCGCCGGCATGCACCTCATTGGTGTTCTCCTGGTTCTTGCCGCGCGCGTGGTAGATCTGGCCGATGCGCTCTTCCCTTCCACGCGTCGCGTTGAGCAGGGTCGCCCCGCTTTTCAGCACGCCGGACAGGACGCGGAAGTAGTTCAGGGTTCCTAAAAAAGGATCGGCGATCGTCTTGAACACCAGCGCGGAGACCGGCGCATTGTCCGATGCTTCCCGCGATTCTTCCGCTCCCGACTGCGGGTGCTTCCCGTGGACCCGGCCGACCTCCGTGGGATTGGGGAACTCATGCACGATGATGTCGAGCAGGTCGCTCATGCCGATGTCTTTGGTGGCCGATCCGCACAGCACCGGAACGACCTTGCCGGCGTCAATTCCCGCGTGCAGGCCATGCACGACCTCATCATGGGAGAGCTCTTCGCCGTTTAAAAACTTCTCGATCAGCGCGTCGTCGCCTTCTGCCGCCGACTCGATCAACAACTCGCGGTAGCGCTGCGCCTCATCCAGGCAGTCCGCCGGGATTTCCATGCACTGCACGCTCTTGCCGCTGCCGACGAAGGCTTTCATCTCCACCAGGTCCACCACGCCCTTGAAACCCTCGGCAGAGCCGATGGGCAGCATCACCGGCGCGATGCTGGTGCCGTAGCGGGCGCGCAGCGCCTGCACGACCTGCGCGTAGTCCGCGTTCTCGCGGTCCATCTTGTTGACGAAGACGGCGCGGGGCAGCTTGCGCTCCGCGGCCAGGTCCCAGGCGATCTCGAAGCCGACTTCCGGCTCGCCCTGCGCGGGCGTGACCAGGATGGCCGCTTCCACCACGCTCAGGGCGCATTTAACTTCGCCCTGGAAGTCGAGATACCCCGGCACGTCCACAACATTGATCTTGGAATCGTGCCACTCCACCGGCGCCAGCGCCACGTTGATGCTGATGTGGCGTCGCTGTTCTTCAGGGTCGAAATCGGTGGTCGCCGAGCCGTCATCGGAGCGGCCCATGCGGTCGATCGCTCCGGAAGTGAACAGCAGCGCCTCAGCCAGCGACGTCTTGCCGACTCCTTGATGTCCGAACAGCCCGACGTTGCGGATCGCCTGGATCCCATAAGTCTTCATCGCCAGATGTCTCTCCTCGGAAAGGGATTATTTTTGCCGGAAGGGCATGCCCAGGGACTGGAGCAGCGCCCGCGCCTCCTCATCCGTGCGCGCGGTCGTGCAGATGATGATGTCCATGCCGCGCACCTTGTCTATCTTATCGTAGTCTATCTCCGGGAACACCAACTGCTCTTTCATGCCCATCGCGAAGTTGCCCCGGCCGTCGAAGGAGTTGGGCGAGATTCCCTGGAAGTCGCGGATACGCGGCAGGGTCGTGTTGACCAGGCGGTCGTAGAACTCGTACATCCGCTCGCCGCGCAGGGTCACCTTGCAGCCGATGCGCGCGCCGGCGCGCAGCTTGAAGTTGGAGATAGACTTTCGCGCGCGCGTGACGATCGGCTTCTGGCCGGCGATGGTGGCCATGTCGCGCACGGCGCCGTCCAGCTCCTTGGAGTCGCCCCCGGTCTGCCCGGCGCGGCCCACGCCCATATTGATGACGATCTTCTCCAGCTTAGGAACCTGCATCACGTTCTTATAATTGAACTGCTTGACCAGGTTCGGCACGATCTCACTCTTATAGCGGTCTTTCAAACGCGCCATCTATTCTCTCCCTCTGCCTCGCTCTACCCCAATTTCCCCCTCGCCCCTTCCGAAGGTTCTAGGAGAGGGGGTTGGGGGGAGGGGTTAGGTCACATCTATGGCCTTGCCACAGTCCGGGTGCTTGCAGACGCGGTATTTGCGCCGCGCCGGCTTTTCGGTCCCTTCCCGGTACGCATAACCCACGCGCGTGGGACGGTGGCAGGACGGACAGACGACCATGACTTTGGAGGCGAACAGCGGGGCTTCTTTCTCGACGCGCCCGCCCTTGATAATCCGGTTGATGCCTTCGGCGCCCGGACGATTGCTCGGGCGGTCCTTAGTGTGGCGCACGATCATGTTCGCGCCCTGGACCAGCACCTTGTTCTCTTTTGGGTAGGCGGTCAGGACCTGGCCGCGCTTGCCTTTGTCTTTGCCGGAGATCACCTCGACGGTGTCGCCTTTTTTGACTTTCAGTTTGACCGGCTCTTCCGGCGTGCTGCGCTTGGGTATGGGCATCTTAAAGCACCTCCGGCGCCAGCGACACGATCTTCATGAAGTTGCGCTCGCGCAGCTCGCGGGCGACGGGGCCGAAAATGCGCGTGCCGCGCGGCTCCAGGTTGTTCTGAATGACGACAGCGGCATTGTCGTCGAAGCGCAGCACCGAGCCGTCCGGCCGCCGGATAGGCTGCCGGGTGCGCACGACGACCGCTTTGATGACGTCGCTCTTCTTGACCTGCTGGTTGGGCGTGGCCGACTTGACCACGCCGACGATCACATCGCCGACATAGGCGTAGCGGGCGTTGGAGCCTTTCAGCACGCGCACGCACAAAATCTCTCGGGCGCCCGAGTTGTCGGCGCATTTCAAACGGGTATACGGTTGGATCATAGCGCTTCCCGCCTCTCCTTCTTCTGACAGTTCGCCCCCGAACGGGTGGGGGATGCCCCGAAAGCGCTACCTGGCTTTCTCGATGACCCGCGTGACGCGCCAGCGCTTCTCCCGGGAGAGCGGGCGAGACTCGACGATCTCGACGGTGTCTCCCTCGCCGCACTGGCTGTGCTCGTCATGGGCCTTGAATTTGGTGGTGCGCCGCATGATCTTCCCGTAGAGCGGATGGCGCATCTTGCTTTCGACGGCGACGACAACGGTCTTCTGCATCTTGTTGCTGACGACTTTGCCGACGCGCAGCTTGCGCCGCCCGCGGCTCTTATGCTCCGCTGCGGCAGCGCCGAAGTCCACAACGTCCGGAACAGCCGGCGCGGGCGGGGCCTGTACGGTCTCCGCTTTGGGCGCGCGAGCGCGCGGCTTGCGCGCCGGAGCTTCTTCCGCGGCGGGCGTGGGAGCGGCCTCGGCCGCAGGCGCCGGGGCTTCTTCCGCGACCGGCGCGCTCTCCACAGGCGTTTCCGCTGCGGGGACAGGCGCTGTTTCCGGCTCCTCAGGGGCCTGCGCCTGGGCTAGCTCCGTTTCCGGCGCAGGAGCAGGCTCGGCCGCCGTCTCGGCGTGCTCCGGAAGCGCCGCGACCGGCTCTTCCGTGTTCTCTGCCACCGCAGGCAGTTGCGTATCCGTATCCTCGATGGGCGTGGTCTCGTCCGACATCTTTTATTTCGCCTCTTTTCCCGCAGCCAGTTCCCGCTCGCGCAGCAGGGTCAGCGCCCGCGCGATCTGCTTGCGCGCCGTGCGGATGGCCGCCGTATTGTCCAGTTGCTTCATCGCGTTGCGGCGGCGATAGTCGTAGAGTTTCGCGCGCTGCGCGGCGATGTCCCGGCGCAGCTCCTCGTCGCTCTTTTCCCGCATCTCCTGCAGCAACTGCCCGTGCTTAAGCTCCGCCATCGGTCTCCTCCGT
>Ga0070734_10006030_pt1 | contig 10375 bp, 11 predicted proteins | sample Coa_R1_8_FD_66444 | JGI IMG/M metagenome (GOLD analysis project Ga0070734, IMG submission 66444) | Surface soil microbial communities from Centralia Pennsylvania, which are recovering from an underground coalmine fire - Coalmine... | ecosystem: Environmental > Terrestrial > Soil > Unclassified ... | reverse complement strand
TTCCCGTCATTCGCCAGGCCCCAACCTTCTCCCGGATATTTGAAGGAGCGCAATCGGCGAAACGACGACTGATCGTACACGAATCCGATTTGCGATCGCCAAGTGAGCTGAATGATCTGCTGGTTCAGCACTGTGATCCCTTCACCGAAGAATTCGGGCGCCAGGCTGATTTGCTGCTGCACTTTTCCGGTTTCGAGTTGCACTTTCCGAAGAGCGGATTGGCCCTCCAATCCGGTGCCTTCATAAAGAAATCCGGCGCGGAATTCAAGCCCTTGCGTGAAAGCCGTTCGGTCGTGCGGATAGACATGGACCACCCGGTAACCATCTTGCGGCGCCTGCGCCGACGCGACGGCAAGGCACCAGCCAAAAAATATTGTTCCTTGAACGGCGCGCATCTACCCTTGCAAGATCACTTTCAGGACGCCCGGCGTGGCGGCGCGACGGAACGCGAGCGGCGCATCCTGCAACGGAAGAACCTCGGAAATCAGGCTTTCGACGTCCACCAGTTTTTTCCTCAGCAGCCGAAGCGCGGGTTCGAAGCGCCCGCAGCGCGAGCCCACTAAATTGATCTCGTTTACGATTACGGACGCTGAGTTGATTCCAGTGGTTCCATGTACGGTGGATTTCATCACCACAGTTCCGCGGAGCTTTGTCATGTTAACGGCCTGCTGCAATCCTTCGCTCGATCCCGTGGCATCCACGACCCAGCCATACTCTGCACGCGGAAGCTTCTTCGCGATCCGCGCATCGATGCCGGCCTTGGTTGCGATCCGCAGTTTGTCTTTATGCCGCCCATATTGGTGAACTTCGACGCCGTGCGCTTTTAGAACCTGGCCGATCAACAATCCCAGTTTTCCATCGCCCAGCACAGCCACGCGATCGCCGCGCGGAATCTTCACCTGGTCCAGGATCTCGCACGCGGCTGCCAGCGGCTCGACAAATACGGCGTGTTCCGTTGGAATGGTTCGCGGCACGCGATGTAGATTGCGTTCCGGCAAAGTCAGCAGTTCACCGAATGCGCCCGGATGCTTCACGATTCCCAGAACCGTGCGATTGGGGCAATGGCGGCCCAATCCTTTCGCGCACCACTCGCAGTGTCCGCACGCCAAGTTGATTTCACCAACCACCCGCTCGCCGGGCAAATCGGGAGAATCCGCCTCTACGACTTCCCCAACGAATTCGTGGCCTGGCGTGCCTTCAAATCCGTAATAGCCGCGCTGAAGCTCAAGATCGGTGTTGCAGATTCCGCCTTGAAGAAGACGAATTAGCGCGAATCCTTCCGGACGGCGCGGACGCGTCTGCTCGCGTATGCGAACTACACCTTTTTCGAGACGAACCGCGAGCATATCGTGGATACTTTAATCATGCTAGCCGAGTTGGCGTGCTTCGAGCAGAAGTGTCACGCGACCTTTCCTTTGACTGACGCGATCTATAATTGCACCCGGTGCGGAGGGCTGCTCGAAGTTCGTTTCAGCGGGAATCCCGGGGATCCCGAAGCGCTTCGGAAATCCTGGCGCGAGCGGCGGATGTCGAATCAGCCGATCGATCAAAGCGGCGTCTGGCGTTATCGCGAGTTGCTGCCGTTCGACGGATTCTCAGACAAAGCCGTGACGTTGCGGGAAGGGAACACTCCGCTGCTCGATGGGCCGCGCGCGGCTGAATACGGTGGGCTGGATGGTCTCACGTTCAAGCATCAGGGGTACAATCCCACCGGATCGTTCAAAGACAACGGAATGACCTGCGGGGTAACGCAGGCGATCCGGCTGGGCAAGAATCGAGTGGCATGCGTCTCCACCGGCAATACCTCGGCATCGATGGCCGCGTATGCAAGCGCCGCCGGCCTTGATCCAATCGTTTTCATTCCGCACGGAAATATTTCCTACGGAAAGCTGGCGCAGGCGCTCGAATATGGCGCACGCACGTTGCAAGTGGAAGCGAACTTCGATCAGATTCTCGCGCTCGTCCGTGAACTCGCGGAGCGCGCCGGAATTTACCTGCTCAATTCCATCAATCCATTCCGCATCGAAGGGCAGAAATCCATCATCTTCGAAATGTTGGACGCGCGCGATTGGAATCCGCCGGATTGGATTGTCCTTCCCGGCGGCAATCTCGGCAACACGTCTGCGTTTGGAAAAGCCCTGCGCGAACTGAAGCAATTTGGACTTATCCAAAAGACGCCGCGCCTCGCGGTAGTGCAAGCCGAAGGCGCTGCCCCGTTTTATGAATTCCTAAAAAGACGCGGCGAGTTTCATAGCGTTCCGGAGCCGCAGACCTTAGCCACAGCGATCAAAATTGGCGATCCGGTTTCATGGCCCAAGGCGCTTCAAGAGATTTCCGAGTCGAACGGAGTTGTCGAAAAGGTCAGCGAGCAGGAAATTGCGGATGCCAAAGCAATCATCGGCCGCTGCGGTATCGGGTGCGAACCCGCGTCGGCGGCCACGCTTGCCGGTATTCGGAAGCTCACGGCATCGGCGGTCATCCGTCGGGATGCGGATGTCGTAGCGGTATTGACAGGAAATGTTTTAAAGGATCCCGACTACATTTACAAATATCACACGGGCCAGCTTAAGGATCCGGAAAACAAATCGATTCAATCGCGTTTTGGTAACAAACCGGTTGTTGTACCGAACGATGCAGCTGCGATTCTGAAAATTCTCGAAGCCTGACTGGCTTTTAGCGGCTGCGCCTTCCGCCGCCACCTTCACGCCGTCCGCCGCCCTCGCGACGGCCGCCGCCACCGCCATGTCCTTCGCGGGGCACCATGGGACGAGCTTCATTGACCACCAACGCCCGGCCCATCAGATCGCGTCCGTTGCAAGCTTCAATCGCGTGGTTTGCGGCGTTGTCGTCGTTGATCTCGACGAATCCGAAGCCGCGCGCTTCTCCGGTGAATCGATCGCGCATTACGTTGACGGTATCTACAGTGACTCCAGCCTGCGAAAAGAAATCTGTTATATCGGCCTCCGTTGCCGAATAGGGGAGGTTACCGACAAAAAGTTTCATTGAATTCTCCTTGAAGTTCTGGCGCTAAGGGGCAGGTTCATGACCGCGGATTCGGGGTGAGAAACAGGGCGAAAACCGACGGGTAGGACTGACCGCCAATACTCACGACTTTAGTTTGCCAAAAGCCCGCTATCGTGTCAAAAAAAGTTGCTTATCGGGGCGTAATCAACCCACCGAGCTTGTCTTGTTCAGACGCCGTGGTTCTGGGAAAGCGCGTGGAGAAGGCTTCCAGGTATTTCAATCCGGCGCCGGTATTGTAAATCACGATCTTTTCCTCGGGTTTCAAGAAGCCATTTGCCAGGAGTTTCCCCAGGGCCGCGACACAGGCGCCGCCTTCGGGCGCGGCGAAAATTCCTTCCGCCCGGCTCAGTTCGAGAGTCGCGTCGAGCAGCTCTGCATCGGTGACCGCGATGGCTGTCCCACCGCTCTTGCGAATCGCTTCCAACATCAAAGTATCGCCCAACGGTTTTGGGACGCGTAATCCCGCGGCTACCGTGTGGGCATTTTCCCAAAACTGGCTTTTCGATTCGCCGCGCTCAAATGCGCGCACTACCGGCTGACATCCTTCCGTCTGCACCGCGATCATTTTCGGACGCTCGCTCGAGATCCAACCCAGCGCTTCCATTTCGCCGAACGCCTTCCACATCCCGATCAAGCCCACGCCCCCGCCGGCCGGATAGAAAATCGCGTCCGGCAATTTCCAACCCAGCTGTTCCGCCAGTTCATAGCCCATGGTTTTCTTGCCTTCGATGCGGTATGGCTCTTTCAGCGTGCTGATGTCGAACCAGCCTTCGGCGTCCTTGCGTTCAGCCACGATTTTTCCGCAATCGCTGATCAAACCATCCACCAAAGTCACGTGCGCGCCAAACGCTTTGCATTCGATGTAATTCGCAAGCGGGACATCGCGCGGCATGAAGATGTAGGCTTCGATGCCTGCGGCCGCGGCATAAGCTGCCAGCGCACTCGCTGCGTTTCCCGCCGATGGAATCGCAACTTTGCGGATCCCGAGCTCCACGCACATGGAAATCGCGCAGGAGAGACCGCGCGCTTTGAACGATCCGGTGGGATTGATGCCTTCGTCTTTCACCCAAAGATCGTGGGCGCCCAAGCGTTGGCCCAAGCGGTGTGTTTTGAGCAGCGGCGTCATCCCTTCGCCCAGCGAGACGATATCGGCTGGCTGGCGCACCGGAAGCACCGGCGCGTAGCGCCACATGCTCGCGGGACCTTTCGCGACGGCTTCACGGCTCCACGTGGATTTCGCACGGTCCAAATCGTAAAGAACCAGCAGCGGTCCGCCGCATTCACACAAATTGTGCGCGTGGCCGGCCTCTCGCTTCTTCCCGCAGAGGCTGCATTCCAGGTGAGTAACAGTTGTCATCGTTGAAGTTCGTATGATAGCAGTGAGCATGCGGATGGAACGTGCCGCTAAGAGACGGACAGCGGGCACGCGGCCACCCGCGAAGAAAACATCCAAGTGGCTGCGCAAGATCCTGATCGGCTGCGTGCTACTGATTGTTTCGTTCTATGGCTGGTGCGCAATCTGCGTACTGGCCCTTCGCTGGATCGATCCTCCAACTACATCGGTACAGATGGAGCGCCGCATCTCCGCCTTTCGCAGCCACAAGCCCTACAAGAAGCGCTACCAGTTTGTTCCCATGACGCAGATTTCGCCGAATCTTCAGCACGCCGTCGTGGCTGCGGAAGACGGGCGCTTCCGTAAGCATCATGGATTCGATTGGGTGGAGATGCAAAAGGTGCTGGAACAAGACCTGAAACGCCACAAATTGGGCCGCGGCGGGTCCACGATCACGCAACAATTGGTAAAGAACCTGTTTCTAACGACCGAGCGATCTTTTGTTCGGAAAGGCGTGGAGTTCACGCTGGTTCCGATGACGGAAGCTTTTCTAAGCAAAGACCGAATCCTGGAGCTTTACTTAAACGTCATCGAATGGGGCCCGGGCATCTATGGCGCCGAGGCTGCTTCGGAACATTACTATCGCGTACACGCATCCGAGCTGAATCGCGAGCAATCGGCGCGCCTGGCCGCGGTGATCCCCGCGCCGCTCAAACGCAAACCAGCGCAGATGAACGATTACAGCGAGGAGATCCTCGATCGGATGGTGAAAACCGGTTGGTAGGCCGGCGCTACAGCAATTCCGACAGGGCGAAGAAGAACGGAATTTCCACGGCGGCCGTCTCGGGCGCATCCGAACCGTGTACGGCATTCCGTTCAATGTTCTTCGCAAAATGTTTTCGGATGGTGCCTTCAGCGGCCTTCTCCGGATTCGTCGCGCCCATCACTTCGCGCCAATGTTTGATCGCGTTCTCGCGCTCCAGTACCATCACCACCACCGGACCTTCGCACATGAACGTCACCAGTCCGCTGAAAAAGGGACGTTCTCGATGAATATCGTAAAATCCTTCGGCTTGCAGCTTGGAAAGGCGCGTCATCTTCATGCCTTTGATGCGGAAGCCCGCCGCCTCGATCATTCCTAGAATTTTTCCGGTATGTCCGGAAGCAACCGCGTCGGGTTTGATGATTGCAAATGTTTGTTGAGTCGCCATTTTCGTTTGAAATTTACGCCGCTTACAAGCGGCTCTTGATTTTCTCCCCTATCTCGGCCGGGCTGGCGCACACCGTGATACCAGCCTCCGCCATTGCCTTCATTTTATCTTCGGCTTTTCCCGAGCCACCGGAAATGATTGCGCCCGCGTGACCCATGCGGCGGCCAGGCGGCGCGGTTTGTCCGGCAATGAAACCGACTACGGGTTTCTTCACGTGCTTCTGGATATACGAGGCCGCGGTTTCTTCGGCATTCCCGCCAATCTCGCCGATCATCACGATGGCGTGCGTATCCGCGTCATTATTGAACAATTGAATCGCATCGACGAACGTCGTCCCGATAATCGGATCGCCGCCGATGCCAATACACGTAGATTGTCCGATGTTCAGTTTGCTGAGCTGCCCCACCGCCTCGTAAGTCAGCGTGCCCGAGCGTGAAACCACACCCACGTTCCCCTGCTTGTGAATATGGCCCGGCATGATTCCGATCTTGCACTTGCCCGGCGAAATGATACCGGGGCAATTCGGACCAATCAGCTTCGTGGGCCGATCCTGCATGAACGCGCGCACGCGCACCATGTCGGATGTCGGAATGCCCTCAGTAATGCAAACTACCAGAGACACCCCCGCTTCGGTGGCCTCCATGATGGCATCGGCCGCGAAGGGCGGCGGCACAAATATGACGGATGCGTTCGCACCTGTTTGTTGCACCGCTTCGGCCACGGTATTGAACACGGGCAAACCCAAATGTTTTTGGCCGCCCTTGCCCGGCGTCACGCCGCCAACCACGTTCGTTCCGTAATCGATCGCTGCCTGGGCATGGAAACTGGCTTCGCGTCCGGTGAAGCCTTGGAACAGCACGCGCGTATTTCGATCCACTAAAACGCTCATGATTAGATGCTCCCCGCCGCGGCGCGAACCACCTTTTCCGCCGCATCCTTCATTCCGTTCGCGATGGGGAAGTTCAATCCCGAAGTTTTCAAAATCTCCTGTCCTTTTTCTACGTTCGTTCCTTCCATCCGGACCACCACCGGCACCTGGACATTCAGTTCACGCGCTGCATTCACCACGCCGGTGGCGAGCACGTCGCAGCGCAGGATCCCGCCGAAAATATTGATCAACACCGCTTTCACGCCCGGATCGGAAAGCAGGATACGAAACGCGTTCTTGATCTGTTCGGCGTTCGCGCCGCCGCCCACATCCAGAAAATTCGCCGGACTTCCACCCGCGTATTTCACAATGTCCATGGTGGCCATTGCGAGGCCTGCGCCATTCACCATGCACGCGATGTTGCCGTCGAGCTTGATGTAATTGAGACTGAAGCGCGACGCTTCTACTTCGAGCGGATCTTCCTCGTTCAAATCGCGCAGCTCCACTAAATCTTTGTGGCGATAAAGTGCATTGTCATCAAGCGTGATCTTGGCATCGAGCGCGTAGACTTTTCCGTCCTTGGTGAGGATGAACGGATTGATCTCGGCTAGTGAAGCATCGGTTTCGTGATAAGCCTTGGCGAGGGCGGTCATCGCTTTCACCGCATCGTTCACGCTCGCCGCCGGAATGCCCATTCCAAAGGCGAGATTGCGGCCTTGATAGGCAGCGAGTCCGTAACCGGAATCGAGCGTTTCTTTGAGAATCAGCTCCGGCGTTTTCGCGGCGACTTCTTCGATCTCCATACCGCCGGCCGCCGACGCCATGAAAACTGGCTTGCCTTGCGCGCGATCAAGAACAATTCCCAGATACAGCTCGCGCTCGATAGGTAGCGTTTCTTCCACCAGCACGCGCTGCACGATGCGTCCCTCGGGTCCGGTCTGATGCGTGACCAGCCTCATCCCAAGGATTTTCTTCGCGACTTCAGCGGCTTCGTTCGCGTCCTTCGCCACTTTCACGCCGCCGCCTTTACCTCGCCCGCCTGCGTGAATCTGCGCCTTCACCACCACGCTTCCACCCAACTTCTTCGCCGCCATTTCCACTTCATCGACGGTGAACGCAACTTCGCCTCTCGGCACAGGGACATCGTACTTGGCCAGGATCGCCTTGGCCTGGTATTCGTGAATTTTCATGGGATCAAAATTTAGTGTAGCAATTCAGCGAAACGTCACTTCCTCGAGATGCGGAGTGGCATTGAAGGAATCGAGCGACACCCGCGAGCGCGTAAAAACGAATTCAGTCAGCGAGCAGTTGCGGATGCGCCAGTTCAGTTCTATGGCCATTCGGTCCGGAGCCCCTAATACCGTTTGAACCGCGACGCCGATAGGTCCAGCGGAAGTAAAAACGGCAACACGTCGGCTGGGCCCATCTTTTTCGATGATGCCGCGCAGCCCGCATTGTATGCGCTCGCGGAATGCCTGCCATGTTTCAAGGCCCGCCATGTGGAGTGTTCCTGCTATCCACCGCGGCATTGCTTCCTCGAAACGGCGCTGGAGTTTGCGATTGTCCAAGATCGGCTCGTCTTGTTGCAGTGCGCCGAGAATGCGCGTTGCGTCATACTCGTTGAACTCCGGCCGTGTCACGAAATCGGTGAAACCGGCCAATTCGGCGGTGTGCGTGTGGCGCCGCAGTGTTCCCGAGTAAACTTCGTCGAACCGGATGCCCCGCGTTTTCCAAAATTGGCCGAGGGCGATGGACTGCTGTTCGCCGACGGCCGACAAACGGTCTGAATCTTTCTCGAATGGTCTGGCTTGTGCGTGGCGGATGAGGACCAGCGTGCTCATTTCGCCGGCGCGGAGGCACGAGCTTTTCCCAGCACGCGTTCCAGCTCCAGCTTGGCGACCGATTCACGATGCACTTCGTCGGGACCATCGGCCAGCCGCAAGGTCCGAGAGTTTGCCCAGGCACTTGCAAGAAACGTGTCCTGGCAAACGCCGGCGGCGCCGTGTGCTTGAATCGCACGGTCCAAAACTCGCAATGCAACATTCGGCGCAATGATTTTGATCATCGCGATCTCTCCGCGCGCCGCTTTATTGCCTACGGTGTCCATCATGTATGCCGCCTTCAACACCAGCAGCCGCGCCTGCTCGATTTCCATGCGCGAATCCGCGATATCCGCGCGGATGGTCCCTTGTTCTGAAATTTTCTTGCCGAAAGCCACACGCGACTCGGTGCGCCGGCACATGGTCTCGAGCGCGCGCTCCGCCACGCCAATCAACCGCATGCAATGGTGGATTCTCCCCGGTCCCAGCCGTCCCTGGGCGATTTCGAAACCGCGTCCTTCGCCGAGCAGCAAATTGGACGCCGGCACCCGAACATTCCGGAAGGTCATCTCGGCATGACCGTGCGGCGCATGATCGTAGCCGAACACGGTAAGCATGCGTTCCATCGTCACACCGGGCGCGTCCATTGGCACCAAAATCATGGATTGCTGTTTATGTTTCGGCGCGGTTGGGTCCGTTTTGCCCATAAAAATCGAAATCTTGCAGCGTGGATCGCCCGCACCCGAAGACCACCATTTCCGGCCATTGATGATATAGTGATCGCCATCGCGAACGATGCTGCTTTCGATATTCGTTGCATCCGACGAGGCGACCGCCGGCTCTGTCATGGAAAAGCACGACCGGATTTCGCCCGCGAGCAGCGGCTTCAGCCAACGATCTTTTTGCTCAGCCGTGCCATAGCGCGCAAGCACCTCCATGTTGCCCGTATCCGGCGCCGAGCAATTGAAAACCTCGGCCGCCATCGTGGAACGTCCCATGATCTCGCACAGCGGGGCATACTCCAGATTGGTGAGTCCGGCTCCGTCTTCGCTGTCGGGCAGGAAGAGATTCCAAAGACCGGCCGCGCGCGCTTTGGGCTTCAACTCTTCGATCACTTGCGAAGGCTTCCAGCGATCGTCCGGATTGAGCTCGTCCTGATACCGTTGCTCATTCGGATAGATATGCTCGTCCATGAAAGCGCCAAGCCGCTTCTGGAGCGATTTGACTTTGTCGGTAAATTCGAAATTCATTGGATTACCTGCCGGTAAACACGGGCGGGCGCTTCTCTACAAAATGGGCCACGCCTTCCTTGAAGTCCTCACATTGGAGGCTCTTGATCATCTCTTCCTCCGAATTCTCAAACGCTTCGCCTAGTGTTTCAAACATGGCGTTATAAACCTGGGTCTTGATGATTCCCATCGACCTGGGACTGACATTGTTCGCCAGTTCTTGTGCGTACGCGTGCACGCCTTGGGTAAAGCTGTCTTGCGGGAATACGCGGTTGACCAAGCCCATCCGCAGCGCTTCATTCGCATCCACCAGACGTGCGGAAAAGAGCATGTCCAACGCGTTCGATGGGCCTATCAGCCGTGGCAGCATCCACGCCAGCCCGTATTCGGCGATGAGCCCGCGTTTGGCAAACGCGGTTCCGAAGCGCGCGGTGTCGGACGCGAAACGCAGATCGCAATAGAGCGTCAGGATGAATCCCAAACCGACCGCCGGCCCATTCACAGCTGCGATCACCGGCTTCCGGATCGAAGGAAAGTACGAATATTTCTTCTGAAAATCCGGCCGGACGTTCGCACGCTCGCCGTTGCTCGAATTTCGCAGCACTTTTTCAGCGTCGCCGATTCCTCCTTGCGCCAGCGCGCCGAGCAGTGACATATCCGCTCCGGCACAGAATCCGCGGCCAGCGCCGGTCAGGATAATCACTCGGACGTTGGGATCGCGCTCCGCTTCCTGCATCGCGGCGCGGACTTCCTGATCCATGACGGCGGTCCATGCGTTCAGCTTGTCCGGACGATTCAGCGTAATGGTTGCAACGCGCTCGGCGGCGGTGTAGACGGTCTCCAGATTGGCCATGTTGCAGGAATTATATCAGTGCTATCGCTTCCTCAAT
>Ga0070734_10006028_pt1 | contig 10378 bp, 8 predicted proteins | sample Coa_R1_8_FD_66444 | JGI IMG/M metagenome (GOLD analysis project Ga0070734, IMG submission 66444) | Surface soil microbial communities from Centralia Pennsylvania, which are recovering from an underground coalmine fire - Coalmine... | ecosystem: Environmental > Terrestrial > Soil > Unclassified ... | reverse complement strand
AGGAACTCCTTGCCGTTGTGCAGCAACTCCCAGGGCAGCGAGAAGAGCAGCGTAGCCGCCTCGTTTGCTTGCTGCTGTGCCTCCTCCGGGCTGCCCTTGGGCAGTTCGCTCTCCACCTTCACACTCAGGCGACGCTCCGCGCCCTTATCCGCTCCCTCCCATGCCTTGAATGCCTCAGCCGCCACCTCATCGTGCAGGGCGTCATAGAGCAGCTTGCCCCACTCCGGCAGCCGCTTCTCGACGCGTTGCGCCCGATCCTGATACACTCCCGTAGGCCAGCGAAAGTAGCTCTCCAGGTACCAGGTCAGTTCGCCGGTCTCGATGGGGCCGAGCGGAGCGATAAACTGGTAACGCGTACTCTGGACCCTGGAACCGCCATTGGCCGGGGGAACATAGAAGAGCGTGACAGTAGCCTGGGCGCGGGTCTTGCCCTCCTGCTGGTAGATCGTCGGGTCGGTGAGTTCCACAATCAGGTCCGCGACCGGCTTCTCCGGTTTGACGGTCTGCGGTTGGGGATCAACGGGCAGGGCGAGGCCCAATGCCGCCAGGATCTTCGGCATGGCTTTGTCCAACCCGTCGTTGCCCTCGTCTATGGTGATCGCGACCGGCTCCTTCCCAAACAGAAGTCTCAACGCAGTCGGTTTGACCCCGCCTCTCAATAGAGGAATGAGCTTGAAACTGTCTTTGCGCTTTCCCTTGACTCTCCGTGCATAGGCAATCTCATCTTGAACCCATACCGAGTTAAGGGCATCCAGGCTGAGAACTACCACAAAGAAATCCGAGACTGCGATGGCCTCCTCGATCCTCTGTTTCAGCAGGTCGCCTCCGGTCAGTTCCCGCGAGTCGGTCCAACTATCGATCCCATAGGGTGCAAGCCTTTCTCTTAAAGCGGTCACAATCGTGTCATTTGCCGTTGCATGCGAAACAAAGATTTTCATAGCGTTTGCGTCTGCCTCCTCAACACGCTCATTAACCGCCGTCGGGTACACAACGTACCCGCCTAAAGTGGCCTACGGCCGAGCGTCCTCACGGACGCGACATACAAGCCAATTCTTGATTCAACAGAAAAAAGGATCCTTCTCGGTTGTTTTCTCCCTTTCAGGCGAACATACCTGCCCTTTCGTCCTATCGTTCCCGGTTTCCTTGTGATTTTTGCAACGACAGAAAACCGTTTACCGTTTTTTCGAGCACTGAAGAGCAAACGGATGGGCAAACCTCTCAACGTAGAGTCCCCCCTCCCTTGTTCTTGGGGCAGGGGATAGGCGGAGCCGCGGGGGAATGAGGCCGTCACGCTTTTTCCCCCATTTCGTCACGCTGCCGTCCCGATGCCTGCCTTACCATAGGGACAGCAAAGTGTTGAACACAGCATACTGCGGATTCAACACCCACGGGAGGTTCTATTCGATGCCACAAAAAGTACATCTGGTCATTATTGACCCGCAAGTGGATTTCTGCGATCCGAAGGGCGCGCTCTATGTCAAAGGCGCAGAACAGGACATCCGTCGCCTGTCGGAGATGCTGCGGCGCGTTTCCAAGAAGCTGGACGATGTCCACGTCACGCTGGACTCGCACCGGCTGATCGACGTGGCGCACCCGATCTTCTGGAAAGATTCCAACGGCCGTGTGCCCGATCCCTTTACCATCATCACGGCGAGCGACGTGGAAGCGGGGCGCTGGACGCCGGTCCTGCCCGGCATGTATCGCCGGATGCTGGACTATGTGAAGTCGCTGGAGGCGAACGGGCGCTATCCGCTCTGCATCTGGCCACCCCACTGCCTCATCGGTTCCGGCGGACACAACGTCATGCCGGAACTGCTGGCGGCGCTGCAGGGCTGGGAGCAGCAGCGGTTTGCGCTGGTGGACTATGTGACCAAGGGTTCCAACCCCTGGACAGAACACTACTCCGCTGTCGCCGCCGACGTGCCGGACCCCACCGACCCCAGCACGCAGATCAACACGCGCTTTATCAAGACCTTAATGGAGGCCGACCTGGTGGCTATCGCGGGCGAGGCGGGCAGCCACTGCCTGGCCAACACGGTGCGCGACATCGCCCACAACTTCGGCGATGACAGCTATGTCAAGCGCCTGGTGCTGCTGGAAGACGCCACCTGTCCGGTTCCCGGCTTCGAGGCCCTGCAGTCCAACTTTGTCAAGGAGATGACCGCGCGGGGAATGCAGGTCGCCACGACACGCGACTTTCTCGCCTGAGAAGAAGGCAGTAGATAGTAGGCAGTAGGCAGTAGGCAATAACCAGGCGATTCCCAAGTTTTTTCTACTGCCTACTGCCTACTGCCTAAATGGAGGTTTATCATGCCGTTATTAAATGACCATACGCTGGAGCAGCAGGACCTGCCGAATGGGCAGTATGGCTTCTCCGCGACGCGCCTGGACGACCTGGGCGCGACCGAATACACTTTAGTCACCATCGTCTGCGACGTCTCGCCGAGCGTCAGCGGGTTTGTGCGGGAGATGGAGAACGCTCTTCAGGAGATCGTCAAGGCGTGCAAGTTCTCGCCCCGCGCCGACAACTTGATGCTCCGCCTGGTGACCTTTCATGGCCGCCTGGAGGAGGCGCATGGGTTCAAGATGCTGCAGCAGTGCAACCTGCACGACTATCAGAAGCTGCTCTGTATCGGCTCCGCCACCGCCCTGTACGACGCGGCGGAGAACTGCATCGCCGCCATCGCGGCCTACGGCAAGCAGCTCACCGATGCCGACTACGCCACAAACGGCATCGTGTTTGTGATTACGGACGGTGAGGACAACGCTTCCACCCTGGGCATCAAGCAGGTGCGTGACGCCCTCTGCGATGCGGTGCAGAGCGAGGCGCTGGAATCGCTGGTATCCATCCTGATCGGCGTGAATGTGAAGGACCGCAAGATGGGCGCGTACCTGCAGGATTTCAAGAACGAGGCGGGATTTACTCAGTATGTGGAGCTTGATAAGGCCGATGCCAAGACGCTGGCGAAACTGGCCGACTTCGTCTCCCGCTCCATCTCGGCCCAGAGCAAGTCGCTGGGTACGGGAGGTGCGTCGCAGCCGCTGACATTCTGATGCACATGCGCCGGGAAAACCGCTTAATCCGATTTTCCCGGCTTGAAACCCGGAGGTGTCCCATGTTCAGTCTGGGATTTTTCAAAGGTCAACCGAACGACTATATCATCAAATTTGTGGGCGGTAAGGTGCGGAGGCAGGGGCAGGGTCTGGCGTTCCTCTACTTCAAACCCAATACGCAGATCGTGGCTGTCCCTACGAGTACGCAGGATGCAGGTTTTATCTTCAACGAGATTACCAACAACTTCCAGGCGGTGACCATTCAGGGGCAGTTCACCTACCGCATCTACGATCCCGGCCAGGCGGCGACGCTGCTCAACTTTACCTACGACCCGCAGCACAAACGTTATGTCTCCGTCGATCCGGACAAACTGCCGCAGCGAATCACCAACATCATCCAGATGGAGACGCGGCGCGAGATCCTGCAGCGCTCGCTGGAGGAGACCCTGCGGGATGCGCAGACCATTGCCGGGCTGGCCCTGGAGCGGATTCGCACCCAGGCGCTGCTGGAATCGCTGGGCGTGGAGGTGCTCAGCATCTACTTCGTCTCGGCCAAGCCGACGCCCGAGGTGGCGAAGGCGCTGGAAGCGCAGTATCGTGAGACGCTGCTCCGCCAGGCCGATGAGGCGATCTACGCCCGGCGCGCCGCGGCGGTGGAAGAGGAGCGCAAGATCAAGGAGAACGAGCAGAACACCGAGATCACGCTGGAGCAGCAGCGGCAGCAGCTCATCACCCTCCAGGGCGACAACGCCCGGCAGGAGGCTGAGTACCAGGGGCAGGCGCTGGAGATTACCGGGGAGCATAAGGCGAACGCCGCGACCCGGGAGCTGGCTGTCTACCAGTCCACCGACCCGCGCCTTCTGCTGGCGCTGGCCCTGACGCAGCTCGGCAACAATGCGGACCGCATCGGCAACCTGACTATCACCACGGAGATGCTGGCCGCCATTCTCAACGGCCCGCTGCAGGAGCAAGGTCGATGACCGCCTTCGAGAAAGTGATCGTCGTGACCCGCAAGACGCCGCTGGAGGAGCTGGTGGAGCGCTTCAATACGCGGGAACAGGCGCGGTTTTATATAGAGCACATGGGCGCCTCCTTTGCGGAGTACCAGGAGGCGCACGATGTGTACCGGTGCGCGCTGCAGAGGGTGCGCGCAGCCCTCCCCTCCGGCGTGCGGCATCAGTTTGTGGAGCGCAGCTTCCTGCCGAACTTCACCTTCGGCGGGGGCGACCTGGTGGTGACGCTGGGGCAGGACGGGCTGGTAGTCAACACGGCCAAGTACCTGAGCGGCCAGCCGCTGCTCGCCTTCAACCCGGATCGACAGCGGATCGACGGGGTGCTGATCCCGTTCCCCGTGGAGGCGGCGGAGGGCGTGTTGCGGCGAGTCCTGACCGGGCAGTTCGTCCACGAGCGCATCTGCATGGCGGAGGCGACGCTTAACGACGGGCAGCGCCTGGTGGCTGTCAACGACCTGTTTATCGGGCAGCGGACGCACCAGTCGGCGCGCTATCGTTTGAGCCTCGAAGGGGAGCAGGAGGACCAGTCGTCCAGCGGGATCATCGTCTCGACGGGCGCGGGTTCCACTGGCTGGTGGCGCTCCGTGCTGACCGGGGCGTCCTGCGTGATGGAGACCTTCTCCGGAAGAAGCAGAGAGATGATCGCCATCCGCGAGATGTATCGCTTCAATCGGGAGGCGGTGACCCTCCGTTTCTGTGTGCGGGAGCCGTTCATCAGCCGTACCTCTTCGGCAAGGCTGGTGATCGGAAGTGTCGAACTCGGACAGCACCTTGAGATCACCTCGCTGATGCCGCAAAACGGCGTGATCTTCAGCGATGGCATCGAGGAGGACTACCTGCCCTTCAACAGCGGCGCTATCGCCCGCATCGGGGTGGCGGACCAGAAGGTGCATCTCATTGTGAAAGTGGGAGGGTAAACGGATGCATGCCGACGGCGTGTTCTACATGGGCAAAACGCACACGGTCTGCCAGGATTATGTGCTGGCGCGGGGCGGTGAACGCCCAAGGGTGCTGCTCGCCGATGGGTGCTCCTCATCGCCGGATACCGACATCGGAGCGCGACTGCTGGTGCGGATGGCGGCGCAGTACGACAATACAGGAGAAGCCTGTCTCCTGGATGCAGTCGTTGCTGCGCGTATTCAGGCCGCCCTGCTGGGGCTGGAGGACCGCGCCCTCGACGCGACGCTGTTGGAGATCCGGGTGGAGGGTGACCGGTGGGAGGCGGGGATACACGGAGATGGCGTGCTGGCCTGGGCGGATCACAACGGGGTGATCCACGCGTTCTCGCTGACGTATGCAGCGGGCTATCCCAACTACCCCAACTACCTGGCCGACCCTGCGCGCAGAGCCGCCTTCCTTCTACAGGTGGGCAACGACCGCCGGTGCGAAGAGGTTATGCTGCTGCCGGACGGCGAAGTGCGCTCGCGGGCCTCCTTCTCCGCTCCCGCCTGCGCGCCGGGCTTTCGCAAAACAGGCTCTCTGGAGGACACTCGCTGGGTCGCCATCCTCTCGGATGGTATCCACTCTTTTGTTCAGACTGCGGTAGATGCCGGCGGGCCAACGACCGCACCGGTTCCGTGGACGACGCCGTTGCGAGAACTGCTGGCCTTCAAGAGCCTGAATGGCGCTTTTGTGCAGCGGCGTCTGCAGCGCTTTCTGCGGGAGTGCGAGCCGCGCCGCTGGCAGCATCGGGACGACCTGGCGGTAGCAACTCTTGTTACCGGTTAGGGGATTGAGGGAAAGATGGATGTCTATGTTCAGGGCAAGGGCAAAGTCAGCCTGAGCCAGAGCGATTTTGTGGCGCAGGGCGGAGAGGGGGCGGTGTATGCCAGAGGGGATATCGCCTATAAGATCTATGCGTCGCCGGACAAGATGATCCCGGTCGCCAAGATCCGGGAGTTGGCGCGGCTGACCGACCCCAACATCGTACGCCCTCAGGATGTTCTGCTCGGTCCATGGAATCGGCCCATTGGGTATACCATGCGGCGGGTGCAGAGTGCGCATAGCCTGTGCCAAGTGTTTACGCGGGCGTTTCGGGAGCGACAGGGGCTGACGCTCGATACGGTGGTGGCGCTGGTTCAGCAGTTTCAGCGCCGGGTGCAGCATGTGCATACGCAGGACATGCTGATCGTAGACCTGAATGAGATGAACTTCCTGCTGGATCGTGACCTGCGGGAGATCCTCTTCCTGGACGTGGACAGCTACCAGACGCCCGGCTTCCCGGCTACCGCGCTAATGGAGACGGTGCGCGACCGGCACAGCAGCCGGTTCAGCCGAGACACGGACTGGTTCTCCTGGGGCATCGTCACCTTCCAGATGTTTATCGGGATCCATCCCTATAAAGGGACGCATAAGACGCTGACGGACCTGGACGCCCGCATGCATGCCAACGTCAGCGTGTTTCATCGGGATGTCGCCATACCGAAGGTCTGCTATCCGTTCGATACCATCCCGCAAGCGTACCGCGACTGGTATCGGGCGGTCTTCGACCACGGTAAGCGCCTACCGCCGCCCACCGATCTGCGCGCCGTGGTCGTGATCGCGCCGCAACCGGTCCGGGTGCAGGGGACGCATCTGCTCCATATCACCGAACTCTATCGCTTCCCCGCCGAGGTGGTTGCGCCGGTTCCTGCATCTGCCAACGATGTCGCTCTGACGGTCGGAGGGTTGTATATCAAACATCGGCAGCATCCGGTAGATAAGGATGCCCGGGTGGTATTTACGGTCCGCACCAACCATATCATTGCGGCCAGCGTGCGGCAGGGGCGCTTGAAACTGGTGGACATCACGCAGGGTCGCGAGATCGGTTCGTCTCTGGCAGCGGAGGCGCTGACGACCTGCGGCAACCGGCTGATGGTGAAGCAGGGGGGCACGCTGTATGAAGTCGAATTCGTCGAATTCGGCGTCAATATCCAGGCGGCGCTCAAGCCCATCGGCAATGCGCTGGAGAACGCCACGCAGTTGTTCGAGGGGGTCGCGGTGCAGAGCCTGCTGGGGGCGTGCTATGTGTCGCTCTCTCCACAGCCGGGGACCTGCTATGCCGTGCACATCGCCGAGATGGATGGCTACCAGATCGTGGATGCCCGGTTCGACAACAATGTGCTGATGCTCATCGGGACGCGCGAAGGGCGCTACGACAAATGTATCCTGCGTTTTGATCCGGCCTGTCGCGGCTATGACATCCGGCTCGTGCCCGATATCGCCTACATCGGCCTCAACTTTGTCACCCTAGACAACGGCCTCTGCATCCATGTGAATGAGAATGAAGAGTTGGAGATCTTCTCCCATCGCAAGGACATACAAGCGCTGCGGGTGCTCGCCGACCCCGCCGTACCGGGCCGCAAGCTGTTCAAAAACGGCACCCAGGTACTCTTTGCGCAGGGGGACCGCGTATACAGCCTGAGCCTGCACTCCTGATGCCCGCCTGCGCGGATCTGCCTTACAGCGAATCAAAACGTTTTCCTTTCAAGGTACATAAGGAGGAGCCTGCCTGCCATAGAGTTTCGGTTCGATGGCAGGCAGGGGCCGTGCACTTAGGGGCTGTGCCCATAAGTGGAGGAGAGGGTGATACCCGCGCTCCCAAGAATGGAGGACATGTAACCGCTGGCGGTATTGTAGTAGCCACCACACACCATGGAAGCATAGCCGCTGGAGGTGTTCCACTCCCCGCCGCTGATGGAGGCGTATGTCTGCGTGGCTCGGTTGGCGATGCCGCCGCTGACCGAGGCTTCGGGCCCACTGGCGGTGTTACCCTGACCTCCTCCGACCCAGGAGTACTGTCCGTTGGCGTTGTTGCCGTTGCCGCCGCTTACCGAGGAGTAGTTTGCGTAGGCGTTATTCTCCCAACCGCCGCTTACGGAGGCGCACTGTCCATAGGCATTATTGTAGATTCCACCGCTCACGGAGGAAGCGTACCCTGCTGCAAAATTGGAGTATCCACCGCTCGTTGTAGCAAAGAACCCGTCGGCGGCGCAGCTTAAACCGCCGCTCACCAGGGCATTGCCTGCGCTGGCGGTATTGCCCTGACCGCTGATCACGCAGGCATAGGGGGCGGAGATGGCATTGAAATTGCCCGAAATCATACCGGCATAACTGGAGTAGTTGTTCTGGTCGCCCAGGATCAGGTTGTGACTGCCCGTGCGCACATCGCCGCCACCACGGCCAAATCCGTCGTAGCCGATGATGAGATTGCCCAGGCCGGTCAGCGTACCCCCTCCGTCAGCAGTGCCGTCATCGGTGCTGCCGGAGCCGGACTGAATGTAGACGTTGCAGCCGGTGAAGGTCGTGGTGAGGGCAACGGGATCGGCGGACATGAATTGGGTCTTGGCTTCGAGCGCTGCGACGCGGGTCGCCAGGTCGGTGCCGGCCTGTGCGAGTGCGGCGCGATTGCCGGGAGAGAGGAAGAGGGCGCCTGCGACCGCCGTCAGGGCCAGGCCCATCTGGACGCGGTAGCGCCGACGCTCGTTTTTGGACTGGGCTGCCAGTTGCCCGTACTGCTGCTTCAGTTGGGTACTCTCCTGCTCGATGGTGTCGAGGCGGGCTAGTACATCGGTGACGTTCTGCGTTGTCATTGTCGTTGTCTCCTTTTTCACCCCACGCGCTCCAGGCCGTTTGTGGGTGCTTGATGGGCCTATTATAACCAGGAGAATACGACGAAAATGTATTTGGCGCCACAGATAAATTGTATTCTTGGATACAGTTGAATGCTTTCAGAATCGAATCAAAGATGTGTTACCTCGTATTTTTGGAAGAGATAACACATCTTTGATTCGTCGCCGACCAGAAGCGATATGAAGCAGTCAACCAGTTTCTGGATGGAGCAGTAGTACTATGCCCTAACATGGGAAACACTCACTTCAGGCTGACCAGATAGGAGGCCAGGGCGGACAGTTGATCGGGTGGCAGGCTCGCATAGGATGGCATCGTTGAGCCGGGATGGACCTTTTGTGGGGCTTTCAGATGTTCGATCTGCCATGCTGCGTCGCTATGGCGCTGCGCCTCGTGCGTCAAGTCTGGTCCTGCATCTCCTCCCTGACCGTTCATCTTATGGCACGATTGGCAGTTGTTGCTGTTGTATAGCTTCGCGCCGATAGAAACGGCCTGCCCACTTGTGCCAGGTGCGCTGCCTTCCGCTCCGGAGGGACCCGGAACCTGGCGCTCTTCTGCCTGGCCGGTCTGCCCGGAGAGTTCGCCCATGAAGTCCGTCCCTATCGTCTTCATCTTGCGTACATCGTTTCTGGTTTTGCCGGGGATACGGCCCTGATTGGCCTCCCAGCCGCCGTGGCACTCCCGGCAGGCATAGCGCCCGCTTCCCACCCCCATGGCGCACGAACACTGCCCCAGATGGAGCAGGCACCAGGAGCAGGGCGGGTTGATACAGCAGGCATGATAGCCATGTTCAAAGGCTCTCTTGCTGGCAGCCTCCACCTGTTGGCGCAACTGCTTCGCCTCTTCATTGTTCCTGATGAGACGCGTGTCCTGCAGGGAGGTAGGGCTGTCTTTTGACTTATCCGCCGATCCGGCCAGACTGTCCGTTTGGCGGCACAAGAAGGTTCCTGCGGCCAAAAGGGCCGCCAGCAAGCATACCGAAATTCTCCGATTCATTTTCCACTCCTTGTGCACTACCGGAGCCGCCCGTTCCAAACGATGGTTTTTGAGAGGCCCTTCATCGGGAAAGGCATTGCCTCTGTAGGTAAGAGAATAGCCTCCGCTTACCGGGCAAGGGCTTCCTGGTAATGCTGTGGTGAGATTAGCAAGCCTCCTTTTCGATAGGGATATTGCATGCGCTATAATATACTAACTTCAGTGGAAATGGTCACCCAACAAGAGCGGAAAAAAGCGTTGTGAAGAATAACGAAGTGTCGCGGGAGTAACAGGAAGAAGGGGTGTGCCTGGCGTTTCGCTTGCTTATTCGGGCCGCCAGGTAGATCCGTAGAACGATACGAGGAGCATTGGCCTGCGGCACAGTCACAATTTGCCGCAGGCCAGGAGGTTCGTTGTTAGGGGTTGTGCCCGTAAGTGGTGGAAAGCGTGACGCCCGCACCGCCCAGAAGGGCGGACATATAACCGCTGGCCGTGTTGTAGTAGCCGCCGCACACGATGGAAGTATAGCCGCTCGCTGTGTTGTAGTAGCCGCCCAGGATGGAGGCGTATGTCTGGGTCGCCTTGTTGGCGACGCCTCCGCTCACCGAAGAGTAATCTCCACCTGCGGTGTTGCCGCCGCCGCCCCCGACCCAGGAGTCCTGGCCGTTGGTGCTGTTCTCGTAACCGCCGCAAATGGAGGAGTTGGTCCCGTTGGCGGTATTCTCCCA
>Ga0070734_10006027_pt1 | contig 10379 bp, 9 predicted proteins | sample Coa_R1_8_FD_66444 | JGI IMG/M metagenome (GOLD analysis project Ga0070734, IMG submission 66444) | Surface soil microbial communities from Centralia Pennsylvania, which are recovering from an underground coalmine fire - Coalmine... | ecosystem: Environmental > Terrestrial > Soil > Unclassified ... | reverse complement strand
GGAAGTCTACGCCGCGGTGGCAGGGCTGGTTGTAGTTCGCACCCTTGATGTTGGCGCCGATAAGCCTCTCGCCTTTCTTCGCCAGCCCGAAGAGCATAACCCATACCTCGGAGTACGCGGTATCCGCCTGTCATTGCAGTCGCCAGACCTGTTCGTCACCCACCTGCGCGCGATCCTGCGCTCGGCTGCAGGACACGACATCCGGGTCATGTTTCCCATGATCTCGCTCGTCGATGAGGCACAACAGGCTCTAACACTGTTGCAACGCGCGCATGAGCAACTGAATGAAGAAGGGACAGTACACGCCTGGCCGATGAAATGCGGCGTCATGATCGAAGTGCCGTCCGCTGCCCTGGCGAGCGAGCAACTCTCGGAGGAGCTTGAGTTCTTCAGTATCGGCACCAATGACCTAACGCAATACACCATGGCAGCCGAGCGGGGAAACGCAGGTCTGGCTCGATTGCAAGATGCGCTCCACCCGGCGGTTTTGCGCCTGATGCTAGCTGTGGTTGACGGTTCCAAACGGAGGGACCGGCACGTTTCCGTTTGCGGCGATGCGGCCTCTGATCCGTTGGCAGCGGCAATCTTCGCAGGCCTTGGGATCCGCAGCCTCAGCGTGAGGCCGAAGCAGGTCGCAGAAATTAAAGAACTGTTCCGCAACCTGTACTTTGCAGAGCTAAAGACAATCGCCAGTGATGCATTGCTTTGCAAGGATGCTGCTGCAGTACGCAGCTTGATCAGCCACTATCTTGACAGCGTCGCAGCCCGCCGCCGCGAGCCGGTTGGAACCAGTCGAAGCTAGACCCCAGGAGGTATGGGTCATGACCGCTGATGCCCTTAAGAAGAGAGTGGTGGAAGAGTTCAAGAGTCTCGGCCTGCTGAAGTCATTGGACGTGGAAACCAGTGATTTTAGCGAGCTACCACGCCTGTTCGAGGTCTCCCACCTCTCCATGCGGCTCGTGCTCGACGATGTTGGTGCAGTTGCTCAGGCCACTCGTGTCGCCGCGGAAATTAAGCGAGATCTTGAGCGTCACGGTGTCGAGTTGGAATTTGAGATTCGTCCCCAGTGGAGGGTTGTCGGCATCGATTGCGACGCCCCGGCCTACAGGGGAGAGACGAGCTCGATGCCTTCCGAGCATTTCCGCGTCGAAGTGGAGTCAGGTAGCGCAAAGCGATCTGTGGCCATTCATCTAGCCACGGCCGCGAGAACGTGTATCGCCCAATATCTTGCCCATGTACCGCCCGGACATCGGCAGAGCGCCATGTATGAGTTGCTCCAAACCTGCCTCAACCAGAAGCTGTCAAGCCGTGGAGACGAGTATTGGAACCCCATTCTCTATCCCAACCGAAACATCGAGGTGCAAGACGTCGCCCGAATTGTCCAGAGCAGGCTGGACTCGTGCCAACGAGAACTCGTACCCGGCGTTTAGCACTTGACGTACCACGCCAACCGGCTTCTCCCATCTGTTACCCGCTCTGAGCGCCGAAAACCGCAGTCATAACGGTGCGCTTCGTGGACCACCTGTTGACGTCGTGGCCACTACCCATGGCATCAGAAGGCCGCCGAGGGGAGCTTGCCTTTTTCCACGGTCCCGACGAAAATCACCTCAAGGGTGAGGATTTTGCATCCAATTGTTTTGCTACCTCATCCACCTTCTCTTAATCCCATGCGGTCCATGAACTCCGATACCAAAGCGCGTCTTTTGGGACTGATTGGCTTGGGAAGCGTTGCCGTTTGGCTGACGATTAGCATCGGTAGCAGCTTCTATCTCTGCTTAGTCAGCTTGCGTTGGCCCAAACTACCGGTTCGGGTCGTCTCTTCTGGAGTAAGCACTGGCAGCTCCAATTTGGGAACATGGTGGGCGCCGGACGTCGATTATGTGTACCTGCTCAACGGGCGCGCTTATCACTCGGCCACCATACGGTTTATAGAGCCTCCGTTTTACGAGAAAGATGGGGCTGAAGCCGTGCTGGCTGGCTACCCAGCTGAGACACAGACGACAGCGGCCTATGATCCGAAAGATCCGGCCCGCAGCGTCCTGGAGCCGGGCGTCCCTCCCGGTATGTGGAAGAAAGCTCTGATTCCGCCCTTTTTCTGGGCTCTAACAGCCTATATCTTCTACGAAATTGTTCATCCGCGCCGGAGATGGATGCTACGCTGAGTGAAGGCCGACCCGCGCTTGGCACCGTGCCGTTTAAGAGGCACGGGTTGAAGCCTCGATCCGCCAGCTTTCCACAGTCAGGAACGGCCGCGCACTCGCCCTTTAAACGCAACCAGCAGGTCGTAGCGACTGTACTCCGGCCTTCCGGGCCGCTTCACTGCGCTTTGGCGTCTTCGACTTGTTGGTGCACGTCCGCCGTGGTCACGTCCTTGAGATGCTGCGGGCGCGCCGGTTTGGCGCAAGCGGCAGGCGGATTCGTCATCTCCTTCGCAAAGACCCGATAAGCAACTGTACCGGGTTGCAAAGTGGACCAATAGGAGTGGCTCGTCATCAGCGGACGATGCTGATCGATGATCTGGTTCGCCAGTATCCTGATCCCACACTGTAAATTGTTCTTGGGCTGGAGGATCGTCCGCGCCGGATCATGGCTGGGCAGCTCGCGATCTTTTCCCCAGTCGAACTCGCAGCCATAATTCTTCGCATCTTCGAAGGTTAGCTGCAACAGCCCTTCGCTGTGTACCGGCTGCTTGGTGACGCTGTCAATTTTCGCCATCTGCGGATGACGCACGTTGGTGGTCGGGTTGAGTCCCGCTTCGGCGCCCGCGAGCGCCTGGAAGAAGTATGCCCAGAAGACGCGCTTGTCGTTATCGCTCATGCGATAGAAATTGGGGCAGAACTTGCGCACGTCATGGGGCACACGTGACGACAGCAGGCTCGGCGGAACCGCCTCCTCGATGAAGATGTCCCAGTCCGGGTTCCATATATTGCCGCCCAGCTCAGCCTTCTTGGCATCGATGGGTGTAGCGGGCGCGGGCTTGGGGTCAACGGGAGTGGCGGAGGCGGGTTCGACGCTGGAAACAGCTTTCGCGGGAGTGGGCGCTGTCGGCCCGGATTGTGCGGGGCCGCTCTGGGCCCACATTAAGGCTGCCGCGAGTGACAGCACGCAAAATATCGCCATCTTGTCGAACGCTTTCGGCATTGCGAGATGCGGCCCTGGACGTCGCGGGCATGGAGAGTTGGACGACTTCGGGCGGCCCGCTGTTGCCTAAAGGGAACTGGGGTTTTTCGCAATTCCGCCGCGAAGTTGATATTGCTTGTCCAAATCCCAAACCAAGGCACCCCGTAAACGCGAGTTGGCCCATTGCTAGGGATGGCAAAGGGCAAGATTTGCGTGCCACGCGGGCCGAGGTGACATCCAAGAAAAGCTATGCAGCGGCTGGCTGGAGTTTGCGAGCGGATCGCCGCCACAACGAAAAAGAACGAAAAGATAGGCCTCGTGGCCGAGTACTTTCGCGAGTGCGGGCCGCGCGAGGCATCCATCGCGGCCATCTTTCTCTCCGGACGCGCCTTTCCGGCATTCGATGAGCGCACGCTGCAGATCGGCGGAGCGGCTTTGTGGAAGCTGATAGCTGAGATTACCGGCGGACGCGAAGCGGCGATGACCGCGGCGTATCGTAAACGTGGCGATCTGGGCGCTGCCGCCTATGATGTTCTGCTGGCCAAAGCGCCCGCGCAATCGACCATCACCCTGACGGACGTTCGCACCGCCTTCGACCAGATCGCCGAGATCCGTACCCCTGCCGCCAAGAGTGCCGCCTTGCAGCAGTTGCTGGCGCGAGCCACGGCCCTGGAGGCCAAATACATCCTGAAGATCATCACCGGCGAGCTGCGCATTGGATTAAAGGAAAGCCTGGTGGAAGAAGCCATCGCCAAAGCGTACGAGGAGCCGCTGCCGGCAGTGCAGCGTGCCAACATGCTGGTGGGCGACATTGGTGAAACGTTGCTGCTCGCCTCCGAGCATCGGTTGGATGCGGCTCGGATGAGGCTGTTCCATCCGATCGGCTTCATGCTCGCCAGTCCTGCGGCCGATGCCGAGGAGGCTTTTCATTATTTCGAGCACGCGCAGGTCGAGGACAAGTATGACGGCATCCGTGCGCAGGCGCATTGCGACGGCGGAGAGGTCAGGCTGTTTTCGCGCACGCTTGACGATGTGACGCAGTCGTTTCCGGAGCTGGTGGGGCCGCTCAGCGAGTTTGAAGGCCAGGTGATCCTCGATGGCGAGATCGTGGCGTGGTGTCATGGCGAGGACGGCGGGCACGCAATGCCCTTCGGCGAAATTCAGAAGCGGCTTGGGCGTAAGCGGGTAACGCAGGAGTTGATCGAGCAGGTCCCGGTGGCGTACGTCGTCTTCGACGTGATTTATGCCAATGGCCGGTTGACTCTCGACCAGCCGCTTGCCGAACGCGTGCAGGTGCTGGACCGGGTTTTCGCCGGAGCAAATTGCGTTGCGCCGCGTCCGGTGCTCAACGCGCAAGGCAATCTCTTGCTCGAGCCGCACGTGGCCGAGCCGGCCGCAGTGTCCGGCTGGGTGTTGCGCGCTCCATCCATGCGCGCCGACTCACCCGGGCAACTTGAGCAGTACTTTGAGGAAGCAATGGCCCGCGGCAATGAGGGACTGATGATCAAGGACATAGGCTCGCCGTATCTGCCGGGACGCCGGGGCCGCTGGTGGCTGAAGCTGAAACGCGAGCTCGCCACTCTCGACGTCGTGGTCACAGCCGCGGAGTTCGGGCATGGCAAGCGCATCCACGTGCTTAGCGATTACACCTTCGCCGTGCGCAAAGGCGAAGAGTTGGTGAATATCGGCAAGGCCTACTCCGGTTTGACCGACGTGGAGATCGCCGAACTCACCCAGTGGTTCCTGGCGCATACCACGGCTGACCATGGGCACCTGCGCGAGGTCGAGCCGAGCATCGTGCTTGAGGTCGCGTTCAATGCCATCATGCGTTCGGACCGCCATGACAGCGGGTATGCCCTGCGCTTTCCACGCATCGTGCGGGTGCGCAATGACAAGCTCCCCAAGGACATCGACACCGTAGAGGAGGTGGAGCGCATCTATAAGCGGCAGCACGGCAGGTGAGCGGCGACCAGTCGAACACGCGGTGCGATGCTAAGTAACCAGGTAGGGGTAACACGGTAGTTGCACTCTGATTCACGATCTTCCGCGCCATTCGAGCGCAAAATGCGCTATGCTGTTCTCAGGAGTTTCTATGCTCGATAACCTTTTTCAGCCAATGCACCTGTTGGTCATCCTGTTTATCGCCTTGCTGGTGTTTGGCCCCAAGAAGCTTCCGGAGCTTGGCAAAGGGCTAGGCGAAGGTATTCGCAGCTTCAAGGAGTCGATGAACGGCAAAGACCAGGCGGCAACACCCACCGAGGCGGAAAAGAAGCCGTAATTTCGCGAGCTGTTAACTGCTCGCATCCCGCTGAGCCGTCATGCCTGACATCCTCTTCATCCTGCTGCTGGCATTGGTGATCTTTGGCCCCAAGCGACTGCCCGAAGTCGCCCGGCAGCTTGCTAAATTTCTCGCGCAGTTCCGCATGATGCGCGACGACCTGCGCCGGCAACTGCAAAATGAGCTGCTGAAGATCGAGATGGAAGAGAAGCAGAAGGCGGCAACGCCGCCCCCCATGCCGGTGCAGGAATCGGTCCCGTCGCCGTCACAATCAAAGAGCCTGCCCGAAGGATCCCTGAGCTGAAGCGCATGAGCAGTTCGCCGCGCCCGGCTTCCGCCGGCCCTAGCCTTGCAGACACTTGGAGGAATATCGATGAAGCTTACTGCCCTTGCAGCGTTCCTGCTCACAGCGCTATTGCCGGTTTTTTCGCAGCAATCGAAGGAGGCACAGGCCGGCGCGAACAACCCTGTGGTCACCGCCGTTCGGCAAATGGGGGAACGCTACGGGAAAAACTTGACGGGCTCGGCCGACGAGATGCCCGCCGACAAATACAGCTTTCGGCCGACACCGGAGCAGATAACATTTGGTCACCTGATGACGCACGTCGCTGAAGCCAATAACCGCTTATGCTCGGCCATTGCGGGCGAGACCCATGACGTCAAGCTGAGCGAAAGCGACTCGAAGGATACTTTGGCCAAAGCCGTCAAGGATTCCTTCGCGTACTGCAGCCAAGTGCTCGAGAAAGCCAATGACAGCAATCTCGGGCAGGCGGTCACACTCGGCAACGGGCAAACCAGCACGCGAGCCTCCCTGCTGGTCCGCCTCGCCGCAGGATGGGCCGACCACTACAGCGCCGCGGCAATGTATCTTCGCCTGAACAACCTCCTGCCTCCCAGCGCCGCGAAGTAAGGAGGCTCACTCTTACGCTGCTGGAGTTTCTTGCCGTCCGGCAAGAACACGCGTCACAAAAGCGCGATAAGAATCATGCGCGCGACTCCTGCGTGACTCATCTGGGATGTCGTTATCCTGCCATTCTCACTCCCGCTTTTCGCAAGCATGTTGACGCGCCCCGAATCAGTATCGCGGGGCTCAACAACTCTGTCGATGAATAGCTAACAAATGAATTGACTAGTGCGACAGAGCTGCTTACATTGTTGCCACACCAAACAGGAAAAGCAGCGTGCAAGCGCTGCCGTTTCCGAACCCCTGCCCGGGCCGGCTCTTCTGAGCCGCGTCCGAACGCGTTTGTTCGGTCGATAGCGTTACCTTCTGACCGTTTCGCGTTTGTAGTGCAAAACCTGATGTTCGCTGCCAGTGCGGCGAGAACAGAACTCCTCATGAGTGGGAGGAGATGTTTGTGTTCAGGAGGACTGGTCCATGGCGGTTGCGAAAATGCGCTCGAATTGCGGTCACCGGTTGCTGACGTTTCTCTCTCTGGCCGCGATGATCGTCATGTTCGTGGGAGGCCTCGAAGGGGCGCCCGGAGCAAGAGATCCCGGTGTTCGCGGCGGACCGCCGGGCGCCGGTGGACCCATAGCCGGCCTCACGACCAACCAATTAGCCTTCTTCAATGCCGGCCTCAACAATTTCCAGGAGATCGCTTCGGTCACCGGTCGTATCCCGAATACCGGCATCGGTCTGGGACCCAGGTTCAATGCCGAAAGCTGCGCCCAATGTCATGCGCAGCCCGCCTTTGGCGGCAGCAGTCCGTTCACCAACCCGCAAATCGCAGCTGCCACCGATCAGGGAGCCACCAATAGCATTCCCGCTTTCATCACGCTGAACGGCCCGGTGCGCGAGGCACGCTTCCCCTACACCCTCGACCTCCAGCACGTGGATGGCGGCGTACACGCGCTATTCACCATCACCGGCCGCGTCGACGCGGCGGGTTGCAATATCCAGCAGGACAACTTCGCCCTGGCCGCACAGGAGAACGACCTCGCCCTCCGCGTCCCCCCGCCGCTTTACGGTGGCGGTCTGATCGAGGCCATCCCCGACGCCGCCATCCTGGCCAACATGAACAGCAATCTTCAGCAGAAGCGCTTATTGGGCATAGCCGGCCGCCCCAATACCAGCGCCAACGATGGCACCATCACGCGATTCGGATGGAAGGCGCAGAACAAATCGCTGGAAATGTTCTCCGGCGAAGCCTACAACGTCGAAATCGGCGTAACCAACGAGATGTTCCCGGGCGAACGCGATCAGACCCCAGGTTGCCAATTCAATCCCACGCCCGAAGACAGCACCAACTTCGACCTGAACGGCACCGAGCTGCCGAGCGACATCGTTCGATTCACGACGTTCATGCGATTTCTGGACCAGCCGAAACCAGTCATCGTCACGGCTTCAGCCCGGTACGGTAGCCAGGTCTTTGCCCAGATCGGCTGCGCGCTTTGTCACACCCAGTCGTTCACCACCGGACAATCTTCCGTCGCGGCGCTCAGCCAGATTCAAGCGAACCTGTACTCCGACCTGCTGCTGCATCATATGGGTCCCGGGCTGGCAGATAACATCTCTCAAGGCGTTGCCGCCGGCGACGAGTTCCGCACCGCCCCGCTCTGGGGTTTGGGACAGAGAATTTACTTTTTGCACGACGGCCGGTCGGATGACCTCGTTGAAACCATCCGGGCGCACGCCAGCAACAGCAACGGCCAGTACCCCGCTTCCGAGGCCAACGCCGTGATCAACAACTACAACCGCCTCTCCATCTCCAATCAGCAGGCGTTGCTGAACTTTCTGCGGTCACTGTGAACGAAGCATCGCCGTCAGTCAGGAATCACGACCGGGGCACGGAAACACATAAAAACTTCCGCGCTTCCGCGGTGAAACACAATTTGCGCAGCTGAAAGATCTCTCGGTTGCTTCCCCATCGGGCTTCGCTTTACTATCGCCCTGCGTGCCTTCCTCCCAAAACAACCCTCGCGCGACGCGACCGGGCTCTCCGGAAGACGCTGCTTTTGCGTCTGCCGGGGTGGGCGATCGCGTCGTGTCGGCGGTGCCGCTGGACGACGATTCCTCGTTCGAGCTGAAGCTGCGGCCGCAACGGCTGCGCGAGTTCATCGGCCAGCAGAAGGTAAAGGACAACCTCGAGGTCGCCATCCAAGCTGCCAAGTCGCGGGGCGAGGCCCTCGATCATGTGCTGCTCTACGGGCCGCCTGGACTAGGCAAGACGACGCTGGCCAACATCATCGCCAACGAACTCGATGTCGCCTTCCAGCAGACCTCCGGGCCGACCTTGCAGATCAAGGGCGACCTGACGGCGATCCTCACCAACCTGCGCGAGCGCCAGGTGCTCTTCATTGACGAGGTGCATCGGCTGCAACCGGCCCTCGAAGAGCTACTCTATTCCGCGCTCGAAGACTACAAGCTCGACATCATTATCGGTCAAGGACCGTCTGCGCGGACGCACACCATTGAGGTGAAGCCATTCACGTTCATCGGTGCAACCACTCGTGCCGGGCTGCTGTCGGCGCCGCTGCGTTCGCGCTTCGGCATCGTCCTGCGGCTGGAGTTCTACACGCATGAAGACCTGAAAGTAATTATTGAGCGCTCGGCGGAAATTCTGGGCGTGGAGATAGACGACGCGGGCGCGACCGAGATCGCCACCCGCTGCCGCGGCACGCCGCGCATTGCCAACCGCCTGCTGCGCCGCGTGCGCGACTACGCGCAGGTGAAGGCATCGGGCAGGATCGACAAGGAGATTGCGCAACGCGCGCTGGAGATGCTCGAGGTCGATCGCTACGGCTTCGACGAGATCGACCGCAAGCTGCTGATGACCATCATCGACAAGTACCAGGGCGGCCCGGTAGGCGTGAAGACGCTATCAGCGTCGCTTGCGGAGGAGGTTGACGCGATCACCGAGATTTACGAGCCATTCCTCATGCAGATAGGTTTTCTCGACCGCACCCCGACGGGGCGGGAGGCCACACAACTGGCCTATGATTATTTTGGGAGGGGCAGGAAACGCTCGCGCCTAAATAGTAGTAGTAGACAATGGGCGTATGAGGGCAAAATTCACATTGATGAGGCATTCATCAGGGAGTGGGAACCCAAATACGACAGTATTGCAAACGATGAACCTGAGTATCGCGAGCTTGTAGGCATCGTGGCAGGCGAAATCGCCTCCATACGTACTATCTCGAAGGGGACATTCCTTAAGATCTGGAACTGGAAAGGTGCCATGCGGGCGATCCGCTTCGTGCGGATGGAGGAGTATGACACGCGCTACGTCGAGGCCTTTCGTCAGGCAATCTCGGCGCCGCCCCACAGCCGACTCTTTTTATTACTCGATCCCACCATGAAACTGCCCGGTGTAGAGGCCGCGACTGGTTCGACTCTTTTACATTTCATGGATCCAGAAACGATGCCGATTATTGACGTACGGACAGTTGGAGTTCTTTTTGCCGCTGGATTAATCCCCTCCGAGCACAAGGACCTTGAGCACTACGAGGAGTTTCGGCAAGCCATTTACAGGATCAGATCTCGCTGCCCAGGCCAAACACTCAGGCAAATCGATAGAGCGTTGTTCGCTTACCATAAACTTGTCTTAGACAAGGGCGGTAAAGACTTGACGGCAATAGATTACCCAGGGCAAGAGACGCTTTTCTGACGCGACTCTTCTGAGACTTCGCGTCCAAGTAGCTGTTTGCGCGTCTAACGGGTAAGCTTTTTCAAGCGAGGAGAGTTCCCCAATGGCGCTGTTGAGAACGTCCAACCCTGCCCTGAGCGGCGACAGCTTCCGTGGCGAAGGCATCGCCTACGGCGGCGAAAGCATGACCGCTTCAGGTGCGGTCAACAAATCCGGAATCCTGGTGGTGCTGTGCGTCGTCGCGGCCGCCTGGACCTGGAACCGCTTCTTCGGCGCGCCGCCCGACCAAGCGGCGCAAACCGTCGGGCTGCCGATCATGGTGGGCGGCATCGGCGGCTTGGTCGTCGCCCTGGTTACGATCTTCAAGAAAGAATGGTCGGCTGTGACCGCAC
>Ga0070734_10006026_pt1 | contig 10380 bp, 8 predicted proteins | sample Coa_R1_8_FD_66444 | JGI IMG/M metagenome (GOLD analysis project Ga0070734, IMG submission 66444) | Surface soil microbial communities from Centralia Pennsylvania, which are recovering from an underground coalmine fire - Coalmine... | ecosystem: Environmental > Terrestrial > Soil > Unclassified ... | reverse complement strand
GAGACCTCCCACGGTACGATCGCCGATCGTGATCAGGAAGGACTTGTCGGCGATCGCCGGCAGGCTCAGCAGCCGATCGAGCGAGGCGGCGAGCGTCGCCCCGGCACTCGAGAGGGCGCGGCGCGGCGAGAATAAGCGCTCCACCCGCCGCTGCATGCGGGGCGGCTTGCCGAGCAGGATCTCGAGCGGCATGTCGACCGGCGCACGCGCGGAGGCGTCATCGGTGACGAGCAAGCGTCCATCGCCCGTGATCTCGCCCACCGCGGCGAACGGGCAGCGCTCGCGAGTGCACAGCGCCGCAAAGCGCTCGAGACTTCCCGGCACGAGCGCGAGCACGTAACGCTCCTGAGCCTCGTTGCACCACAGCTCCATCGGCGAGAGTCCCGGCTCGGCGCTCGGAATCTTGCGCAGGTCGACGCGCCCCCCGCGCTGGCTGTGCGCAATCGCCTCGGGCAGCGCGTTCGACAGGCCGCCCGCGCCGACATCGTGAATGAGGAGGATCGGGTTCTCAGGGCCGAGCGCCGTGCACCGATCGATGACTTCCTGAGCGCGTCGCTCGATCTCGGCGTTGCCGCGCTGCACCGAGGCGAAATCCAGCTCCGTCGAGCTCTCGCCGCTGCCCACCGAGGAGGCGGCCCCCCCACCGAGGCCGATCAGCATGGCCGGGCCGCCGAGCACCACCAGCGGCGCGCCGATCGCCACCTCGCGTTTCTGTACCTGGGAGCGGCGTATGTTCCCGAGCCCTCCGGCCACCATGATGGGCTTGTGATAGCCGCGCGCCTCGTGGCGCGGCCCGTCGCCCGCGGCGCGCTCGCGCCGCGGCGGTGTGCGCTGCTCGAAGGTGCGAAAGTAGCCGCAGGTCGCGGGCCGGCCGAATTCGTTGTTGAAGGACGCTGCTCCCAGCGGAGCGGCGATCATGATCTCGAGCGCGGAGGCGATGCGATCGGGCTTGCCGAGATCCTCCTCCCATGGCTGCACGAAGCCGGGGATGCGCAGGTTCGAGACCGAGAAGCCCGTGAGGCCCGTCTTTGGCTTTGCACCGAGGCCGGTGGCCGCTTCATCGCGGATCTCTCCGCCCGCCCCGGTCGCCGCACCGGGGAACGGCGAGATCGCCGTGGGGTGATTGTGAGTCTCCACCTTCATGAGAATGTCGATCGGCTCGCGCACGCCGTGATAGCGCTGCGTCTGCGGGTCGGGCATGAAGTGCACGCCCTGCGAGCCCTCGATGACGGCGGCATTGTCGCGGTAGGCGGAGAGCACGCCCTGAGGGCGCGCCGCATGGGTCGCGCGGATCATCGCGAACAACGAGTCGGGCATCGGCACCCCGTCGATCACGAACTCGGCGTTGAAGATCTTGTGCCGGCAGTGCTCGGAGTTGGCCTGCGCGAACATCATCAGCTCGACGTCGCTCGGGTCGCGACCGAGCACGGTGAAGGCCTCGAGAAGATAATCGATCTCCTCCTGCGACAGCGCGAGGCCCCATGCCGCGTTCGCGCGCTCGAGCGCCGCCCGCCCGTCGCTCTTCAGGCTCACGATGCGCAGCGGCCGCGGCCGCTCCGCCTCGAAGAGCCCCTCGGGGGTCTGCGTATCGATCCACAGCGACTCGGTCATCCGATCGTGCAGCCACGCACCGATCGCGCGCAGCGCCTCGGGTGCGAGAGGGGCCGCAGCCTCCAGCCGGAAGAGCGTGCCGCGCTCGAGCCGGCGCACCGGCTTCAAGCCGCACACGTGCGCGATGTCCGTGGCCTTGCTCGACCAGGGGGAGACCGTGCCCAGGCGCGGCGTGACGAGCAGCGGCTGACCGCGCTCATCGCTCAGCCGGAGCCGCGGACCATAGGTGAGGAGGCGATCGAGCAGCTCGAGCTCGGCCTCGGAGAGGGGCCGCGAGACCTCGACGAAGTGCACGAAGCGCGCGCTGAGCCCCGAGATGTCCGGGTGCGCCTCACGCACCGTGCCGAGCAGCTGATCGAGGCGAAATTGCGACAGCGCGGGCGCGCCGAGCAGACTCAACATGCTCCATTTTAACTCAAGATCGCGCGTGGGCGAGCAGCAAGCCCGGTCCTGAGGAGCCCCGTCTCGGGGAGCCCGGCCTCAGGCGCCGGGGCCCGCCGCGCCCAACGAAGCGGCCTACTTGCGGGCGTTCGAGTCTCCGCCCGGCGCGTACACCGGGACGGGAAACTGCGAGACGTTCGAGCCCTCGAGCGCTACGATCTTCGCCTGCCCCTGCTTGCGCACCTCATCGATGCGCACCACCGAGTGCAGCGGCAGATAGGTGCGCTTTACTTCGTGAAACTCGGCCTTTATCTTTTCCTCGGTGGGATCGACCACCACCGTCGATCGTTCGCCGAAGACGATCTCCTCCACCTCGATGAAGCCGAACAGGCTGCCGTGGCTCACTTTGCGGGCATAGATCTCGTAGACCTTGCCTTGATTCACGAACAGAACTTTGAAAATGTGACTCGCGGCCATCTAGCAGGCTCCAGGCGTTGTTAGCATTTCACCATATTATACGGGCACTTAGCGCAAACCTTCAGACCCTTGAGAGGGCGCGAACCCGTCAGAGGGACCCGACATGACCCTGCGCCTGAGCGTCGTCAGCGAGCATGCCGCCCGCTTGGGCGAGCAATCGAGCAAAGTCTTTGGCGTGCATGGCGGGACGATCGGTCGCGGTCCTGACAATGCATGGATCTTACCTGACCCGGAACGCTATCTGTCCGGCAAGCATCTGCGCATCGACTTTCGCGCCGGCTCCTACGTGCTCGTCGACACCAGCTCGAACGGCACTTACATCAACGGTGCCCAGGTCCCGCTCGGCAAGTATCGGGACTACGTGCTCAAGGACGGCGATTACCTGCGTCTCGGGGAATACGAGCTGCTTGTCAGCATCGACAAGAGCAACGACGTCGCGCCCGATGAGGACGCGAGCGTCGCCTATGACGGCAAGGGCGCCTCCTCGGCGACGAGGAAATCGACCGCCGATGACCTGGGTGCCGATCTTGATCTGAGCGAGCTGCTCGAGCCGAGCGATCAACTCGGCGCCGAGGCGGACCTGTACGCGCGCGATGCCTACGGACAGAGCATCGCCGAGGAGGCGCCGGGCCCCGAGTCGGCGAGCGGCGGCACGCCCTGGCACATGATGACGCGGCCGCTGCGCGTTGCGACGCCAGCCCCGGCGCCCACGCCGAGCGCGGCCTCGACGCCCGGAATTCCACAGGTCTCGAGCCCGGTCACGACCGGGAGCATGCCGGCGCGGGGCTCGAACCCGATGCTTTACGACGGCGATTTCGACATCGGCCTGGCGACGCTGTGTCGCGGCGCCGGCCTCGATCCGCGCTCGATCAGCTCCGAGGCGCGCCACGCGGCGCTGCAGCTCGCCGGCCAGTTGCTTCGCGAGGCGGTGCTCGGCCTGATGGAGATCAATCAGAGCCGCAATGATTTCCGTAATCGCTTTCGCATGCCCTCGCCCACGCCCGAGGGTCCGGAGTCCCCGCTCAACCTCTCGCGCGGCGTCGACGAGGCGCTGGTGCGCCTGCTCAACACGACCTCGACTCGCGCCGGAGCCGTCGAGGCGATCCGCGATCATTTTCGCGAGATCAAGGGCCATCAGGGGGCACTGCTCGCCGCCATGCGGGCCGCGTTCGAGGATTTCCTGGGGCGTGTCGAGCCAAAGGAGCTCGAGGAGCGCTTCGAGCGCGCGAGCAAGCGCGCCATGTTCGGCAACAAGGGCAAGTACTGGGATCTGTACACCGAGATGTTCGGCGGGCTCGCGCAGCGCCCGGCCGATGGTTTTCCGCACGTCTTCATCGAGGCATTTGCGAAGGCGTACGAAGCGAAGCTGCGCACGCTGGTGCCGCCGCGCCGCGCCCCGTTTGCGGGCGATCGCGATGCAGGTCCGCCGGCCGCGCAGGGTCAGAACTAGGGCGATTCGAGCGGGGAGCTCCGATACGTGCGAGTGCTGGTCGTAGAGGACGATGACATCGTCGCCGATGCCATCGCCCGCGGCTTGAGCGCCGCGCAGTTCTCGGTGCTGCGCGTCACGAGCGCCGAGGCGGCGCAGGCCGCGATCGCGGCCGAGGAGTTCGACCTCGCGGTCATCGATGTGGGGCTGCCGGGCATCGACGGACTCACGCTCGTGCGCCGCCTGCGCAATGCCGGCCGCACGCTGCCCACGTTGATGCTCACCGCGCGTTGCACGCTCGCCGACAAGGTCAAGGCGCTCGACATCGGCGCGGATGACTTCCTGAGCAAGCCGTTCGAGCCGGCCGAGCTCGCCGCGCGCTGCCGCGCTCTCACGCGCCGCTCGAGCGGCGCATTGAACGGATTGATCCGGCTCAACCGCATGAGCGTCGATCTGCACGGCCGCCGCCTGCTCATCGATGAGGCGGAGGTGGAGCTCACGGCGCGCGAATGGCTGCTGCTCGAATGCCTGGTGCGCCGCACCGGCCAGATCGTCTCGAAGGATCGCGTGCAACAGGCGCTCGCCAGCCCCGAGCAGGACGTCACGGCGAACGCCGTCGAGGTGCACATCTCGCGTCTGCGCGCGAAGCTCGGCGATGCGGCGGTGATCCGCACGCTGCGCGGACTGGGGTACCGGCTGGAAGAAGCGAAGCCGGCGTGAGCAGCTCGATCAGCCGCCAGTTGATCTTCTGGCTGGCCGTGCCGCTGATGCTGCTCGCGCTCGGCGGCGCGCTCGTGCACTACTTCAGCAGCGTGGCACCGGGCGTGATCGGCAGCGACCGGCGCTTGCGCGAGGCGACCAACGCCCTGATGGCGCACGTCAAGATCGATGCGGGCCTTGCCGGGATCGACCTCGCCGGCACGCCGCCGTTGCCGCCGGCGGACTCGATCGCCTGGGCGGTGCGCGATACCCGCGGACGGCTCGTCGCCGGCGACGCACGGGTGCCGGGCGGGGCGCCCAACGACGCCAGCGCCGAGGTATTCGCCTTCGGCCGGTACGAGGGGCGCACGGTGCGCATGCTCACCACGCGCTTCGACACGCGTGCGGGCGTGCTCATCTTGAGCGCGGCGGACCTGCGCCCGCCGAGCGAGCCGGCGGCCCGCTTCGGATTGATGGGCACGCTCTTGTGGGACTTCGTGCAGCTCGACATAACGCTCGTGCTCGTGTGGATCGGCATCCAGCTCGGCCTTCGTCCCGTCAAGCGGTTGCGCGATGAGATCGCGCGCCGCTCGCCGCTCGATCTGCGCTCGATCGACGAGAGCTCGGTGCCGCGCGAGATCGCGCCGGTGGTGGTGACGTTGAACCGGCTGTTCTCGATGCTGCGCACCGCGGTGCAGTCGCAGCAGCAGTTCATCGCCAACACCGCCCATCAGCTGCGCACGCCGATCACCGGCATGCAGGCGCAGCTCGAGCTGCTCGCCGCCGAGCCCGCCGCCGAGCCGGTGCTGCATCGGCTCGCCACGCTCAAGGAGGCGATCCGACAGCTCGCGCACTCCGCCAATCAGCTCCTCACCCTCGCCCGCGCCGATCCGGCGGTGAACATCGCGCCCAAGAAGGAGACGGTGCAGCTCGAGGTGATCGTGCGCGAGGTGGTCGGCCGCTTCATCGACCGCGCCCTCGCCTGCGGCATCGACCTCGGCGCGGATGTGAAGCCCGTCTCGATCGAGGCTGATCCCTCGCTCATCGACGATCTGCTCTCGAACCTCGTGGACAACGCGCTCAAGTACACGCCCGCCGGCGGCAGTGTCACCGTGACCGCGGACACGCTCGACGGCAAACCCGTTCTCATCGTCGAGGACACCGGGCGCGGCATCCCGGAAGGCGAACGCGACCGGGTGCGTCAGCGATTTTACCGATTGCCGAACTCACCCGGGCACGGCAGCGGCCTGGGACTCGCGATCGTCGATGAGATCGCGCGCATCTACGGCGCGACGCTTGCGATCGACGCGGGCAAAAATGCGATCGGCACCAAGGTTTCCGTGGAATTTCCGTGAACCGCGCAACCCCTTAAAAAGCCGCCAAGCGCGACGTGCATCGCGAATTGCTCGCGCGCCGAACAACCACTTCACAGTCCGCGAATCTCGCGGTTAAAACGACAGCTTCGAGCAAGCTTGCGTTCCTAGCATGCTTGCCATGAACACGCACATTGCAGCTTCTGTCCACGGCCCCGCGCGCGCTCGCGGGTTCACGCTCGTCGAGCTTATGGTCACTTGCGCCGTCGCCGGCATCCTCACCGCGATGGCCGTGCCGGCCTTCAACAATTTCGTGCTGACCGACCGCGACGTCGGACAGCTCAACTCGTTGGTGGCGAGCTTCAACTACGCACGCAGCGAGGCCGTTAAACGTAATCTCGCAACCGGCGTCACGGTGTGCCCCTCGAACGACGCGGCGACCTGCAGCGGCGGCACCAACTGGCAGGGCGGCTGGATCGTCAGCTACACCGATCCGGTGACCGGCCAGCCGACGGTGCTGCAGACCGTGCCGGTGCTCGGCGGCTCGACCACCATCCGGTCGACCGGAAACCAGACCGGCATCACGTTCCTCTCGAGCGGCATGGTCACGCCGGCCGCCACCAGCACCTTCACCGTGTGCGACGTGCGCGGCGCGACGTACGCGCACGAGATGGAAGTGAGCTTGACGGGGCGCATCGTCGCCTCGCCGAGTACGGGCAAGACCGTCAACGGCGCCAACCTCACCTGCCCGTGAGCGCCATGAGCAGAGCCGACGTCAACGAAACAGGGGGCGCGCGGGGCCGGCGGCACGGCGCGCGGGGCCCGCGGCACGGCGCGCGCGGCTTCACCATGGTCGAGGTCCTGGTGTCGCTCATCGTTCTGTCCATCGGTCTGCTCGGCATCGGCAAGCTCGTTCTGTTCTCGGCGCGGGCCAACGACAGCGCGTACCTGCGCAGTCAGGCCACCGCGCTGGCGTACGAGATTCTCGACAACATGCGCGGCAACCTGCCGACCGCGAAGGTGCAGGGATACGACATCGCCCTCGGCACCGTGCCGAATCAACCGGCTTCCTGCCTCGCCACGGTCTGCTCCTCGACGCAGGTTGCGAACTACGATGTGTACACCTGGAAGCAGCGCCTGCAGTCATTGCCCGGCGGTCGCGGCTCGGTGGTCACCTCCGTCACCACGCCGGTAACGGCCACGATCACCGTGCAATGGGACGACGAGGCCGCGCAGTCGACCTTCTCCGGCACGCCGATCGGCGTGCAATACGAGAGCATCGTGCTCGAGACGGTGCTGCAATGAGCGCCGGCACACGCCGCTTCGCTCGCGGTTTCTCGATCGTCGAGCTGATGGTCGCGGTCACGCTCGCCCTGATCGTCATGGCCGCGGTGCTGTCGGTGTTCGTCGCCTCGCGCGCCTCCTACTCGCGCACCAGCGGCACGGCCTCGCTCTCCGACGGCGGCCGCTTCGCGCTCGACTTTCTGCAGTCGAGCGTGCGCAGCGCCGGCTACATCGCCTGCGACAACGCGGGCCGCAACCTGAGCATCCTGAATCCGGCCCAGTTCGCCACCCCGCTCCCCACCAATTTCGGCCAGGGCCTCGCAGGCTTCGAGGCAACCGGCACGGCGGCGGCGGGCGCCTATGCGGTGCCCGTGACCTCGCCCACGAGCCCGATCCCGGTGGACGGCAATCTCGGCGACTGGATCGGCGGACTCGATGCCACGCTCGCAGGCCAGGTCGTGCAGAAGAACGACGTGCTGGTCGTGTACACCACCGTTCCCAACGCGCAGACGGTCTACGTCACCGCGATCGTGGATGGCGCCTCGACGTTCTCCGTGAACGCGACGGGCTCACTCGCGCCGAACGGCCATCAGATGATTGCAATCTCGGATTGCTCGAAGTCTGCCGTCATGTGGAGCACGGCCGCCATCGTCGGCGCGGCGCCCTTTCTGACCGTGACCCACGACCTGACCGGTGGTCTCAACACGGCAACGGCGCTGCCCGCGAGCTTCTCGATCGGCTCGCAGGTCGCGCCCGTCGATGTGGTCGAGTACTACATCGGCCAGGGCGCGGACGGCGACGGCGCGCTCTTTCGCAACGATCTCAACGCGGGCGTCAACGGCACGGTCTTTCAGGCCACCGAGCTCGTGCCCGACATCGAGGCCATGCAGATTCTTTACGGCGTCGATACGACGGGCACCCAGACCGTGAGCGACTACGTCACCGCCGATCAGGTCCCCGTCATCGGCCCGAACGGCTGGGGCTCGGTGATCGGCGTGAAGATCGCGCTGCTCGCCGCGAGCCAGCTCAACGCCGTGCAGAAGCCGACGGTCGCCCAGGTCTACAACCTGCTCGGCACGAACGTGACCGCGCCGCTCGACACGCGCGCGCGCCAGGTCTTCGAAATGACGATCGGCCTTCGCAACCAGTCGCAATGAGTCAGGTGAGATCCATGCGCATCGCTCCTCTTGCTTCTCGATCCCGGCAGTCGGGCGCCGTGCTGTTCGTCGCGCTCATCCTGCTCGTGATCCTGAGCCTGCTCGGGGTCAGCGCCGCGCGCATGCAGACGACCGAGGAGCGCATGGCGCGCAACGAGGACAACCGCCAGACCGGCGCGCAGGCCGCCGAGGCGGCGCTGCGCTGGGCGGAGTCGCAGATCGCCACCGGCAACATCACCCCGACCACTTGCGATGCCAACACCAACGGCCAGTATTCGCTCACGCCGATCAACGGCAGCACCGTGTCCGCCGCGGGGGTCAACCCCAACAACACCGGTCTGGTACCGTGGTCGACGGTGACGGCGCCGAACATCATGCCCTATGCGGGCCCCGCGCTCACCGCGCTGCCGCCGAATGCGCAGGCGCCGATGGTCGTGGTCGAGAGTCTGCCGACCGTCTGTCTGCCGGGCGATCCGTGCAATCAGCCGGGCTATTCCGGCCAGGGCACGGCGCAGTACCGCGTCACCGCCTACGGCCAGGGTGGCGACGCGAGCTCCTTCACCATCCTGCAAAGCATCTTTCGCGGCGATTGAACCGACGAGGCTCTCCTATGAAACACACCATCCCTGCGTCGACCCGCTTGCGCCGCCACCTCGCGTGCGTCGCGCTCGGCGCGAGCTACACGGTGCTCGCCGGCTGGCCGCTCATCGCCACGGCCGGCGCGCCGACCGTCTCCATCTCGCAGGTGCCGATGACGGTCGCGCTGCCGGCGCACCCGCAGATCATGCTGGCCCTGGGCAATTCCCAGTCGATGGACGGCACCTTGAGCGGTGCGATCATGACCGGCTCGGGCTCGCTCGCCGCCTATCCGCTCCTCGATAACTCGAGCTCGCCCGTCAACTTCAACTACACCGTCGGCGCAGGCTTCACCCCGCCGGTGAACCTCGGCACCGTGGTCTGCGCGCCCGGCCCGTGCGCGGCCGTCACCGGCACGACGCCCGCAGGCACCGCGGCCACCGCGCCCTACACGGTCAACACGGGCGGCCACCTGGTCGACAACTCACCGAGCCGCCTCAACGTCGCGAAGGCCGGTATCGCAACGATCCTCGCCGACTACATCGACAGCGCCGACTTCGGCCTGATGAACTTCGCAACCGGCGGGCTCGGCGCTTATACCACCTGGGTGTATCAGATGAGCCCGACGGGCAGCGGCTTTCAGTTCACCAACAACCCGCCGCAGGGCAGCGAGTACGTGCCGAATCCCTGCTATCAGATCAATATCCTCGGGGCCAACCAGGTGCAACGAGACTGCAACACCCTGAACACCTACTACGGCGCGCAGGCGATCACCCTGCAGCAGTACATGCTGGTCGGCGCGAGCAGCGATGATCCGGCGATCAACGACGTGCTCTACGCGGGCGGCGGCATCGACCCGGTGTGCGTCGTGTACGGCGGACCGAATCCCGCGAACCCCTTCCCCCCGCATTTCAGCCTCGCCAACTACGAGAACGGCGGCGTGACCGAAGGCTATACGCACCAGCAGAACCCCTGTGCCACGGTGACCGGGCCGACGAACGCCGGGTACGTGCCCTATTCGCAAGAAGTGATGTACGAGGAGCGCGGCTTCGGCTACTACACGACGAGCGAGCCCACGGGAGTCAACACCAATCCCCTCGTCCCGATGACCTCATCGGGCGCGGTGCCGACCCCGACCTCGGTCGCGAATGCGATTGCCGCCTTCACGCCCCGCCTGCTGCCTGAGACCAATTCGACGGCGACCACCGAGATCAAGGCGGTGGCGACTCAATCGCCGCTCGCGACGCTGGTCGAATCGGCGGCGCAGTACTTCATTCAAAGGAATCCCGCGAGCACGAACGGCTGCAATGCCTCGCGCTACACCGTGCTGCTCACCGACGGCCTGCCCACCATGGATCTCGCGGGAAAGTCCTGGCCGCCCCTGGGCAGCACCGCCGCGACAGGCTACGGCGTCACCGCGACCTTCAACGGCGACGGCTCCCTCGGGGCCACC
>Ga0070734_10006022_pt1 | contig 10392 bp, 8 predicted proteins | sample Coa_R1_8_FD_66444 | JGI IMG/M metagenome (GOLD analysis project Ga0070734, IMG submission 66444) | Surface soil microbial communities from Centralia Pennsylvania, which are recovering from an underground coalmine fire - Coalmine... | ecosystem: Environmental > Terrestrial > Soil > Unclassified ... | reverse complement strand
CCATGGCATCATCTCGGCGTCCGGCTCGTGAGTTCGTCGAAGAATTCGCCATGCGCGATGGACGCAAGATTTTCGTGCTCGGCGAAGGCCGCCTCATCAACCTCGCCGCCGCCGAAGGCCACCCTGCTTCCGTCATGGATATGAGTTTCGCCAACCAGGCGCTCTCCGCCGAATACATGGTGAAGAATCACGCCAGCCTCGAAAAACGCGTCTACGCCGTCCCCGAGGATCTCGACAGGCAAGTCGCCAAGATGAAGCTCGAATCCATGGGCGTTAAAATCGATCGCCTCACGCCCGAGCAGGAGCATTACTTGGCAAGCTGGAACGAAGGCACCTAGAATAGGGATTAGGGACTCTGGACCGGGGGCTGGCGAGCAACATACTGCGTCAGCCTTCGTGTCTTCCTAACACCTACACTTATGCTCCTTGAAGGCTGCAAGCACGAAATCGAAATCACTGTTCCTGTTGATGAAATCACCCGCGAAACCGATCGCGTAGTCGCGAACATCCAACAGAAAGTCCGCCTGCCCGGATTCCGTCCCGGCAAAGCGCCCGCCAATCTCATTCGCACCAAGTTCGCCCACCAGGTCCGCGAGGATGTCCTCGAAAACCTGATGCCCAAATACTTCGACAAGCGCGTCAAGGAAGAAGAGCTGCAAGTCGTCGGCCGTCCCAACGTCAAGGATGTCGAATTCAAAGACGGCGAGCCGCTCAAGTTCAAAGCGGAGTTCGAAGTCGCGCCCACCATCGAACTTGGCGAGTATCGCGGCGTTCTCACCCACTACTCCGAACCCGAAGTGAACGACTCCGACATCGACCAGCGCCTCGATCAAATCCGCGAACAAAAAGCTCAGTTCATCAACGTCGAACCGCGCCCCGCCGCCGACGGCGATTACGCCGTGGTCTCACTCGACAGCCTCGCGGGCACCGACAAACCCATCCATCAGGATGAAATGGTGCTGCACGTCGGCGACCCCGACACCCTTCCTGGATTCTCCGAAGCCCTCCGCGGCATGTCACCCGACGAAGAGAAAGAGTTCGAAGTCACCTATCCGGAAGATTACGGACAGGAGCGCCTGGCCGGAAAATCCGTGAAGTTCCGCATGAAACTGAAAGTCATCCGGACTAAGGAACTCCCCGAACTCAACGACGAATTCGCGCAAGACCTCGGTGACTATCCCACGCTCGCCGAACTGCGCGACGCCGTCAAGAAAACCATCTTCCAGGAACGCCAATACGCCGCGCAGCAGAAAGCCAAAGACGAGCTGCTCGACCACATGATCGAAGCTCACGACTTCCCGGTACCCGAAACCTACATCGAGCGCCAAATCGAAGCCCAGCTCTCGAACCAGTTCAAAGACCTCGCCGACCGCGGCATCGACCCAGCCAAACTCAAAATCGATTGGTCAAAGCTCAAAGAATCCCAGCGCCCCAAAGCCCTGCACGATGTCAAAGGCTCGCTCTTAATCGACAAAGTAGCCGACCGAGAAGGCATCCATGCCACCAACGACGAAGTGGATCACGAAGTCCAGCGCATCGCGAAACAAGAGCGCGAGCCAGTAGCAGCCATGCGCAAAAAGTTAGAAAAGGAAGGCATCCTAGGCCGCATCGCCTACCGCATCCGTGGGGAGAAAACTCTCAACTTCCTCTTCGAACACGCCCGCAAAGAAGCGCCCTTACCGGAAGCAGAGAAAAAAGAAGTTGAAGCCGCAGATGAACGCGGATAAACGCGGATTCTTATCCGTGTCTATCCGTGGCCAAAGACTCTTCCCATCCAGGTTTGGACAATCGGCCCAGCCTTAGAAGGGAACCGATGTCCCCCCTCCAGCAAACGAAACTCCACATCCGAAGCTCTCTTACGTAATCTCTCCGGGAACCGTTCGACCGTCTCGACCGGATAAAACTCATCTTTATCCCTCGCGATATGCAAAACCGCCGCATCCACGCGCGCGTATTTCTCCTCTTCCCAATCTCGCGGCACGCCACCGCAAATTCCGAGAATCCCCCGCACCTCGCCCGGATGCGTCCCCGCAAATCGATAATTCAATCCCACCGGCTGAGAAAATCCCATCAGCAAACAACGCTCGGAACCCATCCCAAACCGCGCCCGCAAATCGCCCAGAACCTTCAGCACCATCTGATGATGCAGCCGAACCGCCGATCCCCAGTGCGCCCCGATCCCCCAGTTATAACCCGCCACCGAATCCTTATTCGGTAGCCCCGCAGATACATACTGCTGATTCGGACCCTCCAGCGCCGCAATCACATGCCCCTGACCCACAACTCCAGCCGTCAGCCGCAGCATCGCCTCCGGATTCGAGCTGTATCCATGCAACGTCAGGATCAACAATGAGTTGCGATCCATTGTCTGCGGAGTGTGAAGCAAATAACGGCACTCCAGCCGGGCCTCGAATGTTTGATGCTCAACAGTCATCGTCGGGCAAGCCTCCGGCTTGCCAGTTTTCATAATAATTCCAACTGGAACCGCCGATGAGTAGATAGGGCCCGGGAATGCCCGCTATGGGTGAACTGTCCACGTTCCAATCCGAAGCCGCTTCCAGTTTTGAAGTGGTAGAAGCCGCCCTCGAAGCGCTTCCTATTCCTGCTTTCCTCAAATCCGAAAGCGGTCACTATCTCTTCGTGAACCAGATGTTCGTCACCCAAACCGGCCGCCCCAAGGATTACTTCATCGGAAAGCTGAACCGCGATCTCACCACGCAGGCGGAAGCCGACGCCTTGGATCTGGAAGATCAGCGCGTGTTCGCGGGAGAGCACGTCGTCGCCGCCCGCACGGTACACCTGGCCGGCCGTGAATTCAGCTACGTCATCACCAAGGAATGCATCTCGGATTCCCGCCACGGCAAACTCCTGCTCGGATGCCTGCACGACCGGCTTGCGCAGGATCGCATTCAAGCTGAGCTTTCACACGAGCGCGATTTTATCTCCGCTGTTCTGCAAGCCTCGGGCGCTTTAGTAATCGTGCTGGATACCGAAGCTCGCATCGTCCAATGCAATCGCGCCGCCGAAAAAGTTCTGGGCTTCTCCGACACCCAACTGAAAGGCGAAATCTTCTGGGACATCCTGCTCCCACCCGATCGCCGCGCCGCCAGCCAGGCGCGTTTCAATGCGCTCTTCACCACGCGCCAGCCTTCCTTTTTCGAGTGCGAGTTGTTCACTAAATCCGGCGAACCACGCCGCATCTCGTTCTCGAATACCCTGCTGCTCGCCGACGACGGCGAAATCCGGAACATCATCGCCACCGGCATCGATGTCACCGAGCGCCATCACGCGCAGCAGGCGTTGCTGAAATCGGAAATCCAGTTCCGCTCTACCTGGGAAGCCTCGCGCGAACCAATGTTCCTGGGGGACGAACAAGGCCGGATCCTCCGCGTGAACCATGCATTCAGCCGGATGTTAGGTTATCCGGGCGAAACGCTGGAGGGCAGGGAAATCGCGGCTCTCTTCTCTCCCGATGACCAAGCCACCATCCGCCGCTGGTACAACGCCCACCTCAATAACACTGCGCTCGCTCCTTCGCTCGCCCGTGAATTCCAGTTCGCCGATGGACGCTCCGGTACATTTGAAATCTCGCTCACCGTCGTCCGGATTCCCGCGCAGCCCGCGCAAATCCTGGCCGTCTGCCACGACGTAACGCTCAGAAAGCGGATGGTCGAACGCGCCGAAATGCTCAGCGCCGCCAAAGACGAATTCCTGGCCAACATGAGCCACGAAATCCGCACGCCACTGAACGGCATCCTCGGCTTGACCGGCCTTGCGCTGCAAACCGAACTCGAATCGGAAACGCGCGAGTATCTGGATCTGGTCAAATCCTCCGCGCAATCGCTGCTCGAAATCGTCAACGACGTGCTCGACTATTCGAAGTACGACATCGGCAAGATGTCCCTCTCGCCCTCGGAATTTTCGCTACGCAAGTCCCTTGCCGAAGTGCTCACTCCGCTCTCGCAGCGCGCCGCAGCCAAGGCCTTGCACTTCGCCTACAAAGTCCAGCCGGAAATTCCCGACCTTTTGATCGGCGACGCGCAGCGCTTGCGGCAAATCCTAACCAACATCGGCGGCAACGCGGTGAAGTTCACCGAAACTGGCAAAATCGAGATCGAAGTTCGCGGCGAAGCGGTCGAATCCGGCATCGAGTTGCACTTCATTGTCGCCGACACCGGCATCGGAATCGAAGAATCCCGGCAATCGCAGATCTTTGAGCCGTTTGCCCAAGCCGATGGCAGCAACACGCGCAAATACGGAGGCGCGGGGCTCGGCCTATCCATCGCGTCCTGTTTGATCGAGCTGATGGGCGGCCGCATTTGGCTCGAAAGCGAACTTGGCAAAGGCAGCACATTTCACTTCACGGTCGTACTGGGACAGGAGTCGTTTCAATGAATCAGGAATCCAAATCATTGTCGGTAGAAGAACAGCTTCATCGGTTGGATGAATCTGTCGCGCTCAGCCGGGTCGGCGGCGACATGGACTTGTTGCGAGAAGTAGTGGGCCTGTTCCTGGACGACTATCCGCAATCGCTCGAACTCATCCGCCAAGCCGTCGCCGCTGGCGACCAATCGAGCCTCGAACGCCACGCCCACAGTCTCAAAGGCTCCGTCTCAACCTTCGGCGCCCAAGAAGCCTTCGACGCCGCCCAGGTCTTGGAGAAACAAGGCCGCACCGGCGACCTGTCGGGCTCAGCGGAAGGTCTCGCCCGGTTGGAACAAGCACTGATCCACCTAAAGCCGGAACTCGAAGCCCTGCAAACCAAGTAACTGCTGCTTCTTAATACTGCCGTCCATCAGTTTGACCGCTCTTGTATGAGCTGCAAGCGATCCGCCGGGCCGAAGCCGATGGCCGGATTTATTGACCATTTACATAAACTCATTTAGCCGGGTCAAGAATTGGCCAACATCCTGGAGTAAGATCGACTGTGGGGTGTGTCGCGAATGCCTCGGAAAATGTTCAACGATATCTCAACTGGTCAACGATATTTAGGATTGACCAACAGCGCCGAACTGTCTCGGGCGCCGTCTCGCATCGGATCTTCGAGAGGTGCTGTTTGAAAAGATTGGGTTTCGTTTTTGCATTCCTGTCATTCATAATCGGGGTCGGTATCAACCAAGCTCAGTCGCCAGCTCCCAGTTCTCCCAGGCGTGCGATTCCCAAGACGTGGGACGATCAAGAGCTTGGCGACCTGGAAATTCCACTGGCCAATCCCGTGGCCTCGCCCAAGCAGGTCACAGCCGACTACTACTATCGAGTGCCGGTCCGGCCAATCTACAAGAGCTACCCGGTCTATGCGGCTGGTCACGAACCGGCTGGCTATCTGGAAGCGCTCAAACAGAGGGATCCGGTGATCTATTGGGATGACAAAGGTCACGCTCCTCCGTTGGATACAGACGCCGACTGGATCAAGGCGGGTGAAGCGGTGTTTGACTCGCCGATCGGTGAGGGAGGCATCGGCGGTTCGGAGCCGAACGATCTATACATTCGTGAGCGTAAGTTCCTGGACGTGACCGGTACACTGGTCGCGCAAGACGGGACACTGCCGTACTTCCGTTACGTCGTAAAAAAGAAGGGGGATGTCGAGCTGGGAGTCCTGGGCTGCGGTATGTGCCACACGCGTGTAATGGCGGACGGCACTGTTCTGAAAGGAGCGCAGGGCAATTTCCCATTCGATCAATATTTCGCGATGGATTACCTTCGCGCGGGCGCAAAATTAGCACCCCTGCTCGAGCAAAGCTTGTACGCGGCACCATGGATTACTTCTGCTCCACTTCCCTCGACTAGCAGTATGACCCTGGAACAAATCGCAGGAGTCCACCGGACGGTTCCGCCAGGAGTTGTCGCACGACATCGAACCAGCCCTTTTGCTCCGGCGCAGGTACCGGATTTGATCGGCGTAAGAGATCACAAGTATCTGGATCGTACGGGTCTACAACTGCACCGTTCCACGGTAGATTTCATGCGTTATGCGGCGCTGAATCAGGGCGGCGACGATCTTGCCAACTTCAGTGGATTCGTACCTGTCGACTTTCCCGATTTCAAGAAATTGCCAACGATTGCGGATCTTCGCCGTGACCGTTATAGCGACGAGCAGCTTTATGCCCTGGCCCTCTATGTCTACTCGCTAAAGCCGCCTCCAAACCCTAATAAGTTTGGTACGCTCGCCGGACGAGGCCAGAAGATCTTCAAGAGCGAAGGCTGCGTCACGTGCCATACGCCACCGCTTTACACCAGCAATCAGCTAACGCTTGCCATTGGGTTTAAGCCGCCGGTGGATGCTGCACAAAAATATGACATCTTGCCTCTCTCGGTTGGCACCGATCCTAATCTGAGTCTTAAGACCAGACGGGGGACGGGTTACTACAAGATTCCCTCTCTGAAGGGCGTATGGTATCGCGGGATGTTTGGGCACAGCGGTTGGTGTGCCACCTTAGAAGACTGGTTCGATCCGCGGCGCGTAGAGGAAGATTACGTGCCGACTGGATTCAAGCCATACGGCGCCAAGACGTATGCTGTTCAGGGGCACACCTTCGGTCTGGGGCTTTCCCCCGCGGATCGCAAAGCACTCATCGCCTTCCTTAGAACTCTGTGAGAGTTCTGAGGTATCCCTACCAATCACGGCTGACCGATCTACAGATCCGTCGTAACGAGGCGCGACCCATCGCCTGGGCCCGCTTCGACCTCGATCCCAAGATGCGCGAAATGGCCGGCGCCCGAGCCTACGTCTCTTCCCCGCAACGTGTCTGACCGAACCGCGACCGCAAGGGAGCGCTACCACGAAACCTCGCACCGTCGCCCCTCTGCTATATTTCAATCTGCCAATGCGCACCGTACTCGCGCTGTTTCTCCTCACCATCGCCGCACAGGCCCAACTTCCGGATTTTTATAAACACGTCGATCACGTCACCTGGATCGTTAACTCCCTCGACCATTCCTCAAAAGGCTGGTCCCAATTCGGACTCTCCGACATCCACGAACACAATCTCGCGTTTGAAGGCCAATACCACGGCAAGCCCGTCACCATCCACGCGCGCGCCATCACCGGCAACATCGGCAATTTCACCATCGATTTCTTGGAACCCGCCGCCGGCGAGAACGCATTCTCTGATGTCCTAGCCCGCCACGGCGACGGCATCTTCTCCATCGTCCAAGAAGTTTCGAGCATGCAGGAAATGTCGGAAGAGATCGGCCGCATGCGCACGCTCGGCGTCGCAGTCCTGGCGCAGTTAACAGTCAAGGACCAATTCACCACCACGTACTTCGACACCGAGCCGCAAGGTAAATATGTCCTCGGCCTGATCTATTGGCCGAAAGGCGCACCCAGCAGCGGCATCCAAAAAAGAATCTCGCACATCGGATTCGTCGCCCGCGACGCCGAATCCACCTCCGCCTACTGGCAAAAGCTCGGATTCCCCGCCATGCCCAAATCGCACGCCAGCCCTCGCGAAGACTCCCGCTATCACGCGCGACCCCTCTGGCTCGATTTCGACGTCTGCTGGCAGCGACATACGCAATTCACCTATGAATGGATCATCCCGCCCGCCGAGCCGCCTAATCTCTACATCGATTATCTGAAGACGCACGGCGAAGGCATCCAGCACCTTGGCGTGCCCGTCGACGATCTGGATAAATCCATCGCCGACTATCAAAAGCTCGGCTACCCGGTCGCGCAGTCTGGCGCTTGGGGCGACCTTCCCAAAAAAGGCTCCGGCCGCTATGCCTATCTCGATACGGATTCCATCGGCGGCGTCATCGTCGAAATCCTCCATCCCAACGACTAGAAAATGCCGTCTGCTAAAAACTCAACCCCGCAGTGGTCCTCACGGCCGGCGTTCTATCTCGCCACCGTCGGCGCCGCAGTCGGATTAGGCAGCATCTGGCGCTTGCCCTATCAAGTCGGATCCAGCGGCGGAAGCGCCTTCGTTTTCGTCTTCACCATCGCCTGCCTGTGCATCGCCACCCCGTTGCTCGTCGCCGAATTTCTGATCGGACGCCACTCGAGGCTCAACCCTCCGCAATCCGCTGGCGCAGTCGCCGTCGAGTCCGGACTCTCCACCAGTTGGAACGTCATCGGCATTCTGGGAACCATCGCGGTCTTCGCGATGATGGCTTCTTACACTGTGGTCGCGAGCTGGGTGCTCGCCTACTCCTGGAAATGCGCAAGCGGCGCACTGGCCGGCCGCAGCCGCGCCGGAGTGGCTGAGCTTTGGCACGCGTTCTTAACCAGCCCGGTCGAAATGATCGCCTGGCACGTCGCGTTCCTTCTGATGGTGGTCGTCATCTCCGCGCGTGGCGTCGGCCGAGGCATCGAGATCGCTACCAAACTGCGCGCTCCGATTCTTCTGTTACTTCTCGTTGGACTTGCTGCCTACGCCCTGATCACCGGCGACGCCCGCGCCGGATTGCGCTTCGCCTTCGCGCCCAACTTTTCTGCAATCACGCCAAAAGTGATTCTGGCGGCCATCGGCCAAGCCTTCTACGCCACAGGAGTCGGCGCGGCCATGATGCTCGCCTACGGTGCGTACGTCGCAAAAGGAACATCGCTGGTGCGCGGCGCCATCTTCATCTCGTTATCGATTTTTATGGTCTCGCTCCTGGCGACGCTAACCATCTTTCCGCTGGTCTTTCACTACGGAATGAATCCGGCGCAAGGCCCTGATCTTGTCTTCGATGTCCTCGCCACTGTCTTTGCTGAAATGCCCGGTGGCCGCCTGGTCGGAACTCTCTTCTTCGTGCTCTTGGTATTCGCCGCGATCACGCCGACCATCGCCGGATTTGAACCGGTGGTCGCGTGGCTGCAGCAGCGCTGGCGTCTCCCACGCGCGCGCGCAGTCATCGCAACCGTGGGCGGCGGATGGCTCTTCAGCGTCGGCGGTCTCCTGTCGCCAAAGTTTTTCGCAGTGATGGACTTCGTCCCGCCCAACATCATGCTGCCCCTGGGAGCGCTGGCCACCAGCATTTTTGTAGGCTGGCGAATCAGCCGCGCAATTCTCGCAACCGAACTCGCCGAAACCACGCCATTCGCCGCGCGTTGCTGCATCTGGGCGCTTCGCTATTTGTGTCCGATCGCGATTGGAGCCGTGTTTGTGGCCGCTGTGGCGTAAGCCTCCAGCTTCGCCGCGTCTGCTATATTTTAAATTGCTCCTATGACTTCAACTTCCGTGACGGAAATCGTCTGCGCGCACAGCCCCGATTCCGACGACGCGTACATGTTCTACGGCTTGGCCACTAAAAAGGTCCGATCGCGCCTGGTCACATTTCGTCACATCCTGGAAGACATCGAAACCTTGAACCGCAAGGCCGCCGAAGGAGCCTACGAACTCACCGCGATTTCCTACCACGCTTATCCCTATGTTGCGGATAAGTATGTTCTTATGGCCAGCGGTTCCAGCATCGGCGACGGCTATGGACCCATCCTGGTCAGCACCAAACCCATGGCGCCCGAAGAAATCAAGGGCAAGAAAATCGCCATTCCCGGTAAAATGACCAGCGCGTATCTAGCGCTGAAGCTGTTCGAGCCGGATTTTGAAGCCGTGGTGATTCCGTTCGATAAGATTTTGGACGCAGTGGGCGAGCACGCCGTCGATGCCGGACTTATCATTCACGAAGGCCAGCTCACCTACGGCCGCTCTGGATATCAAAATGTCCTCGATCTCGGCCGCTGGTGGAAAAATACCTACGATCTACCGCTGCCCCTCGGTGGCAACGCGCTGCTGCGCTCGCTTCCGGATGATGTGAAGAGTGAATGCTGCCGCCTGATGCGCGAAAGCATCCAGTACGCGCTCGATCACAACGAAGAATCGTTAAATTACGCCATGCAGTTCGCCCGCGACTTGGATTCGCGGCTGGCCGAAAAATTCGTGGGGATGTACGTCAATCACTTCACCGTCGATTGCGGCGAGTTGGTCCCGCGCGCCGCGCAGAAACTGCTCGACATGGGCTATGAAGCCGGCCTCATCTCGAAAAAAGTGACCGTCGAGTTCGTCCGTTGAGCAATATGTTCCAATCCCGTTGGATGCTGGCGGGTTTGTTGCTGGCCGCCGCTCTTTCACTCTACGCACAGGACGATCCGAAACAGCGCGCCAAAATCGTTCGCGAACTGAGCAAGGGCGGTTCGGATTCTATCGCGAAAATCGAACCGTATCTCACTGACCCTGTCCTGGACGTCCGCATCGAAGCCGTGAAAGCCGTCGCGGAAATCGGAACGCAGCGCAGCCTCGATCCGTTGATCAAAGCACTGAATGACAGCGATCCTGAAGTTCAAATCCGCGCGACAGATGGTCTGGTGAATTTCTATCTTCCAGGCTACTTGCGGACCGGCCTGGGCGCGTCCTTCCGCCGCCTTGGCACATCCATCAAAAGCAAATTCACCGACACCAACGATCAGGT
>Ga0070734_10006021_pt1 | contig 10392 bp, 5 predicted proteins | sample Coa_R1_8_FD_66444 | JGI IMG/M metagenome (GOLD analysis project Ga0070734, IMG submission 66444) | Surface soil microbial communities from Centralia Pennsylvania, which are recovering from an underground coalmine fire - Coalmine... | ecosystem: Environmental > Terrestrial > Soil > Unclassified ... | reverse complement strand
CCAGCGCGGGACTGACCATGCGGCACGGCCCGCACCAAGGCGCCCACAGGTCCACCAGGACCGGGATCTTGGCGGCTTCGGCTACGTCGGCGAAGGTGGTGTCGTCGGCGTCGGTGATCCACGGCAGCGGCCGATGGCACTTGCCGCAGCGGGGCGTCCCGGCCGCCGCGGCCGGCACCCGGTTCATCTGGCCGCAATGCCCGCACCGGACCAGCTCGCCTGCCATGGCCTCATTATCGCGCTGGCCCGGCCTGGCGCCGTCCTGCCGCCTCGCGAATCAGACAGCACATCATCGGGGCAGTTCTGGCGTCCAGGCTTAACGGACGCCAGCCAACGGCTCCCCTTCACGATGCCATCTGCCCTGCCACAGAGCGAGGCGGCAGTCCCGCCCATTGTGAGCAGGCGTTGCGGGCTCGGCCGGAAAAAGAAAACGCCCCACCCTTAACTTTGAAACAAAGAGGTCTTCGATCTGCGCGCGAACTTGGAGGGTGGCGGGCGGGACGGACTGCGCACAGATCCGGGTTTTCGGCGCGGTGCCGGGCGCTGGCTGTGCCGGGATTCAGGTGTTGCTTGTGCGCGCGGCCTGAGTCGGCCGGTGCGGCCGTTGCCGCAGGCGGAACACTCGCGTGATGCCGCCTGCGGCACGTGCCTGGCGTACGGCTGGGTGCTTTGGCCCTATCAGCCCGTGGCGGTCTGCAGTCCAGTCATGCCTCGGTGGTCGGCGGTCAAGATCGCGGTAGCAGGGAGGAGGTATCGCCTTTAGGTAATGGGGGCATCAGGGAACGCGCAGCCGTTGTGTGTCTTGCCGCGGTCACGGTGGATCGGCGTCGGGAGGTCAGCTGCCCCGGTGTGTATCTGCTGCGGTCTGCTGCACTGTACGAGTGAGCAGCGCGGGCGGGTGTGGTCCGGCCTTTGGCAGCAGGCCCGGAACCCGGGGGGCATGTGGCTACGAAGAAGTTCGCGATGATGGCCAGGGCGGCACCCCGTCGCCCACAGCCGGGCCAGGAGCGCACCAGGCATGTCCCGCTCCGCGATGATCTGGGCAGGCTGACGTTGCGGCGGCTGCGGCCGTGGCATCGTGTGCTGGCCCGCTGCGCCGCGGCTGGGCCGCGAGCTCGGTGCCGGCGCAAGTCTCGAGTCCGGCGCCAGCCTCGCTGCGTGTGCGGTGGCCTTGCTGCCTCCTTCGCCGTGCCGCGGGCCGGTGCCATGAGCCGCGCGGCAGCGTGCGCGCCCGTTACCCGTCCGGGGGGAGCCCGGTGTACGGGATCGCCGCAACGGTGGTGGCCCGCTGCCGGCCGACGTCGATCCACCGCTGGATCAAGGTCTTGTCCGCGCCGGCGGCGATGCACAGCTCAGCCATGCGCTGGTAGTGGGTGGCCTCGGGCTGGCACTCGCCGTAGCCCAGCGCGATACCTGCGCATTTGGCCAGCAGGTCGGCCCGCCCGTCCGCGACCTCGGCTAGTTCGGTGATCGCCGCGGCGTTCTCCTGGCCGCCGGGGCGCCAGGCGGGGGCGTGCCTGGCCGCGATGCCGACGATCCGCCCGAACAGCAGGCGATCTTTACCCGGGCTGGTCATCTAGACAGAGTAGAACGCTTGTTCGACTCACTGCAAGGTACGCTTGCTGGCCGGCCTGCCCGGGCGCCCGGCGGCAGTTCGGTGCGGTACCCGCCGCGGCACGAGCCGGGCATCCAGGGCCCATGAGGGCTGGGCCCGACAGCCTTGACGGGCCGGCAGGGTCATCGTGCAATAGGGCTATACGCGGACGGCAAGCATCCGGCCGGTGATGTGCCGCCCGCGGGGGGAAGACGGGCCATGAGCGCATGGTGGTGGGTGGCGATGGGCTTGGCCGCCTCGTGCAACCTTGCGCTCGCGGCCGGGTTGCTCCTCGGCCCGGGTTCGCAGGAGCCCCGCACAGGCCCGCAACGCCCCAGACGGACAAATGGGCCAGACACCACACGAGCCAGCGGGCGGCCAGGCTGAGCCGGCAGGCGGTGATTGAAGACCCGGCCTGGGCTTGGGGGGCTCGGCCGGAGGGCCACCGGTTGGCAAACTGCCAGCTCCCCGGCTAGGCCGCGTTCATGCAGCGTGATAAAGCCCGGGACAGCCAGCGAATCCCCCCACCGTCCCGGGCCAGGTGTTTACAGGACGCGCCGGTCAGGTGCCCGGTTTACGCCAGGCCCGGATCCGGCCGGCCCCGGCTTCGAGGCCGGCCTCAGCGAACGCAGACGGCGGGCCACTGACGGCGCCCTGGAGGCCGGCGCTGTCAACGTGGACGGGCACGGCAGGCAGCCCGGGGCGCTCGCGGCGGTTTAAGGCACCGGCAGCGTCGCGATCACCGCCAATACGTTTGCGCCTGCCGTCATCCCGGGACTGACCCAACCGTCCTCCCGGTAGGCGGCGCAGGCAACCCGCTAGCAGGCGGCGTCACGGCAGGCGCCCGGCCTTAAGGCGCCCGGGCCGGGCTTTGCCGTGGCCTGCTGCTGGCCTTGCCCTCCGACGCTCACTCATGGCTCCCCTCTGTGTCAAGGGGGGCCGTTCCCGGCGTGGATAGTGTGCGCCGGTCCTCGCTGTCGTCAAGCAGAGAGCGCTTGACGGCGGCTGCGGTCCGGCGGGGAGGGAGGCCGCCGGGAACGGCCAGGGGAATGGGCTGGCTTTGCTGGCGTAGGGTCGTGAGCGGCGGGCCCGGGAAGTGACTTCTCCGAAGTGCCGGCGCTGGGGTGTGAGCCGGCCGCGCTGGAGCCTGTAGCCGCCCCCAGGTGTCCTCCCGGGCCCGTTACTGCTGCCCGGGCGTCAGTGATCATCTGGCGGTAGACGATGTCGGACAGCCGCCGTTTCAGGGCGCGCATCGCTTCCATCGGCGTCTTCCCGGCGGCGACCTTGCGGTCGTAGTAGGCCCGCCCTTCGGTGGGGTTGCGGAGCTGGACGACCGCCATGATGTGCAGCACCCGGTTGATCTGCCGGTTCCCGGCCCGCGACAGCCGGTGCCGGACCTGGTCACCGGAGGAGGCATCGATCGGCGCGGTGCCGTTCCAGGACGCGAAGTGGGCCTTGTCCGGGAACCTGGTCACGTCACCGACCTCGGCCAGCAGCCGGGCGGCGCCGGAGGGGCCGATCCCGTGCAGGCTGGTCAGCGTGCTGCCGGTGGCCGCCAGCAGGGCATTCAGTTCCTTGTTCGCGGCTTTCTTGCGCTGGTAGGCGCGTTCCAGGTCGCTGATCAGCTCGGCGGCAACCCGGCGGCGGGCCTTGCCTGCCAGATCGCGGGGGCGGATCCGGGCGAGCAGGGCCTTGGCCTGGGCCGCGGACAGGTCTTTCTTCGCCCCGCCAGGGATCAGTTCCAGCAGCAGATGGTGCAGCTGGCAGACCATCCGGGTGTGGTCCTCACCCAGGGAGCGCCGCCGGTCGGCCAGGATCCGCAGCACCGCCAGCTGCTGATCGTCAGCAACAGGCCGCAGCCCGGTCATACGGGTCGCAGCCAGCGCCACCGAGTGCGCGTCAGTGGCATCGGTCTTGCGGCCCTGCCCAGTAGCGAACACCCGCATCCGCGCCGACAGCTTGGCCGGCACATCGATGACCCGCTCACCATCAGCCAGCAGCCGGCTGGCCAGGTGCCTGCCGATCCCCTCGCATCCTTCCACCGCCCACACGCGCTCCGGCCACGGCCGCACCCTCGCGAGCATCGCCGCAAACCCGGCAGTGTCAGTGGCGAACCGCCCACCGCCGAGGACGGACTCATCCCCAGCCATGATCTCGATGGTGGCGGAACGCTTGTGCGGATCCATCCCGATGACTACCCGGCTCATCCTGTCCTCCCTGTCCAGCCCTGCCATGAACGCCGGGCGAAGGGGAGGGCACCGCTACTTCGAGCAAAACAAACCCCTCTCGAGCCTCTCCCGCTGCCACGGCAGCACCCGGCCCGCGCAGGCCAAATGAGAGCCACACGATCAGCGTGGGCAGCCGAATTGAGAGCGACGAGCCGGGCGCCTAGACCGAGCCTCGCCAGGCACCGGTCCTAGGGCAAGTCAACAAGTAGCCGAATAGCGGGCGTTGTCGGCGTGCATGCTTATGCGCTTGTCGACATGCTCAATGGTGGCCTTCGAGGGCCTACCGTACTCCGTGATCTTGAGCGTTTGGGAACTGCAATGGCGCGCGGAACGCCGAATAGGTATGCCTACTGAAGCAATAGGCATATGCGAACCCATGCGCACAGAACATCCGTTCACGCTCGCCGCGGCGGTGGGCAGGCTGCATGGGTCCGTGGAGTTCCCGTCGTTGAGGCCATCTGGGCGGAGCGTGCAGCCGGAGGGTCCGGCTTTGCTTGGCCGGTTTGGGACCGGGGCGTTAGGGTTGGCTGGTGGCGGAGGTTTCCGGCCAGTTCGCCGGTCGTGACGGTGATGCCGGCCGGGACCGTGCGGTGCGGCTGCCACCGAGACGGGTTTCTTTCGTTGGGAGGACCGCGGACCTGGCGGAGGTTGCCGCCAGGCTTGGCCGGTACCCGGTGGTGACGCTGACCGGCGTTGGGGGGGTCGGGAAGACCGCGCTGGCGATTGAGATGGCATGGGCCGAAGTATCGGCCGGGCGGGCCGAGCGGGTGTGTTACGTCGATTTGGTGCCATGCCGCACCGGAGAGCAGGTGGTTGCCGCCCTGGTTGAGGGGGTCGGGATCCGGGGAGCGGGGGCGGTGGCTGGCCTTGATGCTGTCGTCGAGGCGGTGTCGGGTTGCCGGTGGCTGCTGGTTCTTGACAATTGTGAACACGTTTTGGAAGCGGCCCGCGGTGCTTGCGATCAGCTGGCCGGGCGGGCTGGGGATTTGCGGATTCTGGTGACGAGCCGCATCCCTCTTGATATCGGTCCGGAATGTGTGTGGCGGGTACAGCCGATGGCTGTTCCCGGCGAGGCCGGTGATCCGGTTGCTACGGAGGCGGTGGGGCTGTTTTATGCCCGGGCAGCCATGGCGGGGGTGACACTGCAGCCCGGGCCCCGGGAGTTGGTGCTTGCGGGTGGCATTTGCCGTATGGCGGGCGGGCTTCCGCTGGCGCTCGAATTGGTCGCTAATCGGCTGCGCGCTGCCTCGCTGGCCGAACTGGCGGCAGAGCTGGGTTCTTCGGAATGGCCGGCCAGGGGCGCGGGTTCGGGGCGCCACGAGTCGCTGGATGCGTGCCTGGCCTGGAGTCATGCGCTGCTGCCGGCTGATGCCGCGGCGGTATTCAGGCGGCTGAGCGTGTTCCCCGCGGGGTTTGACCTTGCCGCGGCGAAGGAGGTGGCGGGGACACCGCCGGTCGGGGCTGGTCAGGTTGGTTCGCTCGTTGGGCAGCTAGTCGCCGCATCGTTGCTGGAAGCGGACACCAGCGGGAACAGGACCCGGTTCCGGTTCCTTGAGCCGGTACGCCAGTACGCCGCGGCACGCCTGGCCGACGCGGGCGAAGAGGACCTGGCCCGGTGGCGGCACGCCCGTGCGTTCCTGGCCCGGGCCGAAACCATCGAGCCGATGCTGTTCGAGCCGAAGGCCGAGCAGCATTGCGACCTGCTTGAGCTCGACCGGCCCGATCATGATTCGGCCCTTGGTTGGTTCTTGTCGCGCGGGGCAGCCGGGGAGGCGCAGCGGCTGGCAGCCGCGCTGTATTTCTTCTGGTACACCCGCGGCTGGTTCGTCACCGGGTTGCAGTGGTTGCGCGCCGGGCTGGCGGCAGAGGCACCAGTCGAACCGCTGGTGCGGCTGCGTGCCGAGGTCGGGCTGGCACAGTTGGCGTTCATCGCTGGCGACTACCTTGCCTCGTTCGCGGCCATCGAGTCGGCACTGCCGGCCGCCCGGTTGCTTGGCGACGATGTGGTGCTGGCCCGGTGCCTGGCGACCGCCGGTTACGTCTGGTGGTGGCTGGACCCGGAGCGCTCCGCCGCGCTTTTCGAGGAGGGCCTGGCGGCTGCGCACCGCGGCGGTGATGGGTGGGCCCGGAGTACCGGGCTGGCCGGCCTGGGCTGGGCCCGCTATTTCGCCGCGCGTTTCGACGCGGCCGACGGTGCGTTGCAGGACGCTATCGCGCTGACCGCCCGCTCGGGGCGGCGGCAGCAGTTTGGGATGGCTGTGCTTGGCCGCGCGGCGGTTGAGCTAGGGCGCGGGAAGCTCGCTGCGGCGCAGGCATCCGCGGAGCAGGCGCTGGGGGTGCTGCGGGAGATCGGCGATGCGACGTGGACCAGCGCGGCGCTGGCGATCGCGGCCGAGATTGAACGGACCCGGGGGCGGCTGGGACCGGCCCGCACCCATGCTGCCGAGGCCATCGAAGTCGCCGGGCGGGCCAATTCGGCCATCAACGTGATGCTCGCCACTGGTCACCTGGGCCGCATTCTGCTGGCCCGCGGCGACCCTGGCGCCGCCCCTCACCTCGATCAGGCCGTGCAACTCGCCCGCGCCTTCGCGGTGCAGCCGCTGCTTGCCTGGTGGCTCGATTCACTGGGCGAGCTTGCTGAGCTGGAAGGCCGCTACAACGACGCGGCAAGCTGGTACGAACAGGCCGCCGATCACGCGGCCGGGTGCGGTCTGGCGGTGGATGCCGCCCGCGCCCGCCATCATCTGGGGCGGCTGGCCTGGGCGCGGGGCGACCGGGCGTCGGCGGTCAACGGCTGCCACGAGGCGCTGGCCGTACAACTCCAAGCTGGCGATCGCCTGGGGCTGGCCGAAACGCTGGAGACCCTCGGTGGCCTGCTGATCGACGAAGGACGCGCCGAGCGTGGCCTGCCACTGCTGGCTGCCGCTGCCACCGCCCGGGACGGGCTGGGCTTTCCGTTGCGGCCGATGGAGGCCGGCCGGGTCGCAGGCTGGGTCGCGGCCGGTCGCGGCCATCTCGGCGAGCAGGCCCAGCCCGCGTGGGAACGCGGTACCGGGCTTACTATCGAACAAGCCGCCGTGATGGCCCGCCGGGGGCGGGGCCCCCGTCGGCGGCCCGCGTTCGGGTGGTCAAGTCTGACCCCGGCGGAGCGTAACGTCGCCGATCTCGTCGCCCGCGGCCTCACCAATCCCCAGATCGCGGCCCGCCTCGGGGTAAGCGCGGGCACCATCAAGGATCACGTGTCCAGCGCCCTGAGCAAGCTCGGCGTGCGCACCCGGGCCGAATTGGCCGCCGCTGTGGCCAGCCAACAAGGGATGTGATCCCCCATCCGGCCGATGTTCTTCCTGCCGGGCCGCCGGATGCTGTCGGCATGCCGAACGCAATCGTCAACGGAATCACCATCGACTACTCCACGGCCGGCGACGGCCCGCCCGTCCTGCTCATCTGCGGCACCGGCCAGCCTGCCGACCTGTGGTTCGCCCAGGTAACCGACCTGGCCGCAGCCGGGCATACCGTCATCACCTTCGACAACAGAGGCTGCGGGCGGTCCGAGGCGCCGCCAGCACCCTACTCGGTGACCGGCATGGCAGCCGATACCGCAGCCCTGATCGAACATCTCGGGCTCGGGCCCTGCGATGTCATCGGCTACTCACTGGGCGGCTACATCGCACAAGAACTCGCCGTGACCCGCGCCGACCTGGTCCGGCGGCTCGTGCTCCTGGCCGGAGCAGGCCCAGCCCCGGCCTACGCGGTGGCACGCTGCCGCGCCGCCGTCGACCTCGCCCGCGCCCTGGACCCGCTGCCGCCCAGCTTCGACGTCGCCGACCTGCTGCTGTCGCTACATCCCATGGCCCAGCTCCAGAACGACGACGACGCCGTTAAGGTCACCATCAGCCTGATCGAGGCAGGCGAACCGTGGGCCAACCCCGGGCGGCTCGGCCAGTACCAGGCCGACCTTGCCTGGCTGGAGGACACCAGTCATCTGGACCAGCTCGGCTCCATCACCTCCCCCTGCCTGGCGATGGCATTCGAGCATGACTGCTGGTTCCCCCCGCGCGCCGTGCGCGAGGCAGCCCAGCGCATTCCCGGCTGCCAGTACACCGAGCTAACCGGCCTGGGCCACGGTGCCCCCCTGCTGGCCGCCGACCAGGTCAACCCCATCCTCACCGCATTCCTTGGCTGAGCCGTGGGGTGCAGGCACATCAGAGGCTCCCGCTCAGCTTGAGCGGGATTTAAAAGGAGGCAGGACATGAGGAATCTTCCGCTGGCCGGCGGTGACGCGGCCGGGCGCGCGCGGGGCCCGGTGTCGCGGCGGGGGGCGCTGGCCGCGGGGCTAGCCGGCGCCCTGGGCGCGACAGCGGCCGCTACCGTGGGCACCGCGGCACCGGCCGACGCGGCCAACCCACCGGTGCTGTTGAGCCAGGACAACACCGGCCCGAACGGGCACCGGACCGCCATCTTCGTCCCGAACACCACCGAGGTGGCGTCGCTGGGCGACTCGGGCTCGACGATCCATAACGTGTTCCTCGGCGTCTACGGCATCGGCGCCACGGCCGGCGTCCGCGGCGACGGCGCCGTGGCCGGCGCGACGGGGGTACAAGGGTACGGCGCCGGCGACGGCGACGGCGTAGCCGGTACCGCCGGCCCGGGCGGTGGTTCGGGCGTCCTCGGGCTGGGCAGCCTCACCGACGCCGGCGTGGCCGGGTTCGGCAGCCCGGACGGCGTCTCCAGCGGGCCCGGCGTGGCCGGAGTGGGCGGCACCCCCGACGGTCACGGCGTCACCGGCCTTGGCAACGGGACCGGAGCCGGCGTGTTCGGCAGCAGCAACGGAACCGGAGCCGGCGTGTTCGGCCTCGGTGGCGCCTTTACCGACGGGGTGCAAGGACAGACGGGCACGGGCGCCGGCGTCAACGGCCGGGCCGTAGATGCGGCCGGGGTCGGCGTCCTGGCAGAAAACACCGTCGGCGGCACCGCGCTGCAGGTCAACGGCCCTGCCGCGTTCACCCGCGCCGGCACCGTCTCGATCCCCTACCCCAGCAAGTCGGCGACAGTGACCATCCCGGGCGGGCTGTCGGCCAGCGCACTGGTCCTGGCCACCGCACAGAACAACGTTGGCGTCTACGTCGTCGCCGCGGTCCCGAGCACCAGTACCGGCACCGTAAAGCTCACCCTGAACAAGGCAGCCGGCACCGCCAGCGCCCCCCAAACCGCCATCATCGCCTGGTTCGTAGTGAACTGATGACCCACCCGCCGGAATCATAAATGGGAGATGACCAAGCCCTTGAGGGACATCGGGATAGATCGCGATGGCCGGTGGCCCGGGCAACGGCGACACTCCGCTGGTGCCAACCGTAAACTGCACGCTCATCTGGGTGCCGACCATGAAGCGCTCAATTCCAGTAGTTGTGCACTGAGGGCCGGCCCCCGTTGGCTCTTGGTGGGACGGAGGCAGGATGTCCAAATCGGCGCAGCATAAGAACGCCCGACGAACGGGAGTGGTCATAGCGTGCGTAACCACCTCGGCCATGGCACCGGAGCCGCGGCGACAGCGGGTGGCAGATGGCGGGGGTTGGACATGCGTGGTCTGATGCGCCATACCGTGGTCGTGGCCGGGGCCGGGATGATCTTGCTGGGTCCGGTGGCGGGGGTAGCCAGCGCCGCCGGGGGGGCGTTGGCCGGATCGCCCGCGACTGCTGGCACCCGGGCTGACGCCGGGAGTACCTGGGGCATGGCCGAGGAGGCCCCCGGCACCGCCGCCCTCAACACTGGCGGAAACGCGGGGATCGAGGCAGTGTCGTGCCCGTCGGCCGGTAACTGCAGCGCGGGCGGAAACTACAACGGCCCGGGTGATCTGTTCGTGGCCAGCGAGGTGAACGGCACCTGGGGCTCCGCCGAAGAGATCCCTGGCAGCGCTGCCCTCAACCAGGGCGGGGAAGCGATCGTCAACGCGGTGTCGTGTGCCTCGGCGGGCAACTGCATCGTCGCCGGTGGTTACACCGATAGCTCCGACCTCGGGCAGGGGTTCGTGGCCAGCCAGGTGAACGGCATCTGGGGCACGGCCGAAGAGGTCCTCGCGGGCAACGGCCCGCTAGAGCACGGGAGCGCCATCATCAGCGCGGTGTCGTGTGCCTCGGCGGGCAACTGCAGCGCCGGCGGATCCGCTTTCAATATCCCCGGCAGCGCAGGGGCGGTGGAGGCGTTCGTGGTCAAGGAGGTGAACGGCACCTGGGGCAAGGCCATCGAAGTCCCCGGCACCGCCACCCTGAACACCGGCGGGAACGCGAGCGTCCGGACGGTGTCGTGCGCCTCGGCGGGCAACTGCAGCGCCGGCGGAGATTACGTCGACCGCTCCGGCCACCGGCAGGCGTTCGTGGTCACCCAGACCAACGGCGCCTGGGGCAAGGCCAGCGAAGTCCCCGGCACCGCATTCCTCAACCAGGGCGGGGGAGCGATAGTCAGTGCGGTGTCGTGCGCCTCGGCGGGCAACTGCAGCGCTGGCGGACAGTACGCCGACAACTTGGGTGACGGTGAGGCGTTCGTGGTCAATGAGGTGAACGGCACCTGGGGCAA
>Ga0070734_10006020_pt1 | contig 10394 bp, 8 predicted proteins | sample Coa_R1_8_FD_66444 | JGI IMG/M metagenome (GOLD analysis project Ga0070734, IMG submission 66444) | Surface soil microbial communities from Centralia Pennsylvania, which are recovering from an underground coalmine fire - Coalmine... | ecosystem: Environmental > Terrestrial > Soil > Unclassified ... | reverse complement strand
CGTCCGACCTTGCGCGCGTCCTTGACCAGCGTCAGCCCGGCACGCACCGGCGCGACGCCGCCCAACGTGACATAGGTTGCCGCGGTCACTGCAAGGCCCGCGGTCGCAAGGCCCAGAACGAGGCGGTCGGTGTCCTCGCCCATGATCATGTGCTTGCTCTCGCGAACGACATCGCGGATATCGCCGAACACGAAGAGATCGCCGGCGACGGTACCGGACAGGCTGCCCGCATCCTCGGCATTTCCCGTCACGAGGCCGACGGCAAAGCGCCGCGCGAAGTGCGAGGCGGAGCCTGCTTCGGCAACGGCCTCGTTCACGCGGATCAGGAGTTCATCGGGCAGCGCGACGTTCTTGGCCTTGGCGAGATCGATAAAACTCTCGGCAAGGCCGGCATCGTGATTGGCCAACGCAACCTCGACCTGATCGGCGATTATCTTTTGGCTATTCCGCAAGGCAGAATTGATCTGGATATCGGACAATTCCGCAGGGTCGTCCTGCGCGGCCAACATGGCGCCGGCTTCGCGCGCATGCGGCCACACGACGGCAAGCGCGGCACCGCTTACCGTCATTGCTACCAAAGCCCAAGCGATCCGCCGTCGTTTCATCAAGAGCCTGCTTGTTTCTTTACTTGCGAGAAATAGTGTGCCGCTTTTACGACACAACCGCCTCGACGAAAGAAGGGCTTCTCCGGGACACCAAGATTGTGTCGAATTTGTAAGACGAGACCGCTGGCCGGGGCTACCGCACGGTTGTGGACAATATCAAATCGGTCCCATTATTCGCGGTAGATTTGCCATGCATTTCGTCAGATACCGCGAGCACTAGGAATCAACAGCGTCCGTTGGTAATGCTGGTTCCCGGTGGCGGAACCTGGCGCAGTGTCGTCTTGTGCTCGCTAGCTTCAAGGTGAATCCGATGTCCGATCATGTCGTCCCGCACTTCCACAACGATGCCGGCGTTGCCGTCATCGAGATCGGCTCGCAGGAATTCATGTGTGTCGGCGCCAACCCGCCTTTCGATCATCCGCACGTCTTTCTCGACCTCGGCAACGACAACGAGATCATCTGTCCGTATTGCTCGACGCTCTACCGGTTCGCCCCCGACCTCAAGGCGGGCGAGGCCCGGCCGCCGGAATGCGTGCTGACCCACAAGGTCGCCTGACACACTGGTGGCCTCACGCACGATCATCGTTGCGGGCGCAGGGATCGGGGGACTGACCACCTCGCTGGCGCTGGCCAAGCAAGGCTTTCGCGTCATTGTCCTGGAAAAAGCCGAACGGCTCGAGGAAGCCGGCGCCGGTTTGCAACTTTCGCCGAATGCCGGCCGCGTGCTGGTCGATCTCGGACTTCGCCCGCGGCTGTCACGCGCCGTGACCCCCGAGGCCGTCTGCCTGATGAGCGCAAGGAGTGGCAGCGAGATCGCCCGCCTTGCCCTTCCCAGCACAGCGTCGGACAGCGACGCGCCCTACTGGGTGATCCACCGGGCCGATCTGCAAGCCGCACTTCGCGACGAGGTCGAAAGCCGTTCCAACATCGATCTGCGGCTCGGCTGCCAGTTCGAGGATGTCAGCCCGCACGCCAAGGGATTGACCGTGGTCCAGCGCCGCGGCACCTCGCGCCAGGAGGAGCTTGCCCTCGCGCTGATCGGCGCCGACGGGATCTGGTCGGCGGTCCGCCAGCATCTCGCTCCCGACGTGCAGCCGCGTTTCTCCGGCCTGATCGCCTGGCGCGGCACGCTGGAGACCACGCAGTTGCCGCGCGAATACACCTCGCGCCGCGTCCAGCTCTGGATGGGACCGAATGCCCATCTCGTCGCCTATCCGATCTCCAGCGCACGCCAGATCAACGTGGTGGCGGTCGTGCCGGGACAATGGAACAGGCCCGGCTGGAGCGAACCCGGCGACGGCAACGAGATCAAGAGCGCGTTCGTTGCAGCCGGATGGCACGCCATTCCACGGATGCTGATCACGGCCGTCGACGGCTGGCGCAAATGGGCGTTGTTCACCGTCCCCGGCGGCGGCTCGTGGAATGAGGGTTCGGTCGCGCTGCTGGGAGACGCCGCGCACGCCATGCTGCCTTTCGCGGCGCAAGGCGCGGCCATGGCGATCGAGGATGCCGCCGTGCTCGCCAAATGCCTTGCCGAGCGGCAGGCCGAAGGCCCGGCGGCAGTCCCGGCGGCCTTGCAACGTTATGCCAGGCTGCGCCGGCCCCGCGTCACGAAAGTCCAGCGCAGCGCGCGGCAGGCGGGCCGCATCTATCACCTGACGGGTCCGCTCGCGCTCGCACGCGACCTTGTCATCAAGGCGATGGGTCCGAAGCGGGTGTTGTCGCGGCAGGACTGGATCTACGACTGGCGGCCTTGAGCGAACGGCATCAATAGACGGCGTTGCCCGACTTCATCTGACCACGGCCGGATGTCGCGACCGGCGCGGGCGGAGGCGTTGGCGTCGCCTCGGTCTTTGAGGGTGGCGTCTCGCGGCATTTGTTGGCCACCCACGCCGCGTCGGCGTTCTTGGCCTGCCCACGCAGCGATATGTAGTCGTTGCGATAGGCGACCTCGGCCACCACGGGACCGGCAACACCGGTCTGCGCCTTGCTCATCAGTCCCTGCAACTCCGCCAGTTGGGTAGCGAGGCTCTTGCGTGCGGCTTCGAGTTGCTTGCAGTTATAGAGTTCGTATTTCGCGGGATCGGCAAAGGCCGATGTCATGCCGTCGCTCATGTCGGCGCAGCCGGAAAGCGCAGCAGCCAGCAGCGCTCCACCCGCAAGGGTACGGAACGGCGTAACGAGAGGAGCAAGCGAGGCGATCATGGAGCCCTGTTAGACCGACAACGTTGAGGTTGCGTAAAGCAGGCAGTGATGTCCGGAATGAGGCTTTGCCATGCCGGGGGCAATCGCTAAAACGTTGACGGCGGCGTTTTTGCGGGCCGGCTCATTTCCCGGACGCAAAACATCAGCTAAGTATCTGATCTTGTGGTCAAAGCGGACGTGGCGGAATTGGTAGACGCAAGGGACTTAAAATCCCTCGATGGCAACGTCGTGCGGGTTCGAGTCCCGCCGCCCGCACCAATCGCCTCGCGTGAATCACGCCGGTAGTTCGATCAACGCGCTCAGGCCGCCCGCCTCGCGATTCCTGAGCGTGACGTCGCCGCCATGTTCGCGCGCGACCGTCCGCGCGATGCTGAGGCCGAGACCGACGCCGGCCTTGGCGGGATCGCGCGCCGGGTCGCGCCGATAGAACGGCGCGAAAACCTTTTCCTGCTCTTCGGGAGGAATACCGGGCCCGTCGTCGTCGACCACGACGGCCACGCGATCCGTGTCACGCAGGATATTCACGCGCGCGCCTCCGCCATATTTGACGGCGTTGTCGACGAGATTTGCGACGGCGCGGCGGACCATGGTCGGCCGGCAGGACAGTTCGATGCCGCGCCCGCCGGCGTAGGACACCTTCCCGCCAACATCGCCCGCGTCTTCGCAGACGTCGCCGACGAGGATGCCGAGGTCGACCAGACGGCGCGGCTCCTGGCGGGCCTCATCCCGCGCAAAGGCAAGCGTGGAATCGATCATCGCGTTCATGGCTTCGAGGTCGCCGAACATCTTCCGTTGCTGCTCGCGATTGGCGACGAGCTCGATCCGCAAGCGCAACCGTGCGAGCGGCGAGCGCAAATCGTGCGAGATCGCGGCCAGCATCTGGGTCCGGTCCTCGACGAAGCGCTGCAACCTCTGTTGCATGCGGTTGACGGTCTTGATGGTCGCGCGAAGCTCCGTCGGTCCGCGTTCGATCAGCTGCGGCGCGGTCAGATCGACACCGAGCCGATCCGCGGCCGCGGCAAAGTCGCGAATGGGCGCCGCAAGGCGATGCGCCGTCAAGATCGAAACGACGATGGCAACGAAGATGATCGAACCCAGGAAGATTGGCAGGCCAAGGGCGGCGCCGGTCAGAAAATCGGGAATCGTGAACGTGATCCGCTGGCCATCGTCGAGATCTGCGTCGACCGCGATTCTGTGAGACCAGCTCGACTGGCCGCGGCGACCACCGTCGAGGACTGCAAGCGGATGAGCGCCGACCCGGATTGACTTCGAGAAAGTCTCCAGCTGCATCTCAACGAACCGCCGAAGCAAATCAATGTCGCCGTCCGCGTTGTCCACGGCGCCGGTAGTCGGAGCCTGATCCAGCGCAACCTGAAGGTCTGGCTGACTCATGGCCGCGACGATCTTCGGCCGTTCGGACGCAGGCGTCGATGCTACCGCGCGGACGATCGCAACCATTCTCCCCGAGAGCATTTGCGGATTGTGCTGAGGGTTCATGACAAGAAAGCTGGATCTGGAAGCGTACAGATGCTGACGCGATCCGTCGTCTTGATTCTGCCGCAAGGGGCTCGCGACCATGATCACACCCGTCGTCGTGAGAAATCCCAGGACGATCGCCAGGATGATCGCCACGGCGATCCGCGCAGCAATGCTGTTGAACCTCGAGAATATTTTCATGACACCGGCACCACGACCACGTTTGCCGCCAGGATGTAGCCGCCGCTGCGAACGGTCTTGATCAGGGTTGGCTGCTTGGGATCAGGCTCGATCTTGCGGCGAAGCCTGGAGACCTGGACGTCGATGCTGCGGTCAAAGGCACTGGCCGAGCGGCCGCGCGACAGGTCGAGGAGCTGGTCCCGCGACAACACCCGCCGCGGCCGCTCGGCGAAAGCGAGAAGCAGGTCGAACTCCCCCGCCCGCAACGGCACCAGCGTGTTCTTGGCGGAAAACAGCTGGCGGTGCGTGACATCGAGCCGCCAGCCGGCGAATTCCAGGATGCGTTTTTGATCTGTCGTCCCGGGCGAAGCGGAGCGGCGCAGCACCGCGCGGACGCGGGCCAGAAGCTCGCGCGGGTTGGCGGCTTTCACCAGGTAATCGTCGGCGCCCATTTCAAGGCCGATGATGCGATCGACCTCGTCGCCCATCGCCGTCAGCATGATGATCGGCAACGTGCTGGTTTCGCGCAAGCGCCGGCAAAGCACCAGACCATCCTCACCGGGCAGCATCAGGTCAAGGATCACAAGATCGATGCGCGCGTTGGCCAAGACCTGCGTCATCTCGCTTCCGCGATGGGCGAGCGAGACGCGGTAGCCGTGCTGGCCGAGGAATTTCGAAAACAGTGAACAGAGCTCCTTGTCGTCGTCGACGATGAGAAGATGTGGTGCAGCTTTCGCCACCGAAAATTCCCTTGCAAGCCTCGCTATCGGCATTCGCACGTCAATGACCCATGGTTCTCGGAGATAGATCTCGGTGGTGCCGCCCGGTGATCCATACCATCGCTTCGCGCAAGCGGTGACGGCGCACCATGGGGGATTTTGTAACCTTCTGTAACCTGCCCGAGCGGATGCAACACTAGATAACATTTCGGGCGTTTTTGGGCATCTCGGGGACATCAACGTTGCGAGCTCACGGGCTATGAGAACAGCCTGAAACCAGTCAGACGCAAGATGCCTCCCGCATCTTGGATTCGACGGCCGAACGTCGAACACGCGGATGGCAATGCATTGAGGCCGGTGTTGAAGTGCTCGATCGCTGGCTGCTTTGCGAAGGTGAGGCCAACCCGGAAGACGCGAACCAGCCCCCGCGTCTTCCGGGTCGCGCGGGTTGCCGCCGGCCTGATCCTGTGCGTCCCAGCTTGCTTAGCGATCACACGTGAGGCTTCCGCGCAGGCGTTTCCCTATAATGCGCTGCCACCCAAGCCGGTGACGCAGCGACCGGCCAATGACGGGCAGATGCTCGTTCAAGCGGCCGAGGTCGACTACGACTACAACAATTCGCGGGTGTCGGCGGTCGGCAACGTGCAGCTGTTCTACAACGGCACCGGCGTCGAGGCGGACAAGGTGATCTACGACCAGAAGACCAAGCGGCTGCATGCCGAAGGCAATATCCGCATGACCGACGTCGACGGCAAGATCACTTATGCCGACGTCATCGATCTCAGCGACGACTATCGCGACGGTTTCGTCGATTCACTCCACGCGGAAACGGCCGACGCCACTCACATGGCCGCGACGCGCTCGGACCGTTCCGGCGGCAACTACACCGTTTTCGAGGACGGCGTCTACACGGCGTGCGCACCGTGCAAGGACGATCCGAAGAAGCCGCCGCTGTGGCAGGTCAAGGCCGTGCGTATCATCCACGACCAGGTCGACAAGATGCTCTACTTCGAGAACGCCCAGCTCGAGTTCTTCGGCGTTCCGCTTGCCTACCTGCCCTATTTCTCGGCGCCCGATCCGACCGCCAAACGCAAGTCCGGCTTCCTGATGCCCGGCTTCACGGAATCGTCCTCTACCGGCATCGGCGTCGAGATTCCCTATTACTGGGCGATTGCGGGCGACTACGACGCGACCTTCACGCCGCGGATCACCTCGAAGCAGGGCGTGCTGCTCCAGAGCGAGTTTCGTCAGCGGCTGCTGGACGGCTCGTATTCGATCCGCGCCTACGGCATCGACCAGCTCGATCCTGGCGCCTTCGCCGGCCAGCCTGGGGATCGTCCGTTCCGTGGGGGCGTCGAAAGCAAGGGCGAGTTCGCGCTGAACGACAAGTGGGTCTGGGGCTGGGAAGGCGTCGCGCTGACCGATCCCAATGTCATGTTCGACTACAGCCTGTCCTTGTATCGAGACCCTTTGAATGCGTTCCTGACGCTGCCGACCGAAGCGCCGTCGCAGCTTTATTTGACCGGCGTCGGCAACCGCAGCTACTTCGACGCGCGGGCGATCTATTATCTCAGCCTCTCGGGCAGCCAGTCGCAGGTGCCGACGGTCTGGCCGGTGGTCGACTATTCCAACGTCATCAACCACTCGGTGCTGGGCGGCGAGGTCAGCTACAAGACCAACTTCACCAACCTGACCCGCTCGGACGCGGTGTTCGACGCCATCAACCCGGCCGCCATGGCCTCAGGCGCCTGCCTGAACACCACCGCCGACACCGCGCAAAGCATCACCAAGGGCAACTGCCTGATGCGCGGCATGCCCGGCACCTACACCCGCTTCTCAGGCGAGGTCGATTGGCGGCGCTCGTTCACCGACCCGATCGGTGAAATCTGGACGCCGTTCGCAAGCCTGCGCGCCGACGCCATCAACGCCGACATCTCCAACCAGCCCGGCGTCTCGAGCTTCCTGCCGGTCGGCGATACCCAGGCGCTGCGCGTGATGCCCACCGTCGGCCTCGAATATCGCTACCCCTTCATCAACGTGCAGCCGTGGGGCACCACCACCATCGAGCCGATCGCCCAGGTCATCATCCGCCCGAACGAGACCTATGCGGGCAAATTGCCCAACGAGGACTCGCAGAGCATGACGTTCGACACCTCGAACCTGTTCAGTGTCGACAAGTTCTCCGGCTATGACCGCGTCGAGGGCGGCGGACGGGCCAATGCCGGCGTCCAGGCAACCACCCAGTTCGACCGCGGCGGCTCGGTCACCGCGGTGTTCGGCCAGTCCTACCAGTTGTTCGGCCTCAACTCCTTCGCGGTGCAGGACGTCACCAACACCGCGGTCGATTCCGGCTTGCAGACCCCGAAATCGGATTATGTGGCGAGCCTGAGTTATTCGCCGAACCGCACCTACACGATCGCGACGCGGGCCCGCTTCGACCAGGCGACCGGCAACATCGAGCGCTTCGAGGCCGAGGCCGCCGCCAACTTCGACCGCTGGTCGGTCAGCGTGCTCTATGGCGATTATGCCGCCCAGCCCGACATCGGCTACCTGACCCGCCGCGAGGGCATCCTGGTCTCGGGCTCGGTCAAGGTCGCGACCAACTGGGTCGCCACCGGCGCTGCGCGCTGGGATCTGGTCGCCAACCAGATCAACCAGTACGTCGTCGGCGCCGGCTATGTCGACGACTGCTTCGTGCTCGCCGCCAACTACGTCACCTCCTACTCCTACGCGACAACGACGTCGCCGCCCCTACTTGGCCATGCTTTCATGTTGCAGCTCGGTCTGCGCACCCTTGCCAATACGAATACGGCGTCGCAATAGACCGAGGCGAACTTGCGGAGTCGAAACGCAAGAGCTCCGGGCTGCCTGGTGTGGCTTAAGACTAATGGCCGCCTTGCAAACTCGCCGGACGCAACATGATGTCAGATCGTTCATCCGACTTGAGCTAACGTAACAAACATGACCGCAATCGTTACATTTCTCAGAAGGCTTTCAACACTTGCCCTGAGCGGCAGCACGGCTCTGATCTTGATGACGGTATTCCTGTCGCCGGCGAAGGCGCAAGTCGCCGTCATGGTCAACGGAGAACCCATTACGAACTTCGATATCGAGCAGCGTTCCAAACTGACGATGCTCAGCACCCACAAACCGCCGGCTCGCCAGGATGTCATCAACGAGCTGATCGACGAAAAGCTGAAGATCAGGGAAGGAAAGAAATTCAGCATCGAACCTTCGGCCAACGACGTCGATCAATCCTATGCCGCCATGAGCGGGCGGATGCGGCTCACTGCAGATCAACTGACGAAGCAGCTCGAATCCCAGGGCATTCGCGCCGAGACGCTCAAGTCACGCATCAAGGCCGACATGGTCTGGAGCAACCTGGTTCGCGGACGATACAAAGAAAGCCTTCAGATCGGCGAGAAAGACGTCGAGGAAAAGGTCAAGGAACAGGGCGGCGAACAAACGGCGGATACGCCGGGCTTCGAGTACAAGATGCAACCGGTGGTGCTGGTCGTCCCGCGCGGGTCTTCCCAGGAAGTCATCGAAACGCGCAAGAAGGAAGCCGAGGCCTTGCGCGCGCGCATCCAGACCTGCACCGAAGCGAACGCGTTCTTCAAGACGATGCAGAACGGGGCGATACGTGAAACCGTGATCAAGACGTCGGCCGACATGCCGGCCCCGCTTCGCCAAATCCTCGACGACACGCCGGTCGGCCACCTGACACCGCCTGAGGTGACCAAGCAGGGCATCGAGATGGTCGCGCTTTGCGGAAAAGATCCCACCAAGGTCGATACGCCTAAGAAGCGGGAAATTCGCGACAAGATTTTCAGCCAAAAATACGATGCCAAGTCGAAGGCATATTTGCGGGATGTGCGCGCTGCCGCAATGATCGAATATCCAAAGCAGTGACGATCGAATATATCGTTGACGCATGGCAAAGCCCCTCGCGCTGACATCGGGCGAACCCGCTGGCATCGGACCCGACATCACGCTCAAGGCGTGGCTTCGACGCGACGAACTCGCGTTGCCCGCCTTCTATTGGCTGGGCGACGCCGCCGCACTCGAGGCCAGGGCAAAAGCGCTCGGATGGAACGTCAAGCTCGCAGAGGTCCGCCCCGAAGAGGCGGGCCGCACATTCGCCCACGCCTTGCCGGTCGTCTCCGCCGGTCAAAACGCGACAGCAAAGCCCGGCCGGCCTGATGACAGCAGCGCTGCCGTCGCCATGGCCTCGATCCGCCAGGCGGTCGCGGACGTCATGGCCGGCCGTGCCAGCGGGGTCGTCACCAATCCGATTGCCAAGAACGTGCTTTACCGCGCCGGGTTTCGCCATCCCGGCCACACCGAATATCTTGCAGAGTTGGCCGCCACGAACAATTCCACGCCACAGCCGGTCATGATGTTGTGGTCGCCGGCGCTTGCTGTCGTGCCTGTGACCATCCACGTTTCGGTACGTGAAGCGCTGGCGCAGCTTTCGAGCGAGTTGATCGCCACGACGGCTCGTATCGTGGTGGCGGGTCTCAAATCCCACTTTGGAATTGCACGGCCGCGTCTGGTTGTCACCGGCCTCAATCCGCACGCTGGCGAGGACGGTTCGCTCGGCACCGAAGAACAGACGATCGTGGCGCCTGCGGTCAACGTGCTGCGCCAGGAAGGCTTAGACGTTCGCGGCCCGTTGCCGGCGGACACGATGTTCCACGAAGCGGCACGACGGACCTATGACTGCGCGATCTGCATGTATCACGATCAGGCGCTGATCCCGATCAAGACGCTCGCATTCGAAGACGCCGTCAACGTGACGCTTGGACTGCCATTCATCCGTACTTCCCCCGATCACGGCACGGCATTCGACATTGCCGGAACGGGCAAGGCCAATCCGGCGAGCCTGATCGCGGCACTGCGGCTCGCCGCGCGGATGGCCGACGCTCGACCCACATGAGCGCGATCGACGACCTCCCGCCGCTTCGCGAGGTCATTCGCCGGCATTCGCTGTCGGCTCGCAAATCGCTGGGCCAGAATTTCCTCCTCGATCTCAACCTGACCGCCAGGATCGCGCGCGCCGCAGGCCCGCTTGAGGATGCAACCGTGATCGAGATCGGCCCCGGCCCCGGCGGGCTGACGCGCGCGCTGCTCGCAATGGGCGCCCGCCATGTGATCGCCGTCGAACGCGACGAGCGCGCTTTGCCCGCGCTCGCGGAGATTTCCGCGC
>Ga0070734_10006019_pt1 | contig 10395 bp, 8 predicted proteins | sample Coa_R1_8_FD_66444 | JGI IMG/M metagenome (GOLD analysis project Ga0070734, IMG submission 66444) | Surface soil microbial communities from Centralia Pennsylvania, which are recovering from an underground coalmine fire - Coalmine... | ecosystem: Environmental > Terrestrial > Soil > Unclassified ... | reverse complement strand
GTGAAAAACGTGCGCATCGATCAGCGCGGCAAGCAGGTTGTGGGCCGTGCTAATAGCATGGAAGTCGCCATGAAAATGCAGATTGATCTTCTGGCTGGGCTCAATCTGCGACTTTCCTCCGCCCGCAGCCCCGCCCTTCATGCCGAACACCGGCCCCAGCGAAGGCTCGCGCGAAGTGATGATCGCCCGGCGGCCAATGCGCTCCAGCCCCTGCGTGAGCCCAATGGAGGTCACGGTCTTCCCTTCACCGGACGCAGTGGGCGTGGTGGCCGTAACCAGGATAAGCTTGCCCCGGCGCGGAAACGCCGGATCTGTGAGGATATCCAGCTTCAGTTTGGCGCCATGGCGTCCAATCGGTTCAAAATATTCTTCAGGCAGATTCAGCTTGGCAGCGATGGTTTGAATTGGCAGCATGGTTTGAGTAGGCGACATGGTTTGAACGGATAAAGATTGGCTCATAAGCAAACAGGCGAGTCTAGAACTCCGTCGCAAAAGAGGCAAGTGGGAAAGGTAAAAAGCTTGAAAATTAGCCAATGATCCGGACGGCTCGGGAAGAGAGGCAGGAGATATTTCGGCAAACTGAAGCACTACCCCGGCGTCTCTGCGCTTCGCATTGGGCAGCGAAGGAGGGTACGCCGAGCTTCGCGTTGGCAGGCGGAAATGATACCCTATCAGAGTCCCATCTCTGTGCGCCCGTAGCTCAGCTGGATAGAGCGGTTGCCTCCGAAGCAACAGGCCGGGAGTTCGAATCTCTCCGGGCGCACCATTTACCAATCCTCTAAACTGCTGTAAACGCGACCGCATGGCCCCGCTCCGCGAGTTCTTTATACACACGTACTAAACCACATCTTGCGAAAAATGGGAGTTGCGAAGCATTCTTTCCAAGAGAGACCATGCAGAGAAGCCAAGTGCCATTTCGCGGCCTGGAATCGAGCCATGCTGTATCGATGCTCGGGTGAAATTTGCTGAAGACCCTGACCAGCTCTTTTCGGAATCCATCATCTGTACTAAACAGGAGTTCAGCGGTTCTACGAACCTGCTCCACAAGGTGACTCATCCCGCTAGATCTTGAGGTGATCTTCGCAAAGAAAAGAGTTTTTGTTTTCAGGTCAAGAAAATCGCAGAATTCAAATTTCGATTGACCTCCTCCAAAGAGAACATTTTGGGCATCAAAAAACAGAAACCCTCTTTCATTTGCGCATCGGAGATTGTACTGCCCTTCGTTCTCACCGGGATCCCAGAGAACCAATTTCGTTTTAGGGTTGGGGATCGTATTTGCGGTACTGTTAATCCTAGAGAGGAAATTCGCCACCACCTCATACCAAATTCCAGACGACAAAACGTACTGCTGCCCACCTAATGCGAGTTCATAGCCAAAGCATTGAAAGACGTTATAAGCTTTGATTTCTTCTTTGTATTCGTCCATGAGATGAATGCGCGTACTCTTCGCTTCTGCAACCGTAAGAGGTTTTTGAGCCATTTGGACATATGTAAGCCAACTATTAACAGTCAAGTATGGTGTTATGGATGGTAGTTTCGACAGCCGGCCAAAAACGTATGACTCCATGGAAGACGCACCCTCGTCACGCCGCGTCGGAATGAACATTACAAGCCGCTGCTGTGCATGACCCGAAGCAAACTCTGCGTCTAGTTGGCTTTCGAGTTTGTCAATCAAGCTCTGCTCTTTTACGGGCGTTACATTATCGATTTCGGGCCACACAGCCTTATAGGCGTTGCTGTCAAAAAGAGTGCCTGCTTTGTCCAATACATCAGGTAGAGTATTAAAGGGGATCTTCACTCTTAGGCTGGTTCCACCCCGAACAGTCTTACCCAAAATGCTGATTAGCGGCTCTGCGGGAACGCCTTCAACCACGGCAACTAGATCGCGATCAAACTCGACTCCAAATTCATCAACAGAAGAAGCGCGGGGCGCTCGTTCATCAGCAATATGCCATTTTGCGAACACTTGCTCCGCTCTTATTTCAAGAATTTGATCTCTCGGAATTGAGTTTAATGCCACTCGTCTTCCGAAGTCCTGCTCCAGCCATTCATCTTCGAGCTGTCGCCAAGCGTGACCAAAGCTCACTACAAAACTTTTTGCACCCCGCTGAATGAAGAGTAAGCCCGCTGGCGATTGGCCGACTAACGGCGGTGTATTTGCGGTTTGGAGAATCGAACGAACTGCTCCCAACCAGGCAGGCTCGGCAACTGCTGACTGCATCGGCAGGAAAAAGCCCTCAAGGGGCGGTGCGAGAGTAAAAGAAGGCTCAGCAGCTCCTGGAAGTGCCTCTCGAAATTTGGAGACTTCATTCGGGTTCAACAGGAAAACAGTTAGCCCAAGCCTCTGCTCATCCATTGTGAACGGCCCCCCTCAGTGCGGATCAATCAAGAGCAACATTCAAACCAAGACCACAGTAGAGCCTCAGAAGTTAAAATTGGGGGGCTGCCACTTAAGATATAGTTTTTGTCTCTTACTTTTCAAACAAAAAACCCAGAAAGTTTGTTTTCTTTGGTTAGGGTAGCGGGGTTAGCTTGTAGCCACGCTTTGCTCAAGCGCCTTAAACGCCAATCCCCTTGCAACTGAAGTGAACTCATTTCCCGCGCGAATACGCTCTACGCCGAAACGGGTTTCGAAGATCCGCCTGACGGCCGGAACAAACGACGAGCCTCCCGTAAGAAAGACCATATCTATGTCTTTGGGCTTCACCGCCGACGAATCAAGGAGTGAATCAACGCAGCCTGCAATCAGCTCAAGCTCTTCAGAAATCCATTTTTCAAAGGAAGCGCGCTTGACGGTTGCGTCAAGATCAATGAATCCGTCTGAAAAGCGAAATGTGGAGACATCGTGCGCTGACAAATCAGACTTGGTCTTTTGCACAGACCGATGCAACTGGTAACCAAGGTCTTCCCGTATCAAATGCATCAATGCGGCAATCTTTGCTGGTTCAAGCGCCTGCGCGTGCGTGCTTTTCAGCATGTCCATAACATCCTTGGTCCTGAGCAGAGAGAGATGATGCCAGCGCTCCAGCTTTGCATATACCCAGCCTGGAACCGGCAAAATCTTGTGCATGGACCGTATGCTGCTTCCGGCGCCCAGAGCGGGTGACACCAGATGTTTAATGATCTTTGCGTCGAAGGCGTCACCCGCCAACCCCAGACCAGCATTGCCCAGCAGGTCCGCCGGACTTCTGCCCCTCTTGCGAATGGAAGGACCAACGCGGACAAGAGAAAAGTCGCTGGTGCCGCCACCGAAGTCGCCAATAAGAATCAGCTCGTCATGCTGGAGCGTGGATTCATAATAGTGAGCGGCGGCAACAGGCTCCAGCTCGAACTCTACCGATTCGTATCCCGCGAGCTGAAATGCCGACTTGAGACGGGCCTTGGCGTAGACGTCATCAGCTTCTTTTTCCGCCCCGACAAAATGTACGGGCCGACCAACCACAGCGGATCGAATCGTGGTTCCAAACTGGAGTTCAGCTTTTTCGCGCAGGTCCCGCAAAATGCGGGCGATAAGATCTTCAAGCGTAACGCGACGCCCAAAGACTTCAGTTCCCTGGAGCGTACGGCTGCTGAGGAAAGACTTGAGCGACTGAATCAGACGGCCCTTGGTTTCTGCCGCCAGATATCTCTCAATACCTTCAGGCCCTGTCCAGGATTTAGTGACCTTGACTCCTCTTTCCCGTTCCTGCTCAAGGTACAGGAGCGAGCGATAGGCATCGGTCAGGCCGCCCATTTGCGGGAAGTGCGCAAGCTCTACTTCGCCTGAGCTAACAGCATGAGCGATTGAGCTATTCGTCGTCCCAAAATCAATACCGATTGCGCCTGTGGCCATTTTTTCAGTTTAGTGGAGCGACGTTGTAAAACATAAAGGCCGCAACAGAGCTATAGCTCTCTTACGCCATGGCTGCGAACCAGGAAATATGTTGCCACCGCCACCAGCAGAATGCCGTTACAGACAAGTACTGCCGGAGCGCTGAACTTGCTGGCGAAATATCCGCTCACCAGGCTTCCCAGAGGCATGCCGCCGCGGAACGCCACCATATAAATGCTCATCACCCGACCACGCAGTTCATTGGGCACAACCAACTGCACCAGCGATGTAACAGTGGCAAAAACGATGATCAGAGCTGAGCCCGTAAAGAAGAGAAGAATATCGCTCAGCCACAATATCTTGGAGATCGCAAACATGGCGATCAACAGGCCGCAGAGTGCCTGGACAATGAGGGCGGTGCGTCCCATCCGCCTGTAGCTTCCCAACCAGGCCACAACAATGGCCCCAACGACCGAACCCGAACCCGAGAACGCCATCAGCCGCGTGTATTCGCCAACGCCCTGATGAAATACCTGTTTGGCAAAGAGCGGCAGAAAGGTCAGCACGGCAAAGGCAAGAAATGTTGTAGTGAAAGCCAGAACGGTTAGGGCCAGCAAACTGCCCTGGTGCCGGACGTAAGACAGACCGCCACGCAACTCTTCGTGAATCCGCCGCGGCGCTGCGGGCGGCGTATGTTTTACGTGCAGCATCATCAATGCGATGATCACGACGACAAACGACAATCCATTAAGGGAGAAGCAGGAGGTCATCCCGAACATTGCCAGCGCGCCGCCGGCCAGCAGCGGCCCCACAACGCGGGCCAGGTTGAACTGGATAGAGTTGAGCGCAATAGCGTTAGGAAGATCGTTCTTCTCCACCAGCGTGGGAACCAGCGCCTGGGACGCAGGTCCGCCAAAGGCCTGCGCTGAGCCGGTTATGAACGACAGCACCATGATCGGCCAGACATGGCTCAAGCCAAAGAAAACCAGGGTGGCCAGCGTGAAGGCCGTCGTCATTTGAATGTATTGCGATACCAGCAGCGTCTTGCGACGGTCGAACCGATCAGCCAGCACTCCTCCGATGAGGGAAAAAAGCATGATCGGCAACTGCTGCAGAAACGCGTCCAGCCCCAGATAAAACGCTGAGCCGCTCAAAGAGAGGACAAGCCAGTTCTCAGCGACGTTCTGCATCCACGTGCCGATGCTGGAGGTGCACGATCCGATCCAGAGGATTCGGAAATCACGGTAATGGAACGCCGCCAGAGTGCGGCGGACGGCATTTGCACCGGTCAAGGTTGCGGCCGTTGCTACGGAAGCCGGTTTAGTTTGTGCGGGGCTGTCCAAAGGTGTCCTGGTTTTACGCAAGAAATGTTTCGCTCAAAAAATCATGCAGAGTTTGAGCGTACCACACCCTTGAGCTCAATTATTTTTCAATGCGGCTTTTCTGCGATCAGCAACAGCGCGCCGATTTTTTTGAAGTCACGTAATTCTTCGGCATTTTTGAACCACTTGCCGGAATATGTCTCAGGCGTGGGGCTGCGGTCCGGGATGCGCCGGGCCTCAATGTTCGTAAAGCCATGCTTTTCCAGCAGCGTTTTGTATTCCGCTTCTGATAGCGCCTGCACAGGCACTTTCAGCTCTGTGACCCAGCGAAGTGAGTAATGATTGTCCTTATAGAGATTTATCAGGATAAACAGCTTGGCGCCGGGCGCCATCACACGGCGTAGTTCCTCGAGCGCCTTGCCCTGATCGGCGTAATAGTAAAACGACTCTACGGAAAGTACTTTGCTGAAGGCGTTATCGGCCTCGGGAACTTTTTCAGCTGATCCCCAGACATAGCGCACGTTCCTGAAGGCAGAGGACGCCAGTTCGGCGCGGCGCAACATCTCATCCGCCACATCCAGACCAACCACCTCGCCGTGGACCGCGATGCGCGCCATGCGGCGTGAAGCCCATCCCGTGCCGCACCCCAAATCAAGGATGCGGTCCTCAGGCTGGATATCCATCAGCGCGAGCGTCTGTTCTGTAATGTCTGAGTGGTGGCTTTCCATTTCATCGCCACGGCCGGCGGCGGCCCACTGGTTGAATTCCAGTTGGAGTTTTTTATCAGCCTCGGAAGAGTGAGGGTCGACTTTGCTATCCATACTTCTATGCTACATTGAAATGTTTCACTCACTCAATGGACGTTGAAGAATGGCTGAGCCGGTCAAACCACAGCAATCCCCACCGCACTCCAACGACGCGCTTTACTGCCCCAACTGCGCTCGGGAGATCACCGACCCGCTCACCTGCGGCGACTGCTCTGCGGTGATCTGCCGCGTCTGCGGCACGCCGCTGGAATCGTCCTCCGACCTTGGAATGGGATAAGGAACCCTAAATGATCACAATTGTTCTGCTGCTCTTCTCCAACATCTTTATGACTTTTGCGTGGTACGGCCATCTCAAATACCAGAACGTACCGCTGTGGAAGGTCACGCTCATCAGCTGGGGAATCGCCTTCTTTGAATACTGCTTTCAGGTGCCAGCCAATCGGATCGGCAGCCATACCTTCAACGCCGCGCAGCTCAAGACGATTCAGGAAATCATCACTCTTGTGGTGTTTTCAGGATTTTCCGTCTGGTATTTGAAACAGGACATCAAGTGGAACTATGCGGTGGGATTTTTCTTTATCGTGGTGGCAGCGTTCTTTATCTTCAAGAAATGGTGAGGATCTCTCGATGAGGATTCAGTCGCGTATTTCTGCTGCCCGGTGTTATCGGTCGCAGCCGGAGTTCTGGCTCAGACCGGCGTCTTGGTTTTTCTCTCAGGGTTGAAAAATGGAAGCTTTGCCACCTTGGCCGTAACTTTTTGCCTGACCGCCTCGATCGTTATTTCCATCTGCAACTTCGTTCCAGGCTGTGAATGAGCCGTCTCCACGCTTGCCAGGGCGATCATCTTTTTAAGCAACGGTGACCACGTAGTGGAAGTGGCTTTGCCTACCTGCTTACCGCCCACATACACCGGCACATGGACGCGCGAGGCCTGCGCCGGTGCGGCCGGAGTGAGCCCGAATTTTTCATAGCGCTCTTCAATCTCCACCCAGTCCATTTCCAGGCCGACCAACTGTCTCGCAACGCCGTTTCTCTGCTGCTGGGCCAGCGCGGCTTTGCCTACAAAGTTCTCTTTATCCAGATGGACCATCTTGCCAAAGCCGAGTTCATACGGCGAATACTTCTGTTCCGGTATCAGCGCCTTCTTGCTGCTGATGTAATCCACTTCAATCAGCAACAATCCCTCTTCGATGCGCGCAACATCGAGCGCCAGCATACCAGCGGGATGGATATCAAAGCGCTTGCCCGCGTCCATAAGCGCGTCCCAGACCTTTACGGCATCGCGGCTATCGTTGATCGGCACCCATATTTCATACCCGAGATCGCCCGTGTATCCCGTACGTGAAATATCCACTGGCACGCCTGCGATCTTGCCGCTGGTCATACGGAAATATTTCAGGTTGGCGACATCAGCTTCCGCAATGCTCTTCAGCAGCTTACCCGAGGTCGGACCTTGCAGCGCGAGCGCGGCAACTTTTTCTGAGACGTCCTCAATCTGGACATCCATGTTCAAACCGTTCTGGCGAAACCAACGCAGGCTCGGATCGGCCGCAGTCCAGCGATATTTGTTTTCTTCCAGTCGGGTAATCGTGCCATCGTCAATTACTTTTCCCTGCTCGTCGCACCAGCAGCAGTAAATCATCTGACCCGGCTTCACCTTGTTAATGTCGCGGGTGATCACGCGGTTCACCAGCTTGGTGGCATCACGGCCTTCCACAATGTATTTGTATAGTGGCGTGATATCGATCAGCGCGGCGGCGTTGCGAATGGCGTTGTACTCATGCTCATGGTGCACTTCATAGCTGCTAACCGTGTAAAAGCCTGACCACTCCCGGTAATTCAGGCTGTGGCAAAGGGCAAAGGTGCGATCATGAAAAGCGGTACCGACGGGCAAAGAAAAGACCTCAGAATTTAAGCTGCGGAACTTTTTCGATTATACGAAACCACACCGTGAATGACACTGATAACAGCGTGTCGGATATCTCAACTATTTGCCGATGCGGGGTGTTAAAATCATTTGTCTATATGCATCGCTTGATCCAATGGAGCGTCCTCTTCAGTGGCCTCTGAGCCACTCGGCGTAACACGCGCACGGTTTTCCCTACGAGTTACACTTTTCGCGATGAATCTGCTTCTGTCCTGATTGAGCCAGAAGCCAGGAGCTGGAAGCTAGTGGCTTCGAACAAATACGACGTAATTGTGATTGGCGGAGGCCATAACGGCCTGACCAACGCTGCTTACCTCGCCCGCGCGGGTAAGAAAGTTCTGGTGCTGGAGCGCCGGCACGTGCTGGGTGGGGCTGCCGTGACGGAAGAGATATTCCCCGGCTTTAAATTCTCCGTCTGCTCTTACGTCGTTTCTCTTCTGAGGCCGGAAATCATTCGCGACCTTGATCTGCCGCGCCACGGACTGGAAATTCTGCCGCTGGACGGCACGTTTACGCCGATGCCAAATGGCGACTATCTCTGGCGCGTGAACGACCATGGCAAGTCGCGCCGTGAAATCGCGCGCCACTCAAAAGTTGATGCCGAAGCTTACGAAGAATTCGGCAAGGCGATGCAGGCGATGTGCCGCTTTGTGAAGCCGATACTCAGCATGGTGCCGCCCGATCCTTCCACGCTCAATCCGCGCGAACTGATGAAGATGCTGTTTATCGGCAAGCGCTTCCAGGGCATGACCAGCGAGGACAAATACAATCAGGTCCAGCTGATGACCATGAGTGCCATCGATTTTCTGGACCAGTGGTTTGAAACCGACGTGCTCAAGGCGACAATGTCGGCTTCGGGCATCATTGGCACATTTCTTGGCGTACGCTCGCCCGGAACGGCTTACGTCCTGCTGCACCACTACATGGGAGAGATTGACGGCGCTTTTCGCTCATGGGGCTTCTCACGCGGCGGCACCGGCGCCATCTCCAACGCCATTGCAGACGCGGCACGGGAATTTGGAGCGGAGATCCGCACTGAGGCGCCGATCGCGAAAATTATCATTAAGAACAACCGCGCGCAGGGCGTGGTGCTGCAGAACGGCGACGAAATCTATGGCGATGTGATCTCATCCAGCGTTGATCCGCGGCTTACGTTCATCAAGTTCATTGAAGAAAATCAGTTGCCCGGGGAATTTCTGGAAGACGTGCGGCGCTATAAATTCCGCGGCTCGTCGGGCAAGGTAAACATCGCTCTGGATGCTCTGCCGGTTTTCAAGTGTCTCCCCGGCCCAGGCGCGCATCTTCGCGGCGCGATTTCGATTTCCCCGAGCGTTGAATACATGGAACGCGCGTATGACGACGCCAAGTACGGCAACTTCTCTCGCCGACCGTATATCGACATGGTGATTCCTTCACTCACTGATCCATCCGTGGCTCCGCCGGGAAAGCACGTGATGTCGTGCTTTGTGCAGTACGCGCCCTACAAGTTGCGTCCGGGATTGAACTGGGACGACCAGCGCGAGGCGTTTGGCAACACCGTGATCGACACAATTTCTGAATATGCGCCGAATTTGAAGAGCATCATCCTCAACAAGCAGGTGCTTACGCCGCTAGATCTGGAGCGCGACTTTGGCTTGAGCGAAGGCAATATTTTTCAGGGCGAGCTTTCTCTCGAACAACTTTTCTTCCTCCGCCCTGTTCCGGGCTACGCGCAGTTCCGCACGCCCATCAAGAACCTTTACATGTGCGGCTCAGCCACGCATCCCGGCGGCGGCATTATGGGCGCACCCGGACGACTGGCAGCACTGGAAATCCTGAAAGATGGGACAAGTTAGCCGATGGCTGAGACTCGCGACGTCATCATTATCGGCAGCGGCCACAACGGGCTGGTAACTGCCTTCTATCTGGCAAAAGCAGGCTTCAAACCGCTGGTGCTGGAGCGCCGCGCCGTACCCGGCGGAGCGGCTATCACTGAAGAATTCTCTCCCGGCTTCCGCTGCTCAACTCTGTCGCATTCGGCCGGGCCACTGCTGCCTGAAATTGTGAGCGACATGCAACTGGCGCGGCACGGCCTGAAGCTGGTGACACCAGAGATCGCTGTTACGGCGCTCTCGCCCGACGGCCGTGCCCTGGTTCTCTACAATGACGTGCAGCGTGCGGCGCAGGAGATTGGAAAGCTTTCGGCGAAGGACGCGGAACGCTATCCGGTGTTCCAGCAGTCGCTGGAAAAGATTGGTCGCGTGATCAGCGACGCACTGAAATTGGCGCCGCCCAACATTGACGATCCCAGCCGCGGCGATCTGTGGGCCATGCTCCAGACCGGACGCGCATTGCGCAAGCTGGGAAAGAAAGATATGTACCGGCTGCTGCGCTGGGGGCCAATGGCCGTCGCCGATCTTGTGGCTGAATTTTTTGAGACCGAACTTTTGCGCGCAACCATTGCCGCGCGTGGAATCTTTGGAACTGCGATGGGCCCTTGGTCTGCGGGCAGCAGTCTGGTGTTGCTCATTCGCGCCGCGGGCGATTCGCATCCGGCAGGCTCGTCTTTCTTTGCGATCGGCGGCACAG
>Ga0070734_10006018_pt1 | contig 10395 bp, 13 predicted proteins | sample Coa_R1_8_FD_66444 | JGI IMG/M metagenome (GOLD analysis project Ga0070734, IMG submission 66444) | Surface soil microbial communities from Centralia Pennsylvania, which are recovering from an underground coalmine fire - Coalmine... | ecosystem: Environmental > Terrestrial > Soil > Unclassified ... | reverse complement strand
AACCAGTTTCTTCAGGAAGCAGCCTAAATCGAAGGGGAAGCCCCTTCAAAAGGACGAGGCCGCCTCGGTTGGCGGCCTCTTTTCTCGTTTATCGCCTCAGCCTTCTCGCATGTGCTGCCAACCACTGCCGGTTGCGCTTCCTGATCGATCGGCGCCGGCGGTGACCTGCAAACTATTGCGCGCCATCGCGGGCTATACCGACGCTCACCGCTATCGATACGACACGATCTTGATCGGCGCCGCTGAAACGATCGAGGCGTTCGAGCGTGCGAAAGAGGATCAGGCGTGAAGGCGCGCTCGGCGACTTTAGCTCCCAAACGCAAACGGCCAGGCAAGGTGGTCACGCGCCTTGGAGAAGAGGCCCTATCTTTTTGAAAAGCCAATCTACAACCAGCAATATGCTAGAAGAATATGCCCGCGTCGTTCTTTCTCAAGCCGGAATGCTTCCGGGACAAATTCAAGATTTCATTGAAGCCTATAAACAGAACGGCCTTGTCGCTCCTCGCGCGACAAGGCCGCCGCCCTTTGGATGATTTGCTGAGGACCGGCCAAAGGGACGGGTTCCATTCATAGGGCGCGGAGCTTACACGGACCTTACAAGCTGACTGTCCTAATTCCCCGCTGCGAGTGTCCTATTAGGACAGTACCCCGGTGACGCAGGGCGAGGCCGGCCTGGCTGGGGGAATTTACTGGCCGACCGACCGTGCAGGCCCTGACGCGCACGGGTCGTCAGCGACCCGAGGAACTAAGAACAACAGGCTGGCACGTATCGTGCTTGTTCAGACTGGCCTGAAGCGGAGGTTACGTCCTTACGCTTTGAGCGTTCCTCCAACTTGACTTAGCCGCCGCGGCCGGCACCGCGGCGGCCTTTCTTTGCATCGCACAAAAGGTGCGCGAGCAATTCTCGCGAAACAATCGCGAAACCGTTTTCCCGGATCGGCGAAATCGTCTGGAAAGAAGCCCGTTCCTACACTCATCAGTGCATCAATTGGAGGAATGAAAATGATTGCTCTCAAGTTGATCGTTCTCGCTCTGGCCGCCGGTGTGGTATTTACGTTCGTCTCCGAAGATTTTGGCACCAATTTGGTTCTGGCCATCGTCACGTGTCTTTCGTAGCTCGCGGCGGGTAGAAAGTTCTGGCCCCGATTGTGAACCAGTTCACATCTGATCTGCTTGGCGCCTGCTGGGGGCTCAAGGCAAAGGGGAAATGGAATTCAGTGAGGCCTCGGAATCCCGAAATTCCCAACCATCACGAGCGGCAGTTCATGCAGCACTTAGAGGGATCTGGCTGGGTGAAGGCATCCACAATGCGTCCGAGCCCTAGAGTCGTTGAAAAGCTGCTCATGAAGGGTTGGATCGAAAAGAACCTCATTGAAGGCCAGCTATGCTACCGGGTCACCGATCTGGGCCTCGCTGCAAAGAAGGTGCGCGTCTGACGTATCGCGCCGCTGCCCTCACTGGCCGCCTTAGCGCGTGCAGTATTGCCTTGGCCTTCCGGTTAAGCTTGAGTATTGGCCGGGGACCAGCACCAATGCATATTCTGGGAATCGTCGCTCTAGGCGCCGCGCTGGGTTTATCGGCGACGGCATCAGCTAGTGATTTATTTTTCTCCGGTCGAGTTACAAAAGTCGCGGACGGTGACACCTTCACAATCGACAGCGACGGCCACTCCGTGAGGGTGCGATTTTGCGGTGTCGATAGTCCAGAACGTCGTCAACCCGGCTATGCCGAGGCGTCGCAAGCACTGGGTCGCCTCACCGAGGGAATGGTCGTCAGGTGCGTACAAGTTGGCGGCGGTACACCTTGCGACGGACACTCGCGCGCGACGAATCGAGACCGCATTGTGGCGCAGTGTTTTGTTGGCGAGCGGGACATTGCAATGGAGATGATCTGTTCGGGCAATGCCAAGGACTGGCCAAAATTCTCAGGCGGTTATTATGCGACATGCGATCGGTGACGCCCATTTCAAGCGTCGAACTTGCCTAGTGGTGGTGGCATTCTTAGCTAGCGGCTGTTTGACAAACCATATAGCGCCCGTAGTCGCTCAATCTACGCCAGACATTGCAACGATCAAAGCTGAACGCGACGCACTTACACGGGCCTACGTACATGCATGGCCAAGAGTGCAAAGCGCTTGGATGATAAAAAATCTGACCCTGGCACGATAGCACATGCCATCATTGCATCTTGCAGCGCGGAGTTTAACGCTGACGTGGAAGCGCATAGCAGATACCTCGAAGACGGACTCGAAGGACGTGCAAAGGTCGAAAAATCGTTGCGCGAAGTCAGTTACGGGAGCGCAATACAGTTAGTCCTGGAGAACCGAAGGGCTGGAAGGCGCTAACTTGTTGGAAGTTAGGCCACAGCCCCAATACCTAGCGGCTTCCCTCCGCGCCCGATCGGCGTAACCGGTGCACCTGGTTACGTGCGATGGGGCTTCTCATCTATCTTCGATGGCAGACATTTTGCTCGGTTCGTTTCGCTACTGCGTCAACGAGCCCGAGAAAGACATAGCCGGTCGGGCGATGCTTCCTAACTTGGTGCCTCTTATGTGGACCGGCACAAGCGAAGGTAAACAGTATGTGCGCGAGCGCGGTCTCAATCTTCGGCCTAAAAGGGTCGGTCATCCTGGCCATCAGGAAGAGTACGACAAGCTCATGGACCGCCTGCAAGGGTATCTCGATGGAAAGGGATCGTGACGGTGGCTACCGTTTTAATTCTGGCAAAGGATAAGAGGCGGCTCTTGCGAGCCGCCCCTCTATAGTCGTGTGTGGAACAGCCAAGGCACAATTTGTTGCTACTCGGCAGCTTGTAGGACCTCGAAGCCAGTTCTTCGGTCTTGTCGAGAGCCGGTTCCTGGGCGTTAAACCTAATGAGCAAGCTTAACTTGTAGGTTTCCTTGCGGCACACCAGTGCTGCGCTATCGTCATCTCGCCGGTCACTACTGTTAGAGGTGATCCATGAGAGACAAAAAAGACCTCGCGCAACAAGAAGCTGGACGGACTTTTCAGCGCGCCGCTAGACCGGTGCTAACGGAATACGAAAAGGTGCAGGAAGCCCTTCGGAAAAATTACGAACGGCTAAGGACAGAGCGTTTGGCTCGGGAAGCAGCGAAGTCCGACGACGATTAGCGGTGAGGACCGAATGACAAAAGACGGTTACACGAGACCGCAAAAGAACACCAAGTCTGAGCTGTACCTGATGCTGGCCGAAGCGGTTCGCAATACGCAGCCTCAACCACTACCCGAGCCTGTCCGCGATGCGCGACCCGCGCCAAAGCTCAAAAAAGGCGACCCGCGCCGAAGCGTCCGGCAAAAAAATGAAAGCGTTCGGGCGTCTGCTAGCCGTAAATCGCGGCCTAGATCAAAACCTCGGCGCTAGCCGTATCGTATCGCCAGCTTTTTGGGCTTTCTCAGCCACATCCGCTTGGCCTTCGCCTCCGCACGCGTCTTGCGCTCGGCCTTGATCTTTTCGATCAGGGTTAGCTCTGACGTCTGAATTTTAAGAGTGGAGATCACGTGCGCGCCCTCCGACAAACTCTGCTTATCAGGCTAGTCCAATTGGCCCCACACGCAAAAGCCGCCAAGGCTTCCCTCGACGGCTTATGTCGTTGCGTTGCACTTGCTTAGAGGTTAGCCGCGCCGAGCGGTGCTCGGACGTAGCCTGAGCCTGCTAGCCACCGGGACACAGACCTCATTTGAATGAGGCTCGATGCGTTGCCGGCGTGTCGGGTCCAACGTAACCCGATGCGAGAGAAGATGTCACCGGCGGCGATTCCGATCAAGCCAGCGGTGCTGTCCTATCGATAAAACGAAAACAGGGCGACCCTTTCGAGCCGCCCCTCTGGGTAATTGGTTTCTAGCTGACAGCCTTCAGCTTCGGCACGGCTTCCGTCATCGGCAGCAACGCCGTATTGAAAAGGCTCTTGTACATTTCACCGATTTTCTGCGCCTCGGCGACAAACGTTTCATAACTGGTCTTCATATGACCGGTCATCAACTGCACCACCTGATCAGGTGCTTTCAACGTTGCGAGCTGTTCGAGGTAAGCCTTGTTGGCTTCGAACGATGTTTTTACGAAATCGGTGTGAGCTGTAGCAATTGCCTTCATTTGATCTTGGATCGCGGACGGATCGATCATTTAAAAAACCCTTTTTATGTGCTGCGCTAACCGGAATGTTGGTCTTGTGCGCCGAGCGGTGACGTACGTCATTTCGAGACCGAAAGATACTAAATTTGTGCGATGCAGCAACGAAATCATTAAAGCAATAAATTTGCTGCCAATAAGGGGCTATAAAACCCCACTTTGGCATCCCGCGTACTCACCATGACAAGACCACCGAAGCGGGAACCCGCAAAGACGAAGACCGAGCTGTACGAGATGTTGGCCGAGGCTGTACGAAATACGCAGCCTGAAGCCGAGCAGCCGACCAAACCGAAAAAGAGACGGCCCTACGGCATTCGTCAGGTAACGATATTCACGCTCTTTGCTTTGGCAGCAGCCGCCTCGATTTCCTGTGCAGCTTCGATCCTATTTTGATCTGATTTGATCGTGGCGACAGTTGCACTACTTGTTTCGTCTGCGACGAGCTTTAGTTCCGCCTGACTGACGATTACTTGCGCCGGGTATGTAGGACCTATGTTGCTCATGCGATGCCATCCCTTCTGGAATGGAACTCAACCTCGCAAAGATTCATTCATGGTTTCTTAAGAGTTTCGGTTAATGCGCCTCTCGTTCATTCATCATGGCGTTACAAGAGATCCCTAAGACGCACCCAAATGAGTTGGGTCGCGATTCGATGGATAAACTGAAATAGAGATTTGATGCCTCGACCGTCGCCATTATGCGGCAGGCTATGAACGAAGTTGTTGCGGATCGACGTTTCCTTGTTCGCAAGTCCGTCACGCCGCTTGAGGTAGCGGTGCATATCGACATCAACGAAGTTAAGACGGATTTCGGAGCGTTTGCCGTAACGGGCGCAGTTGCTGCAGCCGGTGTTTTGGCTCCAACCGTCGCAGATATGGCAGCGGCGGCAGCCTCTTCAGGCAACTTTTATAATGACGTCATTATGGCGGATCCACGCTTCAACAGTCCGAAACGCATAGCCGACCCGGAGCTTCTCGAGCCAACGACTAGGGACCTGGTGCAAGCCGTCATAGCGGATGCCGCAACAAATGGTCTCAAGCTGATGATCTTCGAGACTTACCGCAGCCAAGCCCGCCAAGTTGCACTTTTCAATCAAGGCGCCACCAAGCTAAAACAGGTCGGCGTCCATCACTTCGGCCTGGCGGGCGACATCGTAAAGGACATCAATGGTCAACCTTCCTGGAAGGGCGATTTCTCGATGCTCGGAGCTCTCGCAAAGCACCATAAGCTGATTTGGGGAGGTGACTGGGGCACGCCCGGTAGCGTCCATACGTTTGTCGATACTGATCACGTGCAGCGAGTAACACTCGGCCGCTAGGTGCGTCTTTTCAACGGCGATTGGTACCCCGACGCAAATTACGATCCCTATGCGGATCTAAACTAGCCACACAAAATGGGTTAACGCCGTCTGCGTATCGCGCCGCCTGCGGCCGCGAGGGGGCATCGAGACGGGGGAAACGCAATCGGACGGAAAATCCCGGCTCTACTTCTTCGCAGAGTGATAGTTATAGTGTGAAACGGTTCACATCGCCAACGGGCCGGTTGGGGTAACAATCGCCAATATTGTAACGGTGCAACTCAAGGCAGGATGACCCTTCGGTCCGTTTGCTAGTTTGGGTATTCAGCGATCTACGTGTTAAGCGCACCGACCATGGTGCCCTGGTAACATCATGCAGCGAGGTTTCGGGAGGTGTCGATGGACACAAACGTTCCAAAACCGTTGATGCAATGCGGGTCGCGAGATCGCTACGCGCAATTCACCCGTTGGCTCGGGCATTACATCCAGTCCCGACGTCTCGCCTTTCATTTGCGTCTCTATCGGATCTCGTGTTTCTTTCTCTGTCATCTTGGTTACCTGAAATTCGGCCTCGGTCTCCTGCGTCGTATCCGGCCGGTTTTCATCTTCAAGAAGGTCCTTGTCGTCACCAGGGCAAGCGAAGTGCGCGAGGTTCTTCAACGCTTCGACGACTTCACGCTCGGCGATTTCATCGAACCGGGGATGCCATGGGGAACGTTCCTCATGACGGTCGACTGGCGCCAGCAGCACGCACAGGAGCGCCAGCTGCTCCAGAGCGTGGTTGATCCGACCGACATCGACAAGATCAGGGCAATCGTCGACAACCGCTGCCGCCAGCAGCTCAGCGCCGCGAATGGACGCATCGACGTGGTCTCCCAACTGATCGAGCCCGTCGTCGTCGACATTGCCAATGAATATTTTGGCGTTCCTCGGCTCGGCGGATGCGCACAGAAAATGGCGCACGCCATGCGCGACCTCGCCGGCATCATCATGGTCAATCCGCCCGTTGGTTCGGAGCCATGGTCCCGCTCGCGCGAGAGCATGGCGAACGTCACCGAGCTTTTGCTGAAGGAAATCTCACAGAAGCAGAAGCCGTCGAATCCCGCCGCTCCCCCACCGAATTCACCTGCCGGAGACCTACTAACGAGGCTGGTCCAGCGGCTCCGCGATCCTGGCCGGCCGAACTGGTTCGATGAGGACTGGATACGACGCTATCTCACCGGCCTTCTTGCGACAGGAGGAGCGACGATCGTGCGGGCAGGCGCGGGAGCCATCGACCAGATCCTCGCGCATCCGGACGATCTAGAGAAGGCGAGATTGGTAGCGCTTGAGCTCGATCAGGCAGTAAGCAGCGGTGCACAAAACGTGGACGCGCTTCGTTGCACACTGCGTCATTACGTCTACGAGGCGTTGCGCTTCCGGCCGATGTTGCCGCTTTTGATCCGTGATACACCGCGCGAGACGGTGATCGCGTATGGCACAAAGGATGCGCGGATCGTCCGGGCGGGAACGAGGGTACTTGCGCCGCCACTGGCAGCCATGTTCGATCCCGAGGTGTTCCTCGACCCAGAACGCTTTGACGTATCGCGACCGTTCGAACGCTACCTCCATTTCGGATTCGGGCCGCGGCACTGTTTTGGGCAATACATCGCCGAAACCGCACTGCTTGAGATTTTCAGATCGTTGCTTGTCTTTCCCAATCTTTCCCGGGCCGCCGGCACGAAGGGAAATCTCGCCTTTGATGGACCGGTGGCGGCCGGCCTCGTCGTTACGTTTTAGCGTTGATCATTTTAACCCGCGGAAATTCAAGCGGATAAAGGCCGATGCCGGATTACATCACAATCATAACGCCGATAGAGAAGTCGGATATCGAACCCTGTCGTCAATATCTCCGCGAAAATGCGGAGCCGGAAGTCGGCATGCGCTGCCGGCCGCGGTTTCGATTTGACCTTATTCCAAATCTCCACTTCGCCAGCTTCGTCATTCTGGAAGCCGCAGCCGATTTTGGTCCCAGTCTCGTATTCGAAGCGACATTCGACGGAACAAAAGCAGACTTCCTTTCCGATCTCCTGCGCGTCGCTGGCATTGGTATGCACGAGCTTTATCAGCATTGCGCCGGCTATCCGGTCTCCGGCCTCACGAGTCCCGAACTCGCAAAAGAATACTTTGTTGGCCACGATGCGGGGGCTCACATCTATTTTTCCGGCAGTCCCGGCCGCACCGTTGCGCAAATCAAGGACGAGAACCGGATACATCTAAGGATCACCCGCTATTTTTCCCGATTGCAGGATGGTGGCGTCTCCGCGCCGCGGCTGAACGGACTTTTTGGCGACCTGCGTGGCTTCATCGCCCGACGTGTGAGCAGGCGATGGGCTGAACAACAGGCCCCCGTGCCCTGGGAGGTCAGATTTCGGACAACTATCGCCACCGCTGCGGGTGTTGCAGCCCTGATTTTGGCTTGCCTGATCGGTGCCCTGGCGGTCGCCGCATGCGGCTGGCGGCTTCATTCGCTATCGAGCGCTATCCCGGCCTTGTTCGATGACGCCGGCCGATTTGGCAGCAGCATTGTCAGTCGTCTCGCGGGTTCTGCGTCCGAAATCCCGGCGATGCTGTTTCCAGTGATCGGACTGACCGCGATCTGGCTATCGCTTCGCTGCGGGGAGCTTTTTCTCATCAGCTGGAGCCGGCACCCGCGTGATCAGTTCTTTTTGAGGCGCGTTCCGCTCCACGTTGCGGTGATCTTGACATACGGCACATTCATCTTTCTCACCGGAGCTGTCTTGCAGGCTCTTATTGAAGAAGTGGGAAAGTCGGCCGGCGCCGTCGGGTACTCCGTGCTTGTGCACCTCTTTGTTCTGTTCGTTTTGGTCGTCGTGCTCGCCGGCCTGCAATACCTCGCAACATCCCTAAAGATATCGGTCGAACTGAAGAAGCTGACCGGTCCGCAAGAGAATTGGCGGCGTCTGTGGCTCGATCTTGTCAGGGTTGCAATGGCGATAACCGTCGCTGGCTGCATCCTTGTCGCCAGCCGCTACATGCCTTCAGTGTTTGACAAGGAGTCTGCCAAGAGCCTGCTCTCCGGCGCCCTCGCCATCGCCGCCTGCGGATTGATCGGCGTCTTTGCGCTGTATGCCATCGGCCTCCTGTTCTTGTCGATCCTGCGGGTGCGCGAAGTGCTGGATGGCCGGAAATTCGCCGACCCCGTGGCGCTCGAAGCAAGGGCATCCATCAACGCGAAAAAGTACGCGCGGGAAGAGGGCGGCAACAATCGGTTTCAAAACCACCTGACAAGCCTGACACGTGTCAAGCCCGGCTTCGTACACGGCTTGGCGTTGCGCGCCACCTTGTTCGCCATCAACCTGTTGTCCCGATTCTGGTTCAACGTCGGCACACTTGGCGAGATCCCGACGATCCTTTCGGCTCGCTGGGTTCTCATCGACGGTGGCCGGCGGTTGTTGTTCCTCGACAATTACGGGGGGGCCTGGGACAGCTACCTGAACGAGTTCATCGACTTGACGGCGGTCAAGGGACTGAACGCCATCTGGACAAATACCTTTGTTGAAGTCGAAGGTAAAAAAGGTCAATGTTACGGCTTCCCTCAAACATCGTTTTATTTCTGGAAGGGGGCCCAGGCGGAGCAGCCGTTCAAGGCCTATGTGCGGGAAAGCCAGGTAGAGACGGTCGCTTGGTACAGCGCCTATCCGTTGCTGAGCGTTGTGAATATCAATACGAGCACCGCTGCCCGACAGTCCTTGTCAGAGCCGCTGACCGCCACCGAAATCGACGCGGTCGTGCAGAACCTTTAGAATGGAGGCCGCGATGGAAAAGATCGAATGGGAGGATGTTCAGCGCATCGTCCTGAGCGGATTCAAGCATCTGCCCTATTCGGCCTATGTGCTATGCCGCTTCCGCCCGGAAGAACGCGCGCAAAAGAAGAAATGGCTTGCGGACCTCGCGAAAAGACTGACACCGGTTCTCCCGGACCCAGAACGCAAGACGCAATCCGCCATCAATCTGGCATTGACGGCCTCCGGCCTGCAACATCTCGGGATCGGTGAACCTGCACTCAATTCCTTCTCGATGGAGTTTCTCGAAGGAATGGCCCCTCCCCGCGCTCCGGGCGCTCCAATCCCACGGCGAACAAATATCCTCGGAGACCTCGAAGCCAGCTCGCCTGAGTTCTGGGATTGGGGCGGCTGGAATGAGAAAGCGAACCACGTCGACGTCCTCCTGCTTTTGTTTGTGGCTGACGAGACATCGCTTGACCAGTTGATCGAGAGTGAAATGGACGCCATACATGGCGTTGCTGACGGCGACCCCATTGTTCTCAAGGGGCACCTCTTTCCGGATACGAAAGAGCATTTCGGCTATGTCGACGGCCTGTCACAGCCAAAAATCGAAGGACGCCCCAAAAAGAAGAACAAGGCGCCCGAGAAAGGAACGTCCGGGATAAGGCCGGGCTCCGAGGTCAAGCCGGGCGAGTTCCTGCTTGGATATTTGAACGAGCGTCGGGCTCGCATCACCACCGGCCACGGGCGGGATATCAGGCGAAACGGCACCTACCTTGTGTTTCGACAACTCGAGCAGGATGTGCTGGCGTTCAACGCGTTTCTATCGGATGTGGCTAAAAACCTCGGCGAGACCGAAGACTGGGTTGCCGCACGTCTGCTCGGCCGATGGAGAGACGGCGTTCCGCTCGTTCCGGAGAGAGCTGTTGCGAATGTGGGATGTTCCAAGAACGACTTCCTCTACTATTACGAAGACCGTGCCGGTTTGACGTGCCCGATTGGCGCGCACATCCGGCGTGCGAATCCGCGTGATTCCCTCATACCGGATCCGGTGACGGCGCTGCATCTTTCAAAGATGCACCGGATCATCCGGCGCGGCCGGCCCTATGGCCAGAGATGGAAGCCCAATGATCAGGAACGCCTGGGCGAAAAAGCTAAGAGAGG
>Ga0070734_10006017_pt1 | contig 10399 bp, 8 predicted proteins | sample Coa_R1_8_FD_66444 | JGI IMG/M metagenome (GOLD analysis project Ga0070734, IMG submission 66444) | Surface soil microbial communities from Centralia Pennsylvania, which are recovering from an underground coalmine fire - Coalmine... | ecosystem: Environmental > Terrestrial > Soil > Unclassified ... | reverse complement strand
CTTCTACGATCCGAACACCCACGGCGTGAACTGGAAATCGGTGCGCGCCAAGTACGAGACGCGGCTGCCGATGGTTGCGACTCGGAACGATCTGACCCAGGTGCTCGGCGACATGATCGCCGAGTTGAACACCGGCCACTGCTACGTGGGCGGCCCTTCGGCCTTCAGGCAGAGCGGCGCTCAGCCCGGGATGCTCGGCGCCGACTTCGAGTGGGATGCGGGCGCAAACGCCTACCGGATCACCAAGATCCTTCGGGGCGAAACGTGGAGTCCGGAGGAGCGATCGCCGCTGGCCGAGCCGGGGCTTGGGGTTCACGAGGGTGACTACCTCTTTAAGGTTCGCGGCAAGGACGTGAGCCGAAACGTCGATCCCGCCGCGCTGCTCATTGGGACGGCCGGCCAGCAGATCACGCTGACGGTGAACTCGAAGCCGACGGCGGCCGGAGCCCGGAACGTAACCGTCGTGCCGATCTCGAACGAGTCCTACATGCGCCAGCAGGAGTGGATCAACGGGCGCCGCGCCTACGTCAACAGGGTCTCCGGCGGTCAGATCGGCTACGTGTATGTCGGCGATATGTCGCGGGACGGCGCGTACCAGTTCGCCACGGCGTACTACCCGAACACGCTGAAGCCGGCCTTGATCATCGACGTGCGCGGCAACGGGGGTGGAAACATCTCTGGCAACCTCCTCGGCGACCTCTCGAGCAAGATCACCGGCTACTTCACCTTCCGCGCGGGCGGCCGCTACTGGCGGGAACGGTGGGCGCCGATGGGGCAGGTGGTGGCCCTAACCAACGAGTTCGCGTTCTCCGACGGCGAGTATTTCTCCGAGTTCTTCAAGCGGCTGAAGATCGGGCCGCTCGTGGGACACCGGACCGGCGGCGGCGAAGTCGGCTCCGGCGGCGGCTACCGGATGACGGACGGCGGCGCGGTGTTTATTCCGAACTACGGCGCATGGGTACCCGGCGAGTGGATCATTGAGGGCCGGGGCGCGGTCCCGGACGTGGAGATCGACCAGGACCCGGCGGCGGTCATGGCAGGGAAGGATCCCCAACTCGACAAGGCGATCGAGATCATTCTCGATAATCTGAAGAAGCACCCGTTCGTGAAGCCCGAGCATCCTCCGTTCCCGGTGAAGCTCGGCGGGAGCCGCGGGAGCTAGCGCGCTTAGGGTTCGTCCGGAGAACCTACCAGGGCTTGGTCGCGCTGGTGCCGTACTCGATAATCTGCGCGCTACGCCGGCCGAGCTTCAGAACGTACGTGTGATACACCTTCTCGGTGTCGCCCCACGGATCCTTGAACGTGTGGAGCGCCATCACCTTAGCTTCGTCGCCCTCGACCCGAACGTCCAGGATCTTGTAGTCCACGGTCTGGGTCGTGTGGGCGTTGTCGTGGATCAGGTCGTAGAAGTCGTTCGTGGTCAGCGAGTAGCTGTAGCGGCCGTCGACGTAGATGTTGACGTTGCCGTTGTCCCCGATGAGGCGGTCGAGCGAGCGCTGATCGTCATGCAGGAATACCGACACGATGTCATCGATCGCGCCGTCGAGAATCCGATTGTCGGGTAGCTGGGAATCCTGCTGCTGCTGGGCATTCAGCTGGGCGGCAGCTTGAGCGTCCTGATACCCCTGGTCGTACCCCTGCTGATAAGCGGCATTGTTGTGCCAGCACGAATACTCCAAGCCGACGAAGATCGGGGGCAGCAAGCCGGCGGAGATGATCGTGCACCGGTAAGGGTTGATATAGCCCGGTAGCGTCGGATAGTAGTACCACGGCGAGATAAGGCCGAACGAGTCGTACGGATCGAAGACGTAGAACGGATACCGGAAGTGGTTGCGCCCATCGTGGTCCCAATCGTAGGACCAGTAGCCCCGACGAGCGTGCTCGCCGTAGACCGTTCGGGCATCCCGGATCTCACGAAGTTGCTCCTGGCGGAACTGCGACACCGTCATCACGGGCGGCGAGGTCCAATGGGGGTGCGAGTCGCGCGTCCCGTCGTGGTCGCGGTCGTCGGTGCCATGGCCGTGATAGTCGGGATTGTGATCCCGACCCGACTGGTCGTGTCCGCGATCCTGGCCACCCTGATTGCCGCGCCGGCTATCCTGGCCTTGTCCCTGACCTTGATTCTGGCCCTGGCCGCCCTGCTGGGGGTCGGGCCGGTGGTAGGAGCCGGTGATAATCGGGTTGGCCCGCGGCACCCAGTTGCCGGGTCCCCGCTGGGTGGAGGCGTTGCTCTCCTGTTGAACCGGCCGGCTCGTATCGGTCGCCCGCGGTACGTAGCCGCCATCGCGATGCTCGGTTGAGTGCGTGTTGTTGTTGTGCACGGGCGCCTGACCGGAATTGTTTGAGCGCGGCACGTAGTTAACGGGCGCATTGTTGTTCGCTCGGGCGCCATCGTTGTGCGTCGGAGTCTGGACCGGAGCATTTGCCCGGGGAACGTAGTTCGCCGGCGCCGAGTTGTTGGACTTCGGCGGATCATTGTGGGCGGGCGGCGATGAGTGGCCCGAATTGTCACGCTGGGCGAACGCGGCGGTCGACATGACCGCACCGATCGCGAGCGTCCACAGAAGCCGGTTTGAATGTGCTGTAGTTCTCATCTTGTTTCCGGTCGCCCCGTTTCGAGGTCGCCCCTCTACCATTCTTAGTAGGTTCAACGTATCAGCGTAGACCAAAGGTTCGTGAGAGGGGCTTCAGTCTTCTTAAGGAATTGCAACAAAAAGGCGCCCGCCCGCCGCGCGGATTCGTCATGAAGCTAACGGCTGATGCCGAGTATTAATGCTATGAAAATTAACGCAGTCGCTCTCTTCGCCCTCGGCATCGGGGCTCTTGCGGTTACCGCGCCGATTGCCATCGCCGGTCATGGCGCCCACGTCCAGGCGGCGCAATCGTTGGACAACGCTTCCCTAAAAACCGTCCTCGAGGGGATGGGCTACGAGCCCAAGGCGCTTTCCAAGGGCTACCTCATCGCCATCAAGCGCGACGACTGGACGTACAACATGCAGCTCGTGCTCAGCAGCGACTCGTCCAAGCTCGGCATCAACGCAAACCTCGGCAAGGTCGACAAGCCCGAGGAGGTGGCCGCCGACTCCTGGTTCAAGTTGCTGGTGGCGAACGGGGATATCGATCCCTCCTTCTTCTACTTCGACAAGTCGCAAGGCAAGCTCTACATGCACCGGGTGCTGGATAATCGCGAGATCACGGCGGCCTTCCTGCGCGAGCAAATCGACGGCTTTTGCGGCAACATCAAGAGCACCGCCGATGCCTGGAAATTCACGAAGTAGAAAGCGGTAGCCCACACCCATGCCAAAACACAGAATTGCGATCATCCCCGGCGACGGGATCGGGCCCGAGATCATGCGGGCCACCCTCGAAATCCTTGCCGCCGGCGGCTTCGACGCTGAATACGTGGAGTACGAAGCCGGCCTCCCCGCTATCCACAAGGGCTTGCCGGCCGTCCCCGAGGTCACCATCGAGGGCGTCCGCCGCGTCGGCATCGCCCTGAAGGGACCAACCACCACCCCGTCCGGAGGCGGCCACGTCAGCGCCAACGTGACCCTTCGCAAGGCGCTCGATCTCTTCGCCAACGTCCGCCCTTCCAAGACCCTCCCCGGGCTGAAGGGACCATTCGAGAACAAAGAGATCGATATCATCATCGTTCGCGAGAACACCGAGGACCTTTATTCGGGCATCGAGTTTCAGCCCCATCCCGACATGGCTCAGGCGATCAAGGTCATCACCCGGCCGGGCTGTGCGCGCCTCTGTAAGTACGCCTTCGAGATGGCGCGCAAGCAGGGTCGCAGCCGAGTGACCGCCGTGCATAAGGCCAACATCATGAAGCTCACGGACGGCATGTTCCTACAAGAGTTCTACCGAGCCAGCAAACCGTACACCGACATCGTCGCCGACGACATCATCGTCGACAACTGTTGCATGCAGCTCGTGACGAATCCCGAGCGCTTCGACGTCATCGTTACCGAGAACCTCTATGGCGACATCGTGAGCGACCTTTGCGCCGGTCTGGTCGGCGGCTTGGGCCTCGCTCCCGGCGCCAACATCGGCGAGAACTGCGCCGTCTTCGAAGCGGTTCACGGCTCCGCGCCGGACATCGCCGGCAAGGGAATCGCCAACCCGACCGCGCTCCTCTTCAGCGCCCTCATGATGCTTCGCCACCTCGGCGAAGGCGAGATCGCCGACAAGATCCAGAAGTCGGTGCTTCAGATTTGCGAAGAAGGGAAGTGCCTCACCGGCGACCTTGGCGGCAAGGCGAGCACCGAGGAGTACGCCGCCGAAGTGATCCGGCTGGCGAGCTAGTGCGCTTCCTCGTCACCGGCGGCTCCGGGCTTCTCGGGGCCGACTTCGTTCCCGCCGCCAAGGGACGCGGCCACGAGGTGGTCGCCCCGAGCTCGAGCGAGTTCGACGTCACCGACCCCCTCTCGGCGGCACGCTTTGGCGCCGGAGAACTGGGTCGCTTCGAGTGGTGTGTGAACCTCGCCGCCTACACAAATGTCGACGGCGCCGAGACCCACGAGCGGGAGGCGACCGAGCTCAACGTGCTAGCGCCGGGTTATCTGGCCTCGGCGTCCCTGGCTGCCGGCGCCCGCCTCCTCCACATTTCGACCGACTACGTGTTCGGCGGCGGTTCGGCTGAGGCGTACGCCGAAGACGACCCGATAGCGCCGATTCAGAAGTACGGACAAACCAAGGCGGACGGCGAAACCAGCGTTCTGCAAGCCAATCAGGCTTCGGTCATCGCCCGGGTCTCCTGGCTCTTCGGCCCGAGCAAGCGTTGCTTCCCCGTGGGCCTGGTCGAGAGCTTCAAAGCCGGCAAGAGCTTGCGCATCGTGGATGACCAGTGGGGCGTTCCCAGCTACACGGAAGAGGTTTCCCGGATGCTCTTGGACCTTATCGAGGCCGAGGCCGCGCCCGGTATCTACCACGTTGCCGGAAGCGATGCCGTCAACCGGTTTCAGTACGCCGAGGCCGTCGTCCGAGCCTACGGGCGGGCGACCGGCGGGGCCGTGCCGGAGATGACTCCGGTGCCCTCCAGCGAGTTCCCGACCCCGGCGAGGCGCCCGGCCAACAGCGTGATTCTTACCGAGAAGGTTCGAGCGTATACCGCGCCGCACATGCGGATCGATGAAGCGATGGATCGGCTGCTGGTCCGCCTGGCTTAAGGCACGTCGACGATCTTCTTCGAGGTGTCGACCCGGTCGCAGGTGATGAGAAGCGTGCCGGTCCGCCCGGCGCCCTTGCCCGAAAGCTTGAGCTCTCTCACGACCGCGGCCGTCGTCTTCACCTGCTCGACCGACGCCCGCTTGACGTCGTAGGCGGCGACGTCGCGGGCGACGAGGGAAAGAATCTCTCGTCCCTTGTTGAGCTGCAGCTTTAGGGAAGGCTCCTGCTCCGGGGTGACTGGGAACGTGAAGGTCAGCGTCACAGGGTCGCCGACCGCGAATCCGGACTCCTGCTCGCCGATGATCTGCGACTCCTGATGGCTCGCCTTGATCTTGTAGCTCGTATACGCGATCGTCACCGGCGTCGTGTTGTTCCGGAGGCGAAGGGTGAGCGTCTTGCTCGGATCGACCGAGTGCGCGGGCTGGAGGAGGGCGATCGACAAGAGGGCGGCCGCGAGCGTCATCGAATGATTGAACGGGGGCGGAGAGCGAATGGTTCGCCCAGATCCATCCGAGGCGCGCCGGGACGAACCATCCGGCGCCTACAGCCGATCGGTCCGAAACTTCTCGATGAGTTCCAGGGCCACCTCGCGGCCCTTCCAACCCTGCACGTCCACCGCCTTGTTCTCGAGCTGTTTGTAGACCTCGAAGAAGTGCTCGACCTCCTTCATCGTGTGCTCGTTGAGCTGGTCGAGCGACGTGCGGTAGCCGTAGCGCGGATCCTTGAGGGCGACCGACATGATCTTTTCGTCCGGCCCCTTGTCGTCGCTCATGCACAACACGCCGATCGGCGCCGCCTCGATGATGCAGCCCGGAAAGGTTGGGTGGGAAAGGAGCACGAGGACGTCCAGCGGGTCCCCGTCCAGATAGTGCGTTTGCGGGATGTATCCGTAATCGAAGGGATAGAACAGGGGGGAGAAGAGCACGCGGTCCAAGTGGATCAGTCCGGTCTCGGCGTCGACTTCGTACTTGTTCGTGCTGCCGCGCGGAATCTCGATGACGGCGTTGAACTTGTGCGGCGCTTCCGGCCCGATGACCGCGTTGAGGAGGGACATGCGGGGAAGATACCGCTGCCAACGATTTCTAATAAAAGCTTGACAAATGAATGAATCATTCATTATTATACTGTTGTGCCGCGCCCCCCTCGCTCCGCTCGACTGGAACAAATCGCCGATGCCGCTCTGGCAGCGTTCACCGAAAAGGGCTTCCGGCTGACACAAGTCGCGGACGTCGCCCGGATGGCGGGGGTTGCGCCCGGGACGATCTACCTGTTCGCCGAGAGCAAGGAAGCCTTGTTCTGGCTTGCGCTGGCGCGAACGATGGGACGGCCTCTCGAGGACGTTTCCTGCGAGACCCCGACCGCGGGTGAGCTTCGGCAACGATTCGCCCCACACGGCGCATCGCCGAGCTTGAGCGCCTGGCTCGACTCGAATAGGGGGGACATGCCGAGCCTGGACAGGATCGTCGGCGAGTTCTGGGAAACCGTCGACCGAGCCGCGCCCGCCATCAAGCTCGTCGAGAAGTGCGCGTCCGATTGGCCGGAGCTGGCGGCGGCGTTCTACGTCGAGCTTCGGCCCACGGTGTTGCGCAATCTCACCGAGTACCTCGTCCGCGGGGCAGCGGCCGGCGTATGCCGCGCCGTCCCGGACCCGGCCTTGGCCGCCCGGCTGATCATGGAGACCATCGCCTGGTTCGCCATGCACCGGCGCGGCGATCCCGACGGCCGCTTCTACGATGACGAAGCCGCCCGCCGCGTAACCCTCGACGCCCTGATTCACGCTTACGGCCGCGCGCCGACCAAGGAGAAGAAATGAAGCTGCTCGACAAGCCGTCAATCGCGCCGGCAGATTCGCCTATACAGCCCCCAAAGCCCCGTCTCGACTGGGTCGATAACCTTCGAACGCTGATGATCGTGTTCGTCGTCAACATGCACGCGTGCGTCACCTACAGCCACGTCGGAAGTTGGTATTACAACTCGCCGCCCGAACCTTCGCTGAATCAGAAGCTCCCCTTCGTCTTCTGGCAGGCGCATCTGCAGTCCTTCTTCATGGGGTTGCTGTTTCTCCTCGCCGGCTACTACGCGGACCGCTCACTCGCCCGCCGGGGCGCCGGCAGCTTTGTGAAAGAGCGGCTTCGCCGGCTCGGCATCCCGACCCTCGTCTACATGCTCGCGGTCCATCCGTTCATCGTATTGGTGCTTCACCCAGGCTACGCCGCTGGGACTTGGGCGGACTACTTGCACTTTGTAATCTCGGGCCGGTTCATCGGCGCCAGCGGCCCGATGTGGTTCGCGTTCGCCCTCTTGCTCTTCTCTCTGGCATTCGCCGCGGTCGGTAACCGGCTGCCGAACCCGAAGTCCGCGCCGCTCAGGCTTTCGCCGGTCGCGCTCATCGCCATCGGAGCAGCTCTGGCAGTCGCATCGTTCCTCGTTCGCATTGTTCAGCCGCTCGGCTCGTCGGTCCTGAACTTCCAGCTTGCCTACTTCTCCCAATACGTTGTGGCGTTCGGTCTTGGAATTTACGTGTCCCGCCGAGACGGTCTTAGCGCCCTCGCGGGTAGCCCGGTTGCCCGCCGAGCCGGGCTCGCCGGGGTCATCCTCGGCCCTATAGCACTCGCAGGTGTGGCGATAGCCAGTCTCCCGATCCCCGAGCATGCTCCGCCGGCATTCAACGGCGGCTGGAACCTTCCCGCCCTCCTCCTTGCATCGTGGGAGCAACTGACGGGCATCGCCCTGGCTTTGGGCGCCATCGCCTTCTGTGCGTACCGACTGAATCGAAAGACGCCGCTCTCGGCCTGGCTGTCCGACCGATCGTTCGCGGTGTACATGCTGCATCCGCCGGTTCTGGTGGCGATCAGCCTGCTGCTTCAACCGGTCCGAACAAACCCGTTCGTGATGGCCCCGATCGTCACGATCCTTGGGCTTGGCGTCAGTTACGCGGTCGCGGATCTCGCGAGGCGACTCCCCGGCTTGCGGACGGTGCTGTAGTGGGAGCCGGAACTCCGCCCGGGGCGGCGTGCGTATGGTCGCCGTGAAGCCGGGTTGGAAGTAGACTCGGCGCCGATCCGGTTCGTGCCGGAGGCACTCGGTCCAGGTAATGCTTATCTCCCGTTCTTCCCGTCCGCTCGTCGTCGCTGCCCTCGGGCTTCTCTCCCTGCCGTTCGCCCAAGCGCAGCCGGTGCCGCCGGATCACCTGGCCGGCCTCAAATGGCGCAATCTCGGCCCGTTCCGCGGGGGAAGAGTATCGGCGGTCGCCGGCATTCCCGGTGACGCCGGGACGTTCTACATCGGGCTTCCGGAGGGCGGAGTGTGGAAGACCACCAGCGCCGGTCAGACCTGGTACCCGGTGTTCGACGACGTCAAGGATGTGGCCGCGGTCGGCTCGGTCCAAGTGGCGCCGGCAAACCACGACATCGTTTACGCCGGCACCGGAGAGATCAGCGGGGGCGGGACCGGGAACGGTTTCTACCGGTCCTCCGACGCGGGGAAGAGTTGGAAGCACCTGGGCCTCGAGGCGAGCGAGATCATCCCGACGATTCTCGTTGACCCCCACGAGCCCAACCTCGTGATGTGCGCCGCGCTCGGCAGCACCTCCGAGGCAAGCGATGTGCGCGGCGTGTTCCGCAGCACCGACGGCGGCGAAACGTGGACCCGAACCCTCGCGATCGACAAGGCGGTCGGGGTTCAGCACCTGGCCTGGGCTTATGACAATCCGAGCGTGATCATCGCAACCAGCCTGCGGCGCTTCAACGACCCGAAGGCCAAACCCGATCCGAACGCTTCCCCCAGCGTGGAACTGTACAAGTCCACCGACGAGGGCGCCACCTGGAAGAAGATGAGCCCCAAGGGGCTCCCGAAGATCAGCGGCCGCACGACCGTTGCGGTGGCGATGGGCACCAACTCCCAGCGGATGTACGCGATCGGCACGTGGGGCCTCTTCCGCTCCGACGATGGAGGATCGAACTGGCGCCAGGTGGCCAAGAGCGACAGCCGCATCGCCAACGGCCAGGGCTTCTACTCTTCCGGCGTGTACGTCGACCCGAAGAACCCGGATGTCGTCTACACGATCGCCACGTGCGTCTTCCGCTCCACCGACGGCGGGAACACGTTCGAAGGTTTCAAAGGCGCCCCGGGCGGCGACGACCCTCACCAGCTTTGGATCGACCCCACCGAGGGCCGCCACATCCTCTTAGGCGGCGACCAGGGCGCCACCGTCAGCCTCGACGCCGGCGCCACGTGGGGCTCTTGGTACAACCAGCCGACTGGGCAGCTCTACCACATCACGGTGGACAACCAGTGGCCGTATTGGGTGTACGGCACCCAGCAGGACAGCGGTGGGATCGGCACCGCCAGCCGCGGGAACATGGGCGAGATTTCGCCGCTCGACTGGACCACCAACATGGGCTTCGAGTTCGGCTACGTCCTCGTGGACCCCCTGAACCCGAAGATCACCTACGGCCTCGGACCCGATCTCAAGCTCGTCCGGATCATGCAGCCGAGCGGCCAGTGGACCTCCGCCGGACCGCACCTGGACACCGACAATCCGTTCGCCGCGTTCCCCGGTCAGATGGGCTTTTCCGAGGCCGATCCGCGCGAGCTTTTGGGCGTGTTCGGCCGGCTCATGTCGACCACGGATGGCGGCGTGCACTGGAAGGCACTGAGCCCGAGCATGGCGCAGCCGCCGGCTCCGAAGCCTCCGGCGCCTGGCGGTACTCCCACGCTGGCTCCGCCCGCAGCCCGGGTGACCTCCTTCATCGCCTCCCCTGCGGACCGCAAGACGCTCTGGATCGCAACTTCGACCGGGCTGATCGAGCTTACGCGCGACCACGGCGCCACCTGGATCGACGTCACCCCACCCAAGGGCGCAGCCAAGCAGCGCTCGGTCGCCGTTTTGGCGGGCTCGTACAGGGACCCCGGCGTTGCCTACGCGTCCACCTCCGTCCTCACTTCAGGCAAGACGGCCGCGACCTACCTGCGCACCCGCGATTTTGGCAAGACCTGGACCGAGGTCGGCAAGGGGCTCAGCACCAGCACGACGCTTCGGGAGCCGCTCGCCGCCTTCCGCTGCGACCCGAAGCGCGAGGGGCTGCTCTATGCCTTCGATCTGCGCACCCTCTATGTGTCGTTCGACGCCGGGGATAACTGGCAGCCCATCAATCTGAATTTGCCGTTCACCCAGCTCAGCGACTTGGTGGTCCACGAGAACGATCTGGTGTTGTGTACGTACGGG
>Ga0070734_10006016_pt1 | contig 10401 bp, 9 predicted proteins | sample Coa_R1_8_FD_66444 | JGI IMG/M metagenome (GOLD analysis project Ga0070734, IMG submission 66444) | Surface soil microbial communities from Centralia Pennsylvania, which are recovering from an underground coalmine fire - Coalmine... | ecosystem: Environmental > Terrestrial > Soil > Unclassified ... | reverse complement strand
CGCGGCTTGTGCGCACGGCCGAAATGTGGGACCGACTCAACCGATCGGCACGCGACGTGGAGATCTATAATCTCGAACGCAAGCCCTTCGTTTTCACGATCTTCGGTCTGCTTGCCGAGGCGTCCCGCGGTTGATACCTATCGCGGCTTAGCCACGGTAGGGCTGGCGAAGCGTGCCCACCTTGGCCTCTCTCCAGGCGGGCACGGCGCGCGAAGGGCGCGCCTTTGCCCACCCTACGAGTGATAACAGCAGACGTAGCCCGGATTGAGCGAAGCGAAATCCGGGATTGCCATACGGCGAGGCCGCTCCCGGGTTTCGCTGGCGCTCAACCCGGGCTACAGCTTTAGACGTGCGCAAGAAGCGCGGGGTTTTCAATAGATGGCAGACAAGCCTCGATTCTATATCACGACGGCGATCTCCTATCCCAACGGCGTCCCGCATATCGGCCACGCCTATGAGGCGATCGCGACGGACGCGATTGCGCGCTTCATGCGGCTCGACGGCCGTGACGTGTTTTTTCTGACCGGCACCGACGAGCACGGCATCAAGATGCTGCAGACCGCCAATCGCGAGGGCGTCTCGGCGCGCGAACTGAGCGAGCGCAACGTGCCGCGTTTCCGCGCCATGGTGGAACGGCTGAACTGCTCCAATGACGATTTCATCCGCACCACGGAACAACGGCATTATCGTTCCTCGGCCGCGATCTGGGAGCGCATGCAGGCGGCTGGCGATATCTATCTGTCGAAGTATTCCGGCTGGTACTCGGTGCGCGACGAGGCCTATTACGACGAGAGCGAGACCCGGCTCGGCGAACATGGCAAACGCCTGGGCCCCCAGGGCACACCGGTCGAGTGGGTCGAGGAGGAGAGCTATTTCTTCCGCCTCTCGGCCTACCAGGACAAGCTCATCGATCTCTACCGCCGCGTGCCGGATTTCGTGCTGCCGCGCGAGCGCCTCAACGAGGTTTCAAGCTTCGTGCGCGGCGGGCTCAAGGACCTGTCGATCTCGCGCACCACTTTCACCTGGGGCATCCCGGTACCGGGCGATCCCAAGCACATCATGTATGTGTGGGTGGATGCACTGACCAACTACATCACGGCGGTCGGCTATCCGGATACGGAGTCCGCCCAATTCCGCCGCTACTGGCCGGCCGATCTGCACGTGATCGGCAAGGACATCGTGCGCTTCCACGCCGTTTACTGGCCGGCGTTTCTGATGTCAGCCGGTCTCGAACTGCCGCGGCGCATTTTCAGCCACGGCTTCCTGTTCAACCGCGGTGAGAAAATGTCGAAGTCGGTCGGCAACGTGGTCGATCCGTTCGCCCTCGCGGACGCCTACGGCGTCGATCAATTGCGCTATTTCCTGCTGCGCGAAGTGCCGTTCGGCCAGGATGGCAGCTATAGCCATGACGCGATCGTGGCCCGCATCAATGCGGACCTCGCCAACGACCTTGGTAATCTGGCGCAGCGCTCGCTGTCGATCATCGCCAAGAACCGCGGCGGCACGCTGCCGACGCCTGACGCCTTCAGCGAAAGTGATAAGACCATCCTTGCCGCCGCGGACGCGCTGATCGACAAGGCGCGCGAAGCCATGAAGACGCAGCAGCTGCATCAGGTGCTCAATGCGGCATGGGCGGTGGTAGCCGATGCGAACCGGTACTTCGCCAGCGAGGCCCCGTGGGCGCTCGCCAAAACCGATCCTGTGCGGCAGGGCACCGTGCTGTACACAACCGCCGAGGTGATCCGCCAGGTTGCCATCGTGGCACAACCCTTCATGCCGCAGTCTGCAGCGCGCCTTCTCGATCTTGTTGCGGTACCAGCCGATCGACGTGACTTCGCGGCCCTCGGCAGCGCCGGGCGCCTGCCGCCGGGCAGCACCCTGCCGCCGCCCGTGCCGGTGTTTCCGCGCTACGTCGAGCCGGAGGCACCCAAATGAGCATCCTGGTGGACAGCCATTGCCACCTCGATTTCCCGGATTTCGCAGAGGACCTCGGTGGCATTGTGGAGCGGGCGGCGGCGGCACAGGTTGCGCGCATGGTGTCGATTTCCACGCGCGTGGGCCGGTTCGACCAATTGCTGGCGATCGCCGAGCAATTTCCCAACGTCTACAGCTCGATCGGCACGCATCCGCACTATGCGCATGAGGAGCCTGATGTGACGGTTGAGGAGCTGGTCGACCGCTCCCGGCATCCCAAGGTGGTCGCAATCGGGGAGGCGGGGCTCGACTATCACTACGACTTCAGTCCGCGCGACGCCCAGGAGATCGGCTTTCGGCGCCATATTGCGGCTGCACGCGCGACCCAGCTGCCGCTCGTGGTCCATGCGCGGGAGGCGGATGAGGATATCGGACGAATTCTTGCGGAGGAGAGCGGGAAGGGGGCCTTCCCGGCGGTGCTGCATTGTTTCACCGCTGGCCGGGAACTGGCGTTGCGGGCCGTCGAGCTTGGGTTCTACATCGGCTTCACCGGTATCCTGACGTTCAGGAAATCCGATGAACTGCGCGCGATCGCAGCGGAATTGCCGGCCGATCGCATCCTGGTCGAAACCGACGCGCCTTATCTCGCTCCGGGTAAGTTCCGCGGCAAGCGAAACGAGCCCTCCTATGTGACGGAAACGGCAAAAACGCTGGCTACAACCCGCGGCGTCACGTTCGCTGAGATTGCGAACCAGACGACGGAGAATTTTTTTCGTCTGTTCAACAAAGTGCCCCGTCCACACTCTTCCCAACAAACCGGGGAGGGCAGGGAAGGGGCCACGGCCGCATGACTTTTGCTGTCACGATTTTAGGATGCGGCTTTTCGGGCGGCGTGCCGCGGCCTGGAACCGGGTGGGGGGCTTGCGACCCGAGCAATCCCAGAAACCGCCGGCGGCGCTGTTCGATCCTGGTGGACCGCAGGGGGCCGGACGGTCATCAGACGCAAGTGCTGGTCGACACCTCGCCCGACCTGCGCGAGCAGCTGCTCGATGCCGGCGTCAATTACCTCGATGGCGTGCTTTATACCCATGAGCATGCCGACCACATCCACGGCATCGACGACCTCAGGGCACTGTTCATTGCGCATCGGCGGCGCGTGGACGTTTATGCGGACGAGCCGACGTGGCGCATCCTGTCGCTGCGGTTCGGATACTGCTTCGTCACCCCGCCGGGCAGCAGCTACCCACCCTATCTCAACCGCCACCCGATCGCCGCCGGCGTGCCGGTGACGATCTCAGGCGCGGGCGGCGCCATTACGGCCATGCCGTTCCTGCTCCCTCACGGCGACATCTCCGCGCTCGGATTTCGCTTCGGCACGATGGCTTACACGCCCGACCTCGTCGATGTGCCGGAAGCCGCCATCAAGGTGCTCGAGGGGGTCGATTTGTGGATCGTCGACGCGCTGTGGTACCGGCCGCATCCGAGCCACTTCCATCTCGACTTGACGCTGCAATGGATCGAGCGCATCCGTCCCAAGCGCGCGATCCTCACCAACATGCACAGCGACCTCGACTACGTCCAACTTCGCACCAAGCTGCCGCCGCACGTCGAGCCGGCTTACGACGGGATGCGTGTCGAGTTTGAGGACGCGCCTGTTTGAACCCAATCGTGGGCCGCCGCCCGTCTTCACACAATCTGGCGCGATTTTCGTTCGATGGATCCGACCGGGAACATGCGAAATATTCCATAATATCTCTTATGCGAATGGCCATAATTTGGAGCCGGCCGTGCGCGCAGCCTCTGGGTCAGGAGCTTTTCGGCTCGCTTTGTGAAACGGGAGGCGTCTCCCCCGCGGTCACAAGCCGTGGCCGCGGCGGGAATTCCACACCGTCGTAAATCTCGGCAAGCGACAAAGTCGCACCGATTTCGGGCATGTCGATTTCCTGGTCCAGGCCCTGGCGGATGGCTTTTCGCCAGCTTCGGTCCGCGCCGCGCACCCAGACGATGACTTCAGGCGCATTCGGCTCGACGACGATGATACGCTCCAGGGTGTCGACAAGCTTATAGTCCTCGAGCTTGCCGATCGTATCAAAATCCCGCGTCGTCGGCGAAAGAACCTCAGCAACGACGCGCGGCGATATGGCTTTAGTGGCGTTCGGGTCGCGTCGGCCGCAATCGACGCCGATGTCCGGCCGGCGGATTTGCCCGGGTTTCGTTTCGATGCTTCCGTCGCCTGTGAATGGCCGGCAGCTTCCGCCGCGGAGTTGGACGCGCAGTTCCGCAAGGACGTTGACGACGATGTCGTCATGGACGTTCCTGGCGCCGGCCATGCGGAGCGGAAAGCCATCCACCAGCTCGTAGCGCTCCGGCTGCCTCTCCTGCCAGGCGAATTCCTCGACCGTCCATCGCCGCGAAGCCGCGTCCGTCATTATTGGACTCCGATCTGGTGCACTCATAATAACGCGGATTCCAATGGTTTGGACAAACCGGTTCTGTCCGCAGGCGCTTGCGCCGTGGCGCGCGAAATTGGTAGCACGTCGGCAATCCCATCATGAAATCGCGGCGCCGGTTCACCGAATATGACCAAAGTCACTCCCTCCCGCGATATCGGCCGACTGATCGAGATCATGGCGGTGCTGCGCACGCCCGGTACTGGATGCCCATGGGATCTGGCGCAGAACTTCTCCACCATTGCCCCCTACACGATCGAGGAAGCCTACGAGGTCGCGGATGCGATCGAACGGCGCGATTTTGGCGACCTGCGGGATGAGCTTGGCGACCTGCTGCTGCAGGTAGTGTTTCATGCCCGAATGGCGGAGGAGGCCGGGCTGTTCGCTTTCGGCGACGTGGTCGAGGCGATCACCGAGAAGCTGGTGCGCCGCCATCCGCATGTGTTCGGCGATGCCGGGAGTCTCGATACGGATGCGGTCAATGCGCTGTGGGCTGAGATCAAGGCGCGGGAAAAAGCCGAACGAGCAGCACGCCGGGCGGCTGAGCGAAACGGCGCCGAGGAGCCCAGCAGCGGGGCGCTAGCGGGCGTCGCGGTCGCCCTCCCCGCCCTCACGCGCGCGCTCAAGCTGCAGGAAAAAGCCGGCAAGGTCGGGTTCGACTGGAACGATCCGCTGGCAGTGCTGGCAAAGATCCGCGAGGAGGCCGACGAGATCGCGGCCGAACTCGCGTCCGGCGATGCAAGCGCGGCCACCCAGGAAGTCGGCGATCTCCTGTTCGCGGTCGTCAATCTTGCGCGCCACCTCGGTGCCGATCCGGAAGCTGCGCTGCGCGGGGCCAATCAAAAATTCGAGCGCCGCTTCGGCTATATCGAACAGGCTCTGGCAGCCGCGGGAAAAACGCCCGAGCAATCGACGCTCGCCGAAATGGACGAACTCTGGAACGCGGCGAAGAGATCAGATGACAAATGACAGATGACCGATGTCAGGTGGCTGGTGGAGGCAGGCTCTCGATCAACCATCATCCGACACATCCGTCACCTAACTGTGTCATCTGTCATCTGACATCCGTCACCTGACATCCGTCATCCGACCTCTGATGTTCTCGGCCCCGAACTTCGCGCGTACAACGTCGGCGCGGTCGGGCGCGACCCGCACGGTCATGTGCATGCGGCCATCGGCGCCCGCATCGCGCGCCAGTACTTCGGCATGGCGGTGCAACCAGCTCATGCCGGCCCCGTCGGCCGGGTCGAGCGCGACGTCGAGCGTCAGCCGCGAACGCGCAAGCTCGGTTTCAATCGCCGAGAGGAGACCATCAACCCCCTCCCCTGTCAGTGCTGACACCAGCGCCGGCCGCTTGCTGCCGCTCCTGCGGTTGCTGAAGTTATCGAGACGTTCTCGCTCGTCGGGATCGAGACGATCAATCTTGTTCCAGACTTCAATCAGCCGGGGGTCGTCCGGCGTGATCCCGAGGTTGCGCAGCACGTCGATCACGTCGGCGGACTGCGCGGCGGTGTCGCCGTGCGAGACGTCGCGTACATGAAGGATGAGATCGGCCTCGATCACTTCCTCGAGGGTGGCGCGGAACGCTGCCACCAGCATGGTCGGCAGATCCGAAATGAAGCCCACGGTATCGGACATGATGATCCGGGCGCCATGTGGCAGGTCGATCGCCCGCAGGGTCGGATCGAGCGTTGCAAACAGCATGTCGGCGGAGGTAACTGCGGCGCGTGTCATGCGGTTGAACAAGGTCGACTTTCCGGCATTGGTGTAGCCGACCAGGGCGACGATGGGATACGGCACGCGTTTCCGGCTTTCGCGATGGAGCTTTCGAGTGCTCTTTACGCCCTCCAGTTCGCGTTCGATCCTGGCAATGCGTTCGGCGATCAGCCGGCGGTCAGTCTCGATCTGGGTTTCGCCCGGTCCGCCAAGGAACCCGAAGCCGCCGCGCTGGCGTTCGAGGTGGGTCCAGGATCGTACTAACCGGCTGCGCTGATAGTTGAGGTGTGCGAGTTCGACCTGCAGTGCGCCCTCGCGCGTGCGGGCGCGCCGTCCGAATATCTCCAGAATCAGGCCGGTGCGGTCCAGCACCTTGGCGTTCCAGGTGTTTTCGAGATTGCGCTGTTGCACTGGCGACAATGCGCAATCCATCACCACAAGGCCCGCCTCATCGCTTTTCACCAGGCCCGCCAGTTCCTCGACCTTGCCCTTGCCCAGATAGGTCGATGGCCGGATCGCCCCGATCGTAACGATGCCGCTGTCGACCACGTCGAGATCGATCGCGCGCGCCAAGCCGATCGCCTCGTCGAGGCGGGCCGCAGGCTCCCTGCCCTCACGCGTCGCTGAGCGGGCATCTCGCAAATACGGGCCGATGACGACTGCGCGCCCTGTCGTGGAGCCCTCAGGCGGGCTCAGCGTCGAATCGCGGTGCTTACGCGGCTCCAATCAGGTTTTTTCCCCGGCGGCGCCCTCTTCGCCGCCCTCAAAGAGCTGCACAGGGTGTCCCGGCATAATGGTCGATATGGCGTGCTTGTAGACAAGTTGGGAATGCCCATCCCGCCGCAGCAACACGCAGAAATTGTCGAACCAAGTCACCACCCCCTGGAGCTTCACGCCATTGACGAGGAAAATCGTGAGGGGGATTTTTGCTTTACGTACGTGATTAAGGAACGTGTCTTGTAAATTTTGTGCGCGATCGGCTGCCATGGCCGTTTTTTCCGCTTTTTGTTTGCAGTTCCGTTACTGCAAAAGATTGCTCTACTCTCTCCCGGGCATGGTGGTGTCCGGGCTAAGGCACGGACGCTACATTAAAAAGTAGGACTGGGCCGGGCGCAAGCCCGCCTCGGCCTGAATTGGCGTTTTTTACGCGAATTTGGAGTCCCAATCTCAGGTAAATTCGGCATGGCGGTGGAATTCGCGCCGCAGGGCCAGGGCAAGCGAGCCCGGGCGTCCGTCACCGACCGGTTGTCCGTCGATAGATATCACGGGCTGCACGATCTGGCTTGCCGCCGTCAGGAACGCTTCCCGCGCCGCCTTTGCTTCCGCAACCGTGAACGCCCGTTCCGTAAAGGCGAGCCCCTTGGCCGCCGCTGCGTCCAGCACCACGGCGCGCGAAATGCCGTTGAGGATGGTATTGTCGGCAGGACGCGTTACCACTTCGCCGTCTGCGGTAACGATCCAGGCATTCGACGACGCGCCCTCGGTGACAAAGCCCCGGGCATCGACAAACCAGGCCTCTCGGGCGCCGGCATCCCGCGCCGTCTGCTTCGCCAGGATGTTCGGAAGCAGAGATACCGACTTGATGTCCGGCCGCGCCCAACGGTTGTCCGCCAGCGTAATGACCGCGACTCCGCTGGCAGCGGCATTCTCGGCTCTGGCGGTGTCGTGGGCGCGCGCGGTCACGACAATGGACGGCGGCGTGCCGGGCGCCGGAAACGCGTGATCACGCCTCGCCACGCCCCGCGTAACCTGCAGGTAGACAATGCCGTTGCGGACACGATTGCGGCGCACCGTCTCATGCAGCACGATGCTCAGAGCTGACAGCGGCATCGGCAGTCCGATCCGCAATTCGCTGAGCGAACGCGTCAGTCGCGCAAGATGCCGGCGCTCGTCGACGATATGGCCCGCCCTCACCTCGCACACTTCGTAAACGCCGTCAGCGAACTGATAGCCGCGGTCCTCGATGTGGACGAGCGCACCGCGATGGGGCCGGTACCGGCCATTCACATAGGCAATTCGGGACATCAGAGATCCGTGGGCAATCTATTTAGAGCGTCGTAGGGGGGGCAAAGTCGCCCGCGGCGGCGGCTGACATCGTGCACTGGTCCCTCGCGACTTTGCCCACACTGTCACACGGCGAGGTCGGACGGCGTGGGCAAAGGCGCACACCGGTCCGTGTAACGTCCCCGCTCTGCGCCATGCGCCTTTGCCCACCCTACCCCGCGCGCCTAATCCATGCCCAGCGCCTTGAGCTTGCGGTGCAGCGCCGAGCGCTCCATGCCGACGAATTCTGCGGTGCGGGAAATATTGCCGCTGAAGCGGCTGATCTGGGCGCGCAGATATTCGCGTTCGAACGCTTCGCGGGCTTCCCGCAGCGGCATGCCCATGAGGTGCTCGCCGCCGTTGCCCTTGGGCATGGTCGGCACCATCGATCCAACATCCGGCGGCAGCATGTCGGCGGTGATCACGGCGTCGGGGTCGCCGCCGGCCAGGATCATGAGCCGTTCAACGTTGTTGCGAAGCTGGCGCACGTTGCCGGGCCAATCGTGTGTTTGCAGCACCGCCATCGCATCGTCGCCGATCCGACGCTTCGGTAAACCGGTCGCCTGAGAAATCTGCTCCATGAAATGCTCGACCAGCAGCGGCACGTCCTCGCGCCGTTCGGTGAGCGGCGGCACCCGGATCGGCACCACTGACAGCCGGTGAAACAGATCTTCGCGGAAACGGCCCGCCGCAATCTCCTCCTCGAGGTTACGCGCCGTCGAGGTGATGATCCGCGTGTCTACTTCGACCTTGGTGGTGCCACCGGCACGCAGGAATGTCTGCTCGACCAGCACCCGTAGAATCTTGTTCTGGGTTTCGCGCGGCATGTCGCCGATCTCATCGATGAACAGCGTGCCGCTATGCGCTTCCTCCAGCGCTCCGATCTTGCGAGCCTGGCCGTCGAGTTGTTCCGTGCCGAACAGCTCGACCTCCATTCGCTCCGGCGTAATGGCTGCCGCGTTGATGACCACGAATGGCGCCGCCGCGCGCAACGACAGGGCGTGAATGGAGCGTGCCGTGAGCTCCTTGCCGGCTCCCGACGGGCCGACGATGAGGATTCGGCTATTGGTCGGCGCCACCTTCTCGATGGTCTGACGCAAGTGCTGCATGACGCCGGAGCTGCCGATCAGCTTCGCCGGATGCGGCGCCAGCTGCTTGAGCTCCTTGACCTCGCGCTTGAGTCGCGAAGTCTCAAGCGCGCGATCGGCGACAAGCACGAGCCGGTCGACCTTGAACGGCTTCTCGATGAAGTCGTAGGCGCCCTGCTTGATGGCCGCGACCGCGGTTTCAATGTTGCCGTGGCCGGAAATCATCACCACTGGCAGGTCGGGATGCTCGGCCTTGATGTTGGAAAGCATCTGCAGGCCGTCGAGTCGGCTCCCTTGTAGCCAGATGTCCAGAAAGATCAGGTTGGGCCGGCGCGCCGCAATCGCAGCCGCCGCATCATCGCTATCCCGCGCGGTGCGCGTCGTGTAACCCTCGTCTTCGAGAATTCCCGCGACCAGATCGCGGATATCGGCCTCGTCGTCGATGATCAAAATATCCGACGCCATGCTCGTTGCCTGCCCTGTTAATTCTTGGTTTCGCTCACGAAGGTTTCCGGCGGCTCCGCCGCAAACCGCAGCCGCATCCAGGCGCCTCTTTGGCCGGGGAATCTCTCCGACGCATCACGCAACTCGATTCGTCCACCGTGGTCTTCGAGAATCTTTCCCACGATGGCGAGGCCGAGGCCGGTGCCCTTTTCGCGCGTCGTCACATAGGGCTCCAGCAGCCGGCTTCGGTTCTCCTTTGGCAGCCCGATGCCGTTGTCGATGACATCGATGACGATGTCCGAATCGATGCGTGCCGCCGAGACGACGATGCGACCGCGCCCAAGCTGGTCGGGCGGAACCGCCGCAACGGCCTCGCCGGCGTTTTTGATGATGTTGGTCAGTCCTTGCGAGATCAGGCGGCGATCGAAGCGCGCCGGCATCGGATCCTCGGCAACCTCGACCTCGATATCGATATCGGCATTGCTCACCCGTTGCAGGAACGCCACCTGCCGGACCGTGTCGGTGACATCATCCGGCATCATCACCGGCTTGGGCATGCGGGCGAAGCGCGAGAACTCATCGACCATGCGCCTGATGTCGTCGACCTGGCGCACGATCGTATCCGTACATTGCTCGAACACGGCACGATCCTCGGTGATCGATTTGCCATACTTGCGACGCAGGCGCTCGGCCGAAAGCTGGATCGGGGTGAGCGGGTTCTTGATCTCGTGGGCGATGCGGCGCGC
>Ga0070734_10006015_pt1 | contig 10401 bp, 7 predicted proteins | sample Coa_R1_8_FD_66444 | JGI IMG/M metagenome (GOLD analysis project Ga0070734, IMG submission 66444) | Surface soil microbial communities from Centralia Pennsylvania, which are recovering from an underground coalmine fire - Coalmine... | ecosystem: Environmental > Terrestrial > Soil > Unclassified ... | reverse complement strand
GACGCGAGCAGAATGGGCGATAACCCGATCAGGAGTATGGACGAGAAGACGATATCCACTACGCGCTTCACGGCCTGCTCGCCTGGCGATAAAGCCGCACGCTGAAGCTCGATCCCTACCGTATCGCCGATATCCGCGTGCGAGCGTTGGAACAGTTGAGCGAGGCTTCCGAACGGCACCAGGGTGACCGGCAAGGGAAGCACCCGCAACCGTCGCGCCAACCACCGGACGTTGGACATCCGCTCGGCATCGACGAACAGCACCACCTCTTCGATATTCGAGGTCCGACAAATCGAAATAACATTGTCGATCGCCTCGTCGGCCGAGGATTCTTCGGCCGGAACGTGAAAGTGGGCCACCGCGTGATAACCGTGGCGGACCAGATTGTCTGTGAATTGGGGCGGCACTGCCTCTTCGCAAGTCAGGCTGACAATGGTGCGGCCACGCAAGGCGCCACTTTCAAGCGCCCGGGGCAACGCGATCCACCACGCTGCCCGATGCGCAAGAAGAGCAACAATGCCGATCGCTCCGAACAAAATGATATCGCCGCGAGATAGGTCGCGGCTCATTCCCCAGCTGAAAACGCCAGAAAGCAGGATCAGGAAAGCGCCGCACCACGCGGCTAGCACACTACGGGCCTGATCGTCCCAGACCATTAGCCGGTTTGGATCGTACAACTTCTGCACCCGCATCGTCGCTACGAAAAGAACAGCGACGAAAATCGCGGCCGCTATCGTGCGTGAGTATTCACCCCCAAGCTCATCAGGAATCTTATGATAGATCACCTGGGCGAGAGTCGCACTGATGAGAATTAGTGCAAGGTCGACGCCGAGCGCGGTCGACGCGATCGCCCGATAAGGAATGGGTAAACGCCATCGGGTCCCGCGGTCGAGCAGCGCCGGACCGCCCGCCCGGTCAAGTCCCCTCGCCGAATCTGGCGAAATACGAGTCTCCGTGGTCATCTGCGGCGCTCAGAACACATCGGGGATCGACGCCCAACGGCGCGTCAGTCTTGCCACGGCCCAGGTCCTCAGTTGATGAATTCGGCCACAATAGTAAATTTCGCGTTAGCCGCGGCTCAATTCCCCGAGCGCAGCGGTGCGGGCCGCTCCTGGTTTGGGACCACGCGGCGATTGACGCGCTGCACTTTAGGCCAATCTCGCTCCAAAACAAGCGGTCCGGAGTTTAATCGTCGTCCCGGCAAGGCGCGCATTCCGATTTCTTCCGCCCCACGAAGCACTTAGTCCACGCTCGCGGCATCAGGCGCCGGATCGCGCCGGGTTCGGTACTGCGGAACGGCGCCGCACAAGCCGAAATAACCAAGAAAATCTGCCTGTTAGCGCGCCCCGCGTCTGGACATTCAGTCTCCCGCGGGCTATACGACCAGCCAATCAAAGCTGGCTGGATGATCCCGAACAATATCAACACGGACTGGGGCCTACATGATTGGCGCGCTGGTGTTTTTATTTCGGATTATTGTCGGGATCGTCATACTGGCTGCAACATGGTTCGTTTTTGATAGGATTAACGATCGTAATACCGAAATAATTATGGCTACAATTGGCCTCCTATATTCCTTCATTTTCATCATTTCTCGAAGGCTACAGTATTTTGGTTTGACAATATTTTCGTTTTTCGGAAGAACCTCCTCCTATGTCCAAAGAATACCCTATGACCACGTCATGCGTGAGGAGGTAGGGCTGCGTACGCCCGGAGGATACACATTCCTTAATGTTCTCTTCGCCGCGTTAATTGAAATCCTTTGCCTTTATCGCCTTTTCTCTTCGCTCTTGGGCCGCGGCTGGGACACTCTGTCCGAGCCGATCCGCGCGCTTATCCACTCCGCCAATATCTGAGAGCCCGGTTCGACATTGGCGGCTTGCACTGCGTTTTTCCTCGGCCGTCGTCGGGCATCGGAAACATGTATACCGCTTTGAAAATGTTAAGCCTTTGCTGCGTCGCGGCGGCGGTTGCGTTCGCATCGGCTGAGGCCCAGGCGCAATCCACGGACGCCGACCTTAAGCCCTTCGCCGTCCACGTTAACCGCACCCCTCGGCAAACTTGGCCCGGGTACGGGATATATCTCGGCAACGGGCTCGTCCTGACCGCTTCGCACGTGCCTGGAACCTTCGCGTACACGAAGCCCCGTGTCGTCATCGCCGGGCAGGACCTGCCGGCTGGGTTGGTCAAGGAGGGCAGTCTCGACGGCGTGGATCTCACTCTCCTGTCAATCGACCCGACCAGCCTTCCGGTCCGTCTGCGGATGCGTCGCATGCCGGTCTGTGACCGGGCGCCTTATCCCGATGAAGCCGTCGTCGTGGTCATCCCTGAAGGGATGGCCCGCTCCCGGGTTCTCCCCCGGCAAGCTATTCCGGCCGATTTGCGAGACAGATTCGACACCGCGATCGCCGACGTCGCCACCACCGGCAATTCTGGCTCGGGAGTGTTCGACGGCGTCAACCTTTGCCTGCTCGGGATTGTGAGCCGCAAGATTTCCGTCGTTCAGCGCGGGGGGAAAATGGGCTCGCAGGCCAACACGTCAAGGGATATCGCCAAGTACTTCGTCCCGGCGCCCGCCATCAAATCCTTCATCCCGCCCGGCGTCACATATTAGCTCGAGTCGCTTCGTCGCTGGTAGTCGCCCGCGACCGGTCAAATTTGGTTGAAGGCGGTCCGCGCACGCCAAAATGGTGGTATTGGCAAAGCGTTCCCCGCGAGAACCGGCGCCTCGAAGCGTCTGCGTACTGGGGGGTTCGGCGCAATCCGCGCCGGTGCGCCCAGGTCAAGCGCGCGTATGAAGGGTTACCCGGCCACGCGTCCGCCGGGTGCGGAGAAGGGTTTCCACTCATGGGCTATGCCCGGTTCGCGTGGATTGTCATATTGACGTGCGGCGCGGCCGCCGCCTATGGCGTCTATGCTCCCGAGGCGGCGGACCGATGGGTTCCGGCGGCCGGGGCGCTCGCGCACCAGTTGCACGACCGGGTCTGGACGCCGCCCAGCCAGACCGCGACCACGCCAGCACAGCAGAGCGGTCCCGCGCCGATTGTGGTTACGGTGACTCCGGCTAAGCGCGCAGATTTTCCGGTCGTGCTCCAGAGCATCGGACAGGTCCAGGCCTACAACACTGTCCTGGTCCGGGCGCGAGTCGACGGCCAGATCATGAAGATCGCCTTCAATGAAGGCCAAATGGTCAAGCAGGGCGATCTTCTGGCCCAAATCGATTCCAGGCCGTTTCAGGCTGCGCTCGATCAGGCGCTTGCCAAGAAATCGCAGGACGAGGCCAATCTTGCCAACGCCAAACTCGATCTCACCCGCTATTCGACGCTCGCCAAGCAGGACTTCGCCACCAAGCAGCAGCTCGATACTCAGAACGCGATGGTGTTGCAGCTGACTGCCTCGATCGCTGCCGACACCGCGGCGATCGACGCCGCGAGAACGCAGCTCGACTATACGACCATCCGCGCTCCGATCGCAGGCCGCGCGGGCTTCCGTCTGATAGACGAGGGCAATCTCGTCAACGCGGGACAGCAGACCGGCATTGTCTCGATCGCTCAACTACAGCCTATCTCCGTTATCTTCGCCGAACCGCAAGAATATGTTGCCCGCATCAACGAGGAGCTGAGCGCCGGTTCGCCCGAGGTCACGGTGATGGATGCAGATGGCCATAAGCTCGCCACCGGACGGCTCTCGATCAGCGACAATCAGGTTGAACTGGCGACCGGAACCATCCGCCTCAAGGCCGAGTTCGAGAACAAGGACAACGCGCTTTGGCCGGGACTTGCGGTGACGACCGGCTTGCAGCTTGGGGTGGAGAAGGGCGTCTTGATTGTCCCCACCGAAGTGGTGCAACATGGCCAGAACGGGCTTTACGTCTTTATCGTCGACGATCAGAACCGCGCCGAGGTGCGCCAGGTGAAGATTGCCCACCAAGATACAAGGTCGGCGGTCATCTCGGAGGGCCTGAAGGAGGGCGACCGCGTTGTGACGTCGGGACAGTTCCTGCTTCAGCCCGGATCGATCGTTTCGATCGACGCAGGAAGCGGCAGCTAGCCGATGTACAAGGGCATCTCCGCCCCTTTCATCCATCGTCCGATCGCGACCACTCTGCTCATGGTCGCGGTGCTTCTGGTTGGTCTTGTCGCCTTCCCGTCGCTGCCGGTCGCGCCTTTGCCGCAAGTCGACTTTCCGACCATCACTGTCTCGGCTTCGCTGCCGGGCGCCTCCCCCGACACAATGGCGACCTCGGTCGCTCAGCCGCTCGAACGGCAGATCGCGCAAATTCCCGGTGTTTCGCAGATGACGTCGACGAGTTCGCTCGGCGCTACCGCGATTACCGTCCAGTTCGATCTCAACCGCAACATCGACGCCGCCGCCAACGACATTCAGGCTGCGATCAACGCCGCCGCCGGGCAACTGCCCAAGGACCTGCCGAGTCCGCCGACTTATCGTAAGGTCAATCCCTCCGACACGCCGATTCTCATCCTGTCGGTTCAGTCGGACGTGGCACCCATCATCGACGTCGACGACGCGGCCGAAAACGTTCTGGCGCAGCACCTCAGTCAGATTTCGGGCGTCTCGCTTGTGCGCGTCGGCGGCCAGCAGACGCCTGCCATACGGATCCAGGTCGATCCCGCGAAACTGGTCGAGAAGGGTATGCAGCTGGAGGACGTGCGGCAGCAGATCGGGATTGCGACAGTGGACAGCCCGAAAGGCGCGCTCATCGGTCCGAAGCAGACTTTCACGATCCAGGACAACGACCAGCTGACCGAGCCCAAGGCCTGGAACGACGTCATCATCGCCTATCGCAATGGCGCGCCGGTCCGTGTGCGCGACATCGGCCAGGCCATCGCGGGACCGCAGGACACAACCCAGGCAGCCTGGAGCAACGGCAAGCGCAGCGTCTTTCTCGTCGTTTTCAAGATCCCCGGGGCGAACGTCATCACCACCGTGGAAGCCATTAAGAACACCCTCACGACACTACAGGCGTCGATCCCTCCGACCATTCACGTCAGCATTCTCTCCGATCGCACCACGACCATCCGCGCTTCCGTTCGCGACGTCGAGTTTACGCTCGTGCTAACCGTCGCCCTCGTGGTGATGGTGATTTTTGTCTTCTTGCGCAACCTATGGGCGACGATCATTCCGAGCGTAACTGTCCCGCTAGCGCTGCTTGGCGCCTGCGCGCTCATGTGGGCGGCCGGCTACAGTCTCGACAATCTGTCGCTGATGGCGTTCACGATCGCGGTCGGGTTCGTCGTCGACGACGCGATCGTGATGCTCGAGAATATCACCCGCCATATCGAGGAGGGTGAGAAACCTTTTGAGGCGGCGCTCAAGGGGTCGGCCGAGATCGGCTTCACCATCATCTCGATCTCGGTTTCGCTGGTCGCAGTGCTCATCCCGCTCCTGATGATGAGCGGCATCATTGGCCGCCTGTTTCGCGAATTCTCGGTCACGATCGCGATGACGATTTTCGTCTCCGCTATCGTTTCGCTAACGCTGACCCCGATGATGGCCTCGCGCTTTCTCAAGAGCCGCGACGAGGAACATCATGGCCGCCTCTATAACCTAAGCGAAAAGGGCTTTGAAGCTCTGGCCAACGGTTATCGGCGCGGAGTCGATTTCGTGCTCCGCCACCGCTTTGCGACGCTGCTCACTTTCCTCGCCACGGTGATCGCGACCGGCTATCTTTTCGTCATCATTCCCAAAGGGTTCTTTCCGCAGCAGGACACCGGCATCCTCTTTGGAACGACCGAGGCCGGACAGGACGTCTCCTTCCACGACATGTACCGCCTGCAGCAGGAGGTCGGAAACATCATCATGGCCGATCCCGCTGTCGACACGATGGCGATGGGCCTTGGAGTGGGCGTCGGCAATGCGGCGCAGAACAACGGCCGCATGTTCATCACGCTCAAGCCGCGCGACGACCGCGACGTCAATGCGTTTGACGTGATCAGGCGACTACGGCCGCAACTCGCCAAGGTGCCGGGCATGCGCGTCTACCTGCAGGCGGCGCAAGACGTCACCGTCGGCGCGCGCGCCGCGAAAACTCAATTCCAGTACACTCTGCAGGACGCAAATTTCGACGAGCTCAACGCCTGGTCGGTCAAGGTCCTCGAGAAGCTTCAGTCGCTGCCCGAGTTGCGCGACGTCGCGACCGACCAGCAGAATTCCGGCACGACCCTGACGCTCAAGATCGACCGCGACATGGCTTCGCGCTACGGAATCCAGCCTCAACTCATTGACGACACCCTCTATGACGCGTTCGGTCAGCGGCAGGTCACCCAATACTTCACCCAGGTAAATACTTATTACGTGATCGAGGAGGTATTGCCGTCGCTTCTCGGTGACCCGGCGACGCTCGACAAGATCTACATCCGTTCGCCGACAACGAGTCAGATGGTGCCGGTCAGCGCCTTCGCGAAATGGACGACTGCTCCCGTCGCCCCTTTATCAATCAGCCACCAGGGACAATTCCCCGCGATCACCATCAGCTTCAACCTCGCCCAGGGCGTTGCGCTTGGCACCGCGACCCAGTCGATCCAGCAAGCGATGCAGCAGCTGCAATTGCCGGCGGGCCTGACGACGACCTTCCAAGGCAACGCACAGGCGTTCCAGGATTCGCTGACCAGCGTCCCGCTCCTGATCCTCGCGGCACTCATCTGCGTCTATCTGATACTGGGAGTGCTGTACGAGAGCTTCGTTCACCCGCTGACCATCCTGTCGACGCTGCCCTCGGCGGGCCTGGGCGCCCTGGCGACGCTCATGCTGTTTGGTTACGAATTCAGCCTGGTCGCGCTCATCGGCACCATCCTCTTGATCGGCATCGTCAAGAAGAACGGCATCATGATGGTTGACTTCGCGATCTCCGCCGAGCGAGACGAGGGCCTCACGCCCACCGAGGCGATCCGTAAGGCCGCGCTGCTCAGATTCCGCCCGATCATGATGACGACGATGGCGGCGCTGCTCGGAGGCGTGCCCTTGATGCTGAGCCACGGCACTGGATCGGAGATGCGCCAGCCGCTCGGCTATACGATGGTCGGCGGCCTGATCGTGAGCCAAGCGCTGACCTTGTTCACGACGCCGGTCATCTACCTCTATCTCGGGCAGCTTTCGAGCTGGCTGAGCGGCGGCAGGGCGAAGGTCAAGCCGATCGTGCCCGAGGGCGAGGCCGAGCCGGCCTGGGCGCCCGAGAAGGCCAGAGCCGCGGAATGAGGCGGCGTCCCAATTCAGACTCAAACTGAACCGACCGCTGCGATCAATCGGATATGAGCCCGGCCTCGCCAACTCTGACCGCCGATACCCCGCCGATTTCGCTCAGCTTGTCCACCAGTCTGGCGATGGAACGGCCGCCGCGCAGCTCGAGAGCGACCGTGACCGTCCCCTTCGATGCGACGGACGCCTCCTCGCCCGGCTCGATACCGCCCGGGGTCGTATAGGCTGCTTCTCTCGCCCGGCTCCTGCCCGACTGCTTGCCGCGACGGTCGCGACCGGCTTCGCCATCGCGCTCAACTTGGACGCCCGTGACGGCAAAATCCTGCTGGGTGCAGGTTGTGAGGATGTCGCGCAAGATACCCCGTCCATCCTCATAGGACACCTGAAGCGAGGTCGGCGACCAGCGCGATTTCGGAAGGTGACGTTCAAGCGACATGAATCCGAAAATCACAATGAAATGGGCGCCGGTGACCGCGATCGCCAGCAGCGGCAGGCCGGCGCCACACGCCATGCCGACGGCCGAAGTCACCCAGATCGTAGTTGCCGTTGTGAGGCCTCGGACGAGATCCTTGCGAACGAAGATGACGCCGCCGCCGATAAAGCCGATGCCCGAGACGATTTGCGCTGCCATTCGCGAAGGATCGAGAACCACCCGGCTGTCCGAGAGCACGTTGGTGAAGCCATATTTGGAGATCAGGATGATCAGGGCGGAGGCGAGGCCGACGAGAGTGTAAGTCCTCAGCCCAGCGCTCTTCTGCCTGATTTCGCGCTCAAGGCCGATTAGCGAGGACAACACCAGCGCGAGGCCCAATTCCGCGAACTGGAGCCAGCTCTGGCCTATCGGTTCAGGAAACAGCATGCTCTGCATGGCTCGGTCCGGTCGGCGGCTGGGTCAGCTTACCTCAATCAGCCCCAAATTCATTCAGCTCTTGATGTTTCGATCAGCGCAAGCGCCAACTGAACTCGCGAGACTGCGAGCCGTTCCTGGGTTACCGCCGCGACGCGATCTCTGCCCGGCAAAACAAGGCGCAGCGGCGCCGATCAGCAGTTCGCGAAGCGCCTCAAACGTCCGAGTTTTTAAGCGCCAAGGTCCTGGCGATCCAGAACGTCAGCGCCTGAACGAGCTGCGACACGCGATAATGATTGGACTGCTCGACCATCGTCTGGTCGATGGGCGACGCCGAATAGCTCGTCGTCGCCCGCACCGGCCATTGGATGGCGCCGATCATCGCCACGCCCTGGATGTTGTCGGGCGAAGATCCGCCGTGGATGGTCGCCCCGGTGTTTGGGCCAAGGGTCAGATAGTCGATCCTGACCGTCAGCGTGCCGCCTTTGGGCGTCAGGCGGCCGGCCAGAGCTTGCGCGAGCCGGCGCGGAAGCTCCCGTTCGACCCAGGTAGCGGTCGGGTCGCCGGCGTTGGCGCGAAGGGGCGCGACGTCGACCCGAATGTTGCGCACCGCCTGACCGGACTGCGCCAGAGCCCCACGATCCGCAAACGCGAGTCCGGCGCCGGCTGCAATCACGGCGCGCCGCGTCAACGAATGGTCAGACATGATCCGAACTCCCCTACCCGCCCCGCCAGCTCGCGCGACCGCCGCGCCGAGGCTTGATGGTACGCCGCAACCCGCAACGATGTTCGCGCCGCTGGACAAAATGAACCGCCCGTTTCGGGCGGCGGTTTTCGATCCGCCAATCAACACGGCGGCGGGCGAATCTATTCGCGTCAGGCCTTCCCAGTCAGGCGGCGTTGACGAAGCTTTGCCGCGGCCGCGGCTCGAAGTGCAGTGGCGGCGTCGACCACGGTCGCGTACTCGCCCTCAAGATGCGCGAGCGACAAAGCGTGCACATCCTCGGCGAGCCAGCGCCGGCCCCGAAGATCGGTCTTGTCGACCGCCCAGCAGGCGTCGCCGACGACAAAGACCCGATAGCCGAGGTTACCGGCATGACGCGCCGTCGCCTCGACCGAGTTCGACGTCAGCACGCCGCAGAGGACGAGCGTCGTCGCGCCGATGTCGTCGAGCAAATCTTCAAGGCCGGTGCTGACGAAGGCGCTGTTCGCGTTCTTGCCGACGACCGCCTCGCCCTCGAGCGGCGCGGCGCATGGCTTGAATCGATGGCCCGGTCCCTCCGGCGCATAGGGCGAGCCGGGCTCGACCGAGTCGTGGCGGATATGGACGAGCGGCAGTTTCTCGGCGCGCCAGGCGGCGATGAGCGCAGCGATATTCGCCTCGGCGTTCGGATTGTTGCGCGGCCCCCAGCGCGGATTGTCGATCGCCTCCTGCACGTCGATTACGATGAGGACCGCATCCGCCGGCAGCCGCATGGGGCGTCACGCTCGCCGAGGCGCGAGCGCCCAATAGTCGAGCTCGAGCACGACATGGGGCTCGTGCCCGGCGCCCTCGCGGAACGGGAAGTCGGCGCAAGGGCGGTTCTTGGTCGCAACGGTGCGCAGTCTCAACGCTGCGACATCGTCGCGGCCGGGCAGCGCGGCCGTCTCGATGACTTCGCTCCAGGCGAAAACCGTGTCGCCGGCGAAGAGCGGCGCGATATGCCGGCCGCCGTTGATCGCCGCGATATGGAAAGCGTTGGCGAGGCCGTTGAAGCTCAGCGCGCGAGCGAGCGAAATGACGTGGCCGCCGTAGATCAGGCGGCGTCCGAAGCGCCCCTGCCCCTCGGCGAACTGGTTGAAATGCACCTTGGCGGTATTCTGATAGAGCCGGGTCGCGGTCTGGTGCTCAGCCTCCTCGACCGTGACCGCGTCGACATGATCGATCCGTTCGCCGGGAGAATAGTCCTCGAACCGATGGGGCGATCCGCTGAGTTCGTGGTCGTACGCGGCGCGATCGATCGGCGGGCAAGCTTGGCCGAGCTCGGCGGGGCCGACCGCCTCGGGAAGTTTTGGAACGTGGGTCTCAGGCGTGTCCGCGGCGGCGTCGCGCTTCCGCACCATCACCCAGCGGACATATTCGATCACCGTCTCGCCGCGCTGGTTGAAGCCTCGCGAGCGCACGTAGACGACGCCGCTCTGTTTGTTCGAGTTCTCCTTGAGCCCGATCACCTCCGACGACGCCGACAGCGTGTCGCCCGCAAACACCGGCTTTAGGAACCGACAGTCGGCGTAGCCGAGATTGGCGACCGCGTTGAGCGAGACGTCGGCCACCGTCTTGCCGAATACGACATGGAAGG
>Ga0070734_10006014_pt1 | contig 10404 bp, 9 predicted proteins | sample Coa_R1_8_FD_66444 | JGI IMG/M metagenome (GOLD analysis project Ga0070734, IMG submission 66444) | Surface soil microbial communities from Centralia Pennsylvania, which are recovering from an underground coalmine fire - Coalmine... | ecosystem: Environmental > Terrestrial > Soil > Unclassified ... | reverse complement strand
GTTCACCGACCCCGGTTATGGCAGCCTGGTCCATTTTGAGGGCAATAAGGGGGAGTTGGAGATCAAAGAGGCGGTCTATCGCATCGACCCCGTCTCCGGCGCCCTGGAGAGGGTGTTGGATGAGATGGTCAAACCCAACGGTCTCTGCTTCTCGCCGGACTATAGCAAGCTCTATGTGGTGGATACGGGGGCGACGCATAGCCCGGAGGCCCCACGCAATATCCGGGTCTATGAGGTGGTGGAGGGCAAGAAGCTCCGCCATGGACGCGAGTTCGCCTCGATGGTCATGGCCCTGAAAACAGGCGAGGCGGCGGGGCTCGCCGACGGGATCCGGGCGGATGTAGACGGCAATATCTGGGCCGGCGCCGGCTGGGCCGGGGCAGGCTACGATGGCGTACACATCTTCGCCCCGGATGGACAGCGCATCGGGCAGATCCTGCTGCCCGAACCCTGCAGCAATGTCTGCTTCGGCGGCCTACGGCGCAACCGCCTGTTTATGACGGCCAGCCAGTCGCTGTATGCGGTCTATGTCGAGACGCAGGGCGCCCATATCGCCTGATCGCGGCGTGGGTCTCTATGGGCTGGGGGTGATCAGAAAGGACTGCAGTCTCCGATTTTGCTCCCCCAGCACACTGATCTCCCCCGCATCGTTGATCTCTCGCCCTTCAATCAGCCTCCAATTCGTGCGCGTCAACAACAATGGGTTCAGGTTATTCATCTGCCCCTTCTGCCACACAAAGGCCACGGTGGACAAATTCACCCGGTCCTCCGCATATCCCACCACCTGCCCCCGATTGTTGATGCTATACGCCACGCTCATCCCACCGCCCAGCGTTCCCAGGTCCTTCATCCTCCCCTCCGAGTAGAGAAAGGCATGGTTGACGCCATCCCCGGTATCCGATTCGCCTACCACCTGGCCTCGATCATTGAGGCAGTAGGCATGGCTGATCTTGCCGCCCAGTGTGCCCAGATCCTGCATCTTGCCCTGGCGCCAGAGGAAAGCATGGAGGGTATGATCCCGCGTCATAGCATCGCCACAGACCTCGCCCTGCGCATTGATATGGTAGGCGACACTCCATCTTCCTCCGAGGGTACCCAGGTCTTGCATCTTCCCCTGCTCCCAGAGGACGGCATGGGAATCGCTGGCGCCGGAGGGGGCATATCCTCCCACCTCCTGGCCCCGCGAGTTGGCGCTATTGATGATGCCTCGTTTTCCGGGCAGGCGTAGGAACAGGATAGGCGGCCCTCCGGAGGGCTTTTGGGGACCGGCTTGCGCAATGACATAGTGGCTGGGCGCCCTTTGCGCTTGGATCTGTTTGAGCCACCAGTACAGGCTGCCGACAAGGAGTAGGCAGATCGGCAGGACGCCGACCTTGCGAAGCGTACGGAACATGTCTCTCTCCCTCTCTCGTCACAAACATCACACATCTATCTGGCAGCCCGTCAAGGAATCCTTTGTTCGCTGATCGGTATCCTCAGTATCGCATCATGGCGTACATCCAAGCGTACATCATCCGAGAAAAGTGATATAGGATCACGGAAATGATCCTTCTATCACACTACTGGCGGCGAGGGTACGAATCCGGAATCTACTCTGGATGGTAGATTCTCCTCGATGCACTATCCTTCTGTTGTCCTCCGGTCTCTAGTATTCAATCCTATCCCCCTTCGGCATAGGGAGTGGCTTGCACTTCTTGCCCGTGCAGGCGAGCCACACTAATATATACGGAATAGGCCGGCATTTCCACGAACGAATATCAGACATACGGTCCCGCACCCCGGTAGGTTTTGCACCGGTAGGTTTTGCAGCGGAAATGATTGGCAATGGATAAAATCGCTCTGGACATCCAACTCCTGGGCGGGTTCGATCTCCATCGGGAGGGCGAGCCCGTACCTCGCCTGCCCTCGCGTAAAGGTCAGTGGTTACTGGCCTTGCTTGCCTTACGCCAGGGGCAGGAGGTCTCTCGCGACTGGCTGGCTGCCGCTTTGTGGGCCGATAGCGAACGCGCGAAAGGGTTGCGCAACCTGCGCCAACTCCTGGCCGACGAGGTTCGTCCCGTGCTGGGGCCTGCTGCCTGCCATCTGCGTTCTCCGGTCGCTCAGACACTCTGCCTGGATCAGGAGGGGGTCACTATAGACGTTGTCGCTTTTGACGCCGCTCTTGCTAAAGGGACGATGGCCGGGTTGGAGTCCGCCATCGCCCTCTATCGCGGTCCCTTGCTGGAAGGTTGTCCGGAAGAGTGGATCCTTCCTGAGAGAACGGTGAGAGAGCAGGCGTACCTCGCGGCATTGGAGGCGCTTGCAGGCCGCGCGGCAGAACAGGGCGATCCTGCAGGCGCGGTGCGCTATCTGCGTCTGCTGCTCACGACCGACCCCTATCGTGAAGCTGCTTACATCGCCTTGATGCGGGCCTTTGCCGAGAGCGGGGACTACGCGGCAGTTACCCGGACCTATCGGGATCTCCGTCTTTTGCTGCATCGTGAACTCCATGTGCGCCCCGCTCCCGAAACGGAGACGCTCTACCGGCAACTGCTGAACCAAGCCCAGCCTTCTGTCTTGCGGAACCCTGCACGTATCGAGAGGCCTGCACTCTCGCCGCGTCGGCTGCCGATCCCCCTGACCAGCCTGATCGGTCGGGAAGCGGAGGTCGCAACCGTCGTCGCCCGATTGTCAACGCACCGCCTGATAACATTGACGGGCGCCGGAGGTGTCGGCAAAACGCGGCTGGCGATTGCGGCCGGACACCGTCTGGCGAACGCCTATCCCGATGGCGTCTGGTTTGTAGAGTTGGCCTCGCTTACCGACCCCATGCACGTCGTTCAGACTGTGGCAACGGCCCTGGGATTAGAGGAGAAAGTCCCCCAGCGTATGCCGGAAGCCCTCGTGGAGAGGCTGGCGGGGCGGACGCTACTCCTGATACTGGATAATTGCGAACACCTGCTCAGCGTCTGCGCCGCTTTGGTAGAGATCCTCTTACGCTCCTCTACGGGTTTGCGTGTGTTATGTACCAGCCGACAGCCTTTGGGCGCGAGCGGAGAACTGGTATATCGGATTCCCTCGCTGGCTTTGCCGCCTGACCTGGCAGCGATCCCACTCCCGGAGGGAAGCGCACAAACGGCTGCCGGCAGGACCCCTTCGGAGCTGTTGGGGTATGGGGCCGTGCAGCTCTTCGTCGAACGCGCCCTGTTGACGCACCCCACATTTCGGATCACCCCTCACCATATAGACGCGCTCACGACGATCTGTCGGCAATTGGATGGGATCCCACTGGCGCTGGAGATGGCGGCGGCACGGGTTCGCTCCCTGTCTCTGGAAGAGATCGCGTGTCGCCTGGAGGATCGGTTCGGCTTTCTGGTCGGCGGCAGGACGGTGGAACCGCGTCAGCAGACCCTGCGCTCCCTGCTAGACTGGAGCGACGCCCTCCTCACTCCACAGGAGCGCGTGGTGATGCGACGGCTCTCGGTGTTCCCCGGAGGATGGGAGGTCGAAGCGGCGGAGGCGGTCTGTGCCGACATCTCTACCGTTGCGGAAACCAGCGGGGAGGGCGCTCTGGTGAGGGGGGACGTGCTCGAATGCCTGTTGAGCCTGGTAGATAAATCGCTCGTGCTCTATGAACCGGCAGAGAGCGGGGCAGGGCGCTATTCGCAGTTGCATACCGTGCAGCAGTACTATCGGGAACGGCTGGCGCAGGCGGGAGAAGAGGAGATCCTCCGCATGCGGTACTGCAAGAGGGGCGCTCAACGCGTGATGTGCAGCGTGACCGCGCGGATTGCGGAGTGCGCTCCCTCCTCGTAGTAGACGCACAATACGCGCCCATCATGCAGTACGACCATGCTCGGATAGGCCCCGATAACGTGGTCAATGAGGATCGGGCCGTGCCACGTTCGCCCTTCGTCCGTACTGTAGTGGCGCGAGGTCTCCGGGACGCGGTGTGCCATCAGCAGCACGCCGTCCGGGGTCTGGAGCAGATAGGGACAGTGGCCCGGAAAGCCCAGGTCGTAGACCGGCCCCCAGGTCTTGCCGCCGTCTTTCGATTCCGCGCAGCACATCACCTCGCGCATGATGGCGACCAGTGTCCCATCCTTGCGCTCGAAGACATCGGTCTCGTCCAGGGTCTTGCCCGCCTTCAGCCCGATAGGATGGGGCGCGCTCCAGGTCTTGCCTCTATCGTCCGAAAGGCTGACGACGGGGAAGCTCCGCAACCGGCAGACATCGGGAAACGCCTGATACCCGCCTGCGCCTGCCTCGGTCACAATCTTCTGCGGAGGGCCTTCCACGGTGATCTGAACGGTATCGGGCGGCCCTACCAGCATCGCCATCACTCCTAACAAGAACAAGCCCATGAGTTCACCTCAAGAACCGTCGCTCTCAATCCAGACGGATGCAAGCGACGGTAGGAAAATGATCGGAGGGATAGCGTCCCTCTACATTGTCATGAAGGATCTGTGCCTCCTGCACCTGAAACTCCGGTGTGGCAAAGATATAGTCTATTCTCTCCCCGTCTGTGCGCCCGGTGAAACCGTGAAAGGTGCCCCGCTCCTTCGCCTCCGGATATAGGCTCCGGAAGGCGTCTCGCAACTCCGGTATCGCGGCCTGCAGGTTTGCCAGGGCCGGATTGTCCTCCTCCATATTGAAGTCGCCCAGGATGAGGGCCGGTTCCACAGGCTGCCGCCCCTGAAGCCGCTCCAACAGCAGCCGGACGCTCTGCTCACGGGCATGCTGCGATTCGTGGTCCAGATGCACATTGTAGACCGCGAAGGCTCTGCCGGAGGTTTCGATCAGGCGCGCCCAGGTGCAGATGCGGGGAAGGGAGCGCGTCCAGTGGTGGGAGCCGGGGATCTCCGGCGTCTCGGAGAACCAGAAGGTGCCCTGCTCCTCCGCGCGAAAGCGGCTGCGGAGGAAGAAGAGCGCGCAGGTCTCGCCCTCCGCCTTACCATCATCTCTCCCTACCCCTATTCGCACATAGTCCGGCAGCGCCGCCTCCAACTGTTCGACCTGTGGGAAGTATGCCTCCTGCGTTCCGATCACATCGGGCCGGTTCCGGCGGAGGACCTCAAACAGCAAATCCCGCCGTAACTCCCACGCATTCTCCCCATCGCTGGAGCGCATATTGCGCACATTGACGCTCATCACGTTTAGATTCAGTGTTCTGTCCTCGTTGAAAGTGTAGTCCACCCGCCTGGTATTTCAGTTTGCGGGGACGAAGTAGAGGCGGTCTACCCAGACGGCTTTGACGCCTGGTTGGGCGGTCGGGGCGATCCAGACATACTGGTCTGTACTGGTATCCACCGTGCCCAGGAGGTAGGGTTGATAGGTCTCGGCGGCATCCTGAACGGAGATATGGACTTCGCCCCGACCGGCATGCGCGGCGGTATCGTAGATCCCGGCGGTAAAGGCGGGCGTTTGCGGCTCCGCGTTCGGCGCTTTCTCGATACGGATGAGCGCATAGACCTTCCAGCGGCCCGTCTGGACCCGCTTCGGAAGAGTAGAGAGCGGGAACTGGGTCGCCCACTCATGGTGGGCGCCGGGCATCCAGACGGCCAGACCATCGGAAGCGCCGGGGTCGGCGCGCACCTCGGCGAGTTCGCCCTCCATGTAGAGCCGGGCCAGGTTGTCCTGAACGTCCACGCAGGTGCGGGCGTTCGCACCGGGGATGCCGGAAGGGAGGGGCGGAGCCGCGTTCCGCGCCGGGAGCGGAGCCACGACCGGATCCGGCGGATCTTCCGCAAACCGGGCCACGAACGCTTGCGGGGTGACGCCCCCCTCGTTGATGTGGGTCATCGGCGTCCAGCCTGCCGGGCCAGGGCCGGTCGCGGTCGCCAGCCAGGCGTCGGCGACGGCTTTGCGGGAGAGCGGGAGGGGCCATGTTGCGTTGGCCCGCAGGCAGTCGCGCCGTAATTGTGACCAGCGCGAGAGAAACGCATAACGCACCGGAAGATGCGCCTGCTGCACCCGCCAGAGCAGGGCGGGGTCGGACTTCACCGCCTCCTCCGCCAGCTGCCACAACGCTTCCGACCGGCTCAGGGTGTCGAAATCCAGGAAGGGTGCGGAGGGCGGCGAGTAGCAGGTCATGTAGTAGCCCTTCGCCTTCCGCTCCAACAGGGTCATGTAGTCCCAGATGGGCTGCGCGGCCTTGCCATAGTAGCCATCCAGAAATTCACGAATCAATTTGCGGTCGTCCTGATCGGGGTTCCAGAGCAACTGCGCCAGCACCCAGGCGCGCAGTTCCGACATCTCCGAGCCGGACGACTGGTACGCGCCCTGCTCGAACACGCCCCGCGCCCCATGGTTATGGAAGAAGCGGAGGTTGGCGCCCAGCACAAACCAGTTGGGATGCGGCTGCACATAGTGGGCGAAGTTGGTGGTGTAGTCCCAGATATAGAGGCGCTTGCTCAGCCGGTTCCAGTCGAGAATATCGGCGGCGAACGCCTTGTTGCTGGGATCGTCCAGCGGCGCGGCGAAGTTGCACTCGATGGAGCAGAGCCGCACGATCACATTCGGCAGCGGCTTAATATCCTTCGGCGCTTTGCGGGTGTACTGGTAGGCCAGGGTGTCTATGGCGACATCGGGATACTCCTTCCCAATGCGCTCGGCGACATAGTTCACTAAAGCCAGCATGGAACCGGAATGACTGCCCTCGCGGTCATCGAGCGCCTTGCAGTTCGGGCACTGGCAGGCGTTGAAGCAGTCGTTCTGAGAGAGCGAGATGATACTGGCGTCCGGCGATTCCTTGATCCACGCCCGAATCTGATCCACCAGGAAATCTCTTAGCTGGGGATTGGTGGTGCAGAGCTGCGCGTTCTCGAAGGTGCGCTTGCCGTTGATCAGAGCGTACCATTCGGGATGAAGGGCAGCATACTTCTCCGGCGGCACAAGGGGATAGAACGTATGTACGAAGCCCTTGTAACGGATGCAGCCGCCATGGGCATCGTCCAGATGCGCGGACTGGCTGTTGGAGAAGTTGCGGGCGGCCCAATCGGGGTTGAAGGCGGGGAACCAGTAGGGATCGCGCGACTCGAAGGCGGGCTGCTCCTCCAGCGCCAGGTCCGGCAGGGTCAGGTTCGGGTGATGGGGAGTAGTGGAGGCCCAGGGGGTCCACCAGCGGACCCCGCACTGCTCCTGCAGGAAGCGATAAACCGCATAGAGCGTGCCGCGCGGCCTGCCCCCGGCCAGCAGCAGGCGCTTGTCCTTCGTACGGATCGTTAGTTGCTCGTTGCCGAACTTCTCCAACGCGACTTCCGGAAAGACCGCCTTCGCCACCGACCCCGGCCCGACGATGATAGCGGACGCAGGCGCATCCTTATCGCTCTCGGCCACGGAAAACGTCGCACCGGTCACCTGCTGCAGCGTGGTGGCGAGCTCCTGCGCCGCGTAGCGCTCTGGTGGCGTCGCGCCCGGCTGCGTCACGATGGTGCATTGCGCCTTGCCCTGCGCCGAGATCGGCATCTTCGCCTGCGCGACCGCGCAGAGCAGGCTCAACGCCCCAATCCAGAAAAGCGTATTCATCCCCGCTCCTTTCCCATCTGACTTGCGCTTTCAACCTTCCATGCAATCCGTTACGCAACGGTCCTGACAGCAGCGGCCTGTTTCATATCTCAAAGTATAGCGAGGATCGGTTCGCCTGTCAATGACAGGAGTTCTGTTCGCCTCATGTCAGGCCGAACAGGAAAAAGGCAGAATATAGACTCCTTAACAAACTCTGGTGCAGACCGGGAGGTTTCACCCTCAACCCCCCGCGCTTCTCCCTTCAGGGAGAAGGGAGCAAGGGTGTAAGCGTTCCTCTCTTATTCACAGCGATCAGGTTATGTTAGGCGCTTTTAGCTTGCGCCCATTTTGGGAGCAGGGTATACTTATCTTTATGCGAATCATTGCCCTGCGAACCCTTCGTGAGTTCTGGACTACCCATTCGGATGCGGAAGCGGCTTTGCGTGCCTGGTACGCCGATGCCAAGCAGGCAGACTGGAAGTCTCCTCAGGAGATTATGGCAGTCTATGCGAACGCGAGAACTCTTGGCAATAACCGTGTGGTGTTCAACATTCGGGGCAACACCTACCGGCTGATCGTAGCCATCAACTATGCTGTCGAGATCGTCTACATTCGCTTTGTAGGAACACACGCGGAATACGACAGAGTAGATGCGGAAACTATCTGAGGATTTCTATGGAATTACGACCAATCAAAACTGAGGCCGACTATGAGCAGGCTCTAGCGGAAATCGAATCCATCTTCGATGCACAACCCGACACACGGGAAGGTGACCGCCTGGAGGTATTGACAACATTGGTGGAAGCCTACGAACAAAAGCATCATGCCATCGCCCCGCCGGATCCGATCGAGGCGCTTCTGTATTATATGGAGAGTAGAGGATTGGCCCGCCGTGATCTTGAACCCTATCTCGGCAGCCGGGCGCGTGTTGCGGAAATACTCAACCGTCGGCGTGGGTTGACAATTGAGATGATTCGACGGCTGCACAAGGGTTTAGGCGTTCCTGCCGAAGTATTGATCCAACCCTATACGCTTTCCCGAACCTCCGCCTGATCGGAAAGAGGTATGAGAGACAGAACATGAAAAAATCTATGCTACCTATTCCTACATTTGACAGCATGATGTTACCCACCCTGCAAGCATCGCAGATATTGGGCGGTTCAGGCACTGTGGATGAGATATATGGGAAGGTCATCGAGCTACTCAGCTTGCCAAATGAAGTGCTTGAGATTCCGCATGGCGATACCTCTTATAGTGAAGTGGAGTATCGCCTGGCGTGGAGCCGAACCTACCTGAAAAAGTATGGATTGATTGACAACTCCAGTTCCAAACGCGGTGTTTGGTCGCTGAATTCCACGGATATTGACTTGAATAAGTTCGACCCGAAAAGGGTTATTAAGGCTGTACGCGAAGCAAACAAAGCCAAACCTGCCGAAATTGCTATCGCGACCCCGCTTCTGCCGATGGAGGTTGAGGATGTAGAAGCCGAGGAGGAGATATTAGCCTGGCATCAATTGCTACACAAAATCCTGATCAATCTGACGCCTGCTGCCTTCGAGCGGCTTGCACAGAGGCTGTTGCGTGAATCCGGCTTTATTCATGTGGAAGTAACTGGCAAATCAGGTGATGGCGGTATTGATGGAATAGGAATAGCGCGAGTGGCGGGCTTTCTCAGTTTCCACGTTCTGTTTCAATGCAAGCGCTATCAAGGAGCCATCACTCCTAGCCAGATCCGTGATTTTAGGGGCGCAATGCAAGGACGAACGGACAAAGGCTTGTTTATCACGACGGGTACCTTTACGAGAGAGGCTGTAAAGGAAGCAACGCGCGATGGAGCACCCCCTATAGACTTGATTGATGGCGAACAATTAGTGAAGCAACTGAAAGAGTTAGGGCTCGGTGTCAAAATCAAGATGGTAGAGTCAATAGAGGTAGATACCGAATGGTTCACAAAAATATGAAGCGCAAGGCTATTCCGAACAGTGGCAGGTGACTTATTCGGAAGGAGCGGCGGGAGGGAGTAGTTGGGTGACCGGAACCGGAGAATCTGGGACTGCCAGGGGGGCAGCACTTTCGGCTTCGGAATAGACCGTAATCTCCTGGTACGTGCCATTCATGGGGTTCCGATGCACGTGGAGCTTCCGTTCCGGAAGGTTGACGACCCAGTACTCTACGATTTCTGCCCGCGCATAGAGCCGCGCCTTGGTGGTGAGATCATACATCAGGGTCGAGTCGGAGGCTTCGATCACGAGGCGCAAGTCGGCAGGCGTCGGATTATGCTTAAACTCTATTGCTGGCCGAACAACCACAATGACGTTCGGTTGAGGCTCGCTGGTGGGATTATCTTCCGGACGGACATCTATACTGGTCTGTGTTAGAACAAACGCATCCCCGAAGAGGCGAAAGAGCCAGGACAACAGCAGGCGCACGATGTTGGCATGGTCAATGTTCTGCCCCATCTTATTGATGACCCCTTCCACCAATTCGTAACGCTCTGTCAGAATCCCGGTGCGTTCCAGGTTCTCGCAGTCTTCCCGCGTCCAGCGAATTGCCAGCGGGGAGTGTTCCTCTGTCAGAATATCGGCCATCCTATGTCTCCACGTTCCTACTCCATCGTATCGGGTCCATTATATCAAATCCTGATCGCGCATGCAAAGGCGGCTTTTCTTCGTGTGTTACAAAGATGGGGTGTAGGGGTGGAAAGCCCACTCCGTTCATGGGTGGGATGAACACCCCATGCCACCTCTGAGGTTGCCCTCACTCTCGAACCGACTGAGAACTTTTTGTATAAGCGCGGAAACTCTTCCTCTGTTCGCTTGCGTAGAATAATGTATGCCGACACTTCCTCGCTGCTACCAATTCCGACTGCGACCTACCGCCCAACAGGAGGCAATGGGCAGGATGTCGTCGGCTCGTCTG
>Ga0070734_10006013_pt1 | contig 10405 bp, 4 predicted proteins | sample Coa_R1_8_FD_66444 | JGI IMG/M metagenome (GOLD analysis project Ga0070734, IMG submission 66444) | Surface soil microbial communities from Centralia Pennsylvania, which are recovering from an underground coalmine fire - Coalmine... | ecosystem: Environmental > Terrestrial > Soil > Unclassified ... | reverse complement strand
CCCGCGCCGGGACTCGAGCCCGCCGTGCGCGCCGCCATGGCGCAGGCGGCCGTGACCGTCGCCCGCGCCGTGGGCTACGTGAGCGCGGGCACGGTCGAGTTCTTGCTCGACGAGGAGCAGCGCTTCTACTTCATGGAGATGAACACCCGCCTGCAGGTCGAGCATCCGGTCACCGAGGAGATCACCGGGCTCGATCTGGTCGAATGGCAGCTGCGGGTGGCACGCGGCGAGCCCTTGCCGCAGCCCCCCACTGCGCCGCGCGGCGCCGCCCTCGAGGCGCGGCTCTACGCCGAGGATCCGGCGCACGGATATCTGCCGAGCGCCGGGCGGATCGAGCATCTGCGCTGGCCCGAGGCGGGCGCCGGCGTGCGCCTCGACGTCGGGGTCGAGGCGGGGGACGAGGTGCCGCCGTACTACGATCCGATGCTGGGCAAGCTCATTGCGTGGGCGGAGACGCGCGGCGAGGCGATCGGCCGGCTGCATCGCGCGCTCAGCACGCTCGAGATCGCCGGCATCACGACCAACCGCGCTCTGCTCGCCAGCGTGCTGGCGGATCCCGTGTTCGCCGCCGGCGCCGTGTACACCGATTTCCTCGAGCTGCGCCGCGATGCGCTCCTCTTCGGAGAGCCGGCGCCGGACGACACCGACCTGCTCCTCGCCGCACTCTGGCACGCCACCCGCGAGATGAGCGCCGGTGCATTGTGGTCCGACACCCGAGGCTGGCGCCTCGGCGCGCCCGCGCGCAGCGCGTGGCGCTTCGGCGCTCAGACGGTCTCGCTCGAGCAGCGGGGCAACGGTTTCTCGGGCTCGGTGGACGAAGTCGAGCACACCCTCGAGCACATCGCCCGGGCACCGGAGGCGCTCGCGGTCGAGATCGACGGTCGGCGGGTGCGGGCGCGCGTGGTGGAGCTCGGTGGAGCGCTGCACCTGTATCGCGACGCTCGCCATGTGGTGCTGCGAGCTGCGCAAACCGAGGACACGCTGCAGGCATCCGCGCTCCATGAGGCGGGATCGCTTCTGACGCCGTTGCCCGGCACCGTGGTCGCGCTGCATGTCGAGGCGGGACAGAGCGTTGCAGCGGGAGCCGCCCTCGTCACCGTCGAGGCGATGAAGATGGAGCACACCCTGAAAGCGCCGCATGCCGGCACCGTGACTCGCTTGCCCTACGCGGTGGGTGATCGAGTGGCCGCCGGCGCGATCCTGGTCGAGCTGAGCGAGAGCTGAGCGCGCGCTGAGCGAGCGCTGAGCGCGGAGCGCCGAACGCCGTCAGTGCGCGCTCTGCGCGGCCGCGACGGCGAGCGCCTCGGCAGGCGCGGGCAGCGGCGGCAAGCTCACCTTGAAGCGCGTCTCGTGACCTTGCAGGCTCGCGAGCGCGATCTTGCCGCCGGCCTCGTGCACGTAGCGGCGCACGAGCGACATGCCGGTTCCATGGGGCGGCTCGTTCGGGCCGTGCGCGAGCGTGCTGTAGCCGGACTTGAAGATGAGCTTGATCGCCTCGCGATCGCGCAACCGCGCCGCCATCTCGCCGGTGATCACACCGCGCTCGATGGCCACCGCGCGCACCTGATCGGGGTCGATGCCCCGGCCATCATCCTCGAACAGCAGCTCGAATCCGCCGTCCTCGAGGTTCTTGAACTCGAGACGCAGCGAGCCATGAGGCGGCTTGCGCGCATTCTCGCGCTCGGCAGTGGACTCGATGCCGTGCATGACGGCGTTGCGGATCAGCTGGATCGCGACGTTCTTGATGGCCGCCTGGTACTCCTGCGGCACGAGCTGCAGGCCTTGACACTCGAGAGTGACGCTCTTGGCATGCTCCTGCGCCACGTGCTCGCACAGCGCTCGCAGGGTGCTCTCGAGACTGCCCGCGGGCGCCGAGCGCAACGCGCCCGGAACGTTGCGCGCCGGGCTGCGCTCGGCGGTGAATTTCGGCGCCTCGATCACCTGGGTGCCGTTCGCGGTCATGCGCGGCGCATTGGCCGTGGCGGTCTCGGCGCGCGTCGGACCTGCGGAGACGGTCAGGGCACGCATCGAGGCAAATTGGCCATAGAGCAGATCGAGTTTCACGGCGAGCGGCAGGAAATCGCTCCCGGAAAGCGCGTTGCGGCTCCGTAGCTCGTGCAGCGAATCCTCGAACTGGCGGGCGGCCGTCTCGATCGCGCCGAGCTTGAGCGCGGCGGCGTCGCGGCGCACGCGATCGACCTCCTCGAGAGTCTCCTCGAGCTTGGCGCGAAAGGCATCCTCGGCGCGCGCCGGCTTCTTGATGACCGCATTGATGGTTTTCATCGAGGCATCGGTGCGCTGCAAGAAGGCGGCGAAGCGGGTCGGGCCCGCATGCAGCACGCTGCGCAGAATCTCCGCCTGCAGCGCGAGCTGTGATCGAAGCTCGTCGAGCTCGCGCGCCGACTGCACGCGCAGCGTGATATCGCTCACCCGCACCAGCCACAGGCGCGGTCCCGGGCCCTCGAGGCGGTGGAAGCTGAACGAGTAGTGCGCGGACTCGAACGAGCCATCGCCGCTCGGCAAGCGCACCTCGGTGTCCTCGAGCGGGTTCGTGATCGCATCGGGCGGTGCGTCGGCGAGCAGTGCGGCGAGGAAGGTGCGCGCGGCGGCGAGCGTCTTCACACCGACCAGCGGCACGAGGAGCTGCTCGAAGCTCGCGTCGAGGAAGCTCGTGCGGCGGAACAGGTGGGCCGCGGCGCGCGAGACCTGCGGCTGCAGGCACCCTTTGGCATCCATGAGCAACAGACCTTGCTCGGTATGGCTCAGGATGGCCTCCGTCACCCGATTGGAGGCGTCGAGCAACTCGCGCTTCTCGCGCTCCAAGCGTTTGGCGGAGATGAACATCCCCCTCAGGGTGCCAAAGCGGCCCTGCGGGGGTGATGACCGCGGTCACAGCCAGGACAGTTTTATGACACCTGAGGGCGCGGGCGGGGTCGGATGTGATGCAGGTCTCGCACCGCGCTTCAGGCGACGGCCGCGACCGTGGGGCCGAGATCGGCCAGCAGCTCGTCCGCGGAGCTGTAGCGCTCCGAGAGATTCTTCGCCATGAGCCGATCGACCAGGGCTTGTTGCAGTGCCACATTAGGGGGCAGCCGCGGGATGGGCGCGCTGGCGTGCTGGGCCATGATCTCCATGGCGCTGCGCCCGGAATAGGGACGCTGACCGGTGAGCATCTCGTAGAGCATCACGCCGAGGCTGTAGAGATCGGTGCGGGCATCGACCCGATGGCCCTGCGCCTGCTCGGGGCTGATGTAGTAGGGCGATCCGAGCACCTGGCCGGCCCCGGTGGTGTTGCCATCCTCGAGCGAGCGGCGGGCCAGGCCGAAGTCGATCAGCACCGGCGAGTTATCCTCGCGCAGCATCACGTTCGCCGGCTTGAGGTCGCGGTGCAGGATGCCGAAGACGTGGATCACCCGCAGCGCCTCGGCGATGGCGCGGAGATAATAGAGACTCTCATCGATGCTCATGGGATTGCGCAGACGGTCGCGCAAATCCCCACACGGGATGTACTCCATCACCAGGTACTGATGCTGCGGCAGCTCGCCGAAGTCGTAGATCTCGGCGATCGCGCGGTGCGCGATGCTCGAGATGATCTCGTATTCGCGCTGGAAGCGCTCCGCATCGTCGAGCTCGCGCTGGCTGGTGCCGCGGCTCATCACCTTGAGCACGACGTTGCGCCGCAGGCGGTCGCTGCGCGCGAGGAACACCTGGGAGAAGTTGCTGGTGGCGATCTCCTTGACGATCGAGTAGCCGGGGACGTGCACCGAGGGCGTGTCCGCGGCCGGGGTGAGCAGCGCCTCGGCGGCGGCGCTGGCCGCCTGCTGCTTTGCACACGCCTCGCTCACCGCCTTGAGCAGCGAATCGCGGGTGATGCGCGAGAGCGGCAGATAGTCGCGCGCGCCGCATTTGAGCGCGCGCACCGCCGAGAGCTCGCTGCCGTGCTCGGCGAGCACGATGGTGTGCAGTTGCGGCTGGGCGCGCACCATCTGCACGATGTAATTCAGGCCGCTGCTCGCCAGAGCCTCGTTGCTGAAGTCGATCTGCAGCATGACCGCATCGGGGGCGCGCTCCTGGACGAAGCGGGCGAGCGAGCCGGGGTCGGTCGCCGGGGCGGTGGTGACCTGGGCGCTGGGCCAATGGCTGGTGACGTGATGGGTCAGCCACTGCAAGCGCTTCGTGTCGCTGCCCACCACCAGCAGGATTGGACCAGAATCGGGCATAAGCTGTAATCAGATCAAGGGGCTGCCAGACTAGCTGCTGGCCGACCTGCTCCGCCCGTCGGGATTTCACAGTTTCCGACCCGCCGGCGGCCCACCCGGTGGGGAAAGGCTCTTCAGGGCAAAAAAGACGAGATTTGCCAGGCATTAAGCTGGAAAATCGTCTTCGATGCCCCAAGCACCGAGTCAGGCCTCGGGGGCCTGTGGGTCGGCGGGAAATGGCCCGCGGGTAGCAGTGTAAGGATCAATGCATGGGTAGTCTGCGGATCTGGTTGCTCGCGGCGGTCGCCGCCCTCGGGGTGATCGTCGTTCATCGGCACTCGCCGCTCGAGGCCGAGGCGGCGCGCGCGAGGCTCATGACGAGCGTTGCGGCTCCGGCAGCGGAGGTTCCGACGCGCCTTGCCCCGAGCCCGGCGCCGGCCAGCCCGCCTGCGGGCGCCGTCACGGGACTGCCCGATTTCTCGGGTCTGGTCGCCGACAACGGCGGCGCCGTCGTCAACATCAGCGTGCTCGAGAAGCCGACGCGCCTCGGCAGTCTGGGCGATGAGGGCGAGGAGGATCCGCTTCCTCAGTTCTTCCATCACTCGCTGCCCGCTCCCGAGCACATGCCGCCGAGCCACGGCATCGGTTCCGGGTTCATCATCAGCCCCGACGGCTACGTGCTCACCAATGCGCACGTGGTGGCGGATGCCTCCGAGGTGACGGTCAAGCTCACCGATCGGCGCGAGTTCGCGGCCAAGGTCGTGGGCGTCGACAAGCGCAGCGATGTCGCGCTCATCAAGATCGGCGCCAGCGGGCTGCCGACCGTGCGCTTTGGCGACCCGGCGAAGATCCGTCCGGGCCAGTGGGCGATCGCCATCGGCTCACCGTTCGGCTTCGACAACAGCGTCACCGCGGGCGTGATCAGCGCCGTGGGCCGGCCGCTGCCCGACGACAGCGGCGGCTCGTTCGTCACCTTCATCCAGACCGATGCGGCCGTGAACCCGGGCAACTCGGGCGGTCCGCTCTTCAATCTCGACGGCCAGGTCATCGGCATGAACTCGCAGATTTTCAGCCGCACGGGCGGCTATATGGGAATGTCCTTCGCGATTCCCATCGACATCGCGCTGAACGTCAAGGACCAGCTGATGCGCACCGGCAAGGTCAACCGCAGCCGCATCGGCGTGTCCGTGCAGGACATCGGCCAGCAGCTCGCGCAGTCCTTTGGCCTGAGGGCTCCGCACGGCGCGCTGATCAGTGCGGTCGAGCCGCAGAGCCCCGGCGAGCGCGCGGGCCTCAAGCCGGGCGATGTGATCATGAGCGTGAACGGACACCCGATCGATCACTCGTATGATCTGCCGGCGGTCATCTCGCAGCTGCCGCCCGGCAGCGAGGCGCGCCTCGATGTGTGGCACAACCGCAAGTCGGTGCGGGTGGCGGTGCGCACCGTGCTGCTCGAGGACACGCCCGCGCAAGCCGCGCGCAACACGGGCAACGAGGATGGCGGCAAGCTTGGGCTCGCGGTGCGCCCGCTCGATGCGAGCGAGCAGCAGGAGCTGCACACCCGCGGTCGGCTGCTGGTCGAGGAGGTCACGGGGCCCGCGCTCGCGGCGGGGCTGCAGGCGGGCGACGTCGTGCTCGGGGTGAACGGCGCGGGCGTCTCGAGCGTCGCGGAGCTCAAGCGTGAGGTCGCACGGGCCGGCAAGACCGTGGCGCTGCTCATCCAGCGCGAGAATGCGCAAATCTACATCCCGATCGACGTCGGCTAGGGCCGCCGTTCCCACACTCGTGAACACGCTCGAAGCCGCAGCCGGTTCGATCGCCTCCGGCGAGGCGCCGCACGCTCCCGCCGCGCGGGTGCGGCCGGCTGCACCCTTCCTGCCCACCTCGCGCGAGGAGATGGCCGCGCTCGGCTGGGAGCAATGCGACATCATCATCGTGACGGGCGATGCGTACGTCGATCATCCGAGCTTCGGCATGGCCATCATCGGCCGGGTGCTCGAAGCGCGGGGTTTTCGCGTGGGCATCATCGCCCAGCCGGACTGGCACTCGACGCAGGACTTCACCGCCCTGGGCGCGCCGCGGCTGTTCTTCGGGGTCACCGGCGGCAACATGGATTCGATGGTCAATCGCTACACCGCCGACCGGCGGGTCCGGAGCGATGATGCCTATACACCGGAGGGCCTGGGCGGCAAGCGGCCCGACCGCTGCGTCATCGTCTACACGCAGCGGCTGCGCGAGGCCTACAAGGGCGTCCCGATCGTCATCGGTGGCATCGAGGCGAGTCTGCGGCGCATCGCGCACTACGATTACTGGGCCGAGCAGGTCAGGCGCTCGGTGCTCATCGATGCGAAGGCGGACCTGCTCGTCTTCGGCAACGCCGAGCGGGCCATCACCTCACTCGCCCAGCGGCTCGATGCGGGCGAGGCCATCGAGGACATCACCGACTTGCGCGGGACTGCTCTGGCGAGGCGCTGCGTGCCCGAGCACTGGATCGAGATCGACTCGACCTCCATCGACACGCCGGGACCGGTGCATACCCCCGTGAGCCCCTACGCCTCCGAGCTCGAGCGCCGGGCCCAGGGGACGCAAACGCCGCTGGCCGCGGCCCCGACCGAGCATACGGTGGTCAGGCGCCCGCGTGAGGTTGCGAATGAGGATCGCGCTCGCAGCGTGATCCGGCTGCCTTCCTTCGAGCAGGTGTCCTGTGACGCCGTCCTCTACGCCCACGCCTCTCGGATCCTGCATCTTGAATCCAACCCCGGCAATGCGCGCGCGCTGGTGCAACGGCACGGCACGCAGGAGGTTTGGCTCAATCCACCCCCGCTGCCGTTGAGCACGGCCGAGATGGATGCCATCTACGAGCTGCCCTACGCGCGCCGTCCGCATCCGCGCTACGGGAAGGCGCGCATCCCGGCTTATCACATGATCCGCTTCTCGGTGGCGATCCAGCGCGGCTGCTTCGGCGGCTGCACCTTCTGCTCGATCACCGAGCACGAGGGGCGCATCATCCAGAGCCGCTCGCAGGACTCGGTGCTGCGGGAGATCGAGCAGGTGCGCGACCGCGTGCCCGGCTTCACCGGCGTCATTTCCGACCTCGGCGGCCCGACCGCCAACATGTACCGCCTCGCCTGCAAGAGCAAGACGATCGAGGCCGCCTGCCGGCGGCCCTCGTGCGTGTATCCCGCGATCTGCCCCAATCTCGACACGGATCATTCGCCCCTGATCGAGCTCTATCGGCGCGCGCGCACGCTGCCCGGGGTGCGCAAGGTGCTGATCGCCTCGGGCGTGCGCTACGACCTCGCGGTCGAATCTCCGCAGTACGTCGAGGAGCTCGCGACGCATCACACGGGCGGCTACCTCAAGATCGCCCCCGAGGCGCTCGCGGAAGGGCCGCTGTCGAAGATGATGAAGCCCGGCATCGGCGCGTATCACAAGTTCAAGACGCTCTTCGATCGATACTCGCGCGCCGCCGGCAAGGAGCAGTATCTCATCCCGTATTTCATTGCCGCACACCCGGGCACGACGGACGAGGACATGCTCGAGCTGGCGATCTGGCTCAAGCAAAACGGCTTCAGAGCCGACCAGGTGCAGGCGTTCCTGCCCTCACCCATGGCGACTGCGACCGCGATGTACCACTCGGGCAAGAATCCATTGAAGCGCGTCACGCGCTCGAGCGAGAACGTCATCGTGCCCAAGGGAATCAAGGTACGCCGTCTCCACAAGGCATTTCTGCGCTATCACGACCCCGCCAACTGGCCGCTGCTGCGCGAGGCTTTGAAGCGCATGGGACGCACCGATCTCATCGGCAACGGCAAGCAGCATCTCATCCCGGCGTACCAGCCCTCCGCGCGGGCGGCTGCGGGCGCAGCGGGGCGGCCGTTTCGCACCCAGCACACCGGCTTGCCGCCGCCCGCCGCCCGGCCGGGCATCTCCCGCACCCCGCGCGCCCGGCGGCGCTGAAAAGGCCCGTGCAATTCGCTTGCTCCGGTCCCTGCGGAGCGATTAAAGTTCGCCGCTGCCTAGGAGCCTTGCGTGGGTAAGATCAGGCGGGCTCCCAGCGGTTTCCGGCCGCAATTCATCGACTTAAAAACTTTCGGGCGGGTGCGTGACGCTTGGGTGCCCCTCAGGAGCCTGCGAGGGCGGGGCGCTCTGCGTGCGGAACATGGATAAATGGGTCGTTCATAAGTTCGGTGGCTCGAGCGTCGCGGATGCGAGCTGCTTTCGGCGCGTGGCCGACATCATCGAGGCCTCGACGAATTCCCGCGAGGCGATCGTGCTGTCGGCGTGCCGCGGAGTGACCGATGCGCTGCTGACTGCGGTGACTCTGGCCGAGCGCCCCGGGGGCGATACCGCCGCGGCAGTCGCGGAGCTGCGCCTCAAGCACATCAAGCTCGCCGCCGAGCTTCTGCCCGCGAAGGAACGCAACGAGTACCAGGCGTTGATCGAGCGCGACTGCCGCGACATCGAGGGCGTCCTGAAGACGGTGCGCCTGGTGAAGGCGGCGACCTACTCGATGCGCGACGTGATCGCCGGGTTCGGCGAGATCTGGTCGACGCGGCTGTTCGCCCCGCTGCTGCGCTCGCGCGGCAAGGTTCCGGGCGAGGTGCTGTGGATCGATGCGCGCGAGATCGTGGTGGTCGAATGGGGGCCGCTGGGACCCGCGGTTCAATGGCCGGCCTGCGAGCAGCGCCTCCGCGAGCGTGTGCCTGCGGACTTCAGGGGGCGCCTCGTAGTCACGGGCTTCATCGCGAGCACGACCGAGGGTGTGCAGACGACGCTCGGGCGCAACGGCAGCGACTTCTCGGGCTCGATCTTCGGTGCGCTGCTCGATGCCTCCGAGATCGTCATCTGGACGGATGTCGATGGGGTGCTGTCGGCCGATCCACGTCTCGTGCCGCATGCGCAACCGATCGACCAGCTCTCCTACAACGAGGCGATGGAGCTCGCCTACTTCGGCGCGAAGGTGATCCATCCGCAGACCATGGAGCCTGCGATCGCGCGCGACATTCCGATCTGGATCAAGAACACGTTCGCGCCCGAGAAGCGCGGCACCCTGATCTGCTCGCACCCGGTCTCGGCGCTGAAGGTGAAGGGCATCACGACCATCGATCCCGTGGCGCTCGTCAACCTCGAAGGGGCCGGCATGATCGGTGTGCCGGGCACCGCGCACCGGCTGTTCGGCGCACTGCGCGATGCGGGCATCTCGGTGATCCTCATCTCCCAGGGCAGCTCCGAGCACTCGATCTGCTTTGCGATCCCCGCGGCGCAGGCCTCGAAGGCCGAGCAGGCGGTCCGGCGCGCCTTCGAGGCCGAGCTGCGTGACGGGCAGATCCAGCAGGTCGGCGTGGGGCACGACCTGTGCATCCTGGCCGTGGTCGGTGACGGCATGGCGGGGGCGCACGGCGTGGCCGCGAAGGTCTTCAATTCACTCGGTGATTCGGCGATCAGCGTGCGCGCGATCGCGCAAGGCGCCTCCGAGCGCAACATCTCGCTGGTCGTCGACGGCAAGTTTGCCGCCAAGGCGCTGCGCGCCGTGCATGCGGCGTTCTACCTGTCGCCGAATACGCTCTCGATCGGTCTCATCGGACCGGGCACGGTGGGCCGTGCGCTGCTCAAGCAGATGGCCACGCAGCTCGATCGATTGCGCGCACTCAACCTCGACCTGCGGGTGCGCGGCCTCGCGGACTCGAGACGCATGCTGCTCGCGGAGAGCGCGATCGACCTGGGCAGCGCGACGCGCCGTCTCGAGGAGGCCGGAGAGCCGCTGGATCTCGAGCGCTTCGTGGCGCACTGCCAGGCCGATTACATCCCCCACTGTGCGATCATCGACTGCACGGCGAGTGCTGCGATCGGGCGGTGCTATCGCGACTGGCTCGCGCGCGGCATTCACATTGTCACGCCGAACAAGAAGGCGAACAGCGGCGCCTACCCGGATTATGTCGCACTCAAGGAAGCGGCGAGAAATACCGGGACCCACTACCTGTACGAGGCGACGGTCGGCGCGGGGCTGCCCGTGATCCAGACGCTGCGCGACCTGTGCGAGACGGGCGATGCGGTGTCGAGCATCGAGGGAATTTTCTCCGGAACGCTTGCCTATCTCTTCAATGTCTTCGATGGCCGCGAGCCTTTCTCCTCGATCGTACGGGCCGCGAAGCAGAAGGGCTTCACGGAGCCCGACCCGCGCGAGGACCTGTCGGGAATGGACG
>Ga0070734_10006011_pt1 | contig 10407 bp, 9 predicted proteins | sample Coa_R1_8_FD_66444 | JGI IMG/M metagenome (GOLD analysis project Ga0070734, IMG submission 66444) | Surface soil microbial communities from Centralia Pennsylvania, which are recovering from an underground coalmine fire - Coalmine... | ecosystem: Environmental > Terrestrial > Soil > Unclassified ... | reverse complement strand
CACCGGGTCGGTTTCGTCCAGTAAGGACCTGCACGCCCTCATCCTCACCGCCCTTCAGTCCGCCGTGCGCGACCTGCAGGCGACGGCAGGATACGTGATGCTGCTCGACGAAGAGAACGGTAACCGGCTCACGCCGGAGGCCGCGTTCGGCCTAGACGGGGAGTTCGAAGTACCCAAGCCCGTCGACCTCGGCTCTGGTATGTCCGGCTATGTCGCCAAGATGGGCCAGCCGATCCAAGTTCACGACGACGGAGGCGAGAGTATCGACTGCGACGGCATCGATCTGCCCATTCGCTCGGCGGTGAGCGTGCCCCTGATCAACCGCAGCTTCGGCTCCCACGGCCAAGCGGCGCGCGAGGAGATCCTCGGGGCCCTAACCATCGTCCAGTGCGCCCGCGCCGGCGTCATGCGGGACGAGGACATGGACCTGATGATGAGCCTGAGCGCGCTCATGGCCTCGGCGATCGCGAACACCCGGATGAAGGAGCGCCAGCGGGCCACCTTCGTTCGCACGCTCGAAAGCCTGGCGACCGCGCTTGAAGCTCGCGATGAGTACACGAAGGGTCACTCCCAGCGGGTTTGCGATGTCTCGATGCTCATCGGCCAGCGCATGGGCTTTGGAAACGAGGCGATGGAGGAGCTGCGAATCGGCACGACCCTTCACGACATCGGCAAGATCGGCGTGCCCGACGCAATCCTCAACAAGGCGGCCCGCCTCACCGACGAAGAGTTCGAGCTGATGAAGGCGCACCCCGTGATCGGTTACGAGATATGCAGGCCGCTGATGCTCTCCGAAGGCGTCCTGATGCTTATCCGGAATCACCACGAAAAGCTTGACGGCAGCGGCTATCCCGACGGACTAAAGGGCGGCGAGCTCCCGCTCTCGCTTCGCGTCATCTGTGTGGCCGACGCCTTCGACGCCATGAGCTCGCGCCGTCCCTACCGGAACGTCATGGACATCAAGGCGGTGATTAGCGAACTCAGCCGCGGGGCGGGAATCCAGTTCGACCCCGTCGTCGTCGAGATGCTCAAAGACTTGCTGCAGGGTGGCCACCTCAACGAGGTGTACCGAACGCAGTGGGACCACCTCAAGGGAGAGGCTGCATGAATCGCGGCGTCTCACCCGAGTCCCGTGTCGTGACCTCGCTTGGCGTGGACATCGGCACGCGCATGACCAAGGTGATCGGCCTCGCCGCGAAGAACGGGAACTTGGAAATCCAAGCCGCCATCAACTTCAAACTTCCGGCTGATCTGATCGTCAACGGCGTCGTGCAGGAACCCAAGACGTTCGGGCGCATCCTCGAGCGACAGCTCTTGCCGACCGGTTGCCGGTTTCAAGAAGCCGTGTTCTCGATCCCGACCAATCTGGCGGTGCTCCGGTGGATCAACCTTCCCAACCTACCGATCGACGAACTGAGGCAGGCGGCACGTTACAAGGTGAAGCGTCACCTCCCCTTTCCGGTCGAGGAAGCCTACGTCGAGGCAACGCCGCCGGCGATCGAGGAGTCCGAGGAGACTGGGATTTCGCTTGTCATCGCCGTACGTCGCGACATTGTGGCGAGCCGAGCCCAAGCGATGCTTTACGCGGGCTTGACACCAATTCGCGCCGAACTCGAGGCGCAGGCGATTCTGCGGGTTATCGAGCGCCGACTGAACACCCTCAGCGTGCTGTGGCGGGACGCCTCACTCACCATCATCGACATCGGCGGCAGCAACACCCACATGTACGTGGTGCAGAACCAGCGCCTTCAGTTCATGCGCGGTGTGAAGTTCGGAGCGAACCTGTTTGGCCAGGCGATATCGGAAGCCTTGGAGCTGCCGTTCGAGGAAGCGAGCGAGCTGCTTGCGACTCCCGGCGCCCACCTGGACGACGACGGGATCGCGACGATCCCAACCGAGGATGGACCGATCCGGGTCAACGTGAGCGAGCCCCTCGACAAGCTGACCCGGGAATTCATGAGGTTGCTGCGCTATTTCCGCTCGCTCCACCCGGAGCGGAGCTACGCCGGCATCCTGGACCACATGGTGGTGTGTGGCGGGCTCGTCGGGCTCGACGGGTTGTGCGGTTATCTCGGTAAGTGCTTGGGCCTGAAGGTCGAGAGCGCCCAGCCGATCGCCGGCGTCATCGCAAAGTTCAACAAGGAGTCATTTCAGAGCATTTCAAACCGGCAGGAGGCCCTGGCGGTGGTGATGGGGCTGGCCCTGTCCGGGATTAGCCAGCAAGTTAAGGAGGAGGAAGGCGAGCATGCAGGACGTGAGTTCTCCTGGACAAGCGCGGCGTAGCGGCAAGTCCATCAACCTCGAGGCGAACATCCTCTCGGAATGGTCGGGGGCGACGAGCATTGTTCGCCAACGGATTCGCGTTCGCCTCGTGACTCTGGCCGCGGTCATTCTGATCGGATTCGCCGCACTTCCGCAACTCAATGACGTGTCCGCCCGGGCTGCGACCCGAGCCACCGCCGCAAGAGCCCGCAACGCGCAGTGGGCGAAGGTTGCCTCCGAGCTCGAGCGCAAGGCGAAGGCGGGCGAGCCGATGGTGCAGGCCTCCAAGATGCTTGCCGACTCCAAGCGGAACCTGGACACCATGCTCGGGAACGTTCGGCTGGTTATCAACTCGGTTCCCACGAGCGCGGCGTTCGACACGCTTCATGTTGAGGCCATGTCGGCACAGCTCACCCTGACGTGCAAATCCGAGGCTGAAAGCACGAGCGCCGGCCAGGCCTTCGTCGACGCCGCGTCCAAAGGCCCGAACGTGATGTACGCGGTCCAAGCTTCGACGATGAAGAGCAACGTTCTGCAGGACGACGGGGTCGCGTTCGACTTTATCAAGCGGGTGAATCTGGAGCCATGACGATCCGCGTAGCTTCTCAATCGTTCCTCGACCTCCTCACGCGTATCTTGCTAGCCGCGTGCGTCCTTGTGGGCGGTTTGATGGCATTCCTCGGCGTGCGAGCGGTGCTCGATTCCAGTTCCGCAAGGTCGCTCAACGCGGAAAGCGCGGTTCTCGAGCAGCAGGCGAAAAAGCACGCCGCGGAAATGGCCAAAATCGACGCGCCCGGGGCACAACGAGTTCGGGGACTCGATGCGCTACGAATCCTTCAGGATGCGGTGACCAAAAACGCCGTCAACCACGGCTGCACGCTTGCCGAATTCAAGGCGGCCACTCAAACGGCCCCCTATACGCCGCGCTACAAGCGCGAGACCCCGGACGAACCTTGGTCGCAAATGGATGCCCACTTCACCTTGGTGGGTCGTCTTCGCGCCGTGATGGAGACGCTCCAGTGCCTGAAGGATGCGCCGGTTGCGTTCGAAATAGACGGACTAAACCTGGCCCGCGAGCACATCGATGCGAACGGCACGACCACGGTGACGGCTCAAGTCGACCTCCGAGCCCTGAGTCAGGGAGCATCCGCATGACGATCGGCAATCCCAAGCACGCCTTGATCCTCGCGCTCTTCGCGCTCGGTGCGATCGCGTTCTTCATCATCCGGCTCATCCCCGCCGCTGCGCCGCCTGGCGGACTTCAGGCAAGCGCATCGACCCAACGCGAAGTTGCACAGGCAGCGCCGCCGGCGCTGCCGACCGAAGTCCTGCGCGACGCCTTTTCGCACCCGCGCCTTACCGAGCGCTACCTCGAGTCGCTGCCACCTGAGCAGCGGACCGGTACGGGTTCGGACACACTGGATTTGGTGCCTCTCGGCTCGCTAAAGGGCGCGTTTGCCCGGCTCCCGGAGGCGCCGGCAAGCGGGGCGAAACCTAGTGATATTGCGGGATCGGCCCGACAACATGAAGGGAGGCCGAAGTCAAAGATCGTCCTCAAGGCCATCATGCGCGCCGGAAAACCATTGGCATTGGTTTCGCTAAACGACAAGGACGACGTAACCGTCGGCCTTGGCGAGTACATCGACACCGAGCACCGGGTCACCCAGTTCAGCCAAAACGCGATCCAGCTTTCCTCCGATCTAGGCAAGGAGTGGCTCTATGTCGGCCACGAGGTGATTGAAAAGTGACGACTGCCCTGCTTGCGCTTTGGTCTTGCTGCGTTGGCGGCGACGCCACGAGCATGGATGCTGCACGCGCCAAACACCACAAGGCGGCTGTCCACCGGCGTCACATCGCCGCTGCGAAGAAACAGGCGCCCGATCTTGCCAGCCTGCTTGGCCTGGCCGGTTGGAGCCTTGCTCCCGCGCCGGGTTTGGAGCCGAAGGCGCTGCGCGAGCGGGCGGGGCCATCGAGGATTGCCGCCCGAATCCTCACGCCTACGACGACCGAGACCAAGCGCAGCGCCAAGAAGCCGGCCCTTAAGGTGGCGCCGGAGCTGCAGCTTTGCTCCCTCAACGTCGCCGATTACGAGATCCAGAAGTTCCTTCCGCTGCTCACTCAGCAGACCGGCCTGAACATTATTCTGATGACCAACTCGCAGGCCAAGGTGACCATGCACGTCGAGAAGATGCGGCTTATCGACGTGATGCGGCATGTATGCGCCCTCACCGGGTTTGCCTACATCAAAGCCAGCGACGCCTACGTCATCGCCCCCGCCGAAACGCTCAAGGCCGCGTATCCGGCCGAGTGGACGGCAACGCACCCACCGCAACCGGTTAGCCCGGCCGAAGCCCCGCAGCCGGTGACCCAGACTTACGTGGCCAATTTCATGGCGGCCCCGCTGCTCATCGAGTCGATCAAGAAGCTCATTCCAACGGGACTGGAAATGCTCGCGGCCCCCGGCGCCGAAAGCGCAGGAGCCGTGGCGGGTCGCACGGTACTGCTCCGGGGACCCCAGCCGACCGTGAACGCGGCGATCGACATCGCGAAGCAGCTCGACGTCTCCCCGCCGCCGGTCACCCAGACCTTTGTGTCGAACTACATCAAGGCCGGCCAGCTTGTCGACGCGATCAAGAAACTGATCCCCGCCGGGCTCGACGTCATCGCCGGACCGGGCCAAGAGACACCGAATCTTTCGAACATCGACACGAGCTCGAAGACCGGGCAGGCGTCGGTCCAAGTAACCCAGGAAACCGTCAACACCGGACCGGCAAGCCGGACCGTCATCCTACGCGGTCCCCAAGCCCTGGTTTCCGCTGCCATCGATCTCGCGAAGCAGTTGGATCTTCCCCGGTCTCAGGTCTCGATCGCGGTGACCATCCACGACATCTCCGACGATGCGGTCAAGGACCTGGGCCTCTCGTGGAACTTCACCGACCTCACGCTGAACGAGACACCCGCCGCCAACGGAATTGGGGTTGGAAAGGTCACCCGCAACCCGATGACCTTCGATGCCGCGATCAAGGCCCTCGAAACGCGCGACGTCGCCCACCTCATGGCTTCACCCAACGTATCGCTCCTCGACGGCGAGAAGGCGTTCATTCTGATCGGCGACCGGATCAATTACCCCGTTCTGACGGGTTACACCGCCAACAACTCTCCGATCTTCAGCGTGAACACCGAGCGCGTGGGCATCTACCTTCAGGTCGCAGCGAGCATCGCCTCGGACGGCTATATCACCCTGACCCTCTACCCGCAGGTCTCCTCGATTACCGGCTACCTCAACGTGAACGGCGCCAGCTACCCGCAGGTTTCCTCCCGCGAGGCGCAGACGACCCTACGCGTCAAGTCAGGTGACGCCATCGTCCTCGGCGGTCTCCTCCAGGATCAGGACATATCGAACGTCGACAAGGTGCCGATTCTGAGCAGCATCCCCTTCTTCGGCGAGATGTTCAAGCACCGGAAGAAGACCAAGAGCAAGTCGCAAGTGATCATCACGATCAAACCGGTCGTCGTGCCGCAGTCTCCAAAATGAACCTCGACAAGCCGATTGCCGAGATCTTCGCGGAAGAAGGGTATGTCTCGCGCGAAGAGCTGAACCAGATCTTGGCGAGCCGCCAGGACACCACCGAGCATCTTGGCGACCTGCTGGTCCGGCTTGGCCGAATTACCCAGCAGCAGAACCTGAAGTGCCAGGGCTTGCAGCTCGGCGTCCCGTTTGTGGACCTCGCGCGAACGGAGGTTGACCCCGACGCGGCGCTGATCGTGCCCCATTCGGTTGCCCTCCGCCTACTTGCGATTCCGATCGAGAGGACGGACGTCTCCGCGAGCGTGGCGATGGTCAATCCGCTCGACCTCGCCGCTCTCGACGAATTAGCCGCGATTTCCGGTCTCGACGTCGACCCGATGCTGGCCACGGAAGAGGACGTTCGCGATGCGATCTACCGCTCGTTCGGCGCCTATGACGACCTCGGCGAAATCGTCGGCGAAGCCGTCCGGGGCGTGGACCTCAAGGGCGCGAAGCTAACGGTCAAGGAAGAGGAAGAAGCTCCGGTCAATACGTTTGAGCTTCGAGACGTCATCGAGGGCGCGCCCGTCATCAAGCTCGCGAACGCGCTCCTGGTGCGCGCAATTTCGATGCGCGCGAGCGACGTCCACATCGAGCCCCAGGCCCGGCGCGTCCGCATCAGATTCCGCATCGACGGCCTCTTGCAGGAGGTCATGGCGGTGCCGAAGGATCTTCAAAACGCGCTCGCCTCGCGAATCAAAATCATCGCGAACCTGGACATCGCCGAGCGCCGGTTGCCGCAAGACGGCCGCTGTACGCTCGTCGCCCCTCAAGGCGAATTTGACTTCCGCGTTTCGACCTATCCCAGCGTCCACGGCGAAAGCATCGTCATCCGAATCCTCAATAAGCAGGGAGCGATGATCTCGCTCGAAAGGCTCGGAATGTCCCCGGAGGTTTGGGAGCGGTTCCTCCCCAAGATCGAGGACCCGCAAGGTCTCGTCATCGTCAGCGGCCCGACCGGCTCGGGAAAGACCACGAGCCTCTACGCCGCGGTTCACCACCTGAACGCGATCTACCGGAACATCATCACGATCGAAGACCCGGTCGAGTACCAGCTCGAAGGCGTCATTCAGGGCAACGTCAACCCGAAGTCGGGCATCACCTTCGCCAACGGCTTGCGGACAATTCTTCGCCAGGACCCGGACGTGATCCTCGTGGGTGAAATCCGGGACGGCGAAACCGCTTCGATCGCGATCGAGGCAGCGTTGACCGGCCACCTCGTGCTGACCAGTCTTCACGCGAACGGCAGTGCCAGCGCGCTCATGCGACTCCAGGACATGGGGATCGAGCCGTTCCTTCTGGGCGCGAGCGTTACGTGCAGCATGGCCCAGCGCCTCGTCCGCCTCGTCTGCCCGAAGTGCAGCGAGCAATACTCACCCGAGCCGGCCGGACTCGAGAAGCTAGAGCTCCCCGCCGACGGCGTGTACATGCGCGGGCGCGGTTGCGAACATTGCGCACGGTCGGGTTATCGCGGCCGGATCGCCATTTATGAAGTGCTCGACATCACGTCGCCGATTCGGCGACTCATCTTAAGCGGCGCTCACCCCGGCGAGATCCGGGATGCCGCGGTTGCGGAAGGAATGCCCTCGCTTAAGCAAGATGCGTGCTCGAAGATTCTGGCTGGTCAGACGACGATCGAGGAAGTGATCCGCGTCATCGCGGGGTGATTTGATGCCTGTTTTCAAGTACAAGGGGTATGCGGGCGGTGGCGGCCAACTCTCTGGCGAGATCATGGCCGAGACCATCGAAGAGGCAGAGCGCAAAGTCTCGGCCCAGGACGTCACGATCATCTCGATCATCCCCGCCGGAATGCGGCGCGGAGGGCACGGCGCCGACGGCGCGCCCCGCCGGGTGCCCTTGTTTCAAAAGCGGGTTTCCGAGGCGGACGCCGCAACCGTGCTCCACAACCTTGCCGTGATGTCGGAAACGGGCGTGCCGTTCATCGAAGCGCTCGACGCGATCATCGAGAGCGCCCGCACCCCCAAGATCTCCGCCGCCATGGAGGTCGTCAAGAACGACGTGGTCGGCGGCAAGCCCCTCTCGGCGGCTCTGAAGGACGTTCCGATCATGTTCCCGCCGATGATTTGCGACTTGGTTCGGGTAGCCGAGGAAGCGGGCCAGCTCTACACAGCCCTCGAGAGCGGCGCCGGTTACTTGGAGCGCGCGGCAGACTTGCGCCGCCGCATCCTTCAAGCGATGCTCTATCCGGCGATCATGCTCTCGGTTGCCCTCAGTACGGTTGCCGTCTTAGTCGTCTTCGTCATGCCCAAGTTCGCCGACATCTTCATGAAGATGAAAGCGGACGTGCCCGCCTCTACGAGAGCAATGCTCGGGGTGGGCGACTTCGTTCGCAGCCATCCCTTGGGCACGATCGGCCTAATCGTCGGGTTCGCTCTCGCCGTCCGCGCGATCATGAAGACCCCGTCGACGCGCCGCGTGGCCGTGTCGTTCTTCCTCAAGGTGCCCGGGCTTGGGCCGCTCCTCCGGGATTTGGCCCTGTCGCGCGCCCTGCAGTCGGTATCAACCTTGCTCGCCGGCAACGTCCCGGTGATGGAGGCGCTCGAACAGGGCGCCAACGTCGCCGGAAATGAGCAAGTCGCCGATGCGTTTCGCCATGCCCGCGACGTCGTGGAGCACGGCGGTTCGCTCGCCGAAGGGATCGGCCGAACGCCGATCATGCCAAAGCTACTTGTCCAAATGGTATCGGTAGGCGAGCGAACCGGCCGGTTGCCTCAGCTTATGGTAGCGACCGCTAACAAGATGGATGAGGAAGCCGGTGCGCGCCTCAAGGCGATGGTCGCCTTGCTCGAACCCGTGATGATCGTGGTGATGGGCGTCGTGGTAGGCACAATTACCATCTCCGTCATAACGCCGATCTACTCGGTTATTCAAAACCTAAAGTGATTCGGAATCCGAACCGATAAGAGACTTAGACGGGGGCATTTGAACTAATGCGAAATTTGCGTAACAGTCGGCTGGGCTTTACCCTGGTTGAACTTCTCATCGTCATCATCGTGATTGCGGTTCTTGCCGCGATCGCCATTCCGAAGTTTGTGAACTCGAGCGCGCGCAGCAAGGAAGCTTCGCTGCACGCGGATCTCAAGCTGTGTCGAGACGCGGTCGAACTGTTCCACAACGACACCGGCGCGTATCCCGCGGTCCTGACCGACCTGGCGGCTACGGCGGCGCCGGCGAACGGCAAGGACTCGACGGGAGCATCCTACGCGATCACGGCGTCGAACTGGAAAGGGCCTTACCTGGCCTCGGTTCCGAACGACCCTGTGGCTTCGGCGGCGTTGACCTACTCGATTACCTCACCCACGGTGGGGCAGGTGAACGCGACGGCGAGCGGCAACGACTCAGCCGGCGTTCCCTTCAGTTCGTACTAAGCTTTCGATCAAGTGCCCGTTCGGCGGCGTGACCCATCGGGTCACGCCGCCGCTTTTCGCGTTTCACCCCTCCAGGCGTCGATACATCACGTAAACGTCAACCTCGCCCTTGGAGGGATGCCGGAAGGCGCCGGGGAGAACGCCCACCCTTTCGAACCCGAATCGCTCCCACGTGGCCACTGCGCGCAGGTTGGTGGAGACGACGAAGTTGAATTGGATCGCGCGGAAACCCCGCTGACTCGCCCGCTCGATCGTATGCGCGCAGAGTGCTCTGGCGACTCCATTGCCCTCGGCTTCCCCGGCCGTTGCATATCCGCAGTTTGCGACGTGGTCGCCGCCGCCCAGATGGTTCGTCTTCAGGTACGCCGTCCCGACCACAGCGTCGGCTAACTCCGCGACGAAGACCTCCGCGTCACCCGCGCTCCACATCTGGAGCGCCGCTTCGCGCTCCAGGTCCCGTGGCCAGGCGTAGGTTTCTCCCTCGCGAATAATGGGCTCGAGGATCTGCCACAAGCGGGCTCGGTCCCCATCGCGTGCCAGGCGAATAGTGACTTCGGAGGTCGGACGTTCCTCGCCCGCCTCCGACTCAACGCTCACGTCTTGCTCCTCGCGACTCAGAACCGGTAGCCGAGGCCGATCGAGTAGAAGTTAGGCGCCATGTTTGCGTCGACGATGAAGGAGTTTGTGTTGACATCCTTCAGGTTAGTCGCCAACTGCATGTGCCGGAAGTCCAGGTTCAGGTAGAAGCCTTGGGCGATGGCGATGTCGGCCCCGATCTGATAGCACGTGCCCGTCATCCGATGCGTTACGCTGATCGAATTTCCGAGCGCGCTCAGGCTCGTTTTTGTGACGAACGATTCCGCGACGCCCACCCCGACATACGCGTTTACCGGCATTCGAGGTACCTGATAATGGTATTGCGCGGTGAGGGAGGTGGGCATCTGGGTGATCGTGCCCAGAGGCGCCCCGAACAGGAGGTTGACCTTTGTTTGGAGCGGAGCGCCGACGCTGAGCTCGACCGCGAAGCCCCTCTTGAACAGATAGGAGAGGTCCCCCTCGAGACCTAGCTTCTGCTCCACGTGGAGGTCGTTTGGCCCGAATCCTCCGCCCAGATAGCTGAAGGGATACGAGTGGTTCGCCGGCACAAAATAGCTACCGCGAATTCGCCCCATCCACGGCCCCGGCGCC
>Ga0070734_10006009_pt1 | contig 10411 bp, 9 predicted proteins | sample Coa_R1_8_FD_66444 | JGI IMG/M metagenome (GOLD analysis project Ga0070734, IMG submission 66444) | Surface soil microbial communities from Centralia Pennsylvania, which are recovering from an underground coalmine fire - Coalmine... | ecosystem: Environmental > Terrestrial > Soil > Unclassified ... | reverse complement strand
TCAAGCCCGGCGGACGCTATGTCATGCACGATCTGTACAAGGTCGGCGGAACCCCGGCCGTGCTCAAGGCTCTGCTGGAAGCCGGACTGTTGCACGGTGAATGTCTCACCTGCACCGGGGCAACGCTCGCGGAAAACCTCAAGGATGTGAAAAGTGTGTACCTGCAAAAACAATCCGTGGTCCGGCCGCTCAATGATCCCATGCATCCTTCCGGCCACATCGTCATCTTGCATGGCAATCTGGCTCCGGAAGGGGCGGTGGCCAAGGTGGCCGGACTTCGACAACGCCGGATCACCGGCCCGGCACGGGTCTTCGACGGTGAGGAAGCTTGTTTCGAGGCCATCCAGCGGCGAGCTATCAAACCCGGCGATGTGGTCGTGATTCGTGGCGAAGGACCGGTGGGGGGACCCGGCATGCGCGAAATGCTATCGGTGACCGCGGCTCTCGTCGGCCAGGGGCTTGGCGAAAGCATCGGCCTGATCACGGACGGCCGCTTCTCTGGCGGCACACACGGCCTGGTTGTGGGCCATGTCGCGCCGGAAGCGTGGGTCGGCGGGCCGCTCGCTTTTCTCAAGGACGGCGATCGCGTCACCATCGACGCCGAGGCGAAGTCGGTTTCCGCGGAAATCGATGAGGCGGAGATGGCCCGGCGCCGCAAGGGCTGGGTACGGCCGGAACCGCGCGTCTCCCGTGGCGTCCTCGCCAAATACGCCCGCACGGTTCGATCGGCGTCCGAAGGGGCTGTCACGACTTGACGAAAGGCACCCGGAGCACTGCATCATGGCCAATACCGATTCGTCGCCGCCGGTTCCCCCGAGCAAGGAGCAGCTCAAGCAGGCATTCAAGGCGTTCAAGAAACGTCTCAAGCTCACGCGCCTGGATGCGGAATCGCAAATCAGTGGCGGCCCCCTGAGCAGTGGCCGGGATTCGGGTATCGTCGCGATTCAGCCACCCGGCGATTTTCCACAGGCAGTGTGGGAGGAGCTGGTCCGGCAAGGCAGGCTCAAGCCCGCCGGGCATGGAACCTATGAGCTTGCAGAGGAGTGAAGGAACGTATCTGAATGGTTTTCCCGCCTGGGTTTTGCGTTCGGCAGGGACCACCGAACGCAAAACCGAGGCGGCGACAAGGTTTTGAAACTAGCTCTTTAGATGTCGTAGTACAGGGCGAACTCGTAGGGATGGGGCCGCAGACGGATGGCGTCGACCTCTTTTTCCCGCTTGTACCAGATCCAGGTGCTGATCACATCGCGGGTGAAGACATCCCCTTGGAGCAGGAATTCATGGTCCCGTTCCAGGTTGTTCAAGGCTTCATCCAGCGAGCCGGGCGCCTTGGGCACCTTGGCCAGCTCTTCCGGCTCCAGGTCGTAGATATCCTTGTCCAACGGCTCGCCGGGCTTGATCTTGTTCTTGATCCCGTCCAGCATCGCCATCAGCATGGCTGAGAACGCCAGATAAGGATTGCTCGAGCCATCCGGGCAGCGGAACTCGACCCGTTTGGCCTTGGGACTGGGGGAATACACCGGAATCCGGATCGATGCCGACCGATTCCGGCGGCTGTAGGCCAGATTCACCGGAGCTTCATAACCGGGGACCAGCCGCTTGTAGCTGTTCGTCGTCGGGTTGGTGATGGCACACAACGCCGGGGCATGCTTGAGCAGACCACCAATGGCGTACATCCCCATATCGGACAGCCCGGCGTAACCGGATCCGGCGTAGAGGTTGGACCCATTCTTCCACAGCGAGCTGTGCACGTGCATGCCGCTGCCATTGTCCATGAACAGCGGCTTGGGCATGAACGTGGCCGTCTTACCATACTTCTTGGCCACGTTCTTGATGATGTACTTGTACTTGAGCACATTGTCGGCCATCTGCACCAGCGGCGCGAAGCGCATATCGATTTCGCCCTGACCGCCGGTGGCTACTTCGTGGTGTTGGGCTTCGATCTTGAGCCCACACTGGATCATGGTCAGCATCATCTCTGAGCGGATATCGTGCAGCGCATCCGAGGGCGGCACGGGGAAGTAGCCTTCCTTGTACCGTAGCTTGTAGCCCAGGTTGGGCTTCTCCTCGCGGCCGGTGTTCCAGGCGCCTTCGGAGCTGTCGAGGTAGTAGTAGCCGGAGTACTGGGTTTGGTCATAGCGAACATCATCGAAGACGAAGAACTCCAGCTCCGGTCCAAAATAGGCCGTGTCGGCGATGCCGGTGGACTTCATGTAATTGACGGCTTTGCGAGCGACATTGCGCGGATCGCGGGTGTAGTCTTCCTTGGTGAGCGGATCCTGAATATTGCAAATCATCGTCAATGTCGTCTCTTTGCAGAACGGATCGATGAAGGCGGTTTCTGCAACCGGCATGACGAGCATATCGGACTCATTGATGGCTTGCCAGCCGCGGATGCTGGAGCCATCAAAGCCGAGCCCTTCTTCAAAGACGGACTCCTCCAAGGCATCGGCGGGAATGGTGAAATGCTGCCACAGCCCCGGGAAATCCATAAACCGCAGATCGACGGCCTTGACCTCCTTTTCCCGAATCAGGGCCAGAACTTCTTTGGGTGTCACGAGCAACGACCTCCACTTGGATGGAACCCTCCGCCAGCCACATCGCCGGGCGCAAGGGTATCGCGGACCATAATATCAAGGCAAGTTATAGGGATGGGGCGATAAATGCCCATATGAAAATGGGGGACGCTCGCCCTTTCTCGTTTCCTGGCAAGTCGAAATGCAGCGCCGGCTAGATGGCCCGGCTCTCCTCGAGCCCGCGTCCCGAGGCCGCTTTCTTCATCCTGAACCAGTCTGACTTCTGGAGGCTCTTTTTGCTATCACGCGGCTCAGAGATCCTGATGAAAGGAGCGTCCGATGTCCTGCTTGGGGCAAGGGAAAAACGGCGTGATCGTCCTGGACGAAGATGCACCGTAACTGGGGTGCTAACGGAAGTTGGCGATGCCTTTGCAGCACCAAAGCAACGTACCGCTTTCTTGATCTGGTTTACTGTGATGGACGATCTCTAAATTGATGCGTTGACTGCCGACCACCCCTTCGAACAGGCCGGCTTTCATGCGCTCGTCAAGTGAAGGCTTCCACGGCCATGATATAATCAAAAGCATGGAACGCCTCAACAAGCTCTTGGCCCATGCCGGTCTCGGTTCCCGGCGGCATTGTGAAACGCTCATTACTTCCGGCCGGGTCGCCATCGATGGCCACACCGTTCGCGACCTTGCCACGAAGGTGGACCCCGACAAGCAGCGCGTCAGCGTGGATGGCGGACCGGTCCGCGCGGAGCGCTCCGTGTACTGGCTGGTGAACAAACCGCGTGGCTACCTCTGCACGAACCATGATCCGGCCCGCCGGCCCTTGGCCATCGACCTGGTGCCCCAGATCAACCAGCGCGTGTATACCGTTGGCCGCCTCGACGAAGACAGCGAGGGACTTTTGCTGCTGACCAACGATGGCGATTTGGCCAATCGCTTGATGCATCCGCGTTTCGGCGTCGAGAAGACCTATCAGGTGCAGGTTGTCGGCATTCCTACGGGGGAAGACTTGCGGCAACTGCTCAAGGGCGTCTGGCTGAGTGACGGCCATGTCCGGGCCAAGCAGGTCAAGCGCGAGAAGAAGCAGGGGGGCAGCACCTGGCTGCGGATCGTCCTGAACGAAGGCAAAAACCGCGAGATCCGCCGGATGCTAGCCCGCTTGGGCCACAAAGTGGTGCGGCTACGGCGCATTGCTCTCGGTCCGTTGCGCCTGGGAACGCTGCTGCCCGGCCGAGCGCGCCGGCTGACCAAGCCGGAGGTGGATACACTGAAGCAGATCGCCCAGCACCGGGAGCGCGTGGGGCAGGAACAAGAATGACCCGGCTCTTCCACGGCGGTGCAGCGATCGCGGCCAACCGTCGCTTGGCTCGTGACACCTACTGCATCCGCCTCCAGGCTCCGGAACTGGCTCGATCGATCCGGCCGGGACAGTTTCTCATGCTGCGCCTTCCGGGCACGGCAGACCCCCTGTTGGGCCGGCCCTTCGCTCTTTACGATACCGTCCTGGACCTCCAGGGGCAGGCAGTTGCTGTGGATGTCGTTTACCTGGTGGTGGGCAAGCTCACCGCTGTGCTGGCCCGGTTGCGCCCCGGCGATACGCTAGAGGCCTGGGGTCCGCTCGGCAACGGCTTTCCAGAGCTGATCGGACGGGACCATGTCGGTCTGGTGGCCGGCGGCATCGGGCAGACTCCTTTCCTGGCCTATGTCCGGGAATTACTGGGTGAACGCGGCTATGGGGGCCGTGCCGCCCGCCGGACCGCCCAGCGCGTGTCGCTTTACTACGGGGTGCGCACGGCGGAGCTGGCAGCCGGTATCGACGATTTCCGCGCCGCCGGTGCCGCCGTCCACCTGGCCAGCGATGACGGCAGCCTCGGCTTCCGGGGCTACGTTACCCAGCTTCTCGAACAGCAAGAAAAGCCGAACCACGTGATCGGTTGCGGACCTGAGCCGATGATGAAGGCATTAGCTGGGCTGGCGCGCCAGTGGGGTGTCCCGTGCCATCTGTCGCTGGAAACCCCGATGGCTTGCGGAGCCGGCATTTGTTTCAGCTGCGTGACGCGCATCCGCCAAGGCGACGGTTGGGATTATCGCCGCGTCTGCATCGATGGACCCGTCTTCGATGCCACTTGCCTGGCCTGGGAAGAGCAGCGGAACTAAGGTCGGTTCGGGTGAGCTGCTCCTACGGAGATTGCCGTTTCTGAAAATGCTCCTCCATCGCGTTACAATGGTTGCAAGGCTCGTCTGCCGTTGGATGTCCGGCAGCTCGTGCAATCCCGGCGAAGGGTCGGCTGGATTCTTGGCCGAGGCTGGATCATGGCTTCACCATTTCCTGGGGCAAGACGAAGTCCCTCTCGATCTGCCATTGGTGTTCAACCGGGTTTACAATAGCGGACCCCTACCGCCGTGGAGCGGTCAATTACAGGCAACCGCCGGAGCCGCCGTTGGTCGGTGATCCGCTCGCCTGGGGCGAGCAGCTACTGCATGCAGCTGTCCCCAACCCGACTTCCGCATGAACGCAGAGAATCCACTCACCCTTTGCTCTTAGCCGCACGCAGCAGCTGCCACAATCCGTTCAGCCGTTGCCGCAGCGTGGCCCCATGGCTCCATTCGAGCAGCCCGCGAAATCCCGCAACGGAGAGGGGACGCTTTCCCACAGCCGTATCGTAGTGCAGCCGCAATTGGCCGCCGCGCACGCTGACAAGTTGCGGCACAGTCATTTCTAGCAGACCTTCCGCTCCCTGCGTCACGCCCCAGCCGCTCTCACCGCGGCCACCAAATGGCGTCGCCGGGTGAGCCGTGGGAAGTACGACATCGTTGATCGTCACCATGCCGGCGCGGAGATGGCCGGCCAGGTGCAGTCCCCCGGCGGGATTGGCCGTGAATACCGAGGCACCCAGCGCATACGGGCACTGGGCGTCCATGTGCAGGGCTTCTTCCAACGTGTCGAACGGCAGCACGGCCATCAGTGGGGCAAAAGATGCCTGCTGACAGATCGCCATTTCCGGCCGTGCATCGAGCACCACCGTAGCCGGGATGACCCTCGGGTCGCCGCTGCCGTTGGTATGTCCCGGCGTCTGGAGCAAGCGTGCGCCGCCGGCCAAGGCATCGCGAATCAGGTTCTCTGCCTGCTTCACTTGGGTTTCCAAAGCCAGCCGCATAGGCTGAGCGTCCGCCACAAGGGACTGAAGCGCTGTGGTGAAATCCGGATAGAGGCGGCGGTGAACTAAGATCCGACGGGAAGCCAGGCATGTCTGGCCGCGATTCACCGTTGCACCAAACCAGGCTGCCGGCACGGCCAAGTTGAGATCGGCGTCGTCGAGCACAAACATGGCATCACACCCGGACAACTCCAGAGTCGAGGTCACCAACCGTCGGCCTAATCGTTCCGCCAGTGCACGGCCGGTGGAGGAAGAGCCGGTGAAGACGACATGATCGAGATCGGCCTCGGCCAGCTCTGGACCGGCCGCGCGGCTCGCGGGCAGCAAATGCACCAGCCCTGAAGGATACCCGGCACGCTCCACCAGATCGAAGAGGATGCGGGCGCTGGCAGGGGCGACTTCGGACGGCTTCCAAAGAACGCTGTTACCGGCGGTCAATGCCTGAACGATCTGCACGCCGTTGAGCAGCAGCGGATAATTCCAGGTGCCAAGGATGCCGACCAGACCGCGCGGACGGCGGTAAACGCGATCGCTCTGCGGCCAGAGCCACAGCGGCAGATGGCGTCTCGAAATCCGCCTTGGCTGCAAGATCCGGTGGGCTTCACGCTCCAAGAATCGGCACGCCGCGGCCAGCGGCAAGAGTTCGCCACCCAACGTTTCCTCAACCGGTTTGCCCAGATCGTTGGCCACGGCTTCGCAGAGCGACTGGGATTCGGCGGCCAGCAGATGGCGAAGGGCCCGAACCGGTCGCAGCCGTTGCCGCACAGGCAACGCCGCCCAGGTTGGCTGTACTTCCCGAGATTGCTGCGTGAGGGCAGCGAACGGACCAGGCAACATGCGGGAATGGATCATGAGCGGTATCCTGATTCCATGGGCTTCGCAGACGGGTCGAGGCTCCCGACTGCCGGTGCACTTTACGATAAACGTAACCGTCTCCGACCTCAAGGAGGTAAACGATGGGCTTTGATCCGCTCCTGCCGCCGCCGTTGCTGACTGCAGATCTTCCAGGGATTGGTGGCCGAATCAAACAATTCCCCGAAGATTTTGAAGTCGAGGAGATTCCGGCCTACGAGCCCTGCGGCACCGGGGAGTATCTTTATCTGTGGATCGAGAAGCGCGGCATGGGGGCCGAGTTCTTCATCCGCCAGGTGGCTCGGCGGCTGGGCATTTCGCCGGGCGAAGTCGGCAGCGCGGGGCTCAAAGACCGGCAGGCCGTTACGCGCCAGATGATTTCGGTGCCTGATGTCGGCGAAGAGCGATTGCCTCAGCTCGATGGCGAAGGGATCCGCGTTCTTCGAATCAGCCGGCATGGCAACAAGCTGAAGCCGGGGCATCTGCACGGCAATCGGTTTCGTATCCTGATTCGCGATCCCGTAGCGGCCGACGAACGGCTTCCACCCCTACTCGACCGATTGCAGCGACAAGGCTTTGCCAATTACTACGGGCCGCAACGCTTTGGCCATGCTGGCGAGACCGTTCAGCTCGGTCTGTCCTTGCTCGGCAGTTCGTGGAACGCGGAACGGGGAACGGCGAAGGCTGCCGGGCGGCGGATGCCACGCGCGCCCTTCCTGCGCCGGCTGGCGCTTTCCGCCGCGCAGGCGGCCCTGTTCAATCACTACCTTGGCCGCCGCTTGCAAGATGGCTTGCTCCCTACCGTCATGGCCGGCGATGTGATGGCCAAGCGGCCCTTCGGCGGTTTGTTTGTTGCTGCGGATGTGCCCCAGGAGCAAGCGCGCTTTGAGGCCGGCGAGACGGTGCACACCGGGCCGATTTTTGGCCGCAAGATGTTTGCAGCTGCGCACGCTGCAGCTGCGCGGGAAGCCGCCGCCCTTGCCGATGCGGGCCTGACAACGGGAGCGTTTTTTGGTTTCGGCAAGCTCTTGCAAGGAACGCGGCGACACAACCTGGTTTACCCCGATGAGTTGGCCGCCGAACGGATTGCCGAAGGGGTTCGCCTCACGTTCCGTCTGCCAGCGGGCAGCTATGCGACCGTCCTGCTCTGCGAGATCATGAAAAGCCAAACGATGGCGACGGAAGAGGAGGCATCGTGATACCGTCGGCGACGAACATAGCGGATAGAGCAGCCCGCGACGAAGTTTTGCGCGCTTGGACCGCTGAATGCCTTTGACCCACCCCGCGCGCAGCAGGGAGAATCTCTTAGCAGGGAGAATTCGATGTCGTCAGTCTCATCGACTGCATGGGGGACAAGCGTGAACATCGCCGAATGTACGGTTCCGGAAAAAATCCTTCTGGCCGCACATCAGCTGGAAGAACAGGGTCAGTCGCCGTTCAGTGCGGAAGCACTCGTCGTGGCGGCGTGGCAGAAATTCCCGCGCACCTTTGGCCTGAAGGGCTACACCGAGGAGTATCCCGACTCCAACAAGGTCCTCAGCAGCATCATGGGAGAACGGGGCCTGACCCGCCGCGGCTGGCTCTCCAAGATGGGGCAGAAGCTCTATGCCCTGACCTGGGAAGGCAAACAGATGGTGGTCCGCCTCCAACAGGGTGGCGAGCCGCCGCCCCCGGCCAGCGCGGTGAAGATCACCCGCGACTGGGAAAAACATCTTCAGACGCTGTTCGGCAGTTTGGCCGTCAAGAAATTCGAAGAAGGCCTTCGCAATGAAGTGACCTTCGCCGAGGCATGTCGGTTCTGGGGGATCACGGAAAACCTGCACGGCGAGGCGCTCACGGCGCGGTTGGACCGTACCCGAGCGATCCTGGCCGATGTGGAACGCGTCCTCGGGACGGCGAGTGCCGAGCTGAGTAATGGCCAGAGCATTTCCAAGGATGATTTGAACTTGCTGACGGCAGTCCACCAATATTTGGCGGACCGTTTCGCGCGCCATCTTAGCCTGCTGCGGAGCCGGGCCGCGCGGAGCTAGGTACCGCATCCGGAAAGCGCAGCATCGACCCCGCGACATAGTCGGCGTCGATTTCGATACTGATCCAGGAGCGTTCCAGCGTCTGGGCAACCTGACCGGTCACGTTGCTGCCGGCGAACGGATCGAGCACGACTTGGCGCGGTTCGGTAAGAAAGCGAATAAAGAATTCCGGCACCCCGGGCGGAAAGCGGGCCGGGTGAATGGGCAGGCCGGCCCGCCGGCAATCGTGAAGATATTCATCATTCGAGCGGGTATTGGGGATCGTCAACAAATTGGGTGGGATGGCCCCGCCGTTGTCCCGGCGAAAGTGCGGCCCAATATCATGCTGCGAAGGCCGCCGCGCAACCTTGTATCCATCCTTCAGCAGCCGGCGCATCGAAGGACTGTAGGGCCGCAGCACGCGCCGGTTGTCAGCCCGGGGCGTTGCGGTCTTCGAGAGCCACCAGAGCATGTTGACCGCGTCCTTGACCCGGGTTCGCCGGATGGTGACCCATTCAGCGGGCGTCGGTAAACGCGAAGGGTTGTACCAGTAAAACTCCTGCGCCAGGCAAAAGAGGTGGGCCAAGCGTAGGATCAACTCATACTGGTACAGCGAGCGCGTGCCACTGCCAGGATTCCAGGCGCCGCCCAGTTCCAGAACAAAGCTCCCGTCTGGTTTCAGGATTCGATGGATCTCGCGCGCAAACGGCCAAAACCATTCCACATATTCGCTGGCCGCCACGTTGCCGTAAGCCTTCTTGCGGCGTAGGGCAAACGGCGGGGACGTGAGCACCAGGGCAATGGAGTTGGACGGCAGCCGGCGGAGCACGTCCAGCGCATCCGCATGGTAGGCCCGGCCCCGATGCGTGGTGTAAGCGGGAACTATGCCGATTTCCGGCACGCGGCACCCCTGCCCGGTTAAACGAAGGTATGGCATCCCTGCCTGGTCCTGAACACAGGACCAGACGATGACGGCCGGACTATAGCAGCCGCCCCTGTCCCTGCCTAGATCAGCCATCCCACTCATTGCGCCTACAACCAGAATTTTTCAAAGCGGCTCTTGCACAATACCTCAGCTGTATTTACACTTGAGCATGGCGGAACATTCAGCAACCCTGGCGGTTACGACCCTCCTGCCTCAGGAAACTCTCCCACCCGCCAACCGACCGGTATGGCCGGCATACGTTGCGAAGAGCCAATGGTAGCAAGGGAAAGGATTTTGCGCACGATAAAATAATCTGTTTCCACGTGCCAGAGTTGGCCGATTTGGATCCCAGGTAGAAGGGTCTTTGCATGGTCAAGCGATCACTTTCCTTCGCCCTCACCCTCCTCATGCTCCTTCCCGGCGCGATTCGCGCCGAAGTCAAAGTGTCGGCCGCATGTCGCATCCGAAATCGTCCCCCCGGCCGGTGTGGCTGGTGCTCTCTCGAAACCCTTGCGCGGCATCACAAGATCGAGGCCCTCTACGGCTTGACCGAACACAATGCCTCGCGCTGCGATGTGAGCAACCTGGAGACGACCGTATCGCAGGCCGAGGTTCCTTACCGCATTCAGTATCCGGGCCAACGGAATCAGACGATTCTTCACTATGCCGTGGATCATGGCCTCGGCGCGGTGGTCGGCTTCCGCGAACTTTACCCTGGCGCCGGCGGCCACATTGTCACGCTCATTGACTTGACCGAGGATACCGTCCTCGTCATTGATCCCAACGATGCCGATGGCCGGACCCGGCGAATGAGCCTGGACCGCTTCCTCTACTGGTGGGACGGTTTCGCGCTGGTTTTGGAAGGGAGAACGGCCTTGGCGGCGGAATGAGCGTCCGCTCCAGCGTTCATCATTTCACCCCACCTTCTGGCATTCCGGGC
>Ga0070734_10006008_pt1 | contig 10412 bp, 7 predicted proteins | sample Coa_R1_8_FD_66444 | JGI IMG/M metagenome (GOLD analysis project Ga0070734, IMG submission 66444) | Surface soil microbial communities from Centralia Pennsylvania, which are recovering from an underground coalmine fire - Coalmine... | ecosystem: Environmental > Terrestrial > Soil > Unclassified ... | reverse complement strand
TCGGCAATCGGTTTGCCCAGCAGGTCGAGCAGTGCGTTGTGGATGCTCGTGTTCTTGATGCCAGCAGAAGTGAGAAGAAGCTTCATAGTGCCTTTCCTTGGTCATATCGTCGCAGAGTTGGTTATATCGCCGAGTCTACGTCACCACTGACTGCTTGCTCCGAGATGGAAGCGGCAGGTCGACGATGGTATGTTTTCCTTTGTGAAAAGAACCGGATGTAGTCTATGGGTTCCTATCCTGTATACTCTACAAGACCATCAAGATCCGGAAGGTTGTCACCTTTCCGTGGAAACATCGGCTGGCGCTTGATGGGCAGACGATTCCATGCCATACTTATCCAGGATGGCTCCCGGCATAATGCGGTAGAACAGGAAGGAACCAGATGGCTCACGCGGAGAGTACATTACCTGAAATCAGCGCACCTTCGGGCTGACGATGCCATGCTCAGCCGCATATTGCCGCAATCGCTCAGGCTCGGCATGTGGATCTGCCAGCGCAATGTAGCCATCCGGCCGGATGAGATAGAGCGCTCCGCGCATAAGGCCGGCTTGCTCCATGCGTTGTTGCCAGCCGAATGGATGGAGCGGGAGGTCAAGGTCCTTGCAGACTTCGGGCAAACGCCCTCCCGGCTCGCCATATACGTGGACCTGCCATCTGAGGGAAGAGAGTGGGGTGAAATTGTCGTCTCCGTGATCGGTTTCTACCCAGGGCAATCGGTCGCCCGCCCGAACACTCCCGGCGGCGCCCTGGCTCAAGGGACTATTGCGATAGTTCACCCCGATCTGCGATACGGTGTAGAACAGGAATCGCTGCACCGGAGCCAGGCGGAGCAGCCAGGGAACGATCAGGGGAACTATCCTTGTTCGGACCCATCGGGCGAGACCGCCTTGCCTGGTGATGAATGTGAATACGCGATCGGTCGTGGCAACCAATCGCCGCGCAAATGCCATGCGTTCAGGTTCATACGTTGCCAGCAGACGGTCGTCGGCGCTGCCGTTCAGCACGGCAGCAAGCTTCCAGGCCAGGTTAGCAGCATCTCCAATCCCGGTATTCATTCCCTGTCCGCCGACCGGGCTATGGATATGCGCCGCGTCTCCCAGTAGAAACACGCGCCTGTCATAGAATCGCTCGGCAACGCGGTGATGTACGCGATAGGTGGAGAACCAGTTCGATGTTGAGATTTGGAACTTCAGGTTCCGGCTGGCGCGTGCCTTGACGTCATCCAATGTCACTTCGCGTTGGGCGTCGGAGGACGCCCAACTAACGGGACCGATCAGACGCACATGGCCCGCTCCTTTGAGTGGAAAGACGACCAGGAAGTCCGCCTCCTCCAGATCCACATGGATCTCACAGTTCGCAGCCGGGCCTTCCGCGTCCACGTCCGCCACATAGAATAGCCCGGAATACGTACCGCCCGGAAAGCGCGTCGGCAACAGCTCACGCACGGTCGAACGCGCCCCGTCACATCCGGCCAGATAGGCCACTTCACAGGAGCTCTCGACCCCGTCCGGTCCCCTGACTTCCGCGCGGACCTTCTCGGTATCCTGTTCGAAACGCACCAATTCCGTTTGCCGCTCTACCCTGACCCCCAGGGCATCCAGCCGTGCGATCAACAAGCGCTCATGGGCATCCTGCGGGTAGGTAAGCGGAAAGGGGTAGGGGCTTAACCCCTCTCCAAAACGCCCAAGCGGCGCCCGAGCGGCATTGGAACCACCCACCCAGAGATTGACCGCCTGGACTTTAATACCGGCCTCCACGACAGCATCGGAGAGACCCACCTGGCGATAGAGTTCCAGCGTGCGCGCCTGCACGGCGACGGCGCGGGATGTGGTTCCCGGTTCGGAAGTCTTATCGATAATCCGAACGCGGATGCCGCGTTTCGTCAACCAGAGCGCGAGGACCAGGCCGGTAGGCCCAGCACCCACAATGAGGACTTGTCGGTCGTTCATTTGTTATTCGTCTCCCATGGTCATCGGCCCGATCGTCTGCTGAAAGAGACCTCAGCGAATGCATTGAGACCAAAACGAAAGTCCTCCTTTGCGTGCCATTTGTTCCCTGAATTTGAGAATTCTCTCGCGAAGAGAGATGGGCGCGATCCGCATCACCCGCTCTCCCGAGCAACTCTTTGTCAAGGTTCCCGTTCTGGTGGCGGAGGCGAAGAACGAGGACATGAAAAAGGGCTATGCACGGTGCATCGCGGAGATGGTAGGCTTCCGCATTGTGGTTGGCAACTGAGACGAATTGTCGGGAACAGCGTATTTCGGTGGGATGAATTTACTCTCAAGGCGATTTTCATGATCTCTGCAAGCAGGCATCACTACCTCGTGTTATGGCTCCTGAGTTCCGCATTTCTGCTGCGAGTGCTCGGGCAGATCCTGGTCGTGTTCCTGCACGTGAGTTTTCTGCCACCAGCCGAGGAGTGGTACTCCGGACTCATGCCCTATGGTCCGCTCCTCGTCTCCCAGATCCTGATCCTCGCACTGATGGTGAAGATCAACCTCAACTTCACGCGCGGGACCGGGCTGTTTTTCCGTCCCCATCGTAGGTTCGGCATCGGGTTGGCCATCTTCGCGGCGATCTATTTCGCGATAATGGTGATCCGTTACGCAGTCACTATGTCGCTCTATCCTCGTGAGCGATGGACGGGTGGTTCCATTCCTACGTTTTTCCATTGGGTACTTGCCGGCTACCTGCTGGTAATCGCTCTCCACCACTGGAAATACGGGCAACCGTCCGCGCGAAGCAAGCATCCCTCTCTGTTGGCTCGATTTGCCACCGCCACGGCGCGCGTTGTGGGTGTCTGCATCTTAATCGCAGGGCTTACCGGGTGGGCGGGCTACCTCCTCCTTCCCACTATAATCGCCCGGTATCTCCACATGCGCGGACCACAATATGCCGTAAGGATCGATCGCAACGTACCGCTCACCACGACGGATGGCATCCGGCTTGTATCGGACATCTACCATCCGCGCCGAGCCGGCCGCGCCACCCCTACTATTCTCGTGCGCATACCCTACTCGCGCACCTTCACCAACACTCTATTTGCTACTGTCCTGGGCAGGCTCTGGGCAGAACGTGGTTATACCGTCGTTATCCAGGGGACCCGCGGACGATACCAATCGGGAGGCGTCTACGATCCGCTCCGCCATGAGCGAGCAGACGGGATCGATACGCTGAACTGGATCGCCAGGCAGCCATGGTATGACGGCAGAATCGGGATGTGGGGCGGTTCCTACTTCGGCTACACGCAATGGGCAATCGCCGACCGCCGAAACCCAGGACCGACCGCGCTCATGATCCAGGAGGCCAGCACCGATTTTCACGGCATGTTTTATCCCGGAGGCGCCTTCTCACTCTGGAGCGCTCTGGAGTGGGCCGTTATGTCGCACGGACGCGTCGATGTGCCTCCGACGCCACAAAAGCTCGGAAAAGGGTTTGACGGCTTTCCTCTGATCCAGGCGGATGAACGTGCCGAGTGCGAGATCCCTTTCTTTGACGACTGGGCGCTCCGCTCGATAATGCAGTAGGAAGAGATGAGACTCAGATAATCAAGCTGCTGCGTAAGGCTGGAGCAAAAACCGGCCAGGAAATCAATACAGAGAAACGGAAGAATGATTAATGAAGAAACATCGCCTTCTCCTCATCGTCCTCCTGGTTCTGTTGGTAGTTGTCGGCCTACCGATGGGTTTGTTGGTGCGAGAGTACCGGCAGGAGAGGCTGAACCGGGAGTTGATCGAGGCCATCAAAGTCTATGACCCGCCAGCCGTCCTCGCTGCCCTCAAGGGCGGCGCAGACCCCAATGCGCGTGACTACTCTGACGACAAACCCCTCGCCTTCAGAGAACAAATAAAGCACCTCTGGGACAATATGCTACATGCCAACTCCAAAGCCGAACTCGATGTGCATGCCACTGCCCTAATACGGTGCTTTAGGGTCAGCCAAGAGTATTATAAAACTCTCCGCAAAACGCAGAAACTGCTACTTCTTGACGAACGAATGACAAAAAATAATCCAACACTCGTTAAAGCCCTCTTGGATGCTGGTGCCGATCCGAATCTTGGAGGCGATGGAGATTATCCGATCATATTGGCATCTGATAAAACACATGCCCCGGCCCTACGCCTTTTGCTCCAACATGGTGGCAATGTTCGACTGAAAGACGCCGAGGGGCACACTGCGCTCCATTGGGCAGCAGAGGACGGTAGTATGGAAGAGGTTTCTCTGCTCCTCGACGCTGGAGCCGACTGCAACGCGCAGGACGATTGGAACGAAACGCCCTTACACTGGGCGTGTGAGTGGAAGGGCCTTGAAGCCGTTCAAGCAATGCTTCGGCATCATGCCAATCCCAACTTACGCGATGATGAGGGGCTTACTGCTCTCGATTGGGCGTTGATTAACGATAAATCGGAAACATACGTCCCTTTGCGAAAAGCCGGAGCCAAAAAAGGCAAGGAACTCTCCTTCCAATCCGCCAAGCCACCGAAACACTGAGAACCTCCTTGAATGCCCTTTCCTGTTTGCTTCCAATTCGAGGAAATCGCGATGACAACGTTAGCAACCAGGACGAGTGCACTCGTTGTAAGCGCTCGGATCAGACAAAGGCTCTTCAGCGTCGCACGACAAACGGAACGCGAACACAGTCCGGAAATATGTAACTTAACCGCAGACCCGCTCCCAAATTGCCGACGGCCAACGCCATAAAGATCAAGAGTGAGGAGTAGATCTCAGGGCTTGGGTAGCGCGAAGGCGATGAATTTGCCGCCCTTCGGATCGTTCGGACGCCCTTTGCTCCCCTCGGCGCAGATCGCGACGAATTGCCGCCCCCCGACGGAGTAGACCGCCGGCGTGGCGTTGGCGGCGAAGGGCAGCGTGGCCTCCCACAGGAGCTTGCCCGTGGCCTTGTCGAAAGCCCGTATCTTGCGGTCGTAGTTTGTGGCGGCGATAAATACCAGCCCTCCCGCCGTGACGACCGGGCCGCCATAGCTCTCGCTGCCGGTGTCCTTCATGCCCTTCTCTGCCAGCTCCGGATACTCGCCGAACGGGATCTTCCATACGTATTCGCCGGTATTCAGGTCAATGGCATTGAGGGTGCCCCAGGGCGGAGTGATGGCGGGATAACCGTCCGGATCCAGAAACTTGCGGTAGCCGGTAAAGCGATAGTCCTGCGTTATGGCTGCCGGTTCGTCCGCTTCGATGGGTTTGCTCTCCCCACTCAGGACGTATTCCGCCACCGCCTTCACCTCCGCGTCGGAAAAGTTCGGGAAGCTGGGCATACGGCCCGCGCCCTGGCGCGTGATTTTGGAAATGGCGGCGACATCCCACTTGGGACCCATATTCCGCAGTTTCGGCAACTGGGGCGGCGATCCGGCAAGGGTATCGCCATGGCAGTTGGCGCAGTTCTGCAGGTAGAGCTGCCGCGCGGACTTCGCCGCCTCGTTCTTCACCATGTGCGAGGTCCAGGCCATCTCGTTCGCGTTCACGTAGAGGAGGCCCGTGTCGGGATCGAACGCCGGACCGCCCCACTCCGCTCCGCCGTCGAAGCCGGGGAAGATGACGGTCTCCTGATCCACCCGAAACGGCACGAACTGCCCGGCGCTATGAAACGTCCGGAACTGCTCCACGGCCCAGCGGTGCGCCTCGGGAGTCCGGTTGGTCAGGATGTCTTCCGTCAGAGCCTGCCGGGCAAACGGCGCGGGCTTTGTGGGGAGCGGTTGGGTCTTGGCCGCTACCTCGCCAGGCATGGAGCTTGGCTCGTACTTGCGATACTGGATGGGAAAGAGCGGCTTGCCATGGTCCCGCTCGAACAGGTAGACGTGGCCGGACTTGGTGGTCTGCGCGACGGCGTCTATCCACCTTCGCCCGCGTTTGACGCGTACCAGGGCGGGCGGCGCCGGCAAATCCCGGTCCCATATATCGTGCTTCACCACCTGGAAGTGCCAGACCCGCTTGCCCGTATTTGCATCGAGCGCCAGCATGGTGTCGGCGAAGAGATCGTCTCCCACCCGATCCGCCCCGTAGAAGTCGGCGGCTGCCGATCCGGTAGGCGCGAACACCAGTCCCCGCGCGGCGTCCACGGTCATTCCCGCCCAGTTGTTGGCCGAACCATTGACCTTCCATGACAATCGGGGCCAGGTCTTGTAGCCGAACTCGCCCGGATGGGGGATCGTGTGGAACGACCAGCGCATCTTGCCTGTGTGGACATCGTAGGCGCGGATGTCGCCGGGAGTACACGGCAGCGCTTCGGACACCCGGCCTCCGACGATGAGAAGGTCCTTATAGACGACCCCAGGGGTGGTTAGAATGATGGACTGCTTTGCCGGATCGCGTCCCACGTCCTCGCGCAGATCGATTCGCCCATTCATGCCGAAGCTCAGGATCGGTTTGCCGGTGGCGGCATCCAACGCATAGACATACTGCGTAACGGCCGCAAAGATGCGCCGCTCGGAGCCGTCCGTCCAGTAAGAGAGGCCCCGGTTCGGCCCGCGTCCGATGATGCCGGATTCGAATTTCCAGATCACGTCGCCCGTGGCGGCGTTCAGCGCGACCACGTTATGGTGCGGCGTCACGCCGTAGAGCACGCCACCCACCACAAGGGGTTGGCACTGGGTGCCGCCTGGCCCCTCATCGGGATCGTAGGTCCATGCGACCTGCAACTGGGAGACGTTCGCGCGGTTGATCTGGGTGAGACTCGAATAGCGTATTCCATCCGGGACTCCGCCATAACTTGCCCAATCGGTCTGGCTCTCCGGTTGCTGCCGTGCCTCTGCGGTCTGCGGCGTAACGCGCCCATACGAAAACAGCAGCAACACTCCAAACAGAGCGGCTCCTATCCCTGTACCAACCTTCATCGCTCATTCCTCTCCACATTATGTACTCTTGCTTATCAGGCGAGGATTTCGTTGACGACCTTGCCGTGGACGTCGGTGAGGCGGTAGTCGCGGCCCTGGTAGCGGTAGGTTAGCCGCTCGTGGTCTATGCCCAGCAGTCGGAGGAAGGTCGCGTTCATGTCGTGGATATGGACCGGGTCTTTGACGATGTTGTAGCCGAAGTCGTCCGTCTCGCCGAAGGTCATGCCGGGTTTGATGCCGCCGCCCGCCATCCAGCGGGTGAAGCAGCGCCCGTGGTGGTCGCGCCCGTAGTCGGTTTTGGTTAAGGTCCCCTGGCTATAGACCGTGCGCCCGAACTCCCCGCCCCAGACCACCAGCGTGTCCTCGAGCAGGCCCCGCTGTTTCAGATCCTTGATGAGCGCCGCGGAGGGTTGGTCCGTATCTTTGCACTGGACGCGGATCTGGCCGGGCAGGTTGCCGTGCTGGTCCCAGCCCCGGTGGAACAACTGCACAAAGCGCACGCCGCGCTCCGCGAGGCGGCGGGCCAGGAGGCAGTTTGCGGCAAACGTGCCGGGCTTCTTCGATTCGGGGCCGTACAACTCGAAGGTGGAGGCGGGCTCTTTCGAGAGGTCCATCAGGTCCGGGACGCTGGACTGCATCCGGTAGGCCATCTCATACTGGGCGATGCGGGTGTTGATCTCCGGGTCGCCGAAATCCTGCTCCGCCATGTGGTTCATCTGGGCGATGGTATCCAGCATCTGGCGGCGGCTGGCGCCGTCTATGCCCGGCGGATTGTTGAGGTAGAGGACCGGGTCGCCGCTGGAGCGGAGCTTGACGCCCTGATGCACCGAGGGCAGGAAGCCGCTGCCCCAGAGCCTGCCGAAGAGGGGCTGGTCGTTCGCGCCGTTGGAGGCCAGGGAGATCAGGACGATGTACGCGGGCAGGTCATGGTTCTCGCTGCCCAGCCCGTAGGAGAGCCAGGAGCCGATGCTGGGGCGTCCGGGCTGCTGGGAGCCGGTCTGGATGTAGGTAACGGCGGGATCGTGGTTGATGGCCTCGGTATAGAGCGACTTTACGAAGCAGAGGTCGTCAGCGACCTCTGCTGTGTGCGGCAGGATCTCGCTGAGCCACGCCCCGCTCTGGCCCTGCTGGGCAAATTTGAAAATGGTGGGCGCAATCGGCTTGGTTGCCTGTCCGGAGGTCATGCCCGTGAGGCGCTGGCCCATGCGGATGGATTCCGGCAGTTCGATGCCCCGCTTTGCCTCCAGTTGCGGCTTCCAATCGAACAGATCCAGATGGGAGGGCGCGCCGGACTGGAACAGGTAGATGACCCGCTTCGCCTTTGCGGGGAAGTGCGTCGCGGGCAGAGCGCCATGCAGGCCGACTTTGCCAGGGGTGGTACCGGGGGCGGCAAATGCCTCCTGCCCCAACAGCGAGGCCAGCGCGCCGACGCCTATGCCGCTTGCGGTCCGCCCGAACAGTTGCCGCCGGGTCATCAGCAGCTCATACTCACGTCTTGGATCCATTTTTACGCTCCGAGGAAAGCCAGGGTTCTCTTCACCCTCTTTGATGTCGCGCCACAGCGATTGTTACGCCGCTTATCAACGGCGTTGAAACGCCGTTCTGAGACACGAAACCCGCCTTCGCGGGTTCAATGTGCAGTCCGCGAAGGCGGACTTTGAATCTCAGAACGGGGATTTATCCCCGTTGATAGCCGCTTTCATCCCTACAGTGTACCACGTACCGCCGGGAAACTAAGGTTTGAGGAACTGGCGGATCAGCATTCCGGTGACCTCATCACAGATCTGGGCCGTCGCGCCCCCGCCCAGATTGGTGGCGGTCAGCACGGCGAAGTCCTTGAGGGGAGCCATCCAGACGAGGGCGTAGTTCAGCGTATTGGTGCCGTTGTGCCAGAAGACGCGCCCGCCGCCCCAGTTCCGATCCGTTACGACCCACCCTGCGGTGTAGTCTCCACCGAAGAGAGGTTTATGCAGCCGCTGGAGTGTTTCCGGTTTGAGCAGCCCCTTCTCCCCCCTCTCCCCGCGAATATGCAATAGGATAAACTGCGCCCAATCACCCAGAGCGCAATGGACCGTACCGGCGGGGGCGATTGCCGGTGGGTTGTCGCTGAGCAGGCCGGGCGCGATTGGCGTCGGCTTCCCGTTCTCCAGGTGATGCTGCCAGGGTTGGTCCGTTTTGCCTGGCTTGCCCATCGCTCCGAACCCCGCGCTCTTCATGCCGAGCGGCTGAAAGAGTTTCTGCGTGATGAGCTCTTCCCAGGCCAGGTCCGCAGCGCGCTCCGCAATCATACCCGCGACGGCGAAGTTCCGATTGCTGTAGAGAAACTTCGTGCCCGGCTCGCTGACCGGCGGATCCTGCAGGATCCGTTTGGCATAGGCCACACGCTGTTCCCTCGGCTTGCCCGGCAGACGGTGGACCTCCAGCAGCGACATGCCCTGCGGAGCGCTCTCCGAGGAGAACCCGGTGCGCTGCGCGAAGAGGTGATCCAGCCGCAACTGCCGGTAGGCCGGAGCCATGGTATCTGCCAGCTCGGGGAAGTGCTTCTCCAGCGGCGTGTCCCACTCCAGTTTCCCCGCCTCGATCAGCAGCCCGCACAGGGTAGATGTCATCGCCTTGGTGCAGGACCCCAGGTGAAATTGATCCCCGGCGGTCACCGGCGTCTTGTCGCCATACTTCCGCACACCCGTTGCGCCCAATCCCGCGATTTTTCCCCCTTTGAGGACGCAAGCCGCCAGCGCGGGCAGGTCGTACTTTGTGCGGATCGGCTCCAGAACCTCGGCGAGGTTCACGGTCGCATCCGGATTTGCCTGGGCCTCCACGGCCTCCCTGGGCAAGCCTGTTGCCAGCGCCGTTGCGCTCAACCCGCGTGCTACCTGCACGAATAGTTGCCTTCTTGTCGTTTGCCGCCCAGCCTGGTGTCGCGAATGCATACATCCTCCTTCTTGCCGGCCTTGTTGGCATAGAGCCGTATCTCACCCCCTCCGATGCCGCCGGTGAAGCCGCTGCCCGACTTGGCGCGGGTATCCGTGGGGCCATGCCCCGAAGTGCTGGAGTCGATGATGGTAACGCCATACCGCTGCTGGGGTCCCAGTCGATATGGCGTTTCCCACCGCCATAAATATTCTCACTTGCCCCCTGTAGGTTCTCCACGAGCTGCCGGGCTTCCTCCAATATCCAGGCACGGCCCGCTGATCATGACAATCGGCGGGCCGAATCGCGTTCAGGCGAAGGTTGCCGGATCAATCCGGTTGATTTTGATGAGCAGACCATCGGGCGATTCGATCTGCAATTGCGCGCCAAACGCTTCATCCGCCGCGCCACGCACGATCTTGATGTCCGCTGCTTCTATTTGACAATATTTTGTTTAATAAATGATGAATATTTTTCGCAATATAACGGATAATATGGCTTAGAAGTTCGTCAAATTATTGACATAACTTCGACAGTGATGTATACTCCCTGGAGGGAGTGGAGAAGAGGGATGCATACGATCAAGTTTGCTGCGCGCCATACGGGTCTGTCTCCGCATATCATTCGCACCTGGGAGCGGCGCTATGGCGCACT
>Ga0070734_10006007_pt1 | contig 10413 bp, 6 predicted proteins | sample Coa_R1_8_FD_66444 | JGI IMG/M metagenome (GOLD analysis project Ga0070734, IMG submission 66444) | Surface soil microbial communities from Centralia Pennsylvania, which are recovering from an underground coalmine fire - Coalmine... | ecosystem: Environmental > Terrestrial > Soil > Unclassified ... | reverse complement strand
CAATCTCCCCGGAAATGCGGTAACGCTTGCCAGATGGCGAGAGCGATTTCCTGCACCAGCTCTTCACGAATGCCGGCCACCGCCTCATAGCTCGAGGCCAGGCGTGAGATCGCGGCCCCGTGCGCAGCGAGAATCCGGTCAAACTGCTCTTCCAAAGCCCGACGCGTTGCGCTCACCAACGTGGGACCTCCCGCAAACCGATGCGTTCAGGCAGCGGCACAACACATCGCGACGGCAACGACAAAGCATAGAACATGAGGCCTCGTCGGGAGAGCGACCCGACTCACGCAACTCCAAGTGCTAGCGAAGCTGGCTTCTGGATCGAAGCCTGGCGCTTGCGGTGGCAGTAGACAACAACTAGAGCCGCGACCAGCAATGCGATCGGCGTAAAGATGCTGGCCTCAGGACCTACTATGCCGCCGGTAAGCCATTGCGGCCCGGCAAGAGTTGAGCTGAAGACGTTGTGGAAGGGTGGAATGCCGCTGTCGGGAACTCCGAACAAGCTCTGCCCCCAGTTCCAGCCGGCATGGAAACCAACGGGAAGCCAAAGGCTGCCCCGGTAACGCAAGAACAGGCAGAAGAGCAATCCGAAGATGCCGGTGGAGAGGTCGCCTACGAGGTTCTCGCCGGCATTGAACCGATGACCGAAGGCGAAGAAGCCTGACATCACGATGGCGGCAGGCCAGAACCCGATTCCGGAAGCCAGCGTGTGCAGAAGGTATCCGCGGCAGAGAAACTCTTCGCAGAGTGCGGCGATGGTAAAAGCGATGGCCCATGCGCCCATCGCCGACAAAATCGCTGTCCCATGAACCGCCAGACCGGTGATACGAAAGCCATGCAGCAGGAAGATACCTGCGAGCGCGCCACTGATGGCGACCAGGCCGGAGAAAGATCCAATCCAGAAATCCTTTCCCAGCGCCTGGCGCGGCGGCAAACCGTAGTCGCTGAATTTTCGGCCCTCAATTTTGCTCATGACCAGCGCCGAGACGCAGAGAAACAGGAATGCGATGGAGAAGCCCTGGATTACCAGCAGTGGCGTCATCGCCACCTGTGCACGATCGCTGAACGTGCGGCGAAGTCCTTCAACGCCGCCATGCTCGATCAACCTGAAGCCGATCATCAAACTGCCAAACAGCATGAGGAACATTAAGGCGCGCCAGCCGGCGCGTATGCCTTCGCGACCAATGAAGATCCGCTTGGCGAACGAGCTTTGGCATGAGACCGGTTTCAGAGGTTCAGGTGATACGGCGACGCCGGTAGTGTTTAGTGAAGTTGCGAGACTCATGGTTTCTCCTGAGTTGAGGCTGCTCGGAAAATCGAGGATGGCAAGTCGAGCAAAACGAAGTCCCGGTCAACCTGGTGTCTGTGCGATCGAAAAGCCTTCTACTCAGGTAGTCTCAGGCGGGTGAAAAACCTTACAAAGAACTTAGAGGCGAGTCCGGTGCCCCGGCGTAATCAATGTGAAAAGGAGGATGCCTGACGCAATATCGCAATTGCAAAAACAACACGCTCCCGTCTTGACACTATTCTTATAACCGCCGTTTCACGACAAACTCTGTTTCATTCCTCTGGCGGCGCATTCCCAATCCGGTGTACATTGCCGGAGTCGAACGGCTGTTCTTCGCTTGCTACTTCACGAGAGGGCGCCCACAATGCCGAACCACCGCCGTATCTCCGCCTCAAACTTCCGCAGTAGCTTCTCCCCACGGGCACTCGTGGCCATCGCTTTTCCGCTTGTCCTTGCGATGTTCACGATGCAATCCGCGCAGGCCCAAACCTTCACCGTGCTCCACAACTTCACACGCGGGCAGGATGGCGCCAATCCCTGGGGCGGGCTGGCGATCGACAATGCCGGAAATCTCTACGGCACCACCACGCAGGGAGGCTCCGGTACCAACTGCCAGGGGGGATGCGGCACGGTGTTTAAGCTCACGCACGCCGGCTCGGGCTGGACGTTGTCACCGCTCTACGAGTTCCAGAAAACCGATGGCGCCTATCCCGAAGGCCGCCTGATCTTCGGCCATGACGGCAGGCTCTACGGCACTACCGGCCAGGGTGGCATGGGATGCAGCAGTACCGGCTGCGGGATCGTTTTTGCCATGAGCCCGCCGGCAAGTTTCTGCCACTCCGTGCTCTGTTACTGGAACGAGAGCGTGCTCTATCAGTTTGCGGGCGGCACCGCTGACGGAAGCCGTCCCACCGGCGACACCGTCTTCGACACGGCAGGCAACCTCTATGGCACCACCTACAATGCGGGTGCAGCGGGCCTGGGCACAGCTTATGAACTGAGCCGGTCAGGCGGCGGCTGGACCGAGACTGTCCTTCACAGCTTCAGCGGCAGCGACGGAGCCAATCCCTACGCCGGTCTCGCCATGGATACTGCCGGCAACCTCTATGGTGCAACGAAAACGGGTGGTCCCTTTTCGCCCGGCGGCGTGGCCTTCCAGTTGGTCAACTCGCAGGGGAGCTGGACGGAGAATGTGATCCACGATTTCAACGACACGGACGGCGATGAGCCTCTGGGCGGCCTGGTCCTGGACAGCAGCGGCAACGTCTACGGCACCACCAATCATGGTGGCCAGGGCGCCGGCGGCGGCGGAAAGGTCTTTCAGTTAACGCCCTCCGGCGGCGGCTGGATGATCAACCTGCTCTACAGCTTTTCCGGAATCGCCGGGCCTTGGGCGGACCTCGCGATGGACAGCTCCGGTAATCTTTACGGGACGACAGTGCAGGACGGCGCTAATGGCTTCGGTTCGATATTCAAGCTGACATTTTCCGGCGGCAGCTGGGTCTACACCGACCTGCATGACTTCAGCGGCTCGGACGGCGCCAATCCGCATGGCAATGTCGTGATCGACCGCAACGGCAATCTCTTCGGCACGGCGTCAGCCGGCGGAACGGGCAATGGCGTGGTGTGGGAGATCACGCCGTAATCGGCTGCATTCGCGCAGGGACGAGTGCCACAGTGTGCCAGAACAGCGGCTCGTGCGGGGTGCATTCTTGGGCTGTTGCGGCGGAATGACAGGCTATAGGACTGCGGATTCCGTCAGGCCGTCTCCGGCCTACGGCTGGCTGCCGCCCGCGTTGCTGGCGCTGGCCGGAGCCGCAGTCGAGGTGCTGCTCATCGCCGCCGCGCTGCCGTAGGGATCCAACTCGGTGGGTTCGTTCGCTTCCGACCAGGCATTCTTCAACTCATTCCGGCCGGAATACTTGTCGTAGACCACAACGTGCAGCACCGGCTGGCGCTCTTCGATGGGATCGACCATGCCCTGCGCCTGCAGCGGCAGCAGATAGTTGCGTATCCACTCGTACTGCTCGTAGGTCATTCCGCGCCGCGACATATCAAAGGTCACGCCGGTCAGGTGCGTGGAGGCGGTGTCGCCGACCTCCGGCGCCGCGAAACGGTTCCAGCGCCGCAAACGATGCTGCTGCTCCACCGTGCGCACCAGCGAATTGATCTGTATCGGCACGTGGAACTGCTGGTAGAAGGCCTCGCTGAAATCCTGGAGAAAATCTCTTGTCCACGGGCGGCAGTAGCGGTGGGCATCGGAGAGATCCGTCGCGAGCTTCAGCGCATCGGTTTCGCTCACCGGCACCAGCTCCTGCGAAGCCTCGTAGCGCAGCAGCTCATACTCGTCGGAAATACGCGGCAACTGCAGCCGGTCCAGCTCTTCGTTCTCGCGCACCAGCATGTCATGCGAGCCGGGGAACATGGGCGTCCAGCGCCCCAGGCCCACCTGGTAGTGCCGGGAGTGCCCGTGCTTCGGAGGAGCCGGGAAGGCGTAGCGCATCAGGTAATGGCGGCTGTGATGAACGCGGTGGGCCGCCGAGCGCGAAACGGCCAACAGCGGAGAGCTACAAACCAGCGCCAGACCGCACAGCAGCAGCGCATAGCCCAGACGGCGCTGCGAAAAAACGCTGGATTCAACTTTGCCCGGCGACCAGGTGTTTATGTATGGCAGCACTAACATCTCTCTGTAGTGGAGCAGCTACGAGGAAAAAGAAATTCTACAACACAGAAAGAAAGAGTCGGTAACCGTTTGTTGGGTTGGCTGCACAATCGTGGGGCGATTGGCGGTTACTAACAGGGAACCGGCAGCGAGCACTTGGCATTTAGCAATTGGCAATTGGCCTCATCTCTCAGCAGCAGCATCCATCCACGCAGCCGAATGCCAAATGCCACCGCTTCCGCTCAGCTTTGCCCACGATAAATCAATTCCGTAATCGTGAAATCATCGGTAAGCGGGGTATCGCCGCGGAAGTTCGTGACCTCCTGTTCGATGGCCACCATCCCCTGCGGGCAGCAGGCCTCTAACCGCTCGCTGCCGAAGAACTCACCCTCCGCATCCTCCGCTTCTGTCACCCCGTCGGTGACCAGCAGCAGCCGGTCGTTCGGTTTGAGTTTGATCTTCGTGGCGGCAAACTCCACCATCGGTACCAGTCCGACGGGTAGATTGCCTTCTTCCAGCTTCCTGACTTTGCCGTCGCTCACCAGCAGCGGCGGCACGTGCCCACAGTTGATCAGCTCCAGTTCGCCATCAGGGCAAATGCGGGCAATCACCAGCGTGGCGTACTTTTGTCCCGCAACTTTGTCGCACAGGAAGCGGTTCACCGCCGCAATCATCTCCGGCAGCGAAGAGTCGCGCGCCAGCTGCGAGTACAGCATCCCCTGCAGGATAGAGGCGACCACCGCGGCCGAAACGCCCTTGCCGGAAACGTCGGCCACAATCAACGACAGCCCGCGTTCGGTGCATACCAGGTCGAAGAAGTCGCCGCCGATATCTTTGCAGGCATAGCTCACGGCGTTGACTTTCGCGTACGGCACATCCGGGGCCGTCACTTTCATCAGGCGCTGCTGGATCTCGGCCGCGATGGCCAGCTCCTGCCGGTAGCGCTTGGCGGAGTCTTCGGCCTGCACCAGTGAGGCGTTCTCCACCAGCGTGGCCGCACCGTTGGCGATGGTGCGCAGGATGTCGTGACTGACCGACGACAGCTTGCCGGATAGAAAGTGAGCGTCCAGGTACAGCACGCCTTGCACATCCGAGTTCTCGCCGCTCTTGGTGTCGTCCTTCACCCTTTCCTGCAGGACGGTGCGGCGAAGGGGAATGCAGATGACGCTGTGCAGGTTGTGCGCCACCACACTTTCGCGGCCGGCCAGCATGCCGGTGTCGTCGGTGTCGGTGACCAGAAACTCGGAGGCACTTTTGGCGGCATCGCGCAAAATCGAACGTGAGATTCCGCTGTCGTCGCTGATGCTCTCGCCCTCTTTGTTGCGGCCGGCGGCCAGGCGCAGCTCGCCATCGGGCTGGCGCAGAAACACGAAGCCACGCTCGGCGCGCGTCAGGCGCAGCGCCGCCTCCAGCAGAGCGTTGAGCACGTCGTCCAGCACCCCGACGTTGTTCAGCTTGCGCGCCGCTTCCAGGAAGACGTTGAGCATCTCCAGGTCGGAACCCGCGCCTGCCGCCGGCTTCCACGTCGAGAACTGGCTGAGGAACTGCTGCGCCGCGCTGGTGGGCGAGCGGTCGGGACTGAACAGCACGTGCGCCCCGCCTTGCACGCCGAACTCGATGTGATCGTTGCGCTGCAGCTTGCGGCGGTTGATGCGCTCGGCATTGACGTAGGTGCCGTGCCGGCTGCCCTGGTCAACGATGTAAACGCCGTCATTCTCACGCACGAACTGCGCGTGCTCGCGCGAGACGCGCGGGTCGGCCATCACCAGGTCGCGGTCTGTCCGCCGACCAATGGTGAAGGGATAGTGGTCGAGCACAAGCGTGCGCCGGTCGCTGCCCTCCACCACCACCAGCACCAGCGGGTCGCTGGTGGAGGAGCTGTCAACTCTGCGCTGCCACATGCCGGTGGCGCCCATTAAACGTCTCCCGCGGACCTTCGCCGGCCCGCTGCAGGTTCGTCAAGACTAGCTGCTGTGCATAAACTATAGTGCAAGTAGCCGCGGCCAGCCACTGTCACTAGCGGTTTCCCCTGCTCTGGCCTCAGAATCGGGCATTACATCGGTTTCGGATATTCTCCGGAAATCAATGTTCTCGTCTAAACTGTCTTGCGTATTTGGCAAGCGACCGAAAACCTTACGGAGGCCCCATTGAATTCGGCGATGCGATTCTTCCTTCTAGTACTGTTGACGGCGGGACTGCTGCAAGTAGCACCTGCGCAGGCGCCGCCAACTCTGACGCCCTTCTCCGGCGACATGCATTTCACCCGGTCCAACGGCAACAACGAAACGGGCAAGATCTATGTCGGTCATCAGCGCATGCGGATTGAAATGGAAGAGAGTGGTGGCCCGCGGGGCGGGGGCGTCATGATCACCGATTACGCCAAAAAGACCACGTACTTCCTGATGCCGCAACAGCACATGTACATCGAAGCCAACAACAATCAGGCTGCGGCGATGTCGCGCCGCGGCGGTACGCCGGACATTAAGCCGCTGTTCGACGCGAACAACCCGTGCGCACGCGCCACCGACGGCACCACCTGTAAGGACCTGGGTACGGAACAGGTCAATGGCCGTACCTGCGAGCACTGGCGCATTACCGGCAAAGACGGCAAGAGCGGTGAAGCTTGGATCGATAAGTCGCTGCACTTCCCAATCAAGGGGGTCGAACCGGACGAAACCTATCAGCTGACCAACATCAAAGAAGGCGAGCCGGCGGCAAGCCTCTTCGAGATTCCGTCAGGGTATCAAAAATTCGACATGGGTCAGATGCCGGGCATGCGCCCGCCGCAGCAATAAACGGGCGAGAGTTGCCGAATTTTGCGCAGAGACGCATCGGGTAGTGCTGGCCTGCAGTGTATGCGTGAGAACCTGATTTCCAAGCAGTTGGTACCAAAGCACGAAGACGCAGCGGGTAGTGCTGGCCTGCAGTGTATGCGTGAGAACCTGATTTCCAAGCAGTTGGTGCCAAAGCAATGGCTTTGCGGCCGGAATGCAGCGCCGTAGGCGCGGAACAGGATAGCCCAGCGGCTTCAGCGCTGGGTAAAGTGGTAATAAGTCCCAGAGTCCCGTAGGGACGACACCGTCTTCGCGCAGAGACTTCAGGCCAGCGTCTAAGCCGTTTCATTCCATGCTCCCGAGCGAGCTTTAGTTCGCGACGGAGCTGCCTTTTTGGCAAACTGCTAGCCGGCCCCAGAAATTCGGAATCCCTTGCAAAGACGCATATAATAGCTCCACGCTCCCACAAGTGAGCTTCGCCCCGGCCCTGCGGCGGCGCTCCCCGGTTTCCCAGAACCTGTACGAGATGTTGCCGGCACGACCATCAACTCGCGACAAGAACAAGCGCAACCGCACTCCCGCGCTGGTCGCCCTCTCCATCTGTATCTTTTTCCTGTTTACCGTTATCTTCGCGCAGGCGACCTTCAAGCTCACGTTCCTGCAGCCCGATACCAGCGAAGAGACCATTATCTTTGCCGCCGTCTCGGCGCTGATCTTTTTGCTGTTCATCGCGTTGACCTTCGTGCTCATCCGCACCCTGCTCAGGATTTACGCTGAGCGCAAAAGCGGCGCCCTGGGCTCGAAGTTCAGCAGCCACATGGTGCTGGGAGCGCTGTTGCTGTCGCTGGGGCCGGTGATCTTCCTCTTCCTCTTTTCCTATGGGCTGCTCAACCGCTCGCTGGAGAAGTGGTTTTCCCGGCCCGCCGAGGACGTGCAGTATCACACCAACCAGATCACATCGCTGCTGACCGAATACGCGGCCGCCAACGCGCAGGGTGAAGCCGCACGACTCGCCGCTACCCCGGATGCGCAAAAATCGTTTCACACCGGCAATTTCACCTCGCTGATGGAGGAGTTCCGCCGCAGCGAAGTTACGCTGCAGGGAGGCTTCGCCTTCGCTCTCGTGGAAGACCGCGCGGAGGCCAGCTTCCACGCGCCGCAGGCATGGCCCCTGATACGCCGCTATCTCCCGCCGCCCGCCTCCAGCGGCCCTCCTAAGACATTCGACGTGCTTGGGCAAAGCTATGTCCTTGGGCGCGCTCCGGCCGGCGACCATGGACAGATTCTGGTGGCCATGCCGCTGCCCGCCAACTATTCCGCGACGCTGCACGACGTCGAACGCAGCCAGCGCGAGTATGGTGAGTTGCGGCTTCAACGCCGCCGCCTGCGCCGCACCTATCTGGGTTATCTGCTCTTCCTGACCGTCGGCGTGCTCTTCGCCTCCACCTGGCTGGCGTTGTTTCTGTCGCGCATGGTTACCCGGCCGCTGGTTGCTCTGGCGGAGGCGACACAGGAGATCTCGCTGGGCCGGCTCGACACTCGCGTCGACATAAAAGCCGGCAGCGAAATTGGACAGCTGGTGCAATCGTTCAACCGGATGGCCGCGGATCTGGAAGCCAGCCGCAACCGTCTGGAAGCTTCCGGGCGCGAGCTGGCCGATATCAACAGCCAGCTGGAGCAGCGCACCCGGCACATTGAAACCATCCTGGAAAGCGTCCCTTCCGCCGTGCTGTCGCTCGACGCTTCGCGGCAGATCGTGCGCTCCAACGCCGCCGTGCTGCGCCTGCTGCATCTCGACCACGAGCCGGGCGTCGCGCTTCACACGTTGCACGACATCTTTCCGCCCGATGCGGTGACCGACCTGCAGCACATGCTGCGCAAAGCCGACCGTATGGGCAGCGTGACCAGCCAGATGGAGTTCTCGACCTCGCGCGTGAAGCTGAACGTAGCGGTCACGGTGGCCTCGCTGGACGCGCCTCTGGCCCGCGGCGGCAATGGCGCGTGGCGCGCCGGCTACGTGGTAGTGCTGGAGGACCTCACGGACATCCTGCGCGCCCAGAAGCAGACCGCATGGCGCGAGGTGGCCCGCCGGATCGCCCACGAAATCAAGAATCCGCTCACTCCACTGTCACTCTCGGCCGAACGCATCAGCCGCCATCTCGATCGCGGGAACCCGCCGGATGGAGCTTCACTGAGCGTCATCCGCCAATGTGCGGCGACTATCAGTTCGTCGGTGGAGATGGTCCGTAAGCTAGTCGACGAATTTTCCACCCTGGCGCGCTTCCCGGCCTCGCAGCCGCAACCTTCGGACATTAACGCCATCGTCGACGAAGCGCTGCTGCTGTTCGACGGCAGGCTCGATGGTATTCGCGTACAACGGCGCCTGGCAGCAGCTCTGCCGCCGGTGCAGGCCGATCCCGAAGCCATCAAACGCGCGGTCGCCAACCTGGTCGACAATGCGGCTGAGGCGCTGGAGGACTCCCTGCTCAAGGAGATCGCAATCTCTACCGCCCTGATGGAGGAGCGCGATACGGTCGAGATCGTCGTCGCCGACACGGGTCACGGCGTCACACCCGAGGCCAAGGAGAAACTCTTTCTGCCGTACTTCTCGACCAAGGGGCGGGGAACAGGCCTCGGCCTGGCGATCGTGGGCCGCATCATCGAAGATCATCGCGGCAGCATTCGCGTAGAAGAGAATTCCCCCGTCGGTACGCGCTTCGTGATCGAGCTGCCGGTTGCGCAGGAAGTGCGTGTGGAAACCGCGTCGGCCGTCTAGCGGCTCTAGTGCCTCGCGTCGGTGGTCACCATCCCTGCCGCCTCGAGTGCCTCGTGTCGGCCAGTCACCCTCCCTGCTGCCTCGCGTGCGGCCTCGTGTCGGCCAGTCACAGCCACGAATCAAATCATTGTCATCACGAGCGGTCACGCTGCTCGGGTAGAGCTGGCCTCCAAGGCGCCCGGAAATGTCAACGATCAGGGTCGGCTTTACGATTTGCTGAAAATTCGTTGCGACGAGCTCTTCGGGTAGAGCGGGCCTTCAGGCCCGCGTCTAAGCCGTTTCATTTCGTGCTTCCGAGCGAGCTTTAGCTCGCGAGGAAGCTGCCTTTTCTGCTTCTTCACCAAACTGTTTAGCCGCCGAGGTGCCTCGCTCGACTCCGCAGTAATCGCGCCTGTTTGCATCCCTGCGATGTACCTCAGTCCTCATCCCGCCCGCCTCGCGTGCTCTCGTTGGCGGTTACAATACCAAGCAGCATGAAGTCCTGCCTGAGGCTGTACGTGCTTCCGTCTCTGCTCATAGCGTCTGCTTTACTTTCCGCTTGCAGTAAACCACCCGCGGACGCTGCAGCCACACCGGCGCCGGTGCTTGCCGCGGCTAGCGTCGTCCCCGCCACCCCAGCGGCATCGCAGCCTGCCGGCAACCTTCCCAAGCCGGACGTCAACGGCAATCACGTCATGCAGTACGTGAAGGAAGTCGTTGCCTTCGGGCCGCGTCCGCCGGGCAGCACCGCTCATCTGAAGCTGGAAGAATTCATTCTGTCGAAGCTGAAAGGCGTTGACGTGGAGCAGGACAGGTTCACCGCGCAGACGCCGGTAGGCAAATTTCCCATCAACAACATCATCGCCAAGTTCCCCGGCAAGAAGGACGGCGTCATTGTCGTGGCCGGCCACTATGACACCCTCTACTCGCAGCC
>Ga0070734_10006005_pt1 | contig 10425 bp, 7 predicted proteins | sample Coa_R1_8_FD_66444 | JGI IMG/M metagenome (GOLD analysis project Ga0070734, IMG submission 66444) | Surface soil microbial communities from Centralia Pennsylvania, which are recovering from an underground coalmine fire - Coalmine... | ecosystem: Environmental > Terrestrial > Soil > Unclassified ... | reverse complement strand
CATCATCTACGAACTGGAACCCATGAACGCGCTACGCGCCTTTCAAGTCGTAAACGGCCAGCTCAATCCGAACGAGCTCTCCGAATACGACACGACGACCTTCTTCGGCGGCATCGCCGTTTCGGCCAACGGCAGCACAAACGGCACCGGCGTGGTGTGGTTTACGTCGAAGGGCACTGGGCAACGCGGCACGCTGCACGCTCTCGACGCTGGTAATCTATCGAACGAACTTTGGAACAGCGATCTGGTTCCCGACCGTGACACGCTGGGCCGCTTCGCCAAGTTCGTGGCGCCCACGGTGGCCAATGGACGGGTGTACGTGGCGACATTTTCTAACACACTCGTTACCTACGGCCTGCTCGGCTCAGGAACGACTGCCAACGCGGTGCCGCAGATGACCGCGGTGGTAAATGGCGCAAGTTTCCTGGGCAACGCAGTCGCGCCGGGCGAAGTGATCGCCATATTCGGAACAAATCTTGGGCCGCCGCAGCTGGTCGACGCTCAGCTGGACACACAGGGCAACGTGACCACGTCGCTCGCCGGCACGCGGGTGCTCTTCGACGGCGTACCCGTACCGCTTCTCTATAGCTCCTCCACGCAGGTCGGCGCAGTGGCGCCCTTCGGGCTCACAAACGCCAGCACGCAAATCCAAGTCGTTTATCAAGGGAAGACGTCCGATCCGGTCACCATGCCTGTCACCGCATCCGCACCTGCGCTTTTTTCCGTGGACGGCACCGGCGGCGGTTTCGGCGCGCTCAATCAGGATGGTTCGCAAAACGGCTGGGCCAATCCCGCTGCGCCCGGAACGGTCGTCTCCGTCTACGCCACCGGGATTGGTGCGATGAATCCCGCAGGTGCGGATGGGACCATCAACACGGCTCCGCTCTCAACTCCGGTCCTGCCGGTCTCGGTTTACTTTAACGGGCAGGCTGGTCAAGTCCTCTGGACCGGCGCTGCGCCGGGAATGGTAGCGGGAGTCGTGCAGATCAACGCCTTGGTGCCCGATAGCATGCCGACCGACTACAACGTTCAAGTCACCCTTCAGGCGGGCGACTCGCCCAGCCCGAACGCGTTGACCTTGAACGTGGAATAGCGCCCCTAAGGCGCGCTCCCGGCGCTCGATCCATCGCAAAGAGCCGAACTCTTTTCAGGCACTACCCACGAGCGCGGGTACACAAAAGCACCTGCTATGATTGTGGACCAATGACTCCGCCCGCGCGCTTCCGCCCGTTTGTTCCCGAAGGTATGCAAATGCGGGAGTTCACGCTGAGGGCCATGCTGCTCGGGCTGGTGATGACGGTCATCCTGGGCGCGGCCAATGCCTATCTTGGGCTGCACGCCGGCATCACGATCGCAGCCACCTATCCGGCTGCGGTGATCGGCATGGCGGTGCTGCGGGCTTTCAATGGCTCGATCCTCGAAGAAAACATCGCGCGGACAGCCGGCTCCATCGGAGAATCGGTTGCCGCCGGCGCCATCTTCACCATGCCCGCGTTCCTGATCTCCGGCGCATGGCCTTCTTTCGAACCGAAGGACGCTTATTGGAAATCCACTGCACTGATGATCGTGGGCAGCATTCTCGGCGTACTGTTCGTTTCCCTGGTTCGGCGCGTGATGGTGGAGGACCCCGAACTGCCCTTCCCGGAGTCGGTTGCGGCGTCAGAAATTCATAAGGCCGGTCGCCGCGGCGCTGAAGCCGCGCGCTTTTTGTTCTACAACATCGGCCTCGGCGCGCTGATCCAGATCCTCGGGGAAATGCAGCTCTTCGCGCCCGATAGGGATTTCTTCATCCCGGTCGGGCGGCTCGGACGAAGCGTCGTCCGCATGGGGTCGCAAGCCCGGACGGTCAATGCTGGCGGCGTGAGCATGGCGTCTGCGCCGACGGTGAGCCCGGCTTATATCGGCGTCGGATACATCATCGGACCTGAGCTGGCCGCTCTTAATTTTTCCGGAAGTCTGCTGGCCTGGGGCATGCTGGTGCCGCTGCTGATATTCTTCCTGGGACCACAGTTGCAGAATTTTCTCCCGCCCGGTTCGAACGACGGCTCGTGGGCCGGCATCGCAGCCGGCGTTTGGCGCTATATCGTCAGACCGATCGCCGTGGGCGGCATGATGGTGGGCGCGGCCTATACCTTGTTCCGCATGCGCAACGGCCTGTTCGACGGACTCCGCCGCGCCGTCTCCGACTTGAAAAGCTCCGCCGCCGATGCGCAACAGACCAGCCGAACCGATCAGTACATGAGCTCGAAGACCGTCTTCGCGCTGATCGGCCTCATGTTCGTCGCCATGGTGGCGCTCTACGTGTATTTGTCAAAACAGGTGCTGGGCGGCGCCGTCGCAGCGGTGGTGATGCTGATCATCGCGTTTTTCTTTGCCACGGTGTCGGGATATCTGGTGGGCATGATCGGCTCCACCAACAATCCCGTCTCCGGCCTCACGCTGACGACTCTGATCATCGCCGCCCTGCTCATGGTTTCGCTCGGAGTCTCGGGCCCCGGCGGCGTAGCCGTCGTGCTGGGAGTTGCCGCGGTGGCTTGTGTTTCTTCGGCGGTCGCGGGCGAATTGCTGCAGGATTTCAAAGTCGGCTACATTCTCGGCGGTACGCCGCGGCTGATTCAGACCGCGGAACTGATCGCCGTGGTGGTGGCGAGCGCCGCGATGTACTGGCCCCTATACATCCTGCAAGCCGCAAATCTGAAAGGCGGCGGCACCGGCTTCGGCGATCCCAAGCTTTCGGCCCCCCAGGCAGGCTTGATGGCGACCCTCGCGCAAGGCATCGTCGGCGGCGACATGGCGTGGCCGCTTGTAGCAGTGGGCGTGATGTTCGGAATCGTCATGATCCTGGTAAAGGTAAAAAGCCCGATGCTGGTGGCGGTCGGCATGTACCTGCCGATCAACACGACTTTCGCCATCTTTATCGGCGGCGTCTTCCGCTGGATCACGGACTCGATGCGCAAGAAGCAGGGCTTCAACGAGGCGCAGCAGGCACGGGTCGAAAACGTCGGCGTGCTCACGGCGTCCGGTCTGATTGCAGGCGAGGCGCTCATGGGTCTGGTCATCGCGACATTTCGCTTTTTCGAGTGGCCGCTGCCGGTCTTTTTCAAAGAACCCTCGTATCTGTTCGGCTCGGCCGTGATCCTGCTGCTAGGAGTCCTCCTGGTTCGCCTGCCCCTGGCCAACGCGGGTAGCCCGGATGAGCCCGCGCCACCGGCCGCCATGATGTAGGCAGCGATTGCACGAACGGGGCGCAACCCGCTTCCGGCCCGCTTCGTCACACCAGACAGGGAAGAAGAGCCGGCCGCGGGGTGACGGTCACACGTTGTTCCGCCGGCCGGTTTCACACCGAACGTTCTCGCAAGCGGCGCAATGTATCTCGTAAGATAAGGAATTGTCTCGCATCAGTTCATTCCCGGAGCCTGCCAGGGGCAGGTGGCCGCAGCTCTACTTAGGCGTTGCGTTCACCACCTTCGGGACTCTGATTCTGGAACTTTCGCTGACGCGCATTTTCTCGGTTGTCTTCTACTATCATTTCGCATTTCTGGCGATTTCCATTGCACTTTTTGGGCTGGGCGCGGGCGGAGTCTTCTCTTACGTAATCGCCGGACGAGCCGGCAGCGTGTATCGCAAGCTTGGGTTTCTGGCAGTTCTCAATAGCTTTGCGGTGCTCGCTTCGCTGGCATTTCTGCTGGCGATCGGAGGCCGCGCAAATGACAACGCGCTGCCTGTAGTGTTCTTCGCCAGTGCTCTGCCTTTCCTCTTTTCGGGTACGGTAGTCTCGTTGGCCGTGGCGGAGGGGATCGAGCGCGTTGGGCGGGTTTACTTCTTCGATTTGATGGGAGCGGCGGCCGGCTGCCTCGCTCTGGTGCCTTTTCTGAATCGCTTCGGCGGGCCGAACACCGTGCTCGCGGCCTCGGTCTTGTTCGCCGTCTCTGCGGCCATTTGGTATAACCTCGCGGGCGCTCAGCCGGGACGCGTGTGCGCGGTGGCTCTGGCGCTGTTTTTCGTCGTGCTGATCGCTGTTAACGGCAAACAGCACCTGCTCGATGTGCGCTACGCCAAGGGCCAGGCCTTGCCACCCGAGATGTTCGTCCAGTGGAACAGCTTCTCTCGAATCGGACTGGTTCACGATCCAGCGCGCGGCGACTACAGCATCGTCATTGACGCCGACGCCGCCACCGGCATCCCCGGGCTCGATCTGGAACATCTCAATGCGCAGGACCGCTTCAACATGCTCAATCAAGGCCCGGGCATCGCCTATACGCTGCGGCCCGGAGCGAAGACACTTGTGATCGGGCCGGGCGGAGGATACGATGTCGCGCGTGCAGTCACTTCGGGAAGCAACGATATCACTGCTGTCGAGATCAATCCCATCATCGCCCAGACGATCATGCAGCAGCGCTTCCCGGACTTGAACCGGCGGCTCTATTTCCGGCCTGGCGTGCGCATCGTCATCGAGGATGGCCGCAGCTTTGTCCGGCGCAGCGAGGAAAAGTATCAGGTCCTGCAGGCAACGCTCGTTGACACCTGGGCGTCGACTGCGGCCGGCGCCTTCGCGCTATCGGAGAATAACCTCTACACTTCCGACGCGTTCCGCGATTACCTCAACCACGTTACCGACGACGGCCTGATGGTTTTTACACGCTGGGGCTTTGATCCGCCCAGGGAATCGTTGCGCCTGGTGTCGCTCGCGATCGACGCCCTGAAAGCCTTAGGCGAGCCGGAACCCTTCCGGCATATCATCGTGGTCCGCGAAGACGTCAACAAGCTGAACGGCTGGGGCGCGCAGGACACGGTGCTGATTTTCCGCAAACCGATCCTCGCCGTCGATCTTGCCACTTTGAGAAACGCGCTTTCACACAACCAACTCCAGGCGGTTTACCTTCCTGATGAACCCCCGCGGAACGAGTTCGGACGTCTCTTAAAGTCGGGCGATCCCGAAGCCTTTTGGAAGGACTACCGTTTCGACGTCTCGCCGGTCGACGACGACCGTCCGTTTTTCTTTTACACCGTGCAGCCGCGCGACGTCTGGAGTTTCTTGAAACAATCGAAAGACGCGGCTGATTCGAAAATTAACCGCGCCTTGCCGCTGCTTTTTGAGCTGCTCGGCGTGAGCGCGCTGGCGACAGTAATCGTGCTGCTGCTTCCGCCGCTGCTGTTGAAGACCAGCCTGCCGCTGGAGCGCGGTGAACGGAAACTTCTGATTTACTTCGTGTGCATCGGCGCGGGATACATCCTGATCCAGGTGGCGCTGATTCAAAAGTTCGTCCTGTTCCTGGGGCATCCTACCTACGCGCTCACCGTGATTATCTTTTCGATGTTGGTGGCCAGCGGTCTCGGCAGCTACTTCAGCCGTCGTCTCATCGGCGGAGCCGCAACACGGCTGGTCTGGGTACTCGCGGGTGTGGCCATTGCCGTCTCGGCGCTGGCCTTCCTCGCCGCGCCGATCTCGGAGGTCGGCGTGGGCTGGCCGCTCCCGTTGAAGATGCTGGTGACCGCGTCGTTGATCGCACCAGCCGCGTTCCTGATGGGCATTCCTTTTCCGACCGGCCTTTCTCTTTTCGAAGCGCGATTTCCGCACGCTGTGCGCTGGGCCTGGGCCCTGAACGCCGCCGCGAGCGTGTTCGGATCGGCTTGCGCCATCTTCCTCGCCATCTATATCGGACTTCGCGCCACCATGCTGATCGGCGCCCTGCTCTATGTGGGAGCGCTTGCGGTCCAATGGACTCAGAGAACGGTTGTGTCGGCGCAGATTCGCGCCGGGGCCGAGATCACGTTCTAGGCTCGCTATCGCAGCCACCAGTTGAGCGAATCGGAAGCTGCCGTGAAGAATTCGTCCCGGTCGCCGTCCTCCGGCTTGGCCTGGGTCCAATTGCCGGACGGCTTGTATCCCGGGTCGTGATACACCCAGACCTCGCCACGGTCCGCACGCGTCAAAATTGCGGCATCCGACCCGCATTCGTAGGACTGGTTATCCGCCGTGAACGTCAGCGTCCCGCCTTCCACCTTCCCGATCTTCGCGAAGCCCTTTCCCGGCACCTGCTCAGTCGAGAAGAAGAATCCTCCCAGGCCGGGAAGATAAAACATCACGTACCGGCCCGCGACAACGGCGCCGGAGCCGGCCGGCGAAATCACCGCACCGTCGACTGCCACTTTCAGGGACTCAAACCGCAGCCTGGCTAAAGATGGTGTGATGCTCTCTTCGTCTTGCTCCCCATGATGGACCTGCGTCTGAATCGTATCGGTGGTCTTTTCGCCCGCACCCGTATCGGCGGGAACCTCCACCGAGAAACGTTCCCCGGAATTGAGCAGAGGGGATTCCATCGGCGCACTAAGCGTGGGGACAGGTTTGCCGCCGTCCGCCAGCGGAAAGCGGTCAGAGAATTCCGCTCCGGCAGGCTTGGCGGTGACTCGAAACTGATCGCCGTCGCCGGCCCGCTCAACGCCGATTTCATACGCGAAGACGGTGAGACCGTTGGTGTCTTTATAGATTCGATAAAAGCTGTTGCCCGAGGCCGGCTGAAGTTCCGCGCTCCAGGAATTGCCGGCGCCGCCGGGTGCGCTGACCACAATGCGTACCGTGACGCCGTTGCTTAGAGAGACTTCCGAGGACGATTGCGCGAGCAGGCTGACATACGGGACCGCTAATGCGGCCAGCGCGATGCGGATTAGGGTCGCTCGGGGCAAAGTCGGTTCCGCTGGTTGTCCGGCTCTTCAATTTTACCGGGACCAGAAACCGAGCGGAGCGTCAGGCCGTTCCTAACATTGATGATCGGCGTGAACGCGACCCGTCTTCATAAGACGGCCGGCTGAGTTCGCGCGCGTAAGTCGCCTCAACCGGGGACAGGCCGAGCCAGTACAGGGCACCGACCGGGCCGGCCGCGATTAGGAGCGCGGTCCGCCGAAATCCGAGCCGCCGGCGATATTGAGCAGCGCGAGGACTTGTCCGAAGATGAGGCCGATGTCGCTGGCAATGGTCGGCGAGCAGACGCTCGCGATGCTCACCAGGAATCCGCAGATCAGGGCGTATTCGACGAGCTCTTGCCCGCGCGTGTCGCGCCACACCTTGCACTTCAAAACTGTGTTCATCAGGGTGGTCATTGTTCCTTCCTCCTGCATTTCTAACTGCCCCGATTTTGTCACTCGCGGCGGAATCGACAAATACCCAAGCGTACCGATTTTGATGGCGATATAGGACTAGGACGATGCCGGTGCCAAATGCCCTTGTACTGGATCCGGGGTACTGCCCGTGAAAGCACGCCCCCAGGGAGGACCGGCAGGCTAAGTTACAGGCCAGCAGGGATTTCCCTTGTCGGACGTAACGACGGCCACCGTCTGATACTCTCGAAGAGGGATAGCTTCGCGGCGATGGCGGCTTCCGGAATCAAGGATTCCTTAAAACAGGCGGGCGTGCGGCTGACGCGGCAGCGCCAGATCCTGCTGGATCTCATCGACCAGAGCGGCCAGCACCTAGACGCCGAGCGCCTTTACCAGCTGGCTCGGGCTCGCGATCCGAAGCTCAACCGCGTCACTGTCTATCGCACGCTCAAGCTGCTCAAGGCCGGCGGCTTGGTAGACGAGCTTGACCTGATGCATCACGATGGCGACCAGCATTACTACGAAACACGGCTGAAACAGGAGCACGCCCACGTAATCTGCCTGCGTTGCGGCAAGATCGAGGAGTTTTTCGGCGACTTGCTAAAGAAAATGCGCGATCAGATCCAAAGCCACTTCGGATTTGAGATTGTTCTCACGCGAACCGAAGTGGGCGGTTACTGCTCGCACTGCCAAGCGCTGCGTGAGAAAGAACTGAGCGCGGCGGCCGCTGGGTCGCGATCCGCTGCCGGTTCGGAAACGAAGCGGAAGGCATCCCGGCCGCGGAACCGGTGATGGACAGCTCCAGTGCGGGCGACGCCAAGGCCGCGGGCCGTATCGCGCCAACTCCGGCGATCCTGGTTTTGAGCCCATCGGGGAGCCGGACCAGGATTTCGCTCGACAAGCTTCCTTTTCACATCGGGCGCCACGGCGACAATCATCTGGTATTGCGTGACAATCGAGCATCGCGCAGCCACGCGCGCATCGTTGCAGAGAATGGCGAATTCCATATCGAGGACCTGGAAAGCCGGCATGGCGTTTATGTAAATGGCGCACGAGTGATGCGGCACAAGCTCGCTTCCGCCGACAAGATCGACTTCGGGTTCCAGGATTCCTACCGCCTGATCTTCACCTTCGAAGAAGACGAGCTGCATCGTTTCCTGGAGCAGGTGGCCGCTCCGGCAGCGCCCGGCGCCGGCAACATCGCCAAGCTGCGGTCGCTCATGGAGGTTGCACGAGCCCTGCAAAGCTCTCTCTCGACCAAGGACGTGCTAACGGCGGTGGTCGATGCCGCGCTGTCCATTACCGGGGCCGATCGGGGATTTCTTCTGCTGCTCAACGGTGAGGATCTGGACGTCAGCGTGGCGCGCGACCGTCATGGCGCTGCGCTTGAAAGCGGAGACCTCCAGGTTCCCCGCACCGTGATCCATCGCGCGCTCAAGACGCGCCGTGAGTTGCTCTCCATGACCTTCGATCCGCTGGGTGAAGACGGCGTGCGGCCGGAAATGTCGGTGGCGGATCTCGAAATTCGAAGCGTGGTGTGCGTGCCCCTGGTGCGCGTTCGCACAGGATCGCCGGAGGACACCATGGCCGCGTCGGTGCATGATTCGGTCGGCGTCCTTTACATGGACTCGCGCCGGACCGCGGCCGATCTGTCCTGGGGCAACCGCGAAATCCTGCAGACACTGGCGCTCGAGGCTTCCACCATTCTCGAGAATGCGCGCCTGCTGGCCGAGGAACACGAGAAGCGGCGCATGGAAGAAGAGCTGCAAATCGCGCGCACCATCCAGCGCGAGCTGCTGCCCGACGAGCTGCCCTCCAATGAATGGTTCCGCGCTTCCGGTTCGAGCGTGATGTCGCGCGAAGTGGGCGGCGACTACTTCGACGTTCGCCAATTGGACCGGGACACCTTCGCTTGCGCCATCGCCGATGTGTCCGGGAAAGGCATGAGCGCGGCGTTGCTCGCCGCTTTGCTGCAGGGTGCGTTTCTCTTTTCGGCGCATGGACAGGCGCACATCGAAGAACTGATGGGCAGGATCAATCAGTTCTTGAACCAGCGCGCCAAGGGCGAAAAATACGCGACCGCCTTTTGCTGCACGGTCAGCAGCGATGGGAAATTGCACTGGGCCAATGCCGGGCATCCCCGGCCGTTTCTGCTGCGCGCCAACGGCGAGCTGGTGGAGCTCGACAGTACCGGTTTGCCGCTCGGAATGCTGGACGGCGCGACCTACGCGACCGAGAGCCTAACGCTCTCGCCCGGCGATAAACTCGTCCTCTATAGCGACGGACTCTCCGAGGCCCAGAACGCCGACGGTGCGTTCTTCGACCGAACGCGGCTCCGCCCGTTGCTCGCGGCCAACATCCAGGCGAACCATGCGGAGCTGCACGCGCGGCTGGTCGAAGCGGTTGAGGAGTTTACCGAGGGAGCCGAGCGTTCTGACGACGTCACGATCCTGGTGGCCGAATTCCGCGGATGACGCGGCGAAGGAGCGGTGTCGCGGGCTGTTATAATCACGTTCAGAACGGCTTATTTTTCTTGTACCGAATTCAGGTCACGCCGCGTATTTCAACATAGCCAAGGACGCCTAATTCCTATGAGTAAATCGAAGGTTCAGGTAATGGCGCCGGAGGCCGCTCCGGCCGCCGGTTCCTACAAGGTTTTCAACCGCATCGTGGATTGGATCACCAACGACCGCACTCAACTTCTCAATATCACCGACCGGATCAACGAAATCGTCAGGAAGAGCGGCATTCGCGACGGAATCGTGCACCTGCAATCGCTCCATACCACCTCCGCGGTGTTCCTAAACGAATGGCAGGACGCGCTGCTGCATGACGTGAAGGCCTTCCTCGAGCAGATTGTCGCGCGCGAACAATATTACCGCCACAACGATCCCGAATTTTCAGACTGCGAGCGCAGGAACGCGGACTCGCACATGCGCGGCATGCTGATGGGCCAGACCTTGTGCCTCCAGGTGCGCAATGCATCCGTGCTGCTCGGCACCTGGCAGAGCATCATCTTCGCCGAGTTCGATGGGCCGCGCAGCCGTTCGCTCGCGGTTCAAGTCTCCGGCGTCTAAGGAGCGATGCCCAGATTCTTCACGCTCGAACAGGCCGAAAAGATGCTTCCCGCGGTGGAGACCGCCATCCGAGAGGCGATCGCGTTGAAAGCGGAGTTCCAGGAAGCAGAAACCGAATGGCAGGGGTTCACCCGGCGCGTTACCGTGCTGGGCGGCGTAAGAGTGGACCATTCGCAGTTAATGGCAAGAAAGCAGCGGCGCGAATCGAGCGCTCTGCAATTGAAGCAATCCATCGAAGGGATTCAGGAACTGG
>Ga0070734_10006002_pt1 | contig 10426 bp, 7 predicted proteins | sample Coa_R1_8_FD_66444 | JGI IMG/M metagenome (GOLD analysis project Ga0070734, IMG submission 66444) | Surface soil microbial communities from Centralia Pennsylvania, which are recovering from an underground coalmine fire - Coalmine... | ecosystem: Environmental > Terrestrial > Soil > Unclassified ... | reverse complement strand
TCTATGCCGATATTTGCCAGGGCTGCCACATGCCGGAAGGGGTGGGCGCGGTCGGCGCCGGCGCCTATCCGGCACTCGCCCGCAACTCCAAGCTCGCGACCGCCGGCTACCCGCTGTTCCTGGTCATCCACGGACGCAAGGGCATGCCGGGCTTCGGCAAATTGTTAACCGACCAACAGGTCGCCGCAGTGGTCAACTACATCCGCACCCATTTCGGCAATGACTTTCCGGAAACGGTGAGCGACGCCGACGCAAGTGCGGCGCGGTAGGGAGGGCGCTTCTGCCGGTGCTTTAGACTAACTGCGGGGCTGGGCACGTGGTGCGGCGCGGCGCGGCTGGCCTGTGCTCGACGTCGTTTCCGGCGCCGACACCTCGGGCGGCGTGGCCTGCGGCAGTTTCGCGGCGAGCGCGCGAACCGGATCGACGAGGCCGGACCCAACCTCCTCCTTCGGGCGTGCGGTCAGAGTCCGCGCTGTCGTCACCAGCAGATAGCGCAGGCTCTCCGGATCGATGCCCGGCTTGTTTTCCATCAGCAGGGCCGCGACACCGCTCACGTTCGCGGCTGCAACAGACGTGCCGGTCGTGAGCGTGTAGTGGTTGTCAGGAGAAGGCACCATCACGTCGACGCCGGGAGCCGCGACCATGATGTATTTGCCCCGATTGGCGCCCGCGAAGACCCGGTCCGCGATATCGGTGGCGGTTACCGCGATCACGGCAGGATCGGCGCCGGGGTAGAGCGGAGGCGACTTCGGGCCTGCATTGCCGGCCGCAGCAATCAGGATCGCGCCCTTGTCGTGCGCGGAGCGCAGCGCGCGCTCCAGCATCGGATCGTGCGGACCCGCGAAGCTCATGTTGATGATGCGTGCGCCGCGGGAAACCGCATAGTCGATCCCGCGGATGATCTGCATCGTCGTGCTTTCGGCGGACGACGCGTTGCCGCCGAACGCGCAGATCGCAAGGATGCGCGTTCGCGGCGCGATGCCGCGCAACAGCGTGCGCGCCCCGATGGCTCCGGCCATCCCGGTCCCGTGGGCATCCGGCCGCTCGGCCCCGCAGCCCGCGTCGTAGCGCTCCACGACGGCGCCCTTGAGGTCGGGATGCTGGCGGTCGATCTCGGAGTCGATCAGCGCCACCAGGACGTCGTTGCCCTGGGCAATCCCGTGCACATTGTCGAGCTGCAGCTTGGGGATCACGTACTGCGCCGGATCCCCTGCCGGCGGCGGCGTGTGTTGCTTGGGATCCGGCGCCACAGACTGAAGGCTCGGATCCGCCGACGGCGCTTGTGGCGACGCCTGAGACGCCTGGTCTTGCGTCACCTGGTAGACGTAATTCGGCTGGGCGCCGGCGATGATGCCGTTGGCCTCGAGCGCGCGGATGATTTGCGTGATGTTGCGCCCATCCGGGAAGCTGAAACGATAGACCGCGCGGCCGAGCGAGGCGAAGCGCTCGGAGGCGATGACCGTCAATCCCAGCCGGGCCGCAACTTCCTGCAGGCGTTGCGGCGAGACATCGATACCGAGTTCAAGCACGACCTCGTTCGCTTTGAACCGCGTCTCTCCGGGGGGTGGAATGCCGATGCCCCTGCGGATCACCGGCGGTGGCGGCAGCGGAGGAATCCCCGGCAGGGTCGGGATGCTGCCGGTGATATCGGCCGTGCCAGTCGGGCCTCTGGAGTTCACGGGCGGCGGGCTTGGGGGAACGCCGAGACTGATGGGCGTAATAACCGGCGGCACGTCGGTCGGAGCGATCAGCGCCGGAACGGGCTGGAAAGGCACGTAAGGAGGCGGCGCCACGATGACGGGCGGCGACGGTGACGGCGCCGGTATCGCGCCCGGCGGCGGGATCGTGCTCTGGGAGGCGGTCGCGAACAGGATGTTGGCCAGCAGGTTATCCGCCTGTGGCTGCGGACCGTGAAAGAACGGACTCGTCAGGCCGCCGAGCATCACAAATCCCAGGCCGAATTTTTCGCTCGCCAACACCGTGCCGCCGGTGCCGGTGATGAGTGGCTGCAACCCAGGGCCGGCCACCACATCGTGGCTGAAATAGTTTCCACTCCAGCTCATGCCTGCGTCGCCGAACGGACCGTGGAAAATCGGATTGTCAGGATTGACCGCGTTGCCGCTATAGGAAGCGAGCGAGTACAAATTGTCAAAGGATAACGTCGCGCCAAACCCCACGTTCAGGCTGCCACTCTCGCGACTACCCGGATTTGTTCCGTTGGTCCATCGCGCCGCATTGAGAAACAGCGCGCCGCCGGCTTGGACGTAGTTCTCCAGCGAAGGTGCGTTGTTTGAAACGAACGCATTGAAAGCGGCCGACGTATTGCCGCCGCCGTCAACGTACACGAACTTGTAGAGATTGCTCAGCGGGGCCGAATTGTAGCCGTAGAACTTGGTCCAGTTTCCAACCCCGAATACGGTGTTCATGGCCGCGTCAGGCGAACCCGGATTGCTCGGCGGAACGGCCCAAGGATCGAGCAAATCCGTCATGTAGGCTGCGGCCGCCTGCTTCGGCATGTGCAGCTGCAGCTGGTTGTCAACGTCTGGGTTCGTCTTGAACCCGATCACCGAGTCGACATTGTAATAGATCGAAACCGTTCCGGTGCTGCGCGAGAAATCCGCAAAGCTGTAGCCGTTAAAGAATACGCCGCCGACACCGATGCCGGAATTGTCCGAGCGAAGCGTGAGGTTGCCGGCGCCGGCATTGCCGATAATGACACTCGGCGCGACCTCGATGTTCCGGTATGCGCTGAGCGTGAGCGAATTGTTCCCGCTCCAGAATATGCTCGATTCAACATCGATATCGCCGTTACCCTGCCGGGGGTTGCCAAAGCCGCTGTAGCCCGACGCCGTCGTTTCGATCGTTACGTTGGTCTTCGACAGGCTGGATGTGATCGTATCGGCGGCTTCCGCGTCAATGATGAGATCGTAGGGATCAAGCAGCCAGGATCCGGTCCGCCCGTTCGGCGCGGACGTGTCGACGCGCGCGCCCGCGATGTTGAGCGAACCTCCGGAGGTCTCCACCGATCCGCCGTTGCCGCCGAGCGCGCCGCCGGTCGCCTTGATCAGGCCCGCAAAGCTCGTGAGCTGATCGGACCACACCACGACCTTGCCGCCGTCGCCGCTCTGCGTTGCGGATGCGTCGATCGTCGTCGCCTTGTCGGCGATCACGGTTGTGGCGGTGGGCAAGGCCGCTCCAGTCGTTGCACCACCACTGCCAGCGAGCGGCGAGGTCGCGCTGCCGCTGCCGCCGAGCAGCACGTTGCCGCCGCCGGCTGCGCCTGACGCATCGAGCTTTGCGCCGGCGAGCGCGATGTTCTCACCGGTGACCTTGATGCTCCCGCCCTTCTCACCGGCACGCTTACCGGCCGCCGATATGGTGCCCGAGAGCTTGATGTTCTGGGCAGGGGCTCCGCTGGGCTTGCTTTTGCCGGTCGCGGCGCTCAGCACGATCGTGCCGCCCTTGTCGGCGATCGTGTTGGCCTCGATCACGCCCGTATTGTTGATCACCGAGTCGACGACTGTCTTGGCGGCCGCCGCCGTGATCTCCACCCTGCCACCATTGGCGCTGAGCTTGCCGGAGTTGCTCACGAGCGATGTCAGCGGCTGCCCGGTCGCCACATCCTTCACCTGGCTCGCGATGCTGTCGCCGACCGCAAGCGTGATCAGGCTGTCGCCGTAGAGATCGAGGGTGAAGCCGTTGCCGGCCGCGAGACCGACCTTGCCAAGCGTGGCCGTAATGGTACCGGAGTTGCGCACGCCGGGCGCAACCAGGGCGGCAAAGCCCCCCTGCGCTGCCGTGATCGTCCCCTGGTTTACGATCGATGCGGCCGGATTGCCGGGAACATTGAAGTTGTAGCGGCCGGCCATGAAGTCGCTGTTCTTGATGTCATGGGTGGTTGCGAGCAGCCCCCCGACGTTCACCTGCGCGCTCTGGCCGAACAGGATGCCGTTGGGATTGACCAGGAACAGAATGCCATTGGCGCTCAGTGATCCGAAAATTTGCGACGGATTGGCGTCGCCGGTGACGCGATTGAGCGCGATCGCGCCTGCATTCGGCTGAATGAATCGGACGCTGCCGTTCGACCCGATGTCGAACGTCAGCCAGTTGGTGATCAGGTTCTGTGACGTCTGGGTGATCGTGAGCGAGGGACTGGACGGGCTGTAGGTGTACTGGGCATTGCCGCCCTGAGTCTGCGGTCCTTGCGGCAGCGTCGCCGGTGCAGGGGGCGCCAGTGGTCCCGCCGCCAGCGGCGACGAGAGCAGGGCGATGGCGGTCGAGGCCAGAAGCGAAGCATGGACGCGACGGTTCATGTCCCGATTCCCTAGTACTTCCCGGTCACGGCGAAAAAGAACCGCGTGTCATCGCGCGGACCGTCGATCGCCTTCGCAACCGTGAGATCGGCATTGAGGTAACTGAGCCAGCCGAGCCGTACGCCGAGGCCGGCGGAAGCCGCATGTTGCCAGGATGGGAAGCCGGCGCCCGGGTCGCGGTTGAACAACTCTGCGCCGTCCGTGAAGCCGTAGAGCTGGGCCTGACTGACGCTCCAGAACGGCGGCAGGTCGAGGCGAAGCTCGGCATTGCCCATGTAGCACGTGTCGGCCAGCAGCTGGGACGGATCGAAAGCGCGGCCGAAGAAGCGGCCGCCGAAGCTGCATTGCTCGGGCGTAAGCAGCGATGCGGTTGCGTACTGGCCGTAGCCTGCAAGAAACGTCGATAGCGGACCGAACAGCGGCTGGATGCGGCTCGCCGTGCCTTCCACCTTGGCGAAATTGGCCCGCCCATCGGCGCGCGAAGCGAGCGGATTGCCGTTCGGGGTGCTGTCGAGCCCGTTGATGCCCTGGCTCACCGTGACATTGAACTGGTTGATGCCGCGCCACGCATCCGCCGTGTCGGCATCAACCTTGATGCGGGCACCGCGGATGCGATCCTCATTGAACCGGCTGCCGAACACGTCGCTGATACTGTCACTGCCGAACACCAGCCCCGACAGCGCCAGATTCTTCTCGCGGCTGCGGATGATCGGATAGCTCAGGCCCGCGTCGCCGTAGAGCGCCTTGGTCTTGAAGTTGAGGAGCTCAAGCTGCGCGGTGCCGGGCTTGCCGAAGCCGTAACTCACATTGACGAACGCCGCGAGACCTTCGGCCGTCAACACCTGCCGGTAAGCGGCCGAGATGTAGTTGAGCTCCTGGGTCGGTACCACGCCCGCATAGGTGAGCGTGAAGGCGTCGTTGATGCCCTGCAGGTTGTTGGCCGTAATGGCGCCGAGATATTGCAGCGGACCGCGCGCCGGGGTGCCGCGGTTGTCGATGCGCGCGATGGCGTCAACCGGCTTGTAGGCCGCCTCGACCAGGAGTGTCGCGGCGTTGGGGTTCTTTTCCGAAGCCTTCAGGCTGGTTGAGAATTTCAGGCCCGGCAGATCGCCGGCCAGCAGCAGATAGCGCTCGATGGTGCGCACATTGGCGGGCCGGTCGGCGAGGATTTTTGCCTCGTAGTAGGAGAAGAAGTCGCGGAAGCGGGCGAGCGAGGCCGGCCACACCACCTTGTCCACATAGCCTTCGATGATCTGGATGCGGATGACGGCGCCGCCCTTGGTGAGGTTCTGCGGCGGCACGATGGCGCGGGACAGCACGTAGCCGTCGGCGCCGTATTTCGTCGTGATGCGCTGGGCGAGATCATAGACCGCCGACAGCGCGACCTCGCGCCCGATCATGTCGCGGTAGAGGAGCGCCAGCTCTTCGGGCCGGTAGACCGTCGCGCCTTCGATCCTGATGTCGCGTATCTTGATCTGGATTTTCTCCGCCCCCTCGGGCGCCACCGTGCCCGGCAGAGCAACCCGCGGTCCGGCTGGCTCGGCGCGCGGGGCCGGTGGCTCGGTGAAGCGGAAGCGCTCCCGGCCCGGCTGTTCGCTCGGCGGGATCACTTGTGCGAAGGCCGGTGGAAAAGCGCAAAGGATGGCTGCGAGCCCCAAGCACGCAACCAGAATGGATCTGCCCGTTCCCCCTGCCCGACGGCTCCCGCGCACAGTCGCATTCCGCCCAGTATCCGACTCTGCATGGTAGGGAGTAACGACGTGGCGCAAAACACAAAATTAACCAAATAGGTGCAGAATCGCGGCCGTCAGGGCCGAATCAGACGCAAGTGTGGCCGCGACGCCTCACGTCTGGCAACAATTTGCAATCAGGGTTTGTCATAGAGGACTGCGGGCGCGCTCCCGCGACCGTCCTCGCTCTGGTCACTGCGCACAAAGCTCAAGGCGTGTTACGTCGCGGGCTGGCGGACGATGTTGGCGGTTACGGCCGCTGCGCCTAATCCTTGAAGATCGCCATGTCCTTGGTCGGGAGCGGACCGGGCAGGGTTTGCAGGAAGGCGTAGATATCGGCGATTTGCTTATCGGACATGACGCCTTCGCTATATGCGGGCATATCGCTAAGGGGCTGGCGAAGCTGCCCCTTGAAGCCGTCGAACGGCATCGCGGTCTTGGCGAGGATCGGGGCGGGCCCGTTCATGGCGCCCCCCTGTCCGGCGCGGCCGTGGCACGTAAAGCACCCGACCGCGAGGTAGAGCCGCTTGCCCTCGACCGCATCACCTGGAGGGACCTCCTGGGCGCGCACCACGCCTGCGCTGATCGTGAGAACAGACACCGCGAACAGAACCGCGCCCACAAACTTCGAAACATTACGCATCAGGATGCCTCGTTGGTAAGGCCAGCGAACTGCTTTCCCCTCCCTCGCTTGCCGGGGGAGGGTCAGGGAGGGGGCACGCTACCGCGGCACTGACACGCGGCAAGGCCCCTCCCCAACCCTCCCCGCAAGCGGGGAGGGAGTTTTTCACCTTGGATCGGTCACGACATCGATCAGGGCCGGCTCGCCGCGCTTGACGACGGCAATCGCCCGCTTGAGGGCCGGGGCGAGATCCTTCGGATCGGTGATCGGCCCCTCGCCATAGACCCCGAAGCCGCGCGCCACGGTGGCGAAGTCGACGTTCGGGTCCGTAATTGTAGTGCCCAAATGGGCGTTCTCGATGCCGCGGCCGTGCCGGTTCGCCATCGCCTGCAGGTACATGTACTCCTGATGGTACGCACGGTTGTTCTGCACGATGTAGAGCAGCGGGATGTGGTGGTGCGCTGCGGTCCACAGCGTGCTCGGCACGTACAAGAGATCGCCATCGCCGTTAAACGTCACCGTCAGCCGGCCGTGGCGCTTGTTGGCGAGCGCGGCGCCGAGCGAGGCCGGCGCGTTGTAGCCGACGCCCGCGCCGCCCGAGCCGCCGTTCCAGCGGTGCGCCTTGTCGATATTCCACAACCGCATCGGCCAGACGTTGCTGATGGTGTTGCCGACCAGCGACCAGTCCTCATTTTTGATCTGGGCATAGACCTCGGCGCACATGCGGCCGGTTGTGATCGGGGTCGAATCCCAGCCGACGGTAGCGTCCGATTTCGCCTGCTCGAACATCGCGAGCTGCGCCGCCGCGTAACGCTTGCCGCGCGCCTCGTAGGCGGCCTTGCGGCCGTTGTCGACGAGCCTCTTCACCGCCTCGGTAAGCGCCGGGAGCGAAGCTTCGCCATCGCCTGCAACCGACATGTCGATATCGGAGAAGCGGCCGAAATCCTGATAGTTGGCCTTGAGATACATGTCGCGCAGGCCGAGCGAGATGATCTTGGCGGTGGGCTTGTAGAGCGGCCGTGACGTGCGCACGATGCGATCGCTGAAGGCGTTGAGGGCCGCCCAGTGATCGTTCATCTCAATCGCCAGGATCACGTCCGCCTGGGCCACCACCGCGTTGCGACGGAACGTCTGGTTGAGCGGATGGCGGGACGGGAAGTTGGTGCGACCAAACCGATCAATGACGGCGCATTGCAGCACCTCGGCAAGCTCGACAAGGCGCTCCATGCCGGCCGACGTGCGCGCCATGCGGTCCACTACGATCAGCGGCGCGTCAGCGTTCACCAGGAGCCGCGCGACCTCCGCGATCGCGCCTGAATCTGCCTGCGGCGGCACCACTTTCGACAGCTTCGGGATATGCAGGCTTTCCGCCTCTTTGATCGGGTTTTCCTGCAGTTCGGCATCGAGCGAGAGCATCACCGGCCCCATCGGCGGGGTGGTGGCGATCTTGTAGGCGCGCACGGCGGACTCGGCGAAATGCTGGAGCGAAATCGGCTGGTCATCCCACTTGGTGTAGTCGCGCACGCCCGCCGCAATGTCGATCGCCGCATGCACCCACTCGGGCGTGGTGCCGCGCTTGTTGGCCTCGATGATGGTGCCGCCCATGACGAGGACCGGCACCCGGTCGCACCAGGCGTTGTACATCGCCATGGTGGCGTGCTGCAGGCCGACCACGCCATGGCAGATCATGGCGAGCGGCTTGCCTTCCATCTTGGCGTAGCCATGGCCCATCGCCACCGCGATTTCCTCGTGATTGCAAGTGAGGATCTCGGGCTTGACGTTCTTGCCATAGTTGATGACGGCCTCGTGGAGGCCGCGGAAGCTCGACGCGCAGTTCATCGTGAGATAGTCGATGTCGAGCGTCTTGAGCACGTCGACCATGAAGTCGCCGCCGCTCGTGGTCTGCGTCTGCGGGTCCTTGTCGGGCGGCGACGTCTCGAGCGCAGTCTGGATCGGGCCGGGTGCAGCGGCCTTGAGGTCTTCACGCGGCGCAACTGGCGCCGCCCCTTGAGCCGCCGCTGCAACCGGCGTCACCGCGGCCGCAGCACCCGCGAGCGTCGCCCCTTTGAGGAATTTGCGGCGACCGGGGTCGGGCAAAGGACGGCGTTTAGGCATGAGTTCCTCCAGGGTGCATTTGGCGGCGCGGACCGCGTTCCTATCGGGATACTCCGACGGCCGCAGCGGTCGGTCAAGCGCGCGAGCCGCGCTCCTGGGGCGAAGTATCGCGTCGACGCTCGGGTAAGAAATCGTCCGGCAGACTGGCTAGAATTTCGAAAGCTCGTGCCAATCCTTTCCCCCTCTCACGCAGCACGACCTCGTTGCCCCGGCGGAATATCTCCACCTCGTTACTCTGGAACCGGAATCCTTTCGGCAGCCGCACGACTTGGTTGTTACCGAAGCGAATAACCCGAGCTGAAGCCATAATGAGTAATTCCTCTGATATGTCTGGTATATACGTCCTCATCGCCGGAGTGTGAGGACAGGTGCCGATGCGTATCAATATCGAAATCGATGACGCACTGATGGCGGAAGCCCAGTGGGCTTCCGGAAAAGGCTCCAAGAAGCAGACCGTAGAATACGCGCTCCGTCTAATGATCGGAATGCGGCGGCAGCGGGACATTGACCTTGCTTTCGGCAAGTACCACTGGCGCGGCAGCCTCGCTCGGAGTCGTAAAGGGCGGAGGGCCGGATGAACCGGCACGCCGGCACACCGATTTATCCGTACATGCAGGGCAAGGTTGCGCTGGTGACCGGCGGCAGTAGCGGCATCGGGCTTGCCACTGCAGCTGCGTTTGCGCGTCAAACGGCCTGCGCTTTTCATCGCTCTGGCCTCAGCGTAACATGCGGCGAGCCACGAAGTGCATACGGGAGAACGCCGAATGAGATGCAGAGTTGGACTGGCTTGGCTGGTGCTCGCCGCCGGTATACAGGCCGCTGCGGCGCAACCCTTCCCCGCTGCCGACGCCCTCACACCGCAGCAATTGCAGGGCCGCAATCTCTTCAACCAGTCTTGCATGGTGTGCCACGTCAAGCTGCAGATCACGTCGCCTGCCAAATACGGTCCTGACCTGTCGAACAAAGTCCTCGGCGGCCAGGAAGCGGTGATGCGCGAGGTGATCAGCAACGGCACGCCGAACATGCCGGGATTTAAGTATCACTTCGATCCGGACCAGATCGATGCAATCGTGGCCTACTTGAAGGCGCTGCCGGCCCCGGCGCCGAGCGCCAATCCCCCACGTTAAATCCATTCCGTTGAAAAATGGAGAAGAAGTCATGTCTCCCAATTCATCTCACACCGCAACTCGGACTACAGGCGCCGCGCTCGCTCTATCATTGCTTGCCAGCGTTGCGCTGCCGGCCGCCGTCTTTGCGGCCGATCCCACAATCCTGACCGGGACCGTCGCGGGGCCGGACGGCGCGAAGATGGGCGGCGTTACCGTGTCCGCCAAGGCCATCGGCTCGACCATAACCACAACTGTGTTCACTGACGAGAACGGCGCCTACTATTTCCCGACGCTCCCGTCCGGCAAGTATCGCGTATGGGCGCAAGCGCTCGGCTTCGAGACCGCCAACGGCGAGGCCGAGCTGAATACCGGCGCGCGGGCGGATTTCTCGTTGAAGAAAATCCAGGATACCGAGCGGCTGATCCGCCAATTGCCGGGCGACCTGATCCTCGCCGGGCTGCCGGAAGATAGCGAGGACGACAAGCGCATGAAGCGCATCGTCCACAACAACTGCACGAGCTGCCACACGCCGAGCTA
>Ga0070734_10006000_pt1 | contig 10429 bp, 6 predicted proteins | sample Coa_R1_8_FD_66444 | JGI IMG/M metagenome (GOLD analysis project Ga0070734, IMG submission 66444) | Surface soil microbial communities from Centralia Pennsylvania, which are recovering from an underground coalmine fire - Coalmine... | ecosystem: Environmental > Terrestrial > Soil > Unclassified ... | reverse complement strand
CTCGACATCTTCGGCAGCGTCGTCGTGATCTGGAGGCGTCCGCGCAACATAGGGATGCCGGGCAAGTTGAATTAGCCGCTTTGCAATCTCTGCGGGCGTGAGCACGAAATCCGCCACCCCTGCCGCCACGGCGCTGCGGGGCATTCCATCGAATTTTGCGGAAGATGGCTCCTGCACAAAGGTTACGCCGCCTTCGGCCTTCACCGCTTTGAGGCCAAGAGTCCCGTCGGAGGCGGTGCCGGACAGGACAATGCCGATGGCGTTGCTGCTCTTCGCGGCAGCGAGCGACTTCAAGAAGAAATCGATGGGCAGGTTGGGGCCGGGCCCACGCGGCTCGATTTGCAAGTGTTCGCCGGTTGTGGCCAAGCAAACCCCTGGCGGCATGACATAAACATGGTTGACCGCTAGAGGAGTGTCCGTCCTAACTTCCTGCACGGGCATGCGGGTGGTTTTGGCAAGAAGCTCAGCCAATTGGCTGGGCTGGTTCGGGTCGAGGTGCTGGATGACCACGAACGCCATTCCAGGGTTCGATGGCAAGTGCTTCAAAAAAGCTGTGAAGGCTTCCAATCCGCCTGCCGAAGCGCCTACACCGACAATTGGGAATGATTGGTTGCGCGTGGGCAAGGGGCGGTTGTTCCGGCTCTTCGATTCAACCTTCTGCCTTGGCGCTGGTTTCGATGATTTCGGCGGCTTGGACGTTTTTTTCCTCATACGGATTTCCTGCCGCGCCGGAACCGGCGATTTGCCGTAAAGCTGATTTTTTTCGGGAGCGTCCGAATCGCTGGCTTTGAGCCGTTTTCAAGAAGCGATTCTTGCATCGGCGCACAAGGGCGCACACTGGCTTGGGGCCAAACCAGCGAGGGTGTCCGGCTCGGGTGTCTTATACTCGACCGCAACTCGTACCCCGTCCATCGCAGAAGGCGTCAAGCGGAGAGCCTACGCTGGGGCGCTCGGCCGACGCGTTCCGTTCGAGGATTAGACCCTCGAAACTCAATTCTATATGAAGCGGCGCTGGCGTATCCCGACGCAAGAACTGACAATCGCCGCGGCGTCGCTTTTTCGTCTTCTGGAAACGCCTCTGATCATCGAGCAGAACAGGTGACGTTGTGGAAGTTTAATCCAATTTCTATTGACACCACTTGTCCGTGGGTTTATTCTAACCAAGCTGGAGGAAATCACGATGCTTGCCTATAGCCGAGGTTCAAAACGCCTCGCTGGCGCGGCTCCGCTGGAGCACCGCGTGCCGGCGAATGTCGGATCCTTCTGCTCCAACTTGGATATAGCTCAATGGGTAGAGCATCGGCTGACACCCGAGTGTCGTGGGTTCGACTCCCGCTATCCGCTGTTGTCCAAACAGCTCGCAACAATGAGTGATCCAGGCCGGGTTCCCGCCTTCCACTCGAGATAGACTTCGGTCCTTCTCGTAAAGATTGGCAGCGGCTTCGCCGCTCTGCGCTTCCCCGAAACTGCTAATCGGAGCTTGCATCGATCGTCCGGCGCAAGTCCGATCCGCTTTAGGGCAGCCCGCTGGTGCGGCCGTGGAATTCAGCCTGGGGATCTCTTCTTTCCATACAAAAGCAGTTATCACTTGAGGAGGTGATTTTTATGCTGCGCCGTGTTTTGATCGGCGACAATGAACGAATCCTGGTAATCCGCAAGCGGCGCTTCGCGGAGATCCTGGAGCCTGGCGAGCGTTGGATGTTCGCGCTTGGCGGGGAAATGGAACTGCAGCGCTACAACGTCCGTGACCTGGTTTATTCGGGAGAGTGGGCGGACTACATCGCGAACTCGCAACCCGAGTTGGCTGCGCGCTACTTCACGATTGTCGAGACGTCCGACGCCCAAGTAGCCATCGTGTATCTGGATGGCCGCTTGGCGCGCGTGATTGGCCCTGCGAATCGCGTGCTGTTCTGGAAGGGTCCAGTGAATGTGACGTACGAGCGGATCGACGTGCGCGCGAACGCAGACGTGCCGGAGCAATTGCTGCCGTCGCTGGGGCGTTTGGGGCGGGAATCCCTGGTGACGTTCGCGGCGGTTGAGGAGGGTAAGCGCGGACTGATGTATCTGGATGGGCGTTTGATCCGTGAACTGGAGCCTGGCAACTATGGGTTCTGGAACGCGGTGGCAACGCCTCGCATCGAGGTGCTTGAGATGCGCCGTCAGACGGTGGAGGTGTCGGGTCAGGAGATCCTGACCAGCGATAAGGTCACCTTACGTGTGAACATTTCTGCCGTGTATGAGATCGTGAACGTAACGAACGCCCGCGTGGGTGTGAAGGACGTTGGCGAATACTTGTACCGCGCGCTGCAGATCGCGGCGCGACAATCGCTGGGGAAGCGCACGCTCGAGCAGGTGCTCGCGGAGAAGACGGACATCGACGAAGCGGTATCGGCCGAGGTTCGCCGGGAGATGGAAGCGTATGGTGTTCGCGTAAGCGCGATTGCGCTGAAGGACATCATCCTGCCCGGAGACATCCGCGACATTCTGAACCAGGTGGTGACCGCCGAGAAGCAGGCGCAAGCCAACCTGATTCGCCGGCGCGAAGAGACCGCGGCAACGCGGTCGCTGCTCAACACGGCCAAGCTGATGGAGGAGAATCCTCTGTTGGTGCGCCTGAAGGAGCTGGAATCGCTGGAGAAGATCGCCGACAAGGTGGAAAAGATCACCGTGGTTGGCGGTTTGAACGCGCTGCTGGAACGCACGGTAACGCTCCGTGCTGAGTGATGGAGGACGGCGCCGGTTGCGCCCTATAGGTTTTAGGGGTGTGGCCGGCGCTGTCAAGCCGGAGGTGTCGTTGCAAGGCTCGTCCGGAAAAAACAGATAAGCGCCGACCATAAATCCATTTAACGGTAACAGTGTGTAACTCGCCGTTTTAACCAATGATCTTTCGGATGTGAGTATCCCACTGAGAACTTTCGGCAAATCGAACGTTCAAATCTCGGCACTTGGATGCGGCGGCCATCATCTGGGCGATCCGCAGGAAGAGAAGGTCGCGCGGCAGATTGTCGACAAGTTAATCGACGGCGGCGTCACTTTTTTCGACAATTGCTGGGAATATCACCGGGGCAAATGTGAAGATTGGCTCGGCAGCGCGCTCGAAGGCAAGCGCGACAAAGTCTTCCTGATGACCAAAGTGTGCACGCATGGGCGCGACAAAGCGCTTGCGATGAAGATGCTCGAAGAGTCGCTGCACCGGCTGAAAACCGATCATCTGGACTTGTGGCAGGCCCATGGAATGGTTTTCGAGAACGATCCGGAGCTTTTCATCCGGCCCAACGGCGCGGCCGAAGCGCTGGAGCTCGCGAAAAAGCAGGGCAAGACACGCTTCACCGGTTTCACCGGGCATAAAGATCCGAACGTCCACATGGGCATGCTGCGTACCAATTTTCCGTTTGACGCGGTGCAGATGCCGCTAAATCCGTTTGACGCGACCTTCGAATTCAGCTTCGAACGATTGGTGCTGCCCGAGCTGCAGCGGCGAGGAATCGCGGTGCTGGGCATGAAACCGATCGGCGGCACTGCGGAAGCAGTGAAGAAAGGCGTGGTCACGGCGGCGGAGCTGCTGCGTTACGCGATGAGCCTGCCGGTGGCGACCACCATCGCGGGTATGGAGAAACCAGAGATAGCGGATCACCACCTGAAAATCGCGCAGAACTTTCAGCCGATGAGTCCGCAGGAGATGCAAAGCCTGCGCGATCGTGTGCGCATGTACGCCGCCGATGCGCGCTTCGAGCCTTACAAGGTTTCACTTAAGTTCGACAATCCGGAAGCGAGGCTCACGCACGGTTTCCCGCTCGACCTGCAGCAGAAAGAGGTGAAGGAAATGCTGGGCGGCGCGGAAAACACCGGCAAACCCTACACCCAGTACACTCCGCAAGCACACTGAGGAACCAGCTATGATGAATCGCGTTTCCCGGCGGCGATTTCTGGAAACCGCCGCAATCACATCCGGAGGACTGGTAATGGCACAACCATCCGCTGCGGTACCCAAGCGTCCGCTCGGTAAGACCGGCTTGCAGGTTTCCTACATGGGTTTGGGTGGTTATCATCTTGGATCGGTGGAGGACCAAGCGAGCGTCGACAGCATTGTCCACGAAGCGCTCGATTCCGGAGTCAATTTCTTCGACAACGCGTGGGAGTATCACGACGGAAGAAGCGAAGAGGTGATGGGGAAGGCGCTGGAGGGCAAGCGGGACGGCGCCATTGTGATGACCAAAGTCTGCACGCACGGCCGTAAGAAAGACGTCGCGATGCAGCAGCTCGAAGAATCGCTGCGCCGATTGAGGACGGATCACATCGACGTGTGGCAGATTCACGAAGTGGTTTACTGGAACGATCCGGATTTGATATTCGCTCCCAATGGCGCGGCCGAAGCGCTGGTGGAAGCTAAAAAGCAGGGCAAGGTGCGATTCGTCGGATTCACCGGGCATAAAGATCCCCGCATCCATATGAAGATGCTCGCGCACAATTTTCCTTTCGACACGGTACAAATGCCGTTGAACTGTTTCGATGCCACGTTCCGCAGCTTCGAACAGCAGGTTCTGCCGGAGCTCAACAAGCGTGGCATAGCGCCGCTCGGGATGAAGAGCATGGGCGGAGAAGGCGAGATGATCGCGAAGGGCGCGGTCACTCCGCGCGAAGCGTTGAGTTATGCCATGAGCCTTCCAGTTGCAGTGACCATCAGCGGCGTGGAAACGCTGGATGTGCTGCGCCAGAATCTCGCGATTGCGTGCGGGTTTCAGCCGCTCGCTTTATCCGCCATGCACGAGTTGCGCGAACGCTGCCGCGAATATGCCGCCGATGGACATCTGGAATTATTCAAGATGACTGTGAAGTACGACGGAGACATTGGCCGCGAACAGCACGGATATCCGAAGGAACAGGAGATGCCGCTGTAATATCGATAGGTGACCCTGGATCGCCTGCGGAGCTTTGCCGTAACGCGCAGTCTATTCCCGCCCACCACGCTGAAGCGCGCTCTGGACAAGCTGGGATTTGTGCAAGCGGATCCGATCCGCGCACCGGCCCGCGCGCAAGACTTGATTCTGCGGCAGCGCGTCAAAGGCTATCGTGCGGGCGATTTGGAGCAGCGCTTCGCAAAGCTGGGCGTGGAAGAGGATTTCTTCGTCGTCTACGGCTTCGTGACGCAACATATCCAAAAATTGATGCATCCGAGATCAGACGCGCTGGTTCCGGCGGAAGGCTCGCTCAAGTGGCCGCGCAAGACCAAAGAGCTGGCGGAGTTGCTGCGCGATTTCGTGACGGAGCGCGGTGTGGTGCATCCGCGCGATGTGCATCGGCATTTCGCGCGCGGGCAAGTCAAAAACTACTGGGGCGGATCGTCGAACGAGACCACGCATCTGTTGAACATGATGCATTACCGCGGCATGCTGCGGGTGGTGGGGCGCGAGCGCGGCATCCGGATGTACGCGGCGCACCAACATGGTCCGGAAGCGGCTGATGTTGCCGAGCGTCACGCGCGAATCGACGCGCTGGTGGACGCGGCTGTTCACGTTTACGCTCCGCTGCATCTTGGCGGATTGCGGTACGTGGTGAATCGCCTACGGTACGCCGCGCCGCAGTGGAGAGGCGAACTGAAAGAGGCATTGGCGCGGGCAAAACAAAGGCTCGCGCACGAGCACATCGATGGCGTGGATTGGTATTGGCCGGCGGGCGAGAAAATCCGTCGAAGCGCGGCGCCGGAAATGGTGCGATTGCTGACGCCGTTCGATCCGGTGGTGTGGGATCGCGACCGGTTCGAACTGCTGTGGGGGTGGGTGTACCGGTTCGAAGCCTACACGCCGGCGCCGAAACGAAAGCTGGGATATTACGCCCTGCCGATGTTGTGGCGGGATAGCGTGATTGGGTGGGGAAATTTGTCGGTGGAAAAGGGAAAGCTGAAAAGCGAGCTCGGCTATGTATCCGGCGCGGCGCCGAGCGATGCGAGCTTCCGGCGGGAACTGGAAGCTGAGGTCGATCGAATGCGGGTTTTCCTGGGGTTGTGACACAATGATTTCGTGGCTATTCGGATAGCGTTGGCGTTGGCCGCGCTGGCAACGCTGGAAGCGCGCGCTCAAAGCGGCGGCGCTGAGTTTTTTGAGAAAAATGTCCGGCCGGTGTTCATCCAGAAGTGCTTTGGATGCCACGGAGCGGGCGCAAGTCCGATGGGCGGGCTTCGCCTCGACAGCCGCGAATCGATTCTGCACGGCGGCGGCCGCGGCGCGGCGATCGTTCCCGGAAAACCGAACGAGAGCCTGCTGATCAAAGCCCTGCAGCAGACCGACGAGAATTTGAAGATGCCCCCGGGCAAGAAATTGTCCGAGCCTGAAATCGTCTTTATTGCTCAGTGGATCGCAATGGGCGCGCCGTGGGGAGGTGGTCAATCGCTCAACGCAGAGGCTCCCGCGAAAAAATACTGGGCGTTTGTTCCGCCCAAAGATCCGGCACTGCCGCACGTGAAGGATTCCGCGTGGGTGAAGTCACCGATCGATGCTTTCATACTGGCCGGATTGGAAGAGAAGAATCTGGCGCCCGCGCCGCCGGCTTCGAAACGCGAACTGATCCGGCGCGCGACCTTCGATCTCACCGGACTTCCGCCGACTCCCGAAGAAGTGCAGGAATTTCTGGACGACAAAAATCCGGACGCGTTCGCGCGGTTGGTAGACCGATTGCTCGCTTCGCCGCGCTATGGCGAACGATGGGGCCGGCACTGGCTGGACGTGGCGCGCTACGCGGATTCGAACGGCCTGGACGAAAACCTGGTGTATCGCAATGCGTACCGCTATCGCGATTACGTGATCCAGGCGTTTAATAAGGACAAACCGTACGACCAATTTGTCCGCGAACAATTGGCGGGCGATTTGTTGCCGGAGGCTCCGGACCTTCCGACGAACTATGAGCATTGGACCGCTACTGGATTTCTTTCGCTCGGCGCCAAGATGCTCGCCGAGGACGATCCAGTGAAGATGGAAATGGATATCGTAGACGAGCAGATGGACACGGCCAGCCGTGCATTCATGGGTCTGACGGTGGGATGCGCGCGCTGCCACGATCACAAGTTCGATCCCATCCCGCAGGCCGATTATTACGCGCTCGGCGGCATCTTCAAAAGCTCGAAGACGATGGAGAATTTCAAGGTGGTGGCCACCTGGCACGAGTATGTGCTGGCACCCCCGGAAGAACGGGCGAAGCTGCAAGAGCTGCTGGACAAGATCAAGGCGAAGAATAAAGAAGCATCGGCGCTGACGCAGGCAGAGAATCGGAAACTTTCGGCCGAAGCGCGATTGAAGCTGGGGGCTTACCTGCTCGGCGCGACGGATGTTTTGCGCTATGAGCAGATTCCGCTGCTGCCCGTGATGAATGCGGGCAAGAGCGCGCCGGCGTCGGCGATCCTGCGCGAGGCATCCAGCTTTGAGCGCGGCAACGCTCCGAAGAAACTGGAAAAAGGCAAGCCAAATACGGTGGAGGGCCAGAAGGGCCCGTGGTTCGCCGAATACGACGTGACCGTTCCGGCGGCGGGCGAGTATGAGCTCGACATGCTGGAGGAAGAATCAGGCGCGGGCACGGCAGATGTTTTGCTGAACGGCGTCCTGATGAAAGAAGGCGCAGCGGCGGTGCAAAATCGCGCGGCGTCGCCGGATGCAGGCGGCTGGACGGTGACTGGAATCTTCCCGCTCAACGCCGGGAAGAACACGCTGCGGCTGGAACATAAATCGCGCTTTCCCTATTTCGAAAAATTGCTTCTGACGCCGAATCCGCTGCCAAACGGGACCGAGACGCCGCTGTCGAACATTCAGATCGCGCGCCAATACGGGATCAATCCGGGATTCCTGGATCATTGGGTGGAAGAAATGCGCCGCGCCAAGGGTGCCCCGCATTCGCCCCTATTCGCCTGGTACGCGTTTCAAGCTCAAAAATCGCTCGACGAAAAGTCGTTGAGCGGATGGACATCGCCCGCAGCGAAGCTGTTCGAAGGATTCCATCCCAAATCGGCGCAGGAACTGGCCGCGAAATATCAGGATCTGTCGAATGAAGCCAGCCGCCAATTCTTAGCGATGCAAGCGGCGCATCCGGCGGAAGCGGCGAAGATCGACGACGACATGGAAGATCTCGCGCCGAAATCCGCACCGCAGCAGATTCTTCCCGACGCCGGATTCGATGCCCTGCGCGACATGCTTTATGAGAAAGCCGGACCGTTCCGCGCTCCCGACGACTCGCGCAAATATTTCCCGGCAGCAGCTGAGCAGCAGATCGCCGCCGTCGAAAAAGCGCGGAAGGAGCTGGAAACAACCAAGCCCGATTATCCGCGCGCGATGGGCGTGATGGACAGTGCGAAACCGGCCGATCTTGCGATCAATATTCGCGGCAGCCACTGGACGCTGGGTCCGGTGGTGAAGCGCGGATTCCCACATGCCATTACGGTGGCGAACACGCCTGAGATTCCGGAAGGTCAGAGCGGACGTTTGCAGTTTGCCGAGTGGCTGACCCAGCCGGACCATCCGTTGACTAGCCGGGTGATGGCGAATCGGCTGTGGCGCTGGCATTTCGGACGCGGCATCGTCCCGTCCACCGATAACTTCGGGCGATTGGGTGAGCGACCGACGAATCAGCCGCTGCTCGATTGGCTGGCCGTGCAGTTCGTGGACAAGAAATGGTCGATGAAAGAAATGCATCGGCTTATGATGCTCTCGAACACTTACCAGATGAGCACGAAGTACGACGCACGCGCGGCCGAGGTGGATCCGGAGAACACACTGCTGTGGCGCGCGAATCGGCAGCGCTTGGAAGCTGAGCCGATCCGTGACGCGGTGATCGCAGTTTCCGGCGATCTGGACACCAGCATGGGCGGCACGCTGCTCACTTACAAAGACCGGCAGTATGTCAGCGACACCGAAAAGCGCGGCAGCGTGGATTACGATCGCAACCGGCGCGCCGTGTATATTCCGGTTGTCCGGAGCTCGCTCTACGAAGTCTTCACGGCGTTCGATCTGCCGGACACGGCGACGTCCACGGGCGATCGCGCGGCCACGGTTGTCGCGCCGCAGGCTTTGTTCATGATGAACGGATCGGTAGTGTTGAAGCATACGCGCATCATGGCGGAGCATCTGTTGCAGCGCTCGGATTTGGATGACGCCGGACGCGTACGTGCCGCTTACGAACGGGCGCTCTCGCGTCCACCATCGGCGAAAGAAGTGGATGGCGCGCTGAGCTTCATCGCGAAAATCGATCATGCAGTGGCAGATCGCAAACCGGATGCGGCGGAACGGCGCACGTTCGCCTGGCAAAGCTTCTGCAAAGCGCTGCTGTCATCCAACGAATTTATATACTTGAATTGAGGCTTCGCGCATGAATGCTCACTGGAACTCCTATCTGAATCGAGCGCTTTCGCGGCGTGAGTTGCTCAAAGCGAGCAGCACGGGATTTGGAGCCATGGCGCTGGCGGCCATGTTGGGCGAGCAGGCGTATGCGGCGACGGCGGGGGCGCAGAGTCCGTTGTCGGAGAAGCCGCCGCAATTTCCAGCGCGAGCCAAGCGTGTGATCTTTCTGTTCATGCATGGGGGACCGTCGCAGGTGGACACGTTCGATTACAAGCCGCTGCTGATTCGCGATCATGGGAAGCCGCTGCCGTTCAAACGTCCCAAGGTGGTTTCGAGCGAGACGTTCAACCTTCTAAAGTCGCCGTGGAATTTCAAGCAGTACGGACAGAGCGGCATGTGGGTGAGCGATCTCTTTCCGCAGTTGGCCAAGCAAGTGGACGATATTTGCTTCATCAAATCCATGTGGGGATCGAACTCGCGCCACGGCGGCGCGCTGCTTGAGCTTCACACGGGCAGCGACACATTCGTCCGGCCGAGCATGGGTTCATGGATTACCTATGGACTGGGCACGGAGAATCAGAGCATGCCCGGATTCATTACGATTTGTCCGACGCAGAGCCACGGCGGCGCGAATAATTACAGCTCGGGATTTCTGCCGGCGCCGTATGCCGGAACGCCGATCGGTTCGGTGGGAATCGCGGCGCGCGACGCAAAGATTCCCTTCATCTCGAACCCGGAAACGCCGCGCGACATCCAGCGCATGGAATTGGATTATCTGCAGACGATGAATCGCGAGCAGTTGGCGGCAACGGGTCCGGACCAGGCGCTGGAAGGCCGCATTGAATCGTTCGAGCTGGCGTTCCGGATGCAATCGGAAGCTCCGGGATTGCAGGATATTTCCAAAGAATCGCCCGCGACGCTGAAGCTGTATGGCATCGACAATCGCGTGTCCGAAGATTTCGGACGCCAGTGCTTGATGGCCCGGCGGTTGTCGGAAGCCGGAGTGCGATTCGTGCAGGTGAGCCACACGTATAAATGGGATCAGCATTCCGATCTGCTGCGCGATCACGCGCAGAACGCGCGCGAAGTGGATCAGCCGATCGCGGGGCTTT
>Ga0070734_10005999_pt1 | contig 10431 bp, 11 predicted proteins | sample Coa_R1_8_FD_66444 | JGI IMG/M metagenome (GOLD analysis project Ga0070734, IMG submission 66444) | Surface soil microbial communities from Centralia Pennsylvania, which are recovering from an underground coalmine fire - Coalmine... | ecosystem: Environmental > Terrestrial > Soil > Unclassified ... | reverse complement strand
GAGGAGGCCCGACTGATGCCGTTGCAGGAACTGCTGGGAGGGCATCCCTATCTGCTGGTACGGGGTCTGGCGGAGATCAAGGAACGGGGGATGGACGTTGCGGCGTTCTCCAATCTCGCCCTCAGGCCGGACGGTCCCTACCGCGACCACCTGGAGGGCATCCTGCGCTTGCTGGCCGCGGACAACGACCTGATCTCCGACCTGCGCGCCGCACTGGAGGGCCGCCCGTGCTCGGACACAGGCTTCTTCCGGCTGCGCACCGCAGGCGTCGTATCCGGTGATGCGCCCGACCGAGCGCGACTGCGATGCGGCCTGTACGCCCGCTATTTCGCCCGCAGCCTGCGCTGAGAAGGACCGTTTCGCTCCCACTGGAGGACCATCGCTTTGGATATCCCCGTTCCTTACTTCGTCGCCGGCGGCACCCTGACGGGCAATGTTCTTTCCTACATTGAGCGCCAGGCCGATACCGAACTGTACAATGCCCTCCTGGCGGGTGAGTATTGCTATGTGCTGGATACCCGGCAGGTGGGCAAATCGTCCCTGATGGTCCGGGCTGCAAGACGGTTGTCGGAAGCAGGCTGCTGCACCGCTCTCGTGGATCTGAGCACGTTCGGGGATGCGACCACCGAGGAGCAGTGGTACTTCCAGTTGCTCTGCGACCTGACCCGCGTACTCGGAATGGAAGAGGAGGCGGAAGCTTTTTGGGATAGGCAGGTCCGTGTCAGCTGCGCCCAGCGCTGGTTCCTCGCCGTTCGCGACCTGGTCCTGCCGCGCCTGCAGGCTCCGCTCGTGGTCTTCGTGGACGAACTCGAGGCAGTCCGGAAGCTCTCCTTCTCCGCCGATGGGCTGTTCGCCATGGTGCGGGCGCTCTCGAACCTGCGGGCTCAGGAACCTTGTGCGGAGCGGCTGACCTTTTGTCTGGTGGGGGTCGCCACCCCGGCCGATCTCATCCGCGATCCACGCACCACCCCGTTCAATATCGGCAGGCGCATCGAACTGCATGACTTTGCGATGGACGAAATGGCTCTGCTTGCACGGGGATTGCAGGGTACCCAACGGCAACGGGAGGAGCAGGTCCGTCGCATCGGGTTCTGGACGGGGGGACATCCTTACCTGACGCAGCGGTTCTGCCAGTCTGTCGCCGAGGCGGGCAGGCCACTGACCTGCCGTGAAGTGGATGCACTCTGCTGGAAGGTGTTCCTCTGCAAGCGCGCGCAGTCGGAGGAGGCCAACCTGCACTTCGTCCGCCGACAGGTACTCGACGATCCGGAGCCGACGGATCTCCTTCTCCTTTACGACCGGCTGCGCGCGAGAAAGCGGATAGAGGCGGGGACGGCAGGCGCGCTGACCGACCGCCTGCTGCTCTCGGGCCTTGCGCGGATCGACGCCGACCGAGAGGTTCCCCGCCTGGTGGTCCGCAACCGCATCTATGAAAGTGTGTTCAACCGCCGCTGGGTACGGGGCAACCTTCCCGGCGCGGAAGTGCGTCGGCAAAAGCAGGCCCTGCGCCTCGGGTTCCTGCGCGCCAGCCTGCTCTGGTGCGTGCTGGTGGGAACCCTGCTGTTCGCGCTGGCCCGGCAGTGGCAGGTGAGCCAGCAGCAGGGGAGTATCGCCATCCTGAAAGGCAGTCTCAAGTCCACGGACGACGAACTGAAGCAGCGGTCCCAGAAAGTCAAGGAGGCCGAGGGGCGGCTTGTCAAACTGAATGCGGACATTGCGGGCAAGGACAGTGACCTCAAGCACTTAGAGGCGGCCTCCCGGAAACTGGAGGCGGACAACCGGGCGGAGCACCGCCTCCTGGTCAGCGCGCAGGGGGCTCAGCGCGAGGCAGTACAGAGCGCCAAAGCCATCCAGGAGGAAAGCGAAGCGAAGCGCGAGTCAGCCCTGGCGCTCATGGGCTCTGTGGTCTCGGGTCAGGAGTTCGAGGCGCTGGAACACGGGCTGAATGCGGTTACGCCTGCCCTAAGCCGGCACCGCGAACCCTCGGCAGATGCCATGCAGGGACTTTCAAGCGCCGTGTCGGCAGGCATCTACCGCCTGCTGCGCCTCCAGCACGGCTTCCGCCTGGAAACCGCGGAATTCTCCGATGACGGCCGCTGGATCGTCACCGCCGGCAGCAGCCGAGACATCTACGTCTGGGACGCGCGTACCGGAATGCTGAACCGTAAGGTGACCGTACTGCCGCAGAGTGTGGCGGAACCGAAGGTATGGACGGCGGAGTTCTCCTGGGGCGGCAGGTATCTGGTTACCGCAAGCAGCGACCACAGGGTCCGGGTCTGGGAGGCCGCTTCCCTGATCACTCCGACACCCAAGTGCGTCTGGACGATAGACTGTGGGAAGAAGACCCCGTTCCCGGTGCTGGCCCGCTTCTCGAAGTCAGGCAACTACCTTGCCGTAAACGGCATTTCTGAAGACGGCTACGGCGCAAGCGTGTACGAGGTCGCGACGCACAAGAAAATCGCGTTCGCCACGCATGACGGGGTAATTGAGAGCCTGGATTTCAACGGCTCTAACCAGAGACTGGGATTAGATGAGCGTTATCTCGCCCTGGCAGGCAAAGGCAGCCAGGCCGTCAGTGTCCTCGACTTCCTCTCGAACAAGGTAGTCCACACCTATACCCAGGCAAGTGGAGATCCGGCCCGACGCGCCCTGTTCAACTTCTGGGACAACAACCTGTACTCCGCAGGAAACACAGGCTCCGTCACCCTATGGAATTGGGCGGACCCGGACGGCTCCAATACCCGGTATGAGGACCGTCCCGTAAGCTACCAGGGACACCAGGGTCCGGTCTCCTGCCTTACCGCCTCTCGGGACGGCTTCCTTATCGCCAGTACAGGCTTCAACGATTCTCGGGTACAGGTCTGGATCCGGGCATTCGTCGCTCATCCCCTGTACACCCTCCACTCTCATGAATCGAAAGTCACGTCCGTGCGGTTTTCCAACGACTGCAGTCGCCTGGTGACCGCGTCATACGATTGCACAGCGGAGGTCTGGGCGCTCGACTGTCGGCTGTACGGCGGCGGCAGCGCGCTGAACTACCTCGTGCTCTCCCCCGACGGAAAACGGATGGCCGCGCCCACGGAGGGGCGCGTGGTGATATGGAGCACCGAGTGGAACCCGATTCGTGATGGAGGCTATCAGATTTGGGCAAGGCAGCACGTGGGGGAGTTGGAAGCCGATCACTTTACCGGCACCGTCTTTCACGCCGCCTACTCCCCAGACGGGAAGAAGCTGGCGACCGCAGCGGCAAAGGGAGACGTGCGGATATGGGATGTTCCGGCAGATGGCGGCTTTATAGATCGGTATATCCCGCTGATGGGGCACGACCAGAAGCAGAAGGTGAGCTGCGTTGCATTCTCCCCGGATAGCCTCCGCCTGCTGTCCGCTTCTGACGACGCTACCGCACGTCTCTGGGATGCCCGAACCGGGAAGGAGATCGATACCTTCAAGCATCCGGACAAAGTGATTTCCTGCGCCTTTTCTCCAGATGGAGGGCAAGTGCTGACCGCCTGTGCCGATGGGGCCACACGCCTGTACGATTTGGGCAGACATCTGCCAACGCTGCTAATGCAGCCGCCTGGAGTGCGCGGATGGGATTCCCAGCACTATCCGTGGTCCGTCGCGTTCTCGCCCGATGGACGGTACCTCCTGACCGGCGACGCCGACTTCAACGCCTACCTCTGGGACCGTGCTTCCGGGAAGCTTTTGGCCACCTTGCCCTACCAGCATGCGCAGGTCTTTTCCGCACAGTTTTCCGCCGATGGCCTGCGCGTCCTTACCGTCGGCGAGGGAGGGTACGCAGAGATATGGGGCGTGCCGCAGGCGCTGGAGGCGGAACAGCATCACCGGAACGTGCTGCCTTCGCTCAGCCTCCACCCGACCACCGACATGCTGTTCGGAGGGCAGTTCAGCCTGGATGGACAGTACATCTTCGTGGCGGGAGCGGATTGTCTGGTACGCAAGTACCCGGTGACGGTGGAGGCGCTTGTCCGGGAAGCGCATCGGATCCGTAACCTGGGAAACGCACCCGCATCCCCGGCCAGGTAGGTCTGGTCTCATCCTGTGCCTGCCGGATGGCTGGGGTGATCGGGCATACGGATGCGCACTTCGTCCACCGGATACGTGTATCCCAGGGCAAGAGAGCAAGTAACCAGGCACATCTGGATCAGGCACAACCAGATGAACGAAATACTGGGCCAGATCGCTTATCGGATCGGTAAGCGTACTCCAGGCCGAAGATTCGCGACCATGGTGAACGTCTGCTCGGCGCTGAACGTCCCCATCTGGCTGTCCTCCGGTTCCGCTTCCACCGAAGAGGGAATCCCGCCCCTGGCGATCAGGGCGCAAACACCAAAAGCCAGCAACCCTCTTCTGATCTGCATTGGTTATCCTCTGTGGCGACGGGCCGGGCTATGGCACCGGATACTTGATGTACCGGCTTCCTGGGTAGTCCTCGTTACCGATCCCTCTTGGGTTTGTGGTTATGACCGTCACCTGTCTCGGCTTCCACTTGTAGCCTGGATTGGGCGTGACCGTGGGGTTGTCGAACCGGTTCGTGTCCGGGTTGAATTTCCGGGTACAGGTCAGGTACGCGCCCGCTTTTGGATTTGATCCCATCGGCTTACCGACCAAGGTGAGGAAGATCTCCTGGCCACTGCGCGACTTTCCCGACATGCCGGACGGGACAATGTCCCAGGATTGCTTCCCCCCACTGTACGTCCCGGCGTCCTCTACATAGACGCGCTGTATGTAACAGCTTTCTGGCTTACTTCCCGGCGCACCTACCGCCTCCCACACGGTGTCGTTCCCAATCACCAGCGGGGTCTTATAATAGCCTCCGCTATTGGCAACGCTCGGACGCTCCGGTTTGTTCTGGTCAAACGTCAGCGTGCAACCTATGACCTTCTTGTCTTTGTCGAACTCGACGACGAGGTTCCAGAACTCCCCACGGTAACCGTATGCAACCGTCTCGTTGACCCCGGAACCCGGATACCGCCCCCCAATCTGTGACGTCGGGATGCCGAAGGCGTCGTATAGCTCCTTCTTCGGCTTCCCAATGAAGGAGGAGGCGCTGTTGAACTTTTCCGCCCAGGCCGGTAAGGGCTTGGCCTTCTGGGCAGCAGGTGCTGGTGGATCGGCGCGCGCAATGAATACCGACGAGGTGTGGTTGGGAGAGCCGCACCCACAGAGCAGGGCGAGGGCGAGGGCCGCCCCGCCGAGGCGTTTGCAGACGTTCACGATCTAACCTCCTGTTCGATACGGATTGCTGGCTCTCCTATGGAGCCAACTTGGTGAAAGGTAGTGAAGTATACCCAATAATACTACTAAGTGGTAGTCTATTGCTCCTGCCGTTCTGCCATAATCGGGCAACTTCTAGAACGGATACCCCAACCATGCCGCGCGGCGCACCCCAGCTTCGGACCTCAGATGATCGTATGAACGTGGTTGGCCCCCAGGTCAAGGAGCGCCGCAAGGCTCTGCGCTGGGGGCAGGACGCACTCTGCGCCCGCATCGCCCTCGCGACCGAGGGGAAGTGGAACCCGGAATGGCGGGACATCGTGCGGATCGAGGGGGGAACCCGGAAGGTGTCCGATCTGGAACTGCTCGCCCTCGCGAAGGCGCTGGAATGTACCGCCACCTGGCTCTTGCAGGAGACCGCTCAGACGCCGGATAACAGCTAAATGGAATGCCGTTGGCGCTCGCATGGCCTCCATAGACTGCCTCGCTCACAGGCAGCCTTTGCTCTTCTGGGCTGCCCTATACCTGAGCTATGGGGCTCTGGCATCGCTCCCCTTATTCTTTCGCCAGTGCCCTAACAGCGAGAAAGCGCCTCGCCCATCCTCGCCATTCAGTGCGGCGCCTGTCTTACCTGCCCCATGAACCGATGCGGCCTTTGCCTCTATGCGTGCAGTCAAGAGGAACCCGGCAGGAGCGACTGATTGACTTAAGTATACCCTGAATGCACGTATATACGTGCATAATAGCCAGTCCGTTCTGCGATAATGGGACACTTCAGCAGATCAGGTGACTGTCCCATGGCTCGCGGTGCCCCTCGCTTGCGCACTCCCGATGGCAAAGTGAATCAGGTCGCACCACGCGTCCGCGGACGGCGCATGGAGTTGAAACTGACGCAGGATCTCCTCTGTGCCCGCTTGGCTACTGTCACCGATGGCGGCTGGAACGCAGACCGGATGGAGATCTACCGGATCGAGAGCGGTGATCGGATCGTCTCGGATCTGGAGATACTGGCTTTGGCGCAAGCGCTGGAATGCACTCCTCTCTGGCTTCTCTTGGGTGAAGAAACACCGTCTCATCTAAAAGCGGTGGACAGAGGTTAGCCTCCCTCGTTCCCCATCCCAAGCGTGATTAAAAATGGCCCGCGCGTTCCAGGAACGCGCGGACCGGGTGATATTGGGATCAGGAGAGTCAGTGGTGGGCAGTGATATGGCCGTCGTGGCTGTTCAAGACGATGGCACCCTGGTGGCCGGCCCAGCCGGTCTCCTGGTTGCTCCACTGGCTCGTGTTCTGCATGTACCAGTTGAACTCGTCGGCTAACGGCGCGCCCTTGTCATAGCTCAGGAACTCGCAGATCCACTGTCCGCCCGCCCTACGCCACGGCCTCACCTCGATGGCGGCCTGCACGCAGCGTCCATCGCGAGCAGTCCGCCAGAGGCAGGCAAGCTCACGGTGGTAGTTCTCTGCGAGCTCCGCCAGGATGCCGGGCCGCTGGAACTCAGCAGGCAGCGTGCAGAAGAGGACGAAGAGCGGGGTGATGCGCTCCTCCACCCAGCCGCCGTCCCGCGCAGGCTGCCTCTCCTCGACTCCCTCGACCGTAACCAGTCCGTCCGGAACGCTTGCGGCCAGTGCCGCCCTGATCGTTGCCTGGACCTCCTCAGCTTCTCCGGCAGGCAGTCCGGAAAGGCGGAGGCGTACCTCGTAGCTGGCGGTCGGTCCGTCGGGCATAGCCCCCGTCTCCGCAGCCCGATCTTGTGCGCCGGGAGTGGTTCCAATCTCTTCTTGTCTCATGGTGTGGTATCCTCTCAGGCCGCCGTTTCCCATACGGCCCTGTCGGAGAGCAGGGTTTGCCGCGCGCCAGGGCGCGCGGCACTCTCCCCAAGCAGCGTATGGCTGACGGCAGTGTGAGGCGAAGACCGTTGAGGCTGCGCAACGCGGCGTTCGATATCTTGTGCATGTCGGTAGGTTGACCGGTATGGAGACACCTGCCAGCACCGCCGCAGGTCGCTGACTGCCGACCATGTACTGCCCGGAAGTCAGGAGCCCATGGAGATAATTCACGTCGTTCGTGCCTTCGTCCGCGATGCGTTCACAGCAGGTGTTGCATCCGTACAACCCGTGTTGTCCAGGTACCCTGCGCCGCCTACGCTCCGAGGAGGGGCGGGGCATGTGTTGCCGCTCCCTGAAGAGAAGACAATCCGGCGTTTGGGATCTATTCCGAGCGCCCATCGAAAGGAGACCCCCATGCTGACAGATGCGGAGATGGAGCAGCACTTTCCCTATCCTGGCGGGAAGGCATTGGCGCAGGCAGGGATCAGGCACCTCGGGGAGGAGGCATTCCGTACCGGGATCCTGCCGATCTACCGAGCGATCTGCCGAATCCATGCGGAGGAATTCGGCCAAGAACCCTCTATCGGGTACCTTGCAGAGGCTCTGCAGTACCGCGACCGAGCGAACCTGGAAAACCTGGCGACCTACGGCCTACCCCTGGACAAGATGCATCTACTGGAGTATGGCAGGGGCTGTCACGCCGCTGCTGTCCGCGCCGAGGCCGTCCGCCGCGTCCTGGACGGCCAGGAGCCGGGATACCGGTCACTGGTCGCCCTGCATGACGTATCAAGTGGCGGAGAGGCGTTCATGCCCCACGACAAGGACATCATGGACCTCGTCGCCCGCCGAAAAGGGAGGGCAGGTTGAGCGGCTTGAAGAGAGCGAGGCAAACATCCAGCCCAGGCCGTCGCAAGAAACAAAGGCCGTTACCAGGGTACGGCATCTTCGCCCAGGAACCCGGCAGGTACCTGCGGTTTTACGCCGATATGCCTGATGCGAAGCTGGCAACCGAGGCCGCAGAGCGGCTCTTCGACTCCCAGGAGGATTGCGAACTGGTCCTCCTCTGGGACTACGCAGAGAAGCAGCCCCGTCAGGTATGGCGGCTGACACCGACCACGCTGCCACATTGGGAGGCACAGCCCGAGGAGGAAGGGGAAGCTGCGCAGCCGACTGCCCACGGAGAGCAGGGTTCCAGTACTGCGAGCGGTCGGCCGTGAAATGCAGCCAGGACCGCTCCCATTCCCGCTTTCCCCAGCGATCCACCCTGAGATAGTCTTTAACCAGCCGGTCTAACCCGGCTGGTCCTGCAAGCCCCGGAGGTTAAGCGACGTCATCTCGATACACCAGGCAAGCCCCATTTCCGCAAAGCCGCGCGTGCGCGGCTTTTTTGCCGAGAGGCTGCCATTGCCTGTTCCCTCGGCAGGCGTTCTTTCGACCGGCAGCACCGCCTCAATGCGGGTCACAATCTCCTTGCCAGTTTGCCAGTCATCTGCTCCCAACGGAAAAGCGCGATGTCGCAGTAGGCGGGTTCGATCTCCATCCCATAGCACCGCCGCCCCATCTGCTGTGCCGCGATAAGCGTCGTCCCTGTACCCATAAACGGATCAAGCACGATACCCTTTTTGCTGTCGAAGGTCTCCATCAGCCACGTCGGCAGGTGTAGGGGGAAGGTGGCGGCGTGTAAGCGGAAGTAGGGGTTGCCCCGACGGGGCGGCCCCTGGTAGACGTTGGCGACCGTTCCCCGGAAGTCGGCGGTCGGGATGGTGCGCGGCGTCTTCCCCTTGCTCCTGTGCGCGGTCAGGAAGACCAACCACTCAAAGCGGGAAGTCAAGACGTTCCTCGCCATGGCGGGTGGGGCGCAGAGCTTGTCCCAGACGGCGACATCGATGAGGTCATGGCGGAAGCGGTGCAGGTATTCCACGAAGGCGACCTTGTTGCCGGAGAGCATCTGGATGTTGACGACAGCGACCTCCGAGACGGCGAGGGCATTCTCCGTGAAGCGACAGAGCAAATTCAGGTAGTCCTCGGTCCGTTTGCTGTCGCTTCCGTGCAGGTATTTGCTGGAGCCGATGTCTCGGCTCGACGCCAGGGCCGCGTTCTTCCCCAGGTTGTAGGGCGGTGAGGTAACCGTCAGTGCTGCCAGGTCGCCCTGCATCAGGCGGGCGACCTGGCCCAGATCCGTGCAGTCGCCGCACAGCAGGCGGTGCTGCCCGAGCTGCCACAGGTCGCCAGGGCACGCTCGATTCGGCGTCCTGGCGTTGGGGGCTGGTAGTGGTTCGGTCGTGGGCAAGGCGAAGCAGTAACGGATATTCGTCATATCGCGCACGCATTCTCCGCTATACCTTCAGGAGCGACCAATCGTGTTGCGTCCCCGCGCTTCCCGCCTTTCCCTCCCTTATCCATGAATGTCTGTTTGCGCTCGGCCCGCCAAGTTCCGGTAATGGAGAGGACCTACTTACCAGAGTTGCCTTCCGGGGGCAGGTGGAAACTGCGGAGAATTCCGGCATGGACCTGATCTCGCGGTGATACCTCAGCAGCCTGCCAGGGTATTGACAAGTTGTCTCACATGTGAGACAGTAGGTGTGTACTAATCAGTAAGAAACAGCCATGAAGAAAGAGTTGCGGAGGCCCGACTACATCAAGGTAAGCGAGCTGATCGCCAGGCTCCAGGAGATGCCCCAGGACGCGACGGTATTCGCGCTGTCGACCTTCCGGACGTTCTGGGCAATGGAAGAGGACTTCGCCCCGGTGGAGAAGATCGAGCGGGACGGAGATCGGGTATTCCTACACGCTTGGGATTGGGAGGGCTAACCCCCTCCCCATGCCAACCGCTAACACGAAGCCATGACGCACACCACGAAGTCCAGGATCAGGCGCGAACTGCTGCAGATATGGCGCGAGATCGTAAGGTCCCTCGTTGGACGCTAGGGATCGGGCCGCCGCCCAGCTCCTTACCGCTGAGGAGGTGGCGGCCCAGTTCAACATCAACGTGAAGACGGTGCGCAAGTGGCAGCAGCGGGGGAAGGTATGGGCTGTGAAGAAGGGCCGAGACTGGCTGTTCTGGCGGGGGGACTGGGAGCAGAGAGCAGGCGGTGAGGACGGGGCATCGGATCCTCCCCCACATGCACAGACATCCAGTTAGCTGGCTTGTCTTTACTGTCTTTCCTTGTCTATAGCGGCTTCGACTTGCGCCACAAATCGGCCCTGGGAGCGGTCAAAGCGCCATACCATGACCGTCGATCCGTTCCCATTTTGGGAAGGGGAAACTTCCCGTTTTGGGAAGGTTTGACCTCCCGTTTTGGGTAATGCCGGGTTCCCATTTTGGGAAGTTTGCAGATGCCGCGCCACCAGCAGCTCCAGGTGCTG
>Ga0070734_10005998_pt1 | contig 10431 bp, 8 predicted proteins | sample Coa_R1_8_FD_66444 | JGI IMG/M metagenome (GOLD analysis project Ga0070734, IMG submission 66444) | Surface soil microbial communities from Centralia Pennsylvania, which are recovering from an underground coalmine fire - Coalmine... | ecosystem: Environmental > Terrestrial > Soil > Unclassified ... | reverse complement strand
CATGGGGCCAAGCCCCTGTTGTAAGCGAGGTCATTTTGAGATTCCGTTGGATATCCGGTCTTGTCGTCATGGCGATATGTGGCTGCCTCATCGGGTGCGTGGACTACAACAATCGGCCGCCCCCTTCGCAAGCCGAGGTCAAGGCGTCGGACGTCAAGCGGCAGAATTACATGGACACGCTCCCCATGACGCCTGAGCAAAAGGCCGCAGCTAAAGCTCACATGGGCGGCCCGCCTACGCCGCCGCCTGCGGGAATGCCAAACCAACAGGCAGGATCACCTGCCGGCTCCTCAGGCAAGTAGATTGTTAATTTAGTTTTATCCTGGCAATTGCAATAAGTCGCGCATTGAATAATATAGTAATAGGTCTTTAAGCCCATAAAGGGTTAGAGGATCTCCCTGCGAAGTAGATCCTTGTATCCTGTATCATTGCCCGGTATATGTACTGGGCAAGGAGACTTCGATGCTGACAAGCATTCGGTTCGTCAAATTCGTCGCTAGGGCCGCGTCGCTCCTGATTTGCACCACGGCTCTCATATCTGCCGCTAGTGCAGGAACCTTCTCCTACACACCAGGAAGTTGGGGGTCGCTGACTGGCTCGGGAGCATCTGATTCGTCGGCGTACAGCACGAGCGCCGACTCGCAGGGAATTGCACCCAGCATTACTCTAACGAGCCCCGCATCGGGTGACAACTACACCTTGGGCGGCACCTTCAGCTACACGATCACGTGGACGCCGGCGAGTCCCAGCGACACCGCGCCAACCTACGTCACCGTGTCGTTTCACACGGCTCCCTCGGTTAGCGCGTCCGGCACCGGGGTCGCGACCGTGACTCAAGGCAGCACCCAGCTGGCCGAAATGGACTCGACCAATAACGGGACTGCCGGGAACTCACTGTATGCAGCCGATAGTTGGGTGAACCTCTCTCTCGTCGCTCAATTGGACGGGACGTATAAGGCGACGGGTTCGCTTACGTCGGATACGCTCTCCGTGACGTACAACAGTGGAAGCGGCGGAACGACGAGTTGCACCGAGACTTTTACTCTGACGGACCTCGAGCCAAGCAGCACTTCCGGGTCCGGAAGCAGCTTGAGCCCGGGATCCGGAGGGCTTTCGTGGAGCATCGGGAACATCCAAACTTACGAGACCGCCTCGTCGTCGTACCCGCCCATTTCCGCTGGCGTGACAAGCGCCCTCGAGTCCGTTGGACAGACCGCGGTAAATCACACGGGCTATTCGTCGACATATCCGGCTCCGGCAAGCGCGGGAAGCTTCTACATGACCGGGGACTTCACTTTCTGGTGGCAGGGCAGTTCGCCGCCGACTGACGTTTACTGTTACATCTCCACCTTCGGGATCGCGGAAGCGATATGCACGTGCAACGGTGGTTCTCCACAATTTACAACCGAGGTCGTGGACGCCGGCAGTTCCACCATCGTCCCCGTAGGCGCGTATATCTCGAATGGAGTCAGGGCCGAGGTGGTGTACAACGGTTCGACCTGCATTTACAACGTGGCGCTCGACGCTGGATACAAGAAGGCCAAGTTGGACATCAAGCCGACGTGGACTCAGATGGGGACGAATTTGTGGAAGTCCTCCGTTTGGACATTCGTCAGTCCGAAGTCCGTCGAGTCTCTTCAATCGCGGCCTGGCGGCACGATCGTGTTTGTAGGAGCCGGAGCCTATTCCGTCAATTACGTGTTCGCCACTAGCTAGAGATCCACGCCCCGGTTGGGGTCGGGTTAATTCTGGGGCGCCGGGCTAGCCGGCGCCCTTCCCAGTCGTGATTTCACCAGCTCAGCCATCTCGAGATTGGCTTCGCGCAAGGATTTCACGACCCCCGCCCGGTTCGATTCCGGCTGGTTCTGGCTCACCTTCCACTTGCCTTCCAGTCGATCGATGACGATTTCGATGCCGACGATGGCGCCGACAAGCTTCTCGATGTAGTCGGCGGGGGCGTCCGTCACTGCCCAAGGAGCGGGCTGGGCGGACTCATGCTCGATCGTGAGGCGTTCGACGAGGGCACGGACCCAGGCCGGGTCGTCATGAACCGTTAGATGGCCGTGGGCGTGGACGACGGCGTAATTCCAGGTCGGCACGACGCGACCGGTTTCGGCCTTGGTGGCGTACCAGTTGGGCGAGATGTAGGCCTCGGGGCCGTGGAAGATGGCGAGGACCTCGCTGCCGGCGGCTTCCTTCCAGACCGGATTGGCGCGTGCGACGTGGCCGATCAGCGTGCCGTGCTCGCCGCGCTCGGGTTCCAGCAGGAGGGGGATGTGGTTCGCGAACAGCCCGCCTTCCCCGTTTGCGACCAGGGTTGCGAGGGGGCGCTCTCGGATCAGGGCTTGCATCACCGCCTGGTCGGACTCTTTGAAGTGATTGGGGGTGTACATGGGGCCAGGTTTCTAGGTTGCCAGGTTTCCATGTTTCTAGGGTTCTGGCGTACGAGGCTTGGAGGCGCAACGCCCTCACCCCCGCGTGCTTCGCCGCGGGGACCTCTCCCGAAGGGAGAGGCGATCCGGACGACTACGTTGGCTTCTTGCCTTGGTCGAGGTGGAGCATCGTGCCCATCAGCGTCTTCTCCGCCTCGCCGGCGTTGCCGCTTTGGATGGCGCGGAGGGCCATGGTGACTTCCTGGGCCTCGACGCTTCGCCCTTCGCTCAGGAGAAGGGCCTGGGTCTTCTGAAGTTCGGCGACGGCGGCCATCGGGCTGAGCACCCCGGTCTTCATGCCCATCACGGTCTTCTCCACCGCCTTGCTGGCCAGCGCCACCTGGGCGGCGCCGGAAACCTTCGGGTCGACGGGGGCCGAGTACTTGGCCGCATCGGCGGTGAACTCCATCACGAAGTCGAGGTCGACCGACTCGGTCTGACCGCTGATCAAATCCTCATAGGTGAGCTTGCCGCTCGCGACCCGATACCAGCCAAGCGGGTGGTTTTGGAACTCGAAGTCGAACACCTGCTGCAGGCTGGAGCCACGCTCCAGGTCGGCGAGGCCCAGCGAGGCGGAATCGCCGAGGCCGGGGGCGCGCATCGTGACCCATCGCGCGGTTTTCACCTCGAGCTGGAGGTTTCGGGCGACGATGGTCATGAGCTTCTCCAGCTCGGTGCGGAACACCTCGGGGATCAGCTCAGGGCGAGGGATGTAGTAGTAGTTCCCGCCGGCCCGCTTGGCCATGGCGTGGAGGAGCTCCTCGTTGTAGTCGGGCCCGAAGCCGAGGAACGTGGAGGTAATGCCGCGCTCTTTGATCTCGCCCGCGTGGGCGACAAGGGCGGTGAAGTCCTTGATGCCGGCGGTCGGGTCGCCGTCGGTCAGCACGACCAGGCGAGTCGCGCGCCCGGGGTCGGGCGAGGCCATGACCTGCTGGGCGCCAAGGAGAAGCCCGTCGTAGAGGTTCGTGGTATTGCCGGGCATCAGGCGCTGGATGCCGTCCTTGATGAGCTGTTTGTTGGTCACCCGCTGTGGCGGCATGAGCACGTCGACGGTCTCCTCGAACGTGACGATGCTGAGCACATCGTTCGGCCCCATCATGTCGACGACGTAGGTGCACGCCTGCTTCACGTAGTCGAGGGGCGGGCCTTCCATCGAGCCTGACCGGTCGATGACGAGGCAGAGGTTCAGCGGCGTTCGCGTGGAGGTACCGCCGGGCACACCGACCACCGGCTGCGCCGCGCCTTCAGCGATGAACTCGACCAGGAACTGCTCGCGGGCGGGGCCGTTGGCCATGGTGGCGGCGCGGCTTGCGATGATCTCCGTACGAAGCCCCTTGCCGCCGCCCATCGGGGCCATGGCGCTGGTCTTCAGGGGGTCGAACGCCCCCATCGCCTGGGTCTTGAGCGGGTCGACCACGCCGGGAGCCCCGGTCAGCATCGTTCGGTTAGGGTCGAGTCGCGTTGTGGGGTCCATGGGCTCTGGGTCTATTCTATCGTTTCCGGTCAGACGGCCTCGATCCGGAAGGTGGTTTGGCCCACGCGGAGCATGTCTCCGGCGCGCGCCTCTGCTTGAGTGACGCGCTGACCGTTCACGAATGTTCCATTCGTGCTGTTTGCGTCGGTTACGGTAACGCCGAAGGAGCCGGGAGTGACGGTTGCGTGGCGGCGGGAGGCCTGAGTGTCGTGGGCCATGGGCACCGCGGCCGATTCGCGCCCAAGCTCGAGCGGCCCGTTGACGGAGAACCGCTGGCCGGCGAGCGGCCCATCCAGGGCGACGAGGGCGAACCGCGAGGCCGGACCCGCTGCCGGCACCGCCATCTGGGTCGGCTGGAGGGGGGCGGGGGCGGCGACGGTCGGGTTCATCGGTTGCGCGGGGTAGGCAGTTTGCTGTGGCGCCATCGGGGCGGGAGCGGCAGGGGCGAAGCCCATCGGCGCGCCGGCAGGCTGCTGGGCATAGCCAACCGAACCGGGCCCGCTCACGGGATAGGCGCCGGCGTAGGCTTCCGGACCGCGGGTGGGAGCGGCGCCGGCGCGCATGAGGAACTCGAGGACGGTGCTACCGACCTGGATCTGTGCGCCGTGGAACAGCGGCGCCTGGCTCACCCGTTGGCCGTTGAGATAGACGCCCATCGGCGTCCCGGCATCGGCGAGGATGTAGGCGCCGCCGCCCTTATCGAGAATGTAGGCGTGGGCGGGGGCGATATTGGGGTCGCCGAAGAGCGGGATCTGGGCGGATTCGCTTCGGCCGATGAGCACCTGGGGCCGGTCGATGACCCACTCCTTCCCCTCGTTCCTGCCGAGCGAGAGGCGCACCCAGGCCGATCGCATGATGCGCTCGGCGAGGCCGATGAAGAGGGCGATGGTCGCGCCCAAGAGAACGAAGGTGATCGCGCGTGACGGGCCGCCGACCCCGACGGTTCCGGTTCCGGCGCCACGGGCAGCGACGATGGCGTGGGCCACGGAGAGGCCGATGAGATCGAATGCGGCGCCGCTGAATGCTCCTGCCAACAAACCGCCGACGGCGCCCTGGAACACGCCTCGCAGCGAAAGGGTGCTCGCGCCGATGCCGGCCCCGAGCATAAGGGCAATCGGGCTCAGGGCAAGGATACGAGAGACGATCTTGATGGGGAGGGGATCGGCCAGGTTTCCGGGCTGGTGACCGTACATGCCGATTAGGCCGGTGGCGAGGGCAAGGCCAAGGCTGCCGCCAACCACGCCGAATAGGCCTCCGAGCAGCCCCTCGCGCAGAGCGTGGACTTTAGAGCCTTTCATCCAGCCGTTCACGGCGCCGACCATGAGGCCAATGGCGAAGAAGGCGGTGAGCTCCAAGCGCAGCTCCCAAGCCGCCCACTCGGGGGTGGGCAGCTCCTGAGGCGCCATCGGCTCCCAGATCATCCAGGAGAGAAGGCCGGCGATGGCGCCGACGAACGTCTTGAAAAGGAGCCGGCCCATGGGTTACCTCCCGGTTAGGCCTCCACCCGGAAGCGCACGGCTCCGAATTGGACGGCGTCTCCGATGTTCAGCGGGGTGTCGGCGTCGATCTTGCGACCGTTCACAAAGGTTCCGTTCGTGCTGCCGAGGTCGCGGACGAGAAGGCTGTCGCCTTGGCGGACGAGCTCCGCGTGGCGGCGGCTGAGGGTGGAGGGATCGGGCAACGCCACCCCGAGGGTCGCTTCGCGGCCGATGAGGGTGGTGCCCTCGGGCACGCTCATCGCGCCGCCGGAATCGGATACGAGCCGCGCCGGTGCGCCCGCCACAACCGCGGCGACGGGCGGGGCCGCGGCCATCGTCGGCGCAAGCGGGGTGGGGTCCGAGTCCTCCAAGATGATCTTCTGGGGCGGTTCTGGCTTCGGGGGCGCGGCGGGCTGAATCGGGCCGGGATCCATCGCCTCGTTCGGATCCTTGGGAATCTGAACGCCGAGGGCGGTGAGCTTTTCCGACACCGCGTTGGGGTGAACCTTCCAAAGCCAGTAGAAGAGGTAACCCACGCCACCGACGAAGACAAGGCCGAACAGATAGCCGAGCGTCTTGGCGGCGATCGAGCCGGTCGTCACCGGCTGTTTAGGAGCGGGGGTGGCGCCGGGAACGTCATTTTCCTGGCCGGGCGCGGTCTTCGCCGCCGCTTGATCGGAGCCGACGGTTGCAACCTCGTCCGAGATCACCACCTGAACGACCGGGACCGGCTCGGATCGCGCGCGGGAGAGGTCGTAGACGAGCTCCATCGGCTTGGCTTGCTTGCCGTTGGAGGCGTACAGAATCTTGATGTCGAGGCTTCCCTGTTTGACGCTGTAGAAGCTCAGATAGCCCGCCATGCTCGAATCGAGGATGGCGTTTTGGGCGGCATTACCGCTCTTGACGGTGATGCTGGCGGATTGGACCGGCTTTCCCGCGTGGGTCACCTGGAGCTTGAACTCGCCCACCCGATCAAAGTCCGCGTCGGTGAGAGCGACATCGCCTTTAAGCCCGGAAACGGGCTTGACGGCCAGATTGCCGGACTGGGTGTCGAGCACCGCGAGGTAGCCGGAGGCGGGCAGCTCGACCGGGCTGGGGTTCTTCTCGATGAGCTTGGCGTCTTTTGGGGCGCCTTCGGGCAGCTTCGAGTCCGTCCAAACCTTGTACGGGCCTTGGCCGGGGACGGTGAGGTTGATTCCGGCGAAGGCGGGTGCGGCGGACGCGAGGAGGAGAAGCGGAGCTAGCAGCCGTCGCAAAGTTCTGTGATTTTAGCCCTTGCCGCCGGCAGCCGATCCGCGACTTCCATCGCCGTGTAACCGATGCAGCCGATGGATTCGGCCGCCAGGTCGCCGGCGGCGCCGTGCCAGTACATTCCGCAAGCGCCGGCATAGTAGCCCGGCAGCTCCTCGGCGAGGAGGGTGGCGATCACGCCGCTGAGGACGTCGCCCATACCGCCGGAGGCCATGCCGGGGTTTCCGGTGTGATTCACGACCATGGGCTGATCGGGGTCGCCGACGACGGTGTAGGGCCCCTTGAGAAGGACGGCACGATCGAACTTGGCGACGGCGGTGTTAACGGCATGAAACCGGTCCACCTGGATTTCAGCCACGCTCGACTCGAGCAACCGGCTCATTTCCCCGGGGTGCGGGGTCAGGATGCATTCCACGTCTGGTAGACGGACGCCCTGGGATACGGCGTTCAAAGCATCGGCATCGATGACCGATGGCAGCTCGAGCTTGGCGAAGACGGCGGAGAGAAACTCATGAACCGAAAGGGCCTGGGAGAGCCCGGGCCCGAACACGGCTGAATCGTAGCGGGCTTGCGCCTCGAGTATTAGGTCGGCGGCCTCGGCGGCGATGGCGCCTTCGGTTTCGGGAAGCGGCAGGAAGAGCGCTTCGGGCAGGTGGTGGGCCACCGCGTCGCAGACGCTCTGCACGGCGGCGACGGTGACAAGCCCGGCCCCGGCGCGGAGGGCGGCCTTGGCGGCCATGGTCGCCGCGCCCGGCATGCGGCGGGAACCCGCGACGATGAGGATCGAGCCGTTCTCCCCTTTGTGGCTACAGCGCATGCGCTCGGGGAGCAGGTCGGAGACCCAGTCGTTCTCGATGACGAAGGCCTCGGTCGGTTCGGAGAGAAGGATGTGGGGAAGGCCAATGTCGGCGACGGTCCAGTACCCGGCGTGCTCGACGCCGATACCCTGAAAGAGGAACGGCTTAGGAAGTCCGAACGTGACCGTGCGCAGCGCCCAGACGCTCTCGCCGAGTTCTTCGCCGCTGCTCGCCTCGATCCCGCTCGGCACGTCGACGGCGACGACGGGCGCGCCGCTCCGGTTGATGGCTTCGATGGCGGCCTTGACGTGACCCTTGACCTCGCATCTGGCGCCGGTACCAAGCAGAGCGTCGACGATCAGGTCGCACTTACCCATGCAGCCGAGCTTGCGCTCCCATCGCTCGTCTTCGACGAAGATCGGCTCGACCCCCTTCTCGACGGCGAGCTCCATCTGCTCCTTCGCGTCGTCGGAGAGACGGTCTTTGGAGGCGGCGACCAGGCAGCCGACGAAGTATCCCTGCTCGATCGCGAGGCGGGCCACGACGAAGCCGTCGCCCCCGTTGTTGCCGTGCCCGCACACGACGCCGAGTACACCGCCCTTGGGGAGAAGCTCGGTGACCGCTTCGAATACCGCCTGCCCGGCCCGCTCCATCAAGACCCGGGCGGGGATGCCGAACTCTTCGATAGCCCGGCTATCGATTCGGCGGCAGTGGTCGACGGTGCCTATCCACATACTACGGCGGAGGTTGGAGGATCAAAGTTGGAGGATGGATCTCGGCAATCCTCCAATACTCCAGCCTCCGTTCTCCATTCGATGCTACGAGTCGGGAGGGGATTCTGTTATCGGCTTCTCAGGGCGGGGGCGGACGAAAGCCAGCCGCAGGGCGCCGCCGCAGCCGGCGTGGACGTACCGGCCCCGCCGGGGCAGCCGCCGTGAGCGGACGAAGGTTTCGCCGCACCGCAGGCACTGGTAGCCGACCTCCTGGCGTTTCGCATTCCGGTTGACGGCGTAGTTGTGGCGCACCTTGGGCGGACGGCCGAGCTCGACCATCGCCGCCCGCCAAGCGGGGCCATGGTTGGCGCCCCGGTGCCCAGCCCGCTCGTAGGCGAGAAGGTGGGCGTACTCGTGAATGAGGGTGTCGACGACGGCTTCCTCGGTGGTGAGCACGTGGCGGCTGAGGCCGATGATGCCGAGCTTGTAGTACGCCATGCCCGCGCTGACGCGGTAGTTGCGCCACTCGACGTGGGCGGTCCGCCGGAGCGGGTGCCTTTCCTGGAGCTCCGCCAACGCTCGCTCAGCGGCAAGCCGGAGGTGGACGTCGCTCACCGCTTGAGTTTACAGTTGGAGGCTGCCAGTTTTCAGCCCGAGGCTACATTCCACCAAGGCCGCCGAGAAGTCCGCCGCTGCCACCGTGGGTGTCGATCGAGAACCACTTGCGGGTGTCGTACTTGTCGCAGATCTCCTGCACGAGCTGGTCGGTGATCTTCAACTCGGTGTCGATATCGTGCGGGTGGCTTCGGCCCACGCCTTTGACGTGGCCGATCGCCTGGTTGGCGTCGTCCTGGGTCGGTTCGGCCTTTGCGGCGATGCCGCCAAGTTCCTCGAGAAGCTTGTTCGCATTCTCCGACATGCCGGCGAGGCCGTTATCGAAGGCGGTACCGATCGGCACGCACTCCTTCGGAGGCGGGTAGGTGTCGAACTTTCGCTTGAGGGCGGCCCACTCCTGCACGATCTCCTTGGCCACTTTTTGGGCATCGTCCATGCCGGGGGCGGTGGTCACGTTGCTGTCCGGGTCGGCAATCCCGGCGACGCCCGACGCGCTCAAGCCGCTCGCCCCCTGAAGCGTGGCGATCAGCGTCGTGAGCTTCGTGGACTCGGTCGAGGTTAGCTCCTGCTTTTCCTTCTCGATCTTCTCGAGCCACTTGAGCCAGTCCTCGATGTCTTTGGGCATCGAGACCACGTTGCGGCTGTCGTTGAGAATCGGGGGAGGAGCGGCGCTCGGAGCTTGAAGTATCGGCGGCGGCGCCTGATTCGGCTCCTGCAAGATGGGGGCGGGAGCGTTTGCGCCCTGGTGGAGAATCGGCGGCGGCGCGGAAGCGTTGGCCTGGAGGCTGGACTTCGGCGCCCCCCCGGCGAGGCGAAGCAACCCGACCTTATGCAGTCCGGCGATGGCGAGCACGCCGGCGAGCACGGAGCCCACCACCCACGGCCAGCGCTTGGTGGGGGGCGGCACATAGGCGCCCGCAAAGCTCTGATTCGGCATTGCGGCGGCGGCCGCGCCGGCGCCTTGCGGCATCGCGGCTTGCATAAAGGGCTGCCCGCATCGGGGGCATGCCGGCGCACCCGGCACCAGCGGCTGTCCGCAACGTGGGCAGTTCATATTCTTTCAGACGGTTTCTTTGCCGGGTTTCATCACGGCTGCTCTTGCGAAAAGAGTCTTCGAACCTGAAACCCACGCCTTAAAAACCAGCAAACCGACGCGGGATGTTAAGGATTCATAGAGCAAAGGATGGAGTAAGAGCGTCTACTAACCCAACGGAGACCAATGCTCATGAAAGATGAAAAAGCACCCGAAACCATTCAGGTCTACTTTCAGCAGAGTTTGCGCGGCTCCCTGCATGAGGAAGTGCCGGAGGTCGAGCAATATCTGGTGAACCTGCTCACGCGCTTCCTGCACCAAGACCAGCTCTTCTCAATTCGAGACGCGGAAGGGCGGCGGGTGACGAGCGTCGCCGAGATGCTCGAGTACGGCGATATCCGGCTTCGAGCCCAAAGCTTCAAGGCCGAGCGCGACGTACACCAGCACGTAGGCGACTTCCTGCTCTTCTGGTCGGGCGTTTTCCCCGAGTTTCTGCCGAAGCTCGCGGCGCCGGGTTCCAAGGACATGCTCCTGAACTGCGTAGCGCAGGGCCAAATGAGCTACGGCATCGCCGGATCGTTCGATCACGACCCGTTCCGGGAGGAGGCGCGTGTGTTTCGGCGCCTGAGCGACCGGTT